>JABAOF010000147.1_pt6 | contig 65043 bp, 57 predicted proteins | sample 7062171 | NCBI WGS metagenome assembly JABAOF01 (sample SAMN14538628, study PRJNA623070) | marine sediment metagenome | biome: marine biome [ENVO:00000428]; feature: marine pelagic biome [ENVO:01000023]; material: deep marine sediment [ENVO:00002113] | place: India: Gulf of Khambhat ...
CGGAATATCCTTGACTATGTATTCAACGAGCTGCAGTCTTTTCTCCAAGTTTGATAGTTCTTTATAAGGTTTTTCTTCATAATATCCTTTCCGGTAAGAAATGGTTACTCCTGGCCTGTCTGTCTTTATCTTGATTTTGCGAAATTTGCCATCTGTTTTGGTATCTTCAGGGTAGTATCCGACTATATAGTAAGTGTTGGTGACTTTGATGAGATTTTCAAGAGGTTCGTCTAAAGTATTGATATTCCTGTAAGTCTGACCTCCTGTCTCTCTTGAGATGACGGTGAGAGTCTCCTGACCTCTGCGGATAGCGGTCATATCCCTTGCCATTCCCTCCACCTGAGTTAGAGCGCCAGTTTGGGTTCGGAGTCCCCCTATATCAACAGTGTGAATTGGTGTGTCAGCGTTGGCAACCGTCTTAAGAGCATCGTAGAGTTTCATCCTCAAGCCGGTATCGCCGAATCGGGATTCGGTATCGGCAGGCGGAACACCCCCGGTTGCTATAAATTCGTCTGAATCCTTGGCTAATCCGTCCAGTCCTTTTCCAGTTAGGACCTTGCTGTCAAACCCCTCAGAAAAATAGATGATATGCTTTCTACCTTGAATTGTGTTTAAAGCGATCGACAACTTGTTTAATTCGCTTACGAAATCTGCCACACGGCCTTTATAGATTCGCTCTGTTTGTTTTTGCGTTCGTTGTAAAAGCTCTGCAAATTCTGGGTCACCTATTGTACTCTCAGATTCACCTCTTGCCAAAAGGTCTTGGGATTCTTGACTAAAAGTGGGAAAAGAAAAGCCTGCTGGGCCATTCATCCTTTGCCTCGGTTCTAATAAGCCTAAGGTGTTTATAATATGGAATAACTGTTCCTGGTCATTGGAGAAATTAGAGAGAATCTTAAGACCACCCATATGAGAATAAGTTGCCACAGCGACTAAATCAGTGGGGAGTATTTTTTCCTGAATAAAATCCAGGGAGGCTCTTCTTGCTTCTATTATTCTTGCTGGAGTGGCAAAGGCAAAGTCAAAAAACAGTAAAAACTGCCGCCTGGCTGCAGGATATTCTCGGACTAAACTTGCTATTTCAGGAGAGTCATTCTGAACAAGCACAAAATGAGTTATTTTTTGTTTTTTTCCATTTTCAGTAAGGGTAATTTCATCAGGCGTGAGGTCTATCACAGGATTTCCCTGTTTATCAACTACATACAGAGGAATCTCGATTAAAACAACTTCCACTTCATAGCGGAGTGGTTTTTCTTCGGTCTGGGAAAAGAGAGGAAAAGAAAATCGGCTTAGGCCTGCCCAGAACAGGACAAAAAGAATGAAAATTAAGATTAAGTTTACATAACCGTATTTTTTCATTTCGGTCTCCTTTTTATTGAAGAATAAAAGTGGTTTTCTCTACCACTTCTTGGTTGGTCAAGGAATCCTTGAAAGTTATCCTTAATTGGTATGGTCCTGAAGAAAAATTTTCAAAACTTGCTTGAAACAGGAGCTCGAAGACTCCTGGCTCAGGTTGGGCAGGTGTCTTGAGGAGGCCTGCATTTCTTAGGGGAGTGCTCTTTCCTTCCTTATCAATAATTTCAAAAATAATTTCAGTCTGAGGGGCTTGTGTTTGAGGATGCAATCTCAAATTATAAACGCGAACATAAAATTGGGCGGGATATGCTCTCTTGAGGATAGGAACAACTCCTGGAATAAAGGGCTTGTTGTTCAATAAAAAAGGATAATCCACAGGCAGGTCGATACCTTTTTTACGTCCTGTTGGGGCCCTAGGGTCATAGCCCCGGCTTAATATCCATTCTGGGTCAGGCTGGATAAAAACGGGACCGGTCAGAGCAAGGTTTTCCTTCTCATAATCCGGAACAGAGATTTCTTGGATTTGGGAGCCAATCTCACCCGTGTATTTGTCTCGAACAATCAACTTTATTTTGTAATTTCCAGGGGACAACAAGTGAAGGTCATAATACTTAATCCCCTGGAGTTCCAATTTCTTTTTCACCTTTTCAGGGGAGATAGTCACGGTTTGGAAGAAGAAATCCTTGAAGACACCTGAGCTTGAGATAGCATAGCCATAAATCTCAAGCTTAACCTCGTTCTTTTTATCCAGGAATTGTCTTCCTGGAAATTTTAAAAAGACGGGCACCTGGCATATCCCTTCTTTACCTCGAAAAGCTGATATGACAGCATCAAATTGGATTTCGTTTTCGGTTATATCCTTGATTATGTATTCAACGAGCTGCAGCTTTTTCTCCAGGCTTGAATATTTTTTATAAGGCTTGGGTTCAAAATATCCTTTTCGATAGGAAATATCCACACCAGGCCTGGTCGTCTTTATTTTAATTTTGTGTAACTTGCCTTCTTTTTTCTGGTCTTCGGGATAGAAACCGACAATATAATAAGAGTTTGTAGTTTTGAGCAGGTTTTCAAGAGGCCGGTCCAAGTCATTGGTATTCCTGTAAGCCTGTCCTCCTGTTTCTCTTGAGAAGAGAGTGAGGGTATCCTGCCCTCTGCGGATGGAGGCGATATCTTTGGCTTCACCGGTCACCTGGCCTAAAGTGCTGGCTTGAGTGCGGAGTCCTCCGACATCTACGGTATGAATCGGGCAGTCAGAGCTGGCAATCTTGGTTAAGGCCTCATAAAGCTCCGTTCTTAAAGCAGCATCACCGAACCTGGCGTCAATATTGCCACCCATGAATAATTCACCTCTTAAAAAGGCATCTGTGTCCTTACCCAATTCAGCCAAGGATTTTCCGGTTATAGCCTTGCTGTCAAATCCTTCAGAAAAATAGATGATGTGTTTTCTTCCCTTAATCGCGTTTAAAGCGATGGATAGTTTATTTAAGTTAGTGATGAGATCTGAGACATAAGCCTTATAGATTTCATCGCGTTTTTTCTTCAAAATTTTATTCTGCAATTCTGTTAATGCCTCGTCTGCCATATCTCTTACCGTCTTTGACAGCTCACTTTCTGCAGCTTCTCTAGATGGCTGGGTTAAACGGGGGAAGGAAAAACCCACAGGGCCGGTCATTCTTTGCTCGGATTCAACCAAACCCAAGGTATTGACAGTGTAGAATAATTGTTCCCGGTCATTCGTAAAATTTGAGAGAATCTTCAGCCCCCCTATGCCTGAATAAGATGCGACAGCCACCAAATCTGTGGGGAATATTTTCTTCCTTATAAAGTCAAGACTGGCCTCTCTGGCCATTATTATTCTTCCTGGAGTTGCAAAGGCAAAGTCGAACAACAATAAAAACTGCCGACGCGCTGCTGGATATTTTCGAGCTAAGCTGGCAATCTGAGGAGAGTCATTCTGGATTAGGACAAAATGAGATATTTCTCGCTCTTTGCCGTTTTCGTAGAGGCTAATCTCTTCAGGCCTGAGGTCTTTTATAGGATTTCCCTTTTTATCGATTATATACAGAGGAANNGATCATATACAGAGGAATTTCTATCAGGACTACTTCTACTTCATGCTGGAGTGGTTTTTCTTTGGTCTGAGAGAGAAGAGGAAAAGGGAGCTGGCTTGTTACCTCCCAGATGAGACCAGCTATAGCAAAGGTCAGGAAAGTTTTTTGAAGACAATTTTTTTTCACTTCAAATATCCCTTAAATTATAAAAGTCAGAGTTTTTTTCAGCTTTTCCTCACCTGTTTTATTGATTATCTCCAGAAGCAAAGAATAACTCCCTTTTTCTAAAGGGAGTGGGACCTTGATAGAATATGATATATTCATTTTTTCCTGCAATTCTTTTTCAGATATAGAGACAAGGTAATCCTTTTGAAATTGCCAGTATTTATCCTTGTTGGAGTCGAAAACCTCTAAAGATAATTCAAGAGTGGTTTCAAGGAGGTTCTCTTTTTCTTTTAGCCAGATATTTTTGTAGGGTAGCTCAATGGATAAAAAAGGTTCCTTTTCTTTGTCTTTTTCTATACTTAAATTAAAGTCAAAAGCTTCTTTTCCTTCTTGGTACTTGGCTATTTGTTTTTCCTGGCTCTTTCGTACACGGGCCAGTGCACTGCCTATTTCGTGGAGAATAGCGATATTGGTAGTTTCGAGCTCGTAGTTTCCGTTTGAGTATCTATCAACAAAAGTAACAGGAAAAGAACCGTATAGCCATACTTCATAAGCAGGAGTTCTTCCTGGATATCGTAGCATCTGGGAGGGGGGGCCAAAGAGAATGTATATCCTTCCCCTGTCCTGAAGATAGCCAGCCCTTCCTCCTCCGATGAAATGCCTGTTGGCGTAATCTATCCTGTTATAGTATTCTATCTTAAATTCATTTTCTTCAGTATCTGGATCAGGATCTCTTTTATTCCAGAATTCCTCCTTAAATTTTTCTCTTTCGGAGGAGGGAAGTTCAAGAAAGATCTTCCTTTCTTCTGAAGTTATGGTGTATCTCACTCTAGAGAGCCATTCCCGGTTATCAGGGTCCAGTTTTTTTTCTAAGTTGTAGAGCCTGCAGGAGGAAATAAACAGGAGAGAAAGACTCAGGAAAAAGATACTGGAGAAAGCCTTATTTTTCATTTTTTCTCCTTGATTGATTTTACCATATCTCTTATTTTTCCCTGATTAGGATTGATTTCCAAAGATCTTTCCCACGCAACTAAAGCCTGAGCCATATCTCCTAACAGATAGTAGCATGATCCTATGGAATTTAGAATTTCCAGGTTTGTTCCCATGTGCTCAAGGTATTGTTTATAATAAGAGATAGCTTCTTCAAATTCTCTGAGAGATTGGCAAGATCTCCCCAGTAATTTTAAGAATTCAAAATTTTTCTTTTCGTTACCAACGAAAGGCTTTAATGTTTCCTTAACTTCCCTGTATTCTTTTAACCTGAAGTAGACATCAGAAATAGACATGGCATATTTTAGGTTGACCGGGTTGTTATGGTAGGCCCTTTCCAGGTGATCTCTAGCTTTGTCTAAATCGCCTCTGCTTAAAAGCTGGTTGCCCAGGATGAAATAGTATTCGGTGTTCTTTAATGCAGGCATAACTTTGGCAAAAATCCAGGGGCGCGGCAATCCAGCCAGGGGCGTGATGTCAAAATATTCGTTTTCAAAAAGCATTTCCTTGTTGTTTTTATCTAACAGGAGTACTTGTATTTCATATGAGGCTGAATTGAAATTTTCCAAGGGAAAGACCTCCAGGAAATTTCTCTTTTCTTGGTATTCGCTTATTTTTTTCTCTTTTTCAAAGAATACTTCCCGGTCTTTGCTAAAGATGAATTTAAGAGTTCCTTCTTCTCTTAAAAGATCGGATAAACCGAAGATTTGGAAAAAGACAACTAAATTCTCCCGTGGCAAAAAGATATTTTTTGGTTGAGAAAAGATTTGATTGTTTTCTATGTAAAAGGGTTTCTTGACTCCAAGGGGAGTGCTGCTTTTTTCAACTTTATAGCCGAGGAATAAGGGTGTCATCTGAAGAGAGGAAATATCCGGCGGGATGGTGATATCTTTCTCGAAAGAAGTGAACTCTTTCGAGATTGTATTTTTTAGAATGACATCAAATTTGTAATGGCCTGGTATCAGAGGGATCATATCCTGGATTGAATAGGATTGATTTTTTATTTCTTGCAGTTGGTCTTCTTCAAAATTTAAAGAAAGGTTTTTTTCATACTGAAAAATTGTTTTCCCTTCCAAGTCCGATACCTTGCCTATAATCTTAAAATTAGCTAGATATTTATCTTCGAATGCATCGATGGAGAGCTTGCTGGGTTCGATGGCATAATGAACGAAGAAAATCCCGGAAGGATCCTGGAAACTCTTAACCATGAAATCGCTGTACATATAATTTGCTGTGTACTCAACTTCTACAATATCTTTATATCTTAGGAGCTTTTCAGCATACTCATCGTCAATTTTCTTTTGAGGGTAAGTATATATATTTGATAGCAGAACTTCAGACGCTAAAGAAAGATGTCCTGGTACGACTTGTTCTCCAGGAATCAAAGTCAGGGAATTCAGTGCTAAGACCGGAGCCAGCTCAAACAGCTGCTCATAAATTCCCTCATAATCTGAAGAGTCTAAATGTCTCGAACTTCCGTCTTTCTCGTAAACTAATGTGTCTCTTAGCAACTCAAGAGGACCGTTCTGGACAGGACTGTAAAGGCGAAATTCTCCTATCCCAGACCTTTTATAAAAAACTAAATTAAAGGCAGCGGGAAATCCATGATCAGGATTTCCATGATAAAACCATATTTCTGCTGGATTGAGACCTATTCTGTCCGGGAATCTGTCTATAGAACTAGGTGGGCCCAGAATAATGTATATCCTGCCTCTATCAGTCCTCCACCCTTGACGAGTTGTCTCTCTACCATAGAATTTATCAGCATAAGCTATTCGTCTGTAGTGCTCCTTCTTGAACTCATTTTCATCGGTACCTGGTACGGGATCTCTGATCTTCCAAAAAGCATCTATAAAGAGATTCCTATCTCTGTCAGATCCAAGCTGGAGGAAAATATCTTTTTCTTTATCTGTTATGATATAAACAACTTCTTCCTCAAGCCATTTTCGGTGATGAGCCGGGAGTTCTTTAACTGATTTTTTTGAGGGCAGGAGCTCTGGAAGAAAAAATTGAAAAAAAAGTAAGAAGAAGATTAAGAGTTTTTTTTTCATTATCTGGTTTCTCAATAAAAATTATATACTCTTTTAGGACTTACATCAAGAACTACAGAAATATTAAAACCAGGCGAAATTCTCGCCTTGAGGCAGGCAAAGATTTATACCCATCAAAGGAAAAGAGCAGATTTTTTGAGTATAGGATATCTAATACAAGTTAGATATTAAAGAAATTAATATAACTTAGAAAATTTCCTCAGTGATGGAGAAAAGAGCGTGCTTCAAATAATTTATGGATAGCTAATTGAGGTTGTGGCTCCGCTTATGATATCAACTTGATAGACTCTTTCGTCGCTGCCATCAGAAGCTATTCGAATTTTTACTGTATGAGGGCCCTGGTAAAGCAAAGTAGACCAGGTCGAATCGAGGGCCTAAGTCTGATTTTTCAACAGTCCCATCGATTTCGACCACCACAACAAAATCAGAATTATTGGCTACGATCAAGGTCCCATCGAATTCCTCGTGGCCGCGTGTTCCCTTCTTTTTACAGAAAGACAAACCAACGACCAAAAGTAGAGCTAGAGAAAAGACGCCCAGGATTTTTGTTGTCTTTGCCATTTCCTTTCTCCTTTAACCTATGTTCACCCTTTTTTCAATTGGGTTGAGGTGCTTGTTATTATACTAATAAATATCTTTAAAGTTATAAAACTTTTTTTAAATTATATATTTTCTTAAAAAAGAAAATCAAGTCTCCTTTTTCTATAAGCCCTTGGGTAGGTGTTATTTTATCTCGAAATCAAATTTTTTGTCCAATGCTTTTCCGGTAACATTGTCCTTGATTTCAATGGAAAGGGTGTATTGGCCTGGGTCTAGATTCTTCCTCTCTTTTTTTTCACCTTCATCTGATTTAATGACATAGGTCTTCTTCATGGGCAAGGGCTGACTGATAAGCGGGGTGGGGTAAGATATGTCTTCGAAGCGGATGACTCTTTCCTCTCCCTTAAAGACTTCGTAATTGACCGCGATTTCCCATTTTCCTTGTTCATTGGGCTGGGCGCCAAAGACATAAAAGAGCACATCGAGATTTTCTCCTTGTGAGAAAATATTATCGATCTTGGGCTCGATCTGAAGAACAGAATAGGTGAAGAAGTTCTTATGAACTTCGGCCGTTGTTTCCGGGGCATCCATCTGAGTGAAATTCTTAACCGAGAAGAGAGGAGTTATCTCTAATTTATCAGTGAATAGATTTGCATCTGGGAGGGAAAACTCATAGTAGCGGGTTCCGATTTTTTGCAGATCAAGGGAAGTTGCAGCCATCGCCAGCAAGTAATCTCCTGGAGGCAGTGGATAGCAAGTGGAATAGATTTCTTCTTTTTCTGGGTCATAAGAAGTGCTCTCTACCTGAAGCTTTACCGGGATGTAAACTTCTTTAAAGACCTCCACTGGCGCTTTCTCTTCTAAACGGTGAAATTGAAGGAAGACATTCAAGTTGGCTTGCAGGAGAACGGGAGGAACCTCTGTTTCTGCGGCAGGAGGAGTTTCCTTTTTTTCTTCTTCCTGGGCTGCTTCTTCTTCTGTTTTTTGTTCAACCAAGGCAAAAGCTTGGGGAACAAAGCCTAAGTCCACATTCTTCATTTTAAAGAAAAAGACGTTGTGCAGGTTGAGTTGGGCCGGCAAATAGAGATGTTTGACGAAACTGAAGGGTATTTCCAGACGACCTTGGCGTTGAGCAAGGCCTTCTTGGAGAGTGGCTTTGACTTCATCGGGTATTATGATTTGTTCTTTGACTTCAGCCTGAGCCTCTTGCTGTTGTTTTTTCTCTTTTTGGGCATAGGCAGTGAGCGGTGAAAGAAGTAGGGAAAGGAACAACATCAGAAGGACTGCGGGAATCATAATTTTTCTTACTTTCATGTTTCCTCCTTGGATCATGCTTCAGCGCCCGCAGCAAAATCTATTGATTGAGCTTGACAATCAAAGACATCGCCTTTGCACTGGTGGAAAAAATATTTTAATCGAATTCCAAGAGAATTTCAATTTCATTCTTTTATCATCGACTAGAGGGTCAGGTCGACACTTTTGCCTTGTTATACAAAGAGGTTTTCGTAAACTTGGATGAGCCGAGTTGACTCTTAAATATTATTTCCTGAATTCAGAAAATTTAAAAGTGTGCCTCTGGTTCTTCTTTACCTTCTTCTTTTCTGGTATATAATCACAGCCCGCTGATGCTCCTTGAAAGTGCGGCTGAAATGGTGGCTGCCGTCATTCTTAGAAACGAAATAGAGGAAGTCTTCGTCTGCGGGATAGAGAGCAGCTTGAAGAGAATCTCTTCCTGGATTGCAAATGGGGCTGGGAGGAAGTCCACGATAAAGATAGGTATTGTAGGGAGTGTCAAGCTTCAAGTCTTTATACCGGAGCCGGCCGGTGAAGCGTCCTTCCTGTTTGAGAACATAGATAATCGTGGGATCACAATCCAGCTTCATGCCTCGCTTCAAGCGGTTGTGGAAGACGGCTGAGACGAGTTTTTTTTCTTCAGCAAGGGAGGTTTCTTTTTCGATAAGAGACGCCAGGATAACGACCTCTCTTATGCTCAGTTCCATTTCTTGGGCTTTTCTTTTCCACTCTTCTCCGAAAACTTCTTTGAAATGAGAGACCATTCCTGAAATGATTTCCTGGGCTGGAGTCCCTTTTGGGAAAAAATAGGTTTCGGGGAATAAATATCCCTCCAGATTCTGCGCTTCTTCATCCCAGGAAGATATGGCTTCTGTCTGGGAGAAAGCTTCTAGAGTATCTTCTTCCTGCGCGATGCTCAGAGATTGAAGAAGCTCTGAGATCTCCAGGCCTGTCAATCCTTCGGGAATTGTAAGGGGATGAAGATGAACTTGTCCTTCGGTGAGCATCTTGAGGATTTCTTTGATGGAGAGAGGGGCGGAGAACGAATACTCTCCTGCTTTCAAGCTTTGGGGAGAATAGAAGAGTTTATATCCCAGGAGAAATGGCCACTCCTTGGCGATCACTCCTTTTTCTTTAAGGGCGCGAGCGATAGATTCTGCCCCTTTTCCTTTTTCGACCTCGAAGATTATTTCCCGGGGCTCGCTTTTTGGTGGTATATAGATTTCGAAGGCCAGCCAGGTGGAAAAGACGAGGAGGACCACCACACAGAAGGTGAAGACGGTTTTGACGATTCTAAGGACCATGGGATTTCAATTTTCTGCTTTCTAGGTAGCTGGAAAGAATGATAGCTGCTGAGACTTGGTCTTTGAGCTTCTTTTTTTCCTTGCCGTCGAGTTTCTGTTTGTGGAGAATCTTAAAAGCCTGTTGGGTGGTCAACCTCTCATCCCAGAAGATGATGGGAAGATCCAGGATTTTCTTCAGCCAGATGGCAAATTCCTTGGTCTTTTCTACCCGAGTTCCTGGGGTTCCGTCCATTCTCAAGGGAAGACCGATGACGATCTCACCTATGTTGAATTCGTTCGCGAATTTTTTGAAAAATTTCTCATCCTCTTCTTCGTTCACGAGGCGGTAGCGACCTTTTGACTGGGCGGTCAGCAGGAGCTTGTCGCTGACAGCCAGGCCGATACTCCTGTCTCCAAAATCCAGCCCGAGTATTCTCATGGAAGTCAACTCTCTTGATTCCTTTTTTTAGCTCGGTGCCTTTCAAACCCGAGCTTAATCAGCTCTTCGACCAGACCGGGAAAGGGAAGGCCGCTGACTTCCCAGAGCTTGGGATACATGCTGATTTCGGTAAAGCCGGGAATGGTGTTGATTTCGCTCAAATATATCTTCCCCGTCTTATCTTCCAGAAAAAAATCCACTCGCGCCATACCTGAACAGTCGATGACTTGGTAAGCTTCCAGTGAGATCCTCTGGATATCTCTGATGATCGAAGATGGGAGTTTGGCCGGGATTCTAAAAGCAGTCTTTCCATCCAAGTATTTATCCCGGTAGTCATAGAATTCTCTGTAAGGGATGATTTCTCCAGGAAGAGAGACCCGGGGATGATCGTTTCCTAAAACGCTGCACTCCAGCTCTCTGCCTTTGATTCCTTCTTCGACCAGGATCTTTCGATAATGGGAGAAAGCGATTCGAAGAGCCTCCAAAGTTTTTGCATAGTCTTTGACTTTGGAAATCCCTACGCTAGAACCGAGGTTGGCCGGTTTGACGAAAAAGGGAAGAGGAAACTGCTTTTTTATTTTCTTAAGCATATTATCTTTATTCTTCTTCCATTCGACTTCAAGAAGAATGAGATGATTGACAACAGGAAGATTCTCAGCCTTGAAGATTGTTTTCATCAAGGCCTTGTCCATGCCCACGGCCGAGGCCATAACACCGGCTCCCACGAATGGAACATCAGCCATTTCCAAGAGACCTTGGATGGTCCCGTCTTCGCCGTATGGACCATGGAGCACAGGAAAGTAAATATCAGCTTTTATAGTGCGCGGCAGTGTTTTTGTTCCCCAAGGAAGGAAAGAAGAGAAAGAACCTTTAGTCAGTTCCTGGAAAGAGAGAAGGGGAGAGGGCACGATTTTCCAGTCTCCTCTTTTATTGATATATACACAAACAACATGGTGCTTTTTCGAGTCAATGTTGTTGAAGATTGAAGCGGCCGAGCGGAGGGAGACCTCGTGCTCATGGGAGCGCCCGCCAAAAAGGAGACAGACTTTTATTCTTTTTGGCTTCGGTTTTTCTTTTTTTTTAGTCATAGCCTGAGCTCTAATTCTCTCTAACTGGCAAAAATGTCTTTCTATGTTAAGAGGAAGATAATCCAATGTCAATATTAAAGAACCACTCGGAAGGACAAAAAACTGGGGACCAAAAAACTGGGGACAAAAAACTGGGGACGGTTCTATTTTTTCTCAATCCCCTCAACGCACCCCTGTTGGCTTTTGAGAACAAATAGAACCGTCCCCATTTTTGATCGAGGAAAATGAAATACTCATGAACTATTCCTTTGTTGACTAATAGAAAGGAGGTAGATATAATACCACCGAGATTTAGGGACAAATCCAATTAGAGGGGATGAAGATGAAAAAAACTATGCTTCAGGTCGAAAAAACAACCTTTATTTCTTTATTGATTTTCATGATTTGTCTTTTAGGACCAGGAAACTCTTTTGATCAAGAGCAAAAACAAGAGCAGAAACCAAAGGACAAAATCGAGAAGCCAAAGATATACCGGGAGGATTACCCCATTATTTCAGAATCTGATCTCTATTGTTCCTTTTTTCTTCTTGGAGAGGAGAAGGTGGAGGCCAAGATTGTTTCGGCTGAAAAAAAAGAAGAAATGAAACTCCTCACGGACTCTGACGTTTTTTATATTGATCGGGGAAAAGATGCTGGATTTAAAGTCAACCAGGTTTACTTGATCCTGGAGGTTGGACCCGAGATTCAGGATCCGGCGACCGATAAGAAATTGGGTCATCTGGGATTTAAACGGGGGAGAGCCCGGATTTTCGAGGTCGGAGAAGACTGGGGAAAAGCTCGGGTGGAAAAGTCATGCGGACGAATCATGGTCGGAGATTTTCTGATTCCCTTTGAAGAAAGAGAAGCTCTCCTGAAAAGGCCTCCTAGGGAGGAGATGCCAGAAGGAGGGCCCGCAGTCGGAACCGTTGTTTATCTTGAAGGAGACTATAAGATAATATCCAAGGACCAATTGGCCCTTATCGACCTCGGAAGGATGGATGGTCTACGGGTCGGAGATCGGCTGACTGCTCATAGAGAAGTATCAGCCCAGCTGGCACCTAAGCTGCTCGGAGAGCTCATCATCATCAATGCTCAAAGCCAAACTTCCACCGTCAAGGTCCTGTCGAGTCGAGACTCTATAAAGCTGGGAGATCTTGTCCGAGTGAAGACAAAAGAGGAGAGTCAATAAAAAGAATCCCTAATTCTTATCCTCAAGCTCTTAAAGTCTTTTATATCGAGAATCAAACCAGAAGCGAGAAATTGTCCCCTAGCGAGGCCCATTGTACCTCCTAACTAGGCTTTGATGTTGACAGAATTTGGTGGTTTTGGTAGCTTAAGCCAGTAATAGAGGATTGAGAGCGGGCGTAGTTCAGTGGTAGAACGTCTGCTTGCCAAGCAGAAGGTCGTGGGTTCAAATCCCATCGTCCGCTCCAAAATTTTTTGTATAAGAAGTAATCTTGAGATGAAGATGGCGCGGTACCCAAGTGGCTAAGGGAGAGGTCTGCAAAACCTCGATTCGTCGGTTCGAATCCGACCCGCGCCTCCAATCTTCCTGATTGATTCCTCTCTCCCCAATTTTTTGTCTTTGATTCCTGCGTTCCTCATCTTCTGAAAATGTGAAATTATGAATTAAAATATTTGACATCCCCTACCAGAAATTATATATTTTCTAAAACATTTTGTAGGAGGAGTTAATGGACTTAGTCGCAAGAGTTCAAGGTATTTTGTTAAAACCCAAAGAAGAATGGGTTAAAATCAAAGAAGAATCAATAACTGTTTCTCAGCTTTTTACCTCCTATGCTGTGATCCTGGCTGCTATTCCAGCAGTAGCTCAATTTATAGGTTATGGCCTTGTCGGTTTTAGCCGTCCCTTTGGATGGGCAAGATACGGAATAGGTCGAGCTTTTATCTACGCCATTCTATCCTATGTACTGACTTTAGCCTCTGTTTACATCTTTGGCCTGGTCATTAATCTTTTGGCTCCCTCTTTCTCTTCGAAACAGGACCCTGTCAAGGCCATGAAGCTCGCCGTCTATGCTATGACACCTGCTTGGGTGGCCGGGGTCTTATACCTTGTTCCTCTCCTGGGATTCTTAGCTATCCTCGCTAGCCTTTACGGAATCTACATCCTCTACCTAGGATTTGCAGAACCATTGATGGACACCCCCAAAGATAAGGTTGTCACCTATTTAGTGGTGAGTCTTGTGGTCTATATTGTGCTTTGGGTTATCGTCGCTGTCATCCTAGGTGGAATTTTCGCTGCCGGAGTTGTGACCAGAGCGATTTAATTCTTCCAGGATTTTGGAAAAAGCCTTTTGAGGCGAAGAAGCCTCGATGATAGGCCTCCCTATCACTAAATAGTCCGCTCCTTTATGAAGAGCCTGGTCAGGCGTCATGATCCTCTTCTGGTCATGGGCCGCGGTCCAGGCAGGTCGGATCCCAGGAACAACGATGAGGAAGTCTTCGCCTATTTCCTTTCTTATGATTTCAATCTCCTGAGGGGAACAGACCACCCCATCTACTCCTTCCTTGTGGGCCAGCTCAGCCAGCCGGAGAACTTGAGTCTCCAGGCTTTCCGTCATTCCGATTTCTTTCAATTCCTGCCCCTTTAAGCTGGTTAAGATTGTGACCGCTAAAAGCAAAGGTTTGGTTGTCCCCTCTTTCTCAGCCTCGCTGGCTGCTGCTTCGACAGCCCTGGCCAACATCTCGCTTCCTCCCGAGGCATGGAGAGTCATCATCTGGACACCATGCCTTACACCTGATTTCACGGCTTCAGCCACTGTGTTGGGAATATCGTGGAGTTTTAAGTCAAGGAATATCTTTTTTCTCAAGGCCTTCATTTTTGAAAACAAGGAAGGACCCTCAAAAGTAAAAAGCTTCAGCCCTATCTTGAAGATTTCCGCCTGTTCTAGTTGTTTGACGAGACGAAAGGCCTCTTCCTTGTTCCCAACGTCTAGAGCCACGATAATCCTCTTTGCTAAATCTGTCGGCTTATTCATTATTTTCCCCTTCTTCGACTCTTTGTTCTCTTCATGATCAGATAGTGAAGTTATTCGATCGAGCTATTCTAGCCAGTCATGCGAGCTATGTGAGTCTAGCATTTTAGCGTTCCCACGATCTTTTCGATTTTGGCGATACCCTTCTTCTGGCAGTATTCTTGGAGTTCTTGGATTACCTTCAAGGTCGCCTCAGGATCCACGAGGTTAGCTGTGCCCACTTCGACGGCTTTAGCCCCGGCAATCAAGAATTCCAGAGCATCTTGGCCAGAGGAAATTCCCCCCAGCCCGATAACCGGAATTTTCACCCGAGATGCCACTTGGTAGACCATCCTGAGGGCAAGGGGCTTGATAGCAGGGCCGCTTAGTCCTCCGAACAGGTTAGCCAATTTTGGCTTCCGGGTATCCACATCCACTGCCAGGGCCAAGAAAGTATTGACCAGGGAGATCCCGTCCGACCCCGCGTCCTGGGCACTGAGGGCAATTTCTTCGATGTTCGTCACATTAGGAGAAAGCTTGGTGATAATGGGCAAGGAGCTCTTTTTCTTGACTGAGCTCACTACAGAAAATGTTGCTTGAGGGTCAAGAGCAGGGCAGAGGCCTCCTTTTTTGACATTGGGGCAGGATATGTTCAACTCATAAGCTGATATGCCTTCTTTCTGGTTTAAGAAATCCACCACCGAGATGTATTCATCGTCTGATTCGCCGCAGACATTGACGATTATGGCTGTATCATACCCTTTTAGCTGAGGAAGGATCTCTTCGGAAAATCTTTCGACTCCGATTCCAGGGAGCCCAATGGCGTTTATGAGACCTGCTGAGGCTTCAGCCAAACGGGGAGGAAGATTTCCTGATCGGGGATTGAAATACAGGCCCTTGGTGACTATACCTCCCAACTGTCTAAGGTCAATATGAGGGGCCAGCTCCAGTCCGTAGCCAAAAGTGCCGCTGGCCGCGATAACCGGGTTCTTAAGTTTGAGAAAGCCCAAGTCTACAGATAAATCGGTCATTTTCTATCTCTTACCAGATAATTTGCTCTTTGGAGAAAACAGGTCCTTCTTCACAGATTTTCAGCCAGGTTTCTTGTCCTTCTTGTCTGATTCTTCGTACACAGCTCCAGCAGATACCGAATCCACAGCCCATAATAGATTCTAAGGAAAATTCGGCCGGAATTTCCTTTTCCATGGCGATTTGAGCGATTTTTTCCATCATGGCTTCAGGCCCACAGCTGTACATGAATTCAGGAGCAAGACTAGGGAGCTTTTCGGCCAGAAAATCACTCACCAGTCCTTTGAAGCCAAGAGAGCCGTCCTCGGTGGAATAGAAAAGCTTAAAATCATTTCTTTCAAACTTATCCTTAAGGCATAGATCGGAGAGGCTTTTTGCCCCATAGAAAATCTTAACCTCAGCGCCCAGGGTTGCCAGCTCTTGAGCTAAAAAATAAAGAGGAGCGATTCCCCTTCCTCCCCCGACCATGATCACAGTTTTTCCCTTGAAACCTGGATCAACCTTATAACCTTTTCCCAAAGGCCCGAGAATATCCAGGGAATCATTGATTTCCTTCTGGGCTAAAAGGGCTGTTCCAGAGCCTGTTTTCTGGAAAAAGATTTCTATGTTTTCTTCATCTTTGGAATGGATGCTAAAGGGTCGCCTCAAGAGGGGATAAGGCTGAGGATCTATCCTCACCATGATAAACTGACCTGGTTTAGCTTGCTGGGCGATGCCAGGTGATTTGAGAGAAAGGAGATAATATTCCTTCCAGCTTTCTTTCTCAGTAATCAAGGCCTGGGAATCTTTGATCATATCTTGGCTGATTTCTCGGACAAAAATACCAGAAAGTCCATCCTTTGGCAACAAAAACTTTGACTTCTTCTGGCTATTCTGGTAATAATCGAACCTAATAAGGGTTTCATAAGGGATGCGGCTGCTTCTCGAATCAAAAGGAATAAGCCGGCTTCTTGTTTTATTCGTACATTTTCATACATATCAGGAGGACTCATAGATGGAAGTTTCACAAAGAGGTCAGAAAATCCAGCCTTCACCCATAAGGAAGCTCAAGCCTTATGCCGATGACGCCATCAAGAAGGGAATCCATGTTTACTTCATAAACATCGGGCAGCCTGATATTCCTACTCCACAACCAGTAATGGAGGCTTTTCACAACTATAGGGAAGAAGTCCTAAGCTATGGGCCAGCCCAGGGCTCCCTGGAGTTAAGGCAAGCTGTCGCTGAATATTTCCAGAGTTACGGAATACCGCTAACTCCAGAAAATATTATCATCACCATCGGGGGTTCAGAGGCGATCCATTTTTCCTTTAGTGCGATTGCTGACCCTGGCCAAGAGATTGTCATTCCAGAGCCCTTCTATACAAATTATAACGGTTACGCAACCTTTGCCGATGTGAAAATCGTTCCTTTAACCCTCCGAGTCGATGACGGATTTCGCCTCCCTTCGCAGGATGAGATTGAAGCCCGGATTGCACCCCAGACCAGGGCCTTGCTTCTCTGTTCTCCCAACAATCCTACCGGAACTGTTTACACGCCTGAAGAGATAGAGAGAGTGGTGACTGTGGTGAAGAAACATGACCTCTTTTTGATCGGAGATGAAGTCTATAAAGAATTCGTTTACGACGGAGGGACTCATAAAAGCATCCTGGAGTTTGATGAGATCAAGGATAGAGTTATTGTGGTGGACAGCATTTCCAAGCGATTCAGTTGCTGCGGAGCGAGGATTGGAGCTGTTGTTACCAGGAATGAAGAGGTTTACCAGGCAGTTTTGAAATTCGCCCAGGCCAGACTCTGTCCTCCTTCTGTCGAGCAAGAGGCTGCCTTGGCTGCCTACCGAATGGGGATGGAGTATTTCGAACCGGTGAGAGAAGAGTACCAGAAAAGGCGAGACATCCTGTATGAAGGCTTGAAAGACATACCCGGTATAGTCATCCAGAAACCGCAGGGGGCCTTTTACATCATTGTCAAGCTTCCGATTAAAGATGCAGAACATTTTGTTCTATGGATGCTGACCGATTTTCAGCTTGATAAGGAGACAGTCATGGTCGCTCCTGCCCAAGGATTCTACTGTTCTCTTGGTAAGGGTAAAGATGAAGTCAGGATTGCCTATGTTCTCAAAGAAAAGGATTTGAGGAGGGCAATCGTCGTCTTCAAGGCCGGGCTGGAGAAATACCTAAGCCTCTTTCCTTAAGAATAAAAAGGGGTAAAGTCTTAACTTTCAACAAAAAAGGACTAGGTCTACACCCTTAATTCGTTGATAGGGTTTGATATGTAGAAGCCAATTTACTTTTTCTATGTTCATAATATGGCCGAGGCCAAAGAAGTTAGAAGTGTAGGCCTGGCCCCTTTCTTGCCAACTTGAATTTTAAAGGAGTTGTGTGTATATTTTTGATTTACGTTTTGAGGAGTTGAAAGATGAGAAATAAACATGTTTACTTCTTCGCTGAAGATCATGCAGAGGGCAACAAGGAAATGAAAGATATTCTGGGCGGGAAAGGTGCGAACCTGGCTGAGATGGCAGGAATTCGGCTGCCTGTTCCCCCTGGCTTTACGATTTCTACTGAGGTCTGCAGCCTCTTTGCTAAAGCAGGTGACCGGATTCCCCTTGGGGTAGAAAAAGAAATCCTTCGCCATCTAAAAAAATTGGAAGAGGTCACTCAGCAAAAATTTGGAGGGGAGAAGAATCCTCTCCTCGTTTCTGTCCGTTCAGGAGCGAAGTTTTCCATGCCTGGAATGATGGATACTGTTTTGAATCTGGGTCTCAATGCTCGTACTCTCGAAGGATTGGCAGCCAAGAGCGGAGACAGAAGATTTGCCCTGGATTGTTTTCGCCGTTTGATTCACATGTTCGGAGACGTGGTTTTAAGCATTCCCAAGAAGAAGTTTGAGGATCTCCTTAAAAAGAAAAAGAAGGAAAGAAACATTGTCCATGATTATGAGCTGACTGAAGAAGCTTTGGAAGAGCTGGTGAAGGATTATAAGAACTTGATCAAGAGAGAAACGGGGAAAGGATTTCCTCAGAATGCCACCTCTCAGCTTTTGATGTCCGTTTCGGCAGTTTTTAAATCTTGGAACAATCCACGAGCTGTGACCTACCGTCGCTTGAACTATATTCCAGACGACCTGGGAACAGCAGTCAACATCCAGCAGATGGTTTTTGGGAATATCGGAGAAAAATCGGCCACTGGAGTTGGATTTACGAGAGATCCTGCTAACGGAGAAAAGAAGCTCTATGGAGAATTTCTTTTCAATGCCCAGGGCGAGGATGTGGTGGCCGGCGTTCGAACCCCGTCTCCTCTTAAAACCTTAGAGGAGCAAATGCCAGCAGCCTTTAAAGAGTTGAAGGAGATCACTAATAGACTAGAGAAGCATTATCGGGATGTCCAGGATTTTGAGTTTACGATTCAAGAAGGAAAGCTTTACATGCTCCAGACACGCAACGGTAAGAGGACCGGGCTGGCAGCAGTAAAGATTGCGGTTGATATGGTCGAGGAGAGATTGATTAGCAAAGAGGAAGCTCTTTTGATGATCGAGCCCGAGGCTCTAAACCAGCTCCTCCATCCCATCTTTGATCCCCAAGAAAGAGAAAAACATGAGGTTCTGGCCAAAGGTTTGGCTGCCTCTCCAGGAGCAGCAGCCGGACAGGTGGTTTTCACAGCTAATGATGCCGTTGCCTGGAAAAAAGAAGGGAAGAAAGTCATTCTGGTCAGGGAGGAGACCTCTCCTGATGACATTCATGGAATGAGCGCCTCGATGGGTATTCTGACTGCTACCGGGGGCATGACTTCTCATGCGGCTATTGTGGGTCGCCAGATGGGGAAACCCTCTATCGTAGGCTGCGGAGAGGTCAGGTTAAACGAAGAACAGAATTTCTTCAGCATAAAGAAGGAGAAAATCAAGGAGGGAGACTGGATATCCATCGATGGAACTGCTGGGGAAATTTTTATTGGTCAGATTCCCACCCAGCCTTCGGAGATCATCCAGGTTATCCGGGGAGAGAGGAAACCTGCCCAGTCTAGAATCTATCAGGATTTTACAAAACTCCTCTTTTGGGCTGACCAGGTGAGAAGATTAGGAGTCCGAGCCAACACAGATACGCCTGAAGATGCCCGGATTGCCTTGGCTTTTGGGGCCGAAGGCATTGGCCTGGCGAGGACAGAACATATGTTTTTTGAGAAAGAAAGACTTCCCTTCATCAAGGAAATGATTCTCTCCGAAACAGCAGAAGAAAGACGGAAGGCTTTGAGAAAGCTTCTGCCCTTCCAGAAGAAGGATTTTTATGGATTATTCAAGGCAATGAAGAGACATCCAGTGACCATCCGCACTCTCGACCCTCCTCTTCATGAATTTCTTCCCCGCAAGGAAGACCTCATGGTTGAGATCGCTGTCTTGAAAGCCTCTGAGAGCAAAAAGAAAGGCAAAATTCAAGAATTGGAGAAATTGCTGGAGCGGGTCAGTGCGATTTCTGAATTCAATCCAATGCTTGGACATCGGGGCTGTCGGTTGGGAATTTCCTATCCTGAAGTCATCGAGATGCAGGCCGCAGCTATTTTTGAGGCCGTCTGTAAATTAGCCAAGGAAAGAGAGAAAGTCTATCCGGAAATCATGATTCCTTTGGTGGGCAAAAAGGAAGAGTTGGCTAACCAGAAAGAAATCATTCTGCGAGTCGCTGACGAAGTGATGGAAAAGTATAAAGTCAAAATTGAATACTCGGTAGGAACGATGATCGAGGTTCCCAGAGCAGCCATAACGGCTGATGAAATCGCCGAGGAAGCGGAGTTTTTCTCTTTCGGCACCAATGATCTCACTCAGACAATTTATGGTATTTCCCGGGATGATGGGGCCGGTTTTCTAGCCTATTATCTAGCTCATGGAATCTGGAAGAGCAATCCTTTTGAAACTGTAGATATTGAAGGGGTCGGAGAACTGATGAGGATGGGAGTGAAAAAAGGCCGCCAGACCAGGCCAGACCTGAAAGTAGGGATTTGCGGTGTTCACGGAGGAGACCCTCGTTCCATTTACTTTTGCCATGAAATAGGGCTGGATTATGTGAGCTGTTCTGCCTACCAGATCCCCATTGCTCGCCTAGCTGCGGCTCAGGTCGCCATCAAGGAAAGGAAAGAAAAGAAGAAAAAATAGAACTGCTTTCATTTTATTTGATTCGTTAAACAACCGCCCTCAGCTCACTATTCAAAGACAATAAGAATCAAAAGGGGATTTCCTGATAAGAACTAAAATTACTGATTAGCGTTTGCCAGAGACCTTGCGCAAAAGATTCTTCAAGATGTAAGTTGCCATGGCTGGGTTGGCAGTCAGTCTTCTCTTGCAGTAGGCTGTTGCATATTCCCATTTTTCGGCAAAGGGAACATAAAGCCGGACCAGGATACCGTTCCGTACGAGCTCATCCTGGAAATCACGCTTCGGAACACCCATAAGCATTTGGACTTCGTACTGGTCTTTTTTTATATTCAGCTTTTCGGCAACGTTGATGGCTTCATTTATGAGGACCTCATCATGGGTCGCGATCTCCGCGTAATGACCTTCCGTATACAGGACTTCCAACTGTTCAAGCAGCTTTTGCTTCATTTGAGGCTTGCTTTGAATGGCTATTTCTGGAGGTTCATTGTAGATGCCGATGCAAATGCGGAGACGGGCCTGCATCCCTTTTAGGGACCGTATGTCATCGTCGGTGCGAAAAAGACGGGATTGCAGGACTGTTCCGAAGGTCGGATAATCCTGGTGCAAAGTCCGGAAGACATCCAAAGTCATATCAGTGGAAGTGTGATCCTCCATGTCTAGAGTGACCTTAAGGTTGTACCGTTCGGCTCGAGTCACTATTCCCCTGATGACGTTGGCGCAATTCTCTGTGCCGCGGTGACTGCCCAGCTGGGAAGGTTTTAAGGAAAGCGTTGTATAATCCTGGCTGCCCAAAGCCTCGATGAGTCTCTCGTAGACGTTGACGGTGTACTGGACCCTCTCATCGCTTTCCAGTTCCTCACCGAGAAGGTCTATGGTGGAGCAGACCTGCCTTTCTTCCCAAAACTTTTGGGCGGCGGTGACGGCTGCTTCAATGCTGTCTCCGGCTACATAAGGGCCGGCAAAAAGCTTGACCAGGGGAGTGGGAGCGAGATTAATAATAAATCCTTTTAAGCCCATCGATGATTCCTTTCTTCTTAGGGTATCTTGGCTATGATTTTTGCGAGAGTAAAAATTAATTCATTTTCAGATAAACATCAAGAATTGTTTTGACATTTTTCCAAATAATATCCTTATTTTTAAATGGAAATAGATATCAATTTCCTGGGAAAGCCTTTTAGGACTTTCATAAATTATGAAACTCGTAAAGGCCTGATCCCATTGATGTGTTAAGCTTTTTTTGATATTTATTATCTTTCATGGCTCGATTCTCGAACCTTTTGAGATTTTTCCGGAGGAAGAAATTCCCCTTCAAGTTCATATACAGCGATGACTATTGGGTCGACCTCGGACAACATGTTTTTCCTGTGTTGAAGTACAGGCTTGTCTACGAAGCCCTCCTTCGTTCTAGAGTAAAAAAGGAAAATTTTATTCTTCCTCAGCCGGCTGAAGATAAAGACCTTCTCTTAGTTCATACTTCAAAATACCTGAAAAAAATGAAGACTGGGAATCTGTCAGACTCTGAAGTTTTGACCTTGGAACTGCCGTATTCCAAGGAGCTGGCCAAATTTGCCTGGCTTTTTGTCGGCGGAACGATTCTGACGGCTGAAATGGCTCTAAAAGATGGAGTGGCTGTTCATCTTGGGGGTGGATTTCACCATGCCTTTCCTGATCATGGAGAAGGCTTTTGTGTTTTTAACGATGTGGCCGTAGCCTTGGAAAAGATGAAACAGGAAGGAAAGATAGAGCGAGGCATGGTGGTCGACTGCGACCTTCATCAGGGAAACGGAACCTCTTTTATTCTGTCCAAGAAGGATTACGGTTTCACCTTTTCTATCCACCAGATGGATAATTATCCTGCTGAAAAACCTTCGAGCTCAGTGGATGTTGGGCTCTGGTCAGGAGATGGAGACGAGAAATATCTGTCTTCGCTGCGCGAACATTTCCCTCGCCTTTATCAACAGTTCAAGCCGGACCTCATCTTTTACTTGGCTGGAGCCGATCCATATGAGCACGACCAACTGGGAAACTTGAACCTGACTATGCAAGCTCTTGAAGAGAGAGACAGGATTGTTATCGAGGAAGCTCGAAAGCTTCACCTACCGGTGGCGATTTTCCTTGCTGGGGGATATGCCAGAGAGGTCGAGGATACTGTGTCTATCCATCTCAACACCATAAAAGTCGCCCAGAAAGTCCAGCGCAAATATTTCTGAACCAATATAGTTTATTTGGTTCTTCGTGTTTATCTAGTTTTTCTAGTCTATTCATTAGAGATTGATGAGTATGGCCACAGAATTTTGAGGGAAAATAGTAGCACGAGATAAACGAGACAAACTCAGCAAACGAGAAAAACTATGTTGTTTCCTTGGAGATCCAATCGAGATATTTTCCATATCCCAGGATTAAGGGAAGAGCAATAATTTCCGGAACCTCATAAGGATGGGTTTCCAGGATTTTTTCTTCGACCCGAGGATAGAGATCACCTTTAGTTTTGATGAAGAGGATGTGTTCTTGATCTTGTGAGATTTTGCCCTTCCACCAGTAGCAGGATTCAGAGACTCCTGTTGCTGTAACGCAGGCCGCCAATCTTTCGTTAACCAACGCTTGGGCAATTTCTTGTCCTGACTTTTTATCGGGAACAGTTGTCAAAACAAGGATATATTCACTCACTTCAACCTCCAACAAAAGATAAGCTTGGCTTGTTAATCCTGAAGAAATACATGGGCAAAGACTTTAGCATCACCGAGCATGTTATCGATTATGCAGTATTCATTGGGTTGGTGGGCGGTTTCATCGAGTTTTGCCCAGCAGGCTGCATTATAGCCAGCCTTGCGAAAGAGAGCGGCTACGGTGCCACCTCCAATCCCCTTGGGCTTGGCGTCTTTATTGTAGACGATTTTGACGGCCTTCTTCAGGGCCGAGACGACTGGAGCTGTGGCCGGCGTTGGAGGGGCTGCGGCAGCTTTTTGATTTTCTATCAGCTCAATTTTGACCTTGAATTTTTTTTCGATATTCTTGGCCATGTCCTTTATTTTCGCCTCCACATCTTCAACCTTGTATTCGGGAAGGATACGGCTGTCCATGTAAAAAATGTCTTCTCCAGGAATGGTGTTGATGTTGGGGACATTCGCTTCTTTTTTGGTCGGCTCGAAAGTCGAGATGGGAGGATCGAATAAAGGATCTTTCTTAGGAAAGATCTGGTAGAGATCATCTAGCTCTTTTACTAAGAATGAAGCAGCCTTAAAGCTATTGATTCCCTTCTCTGGAGTAGAACCATGCGCCTGTTTTCCTAAAGTCTTGAATTTGAGCCAGAGAATACTTTTCTCAGCCACTTCAATCATGTCTCCTTCCTTGCTGCCGGCATCTGGAACGATGATCAAGTCCTGGCTCCGGAAGGCTTGAGTTTGATCAAGAACATACTGGATTCCTTTCTCGCTCCCTGTTTCTTCATCCGCAACAAGAGCAATACCTACATCAAAATTGGGCTTGATACCCTCTGCCTGGAAGGCTTTTAAGGCATACAAGGAAGCCAGCATATCCTGCTGGTTGTCTTCGACTCCCCTGCCGTAGATTTTCCCCTCTTCCACCCAGGCCTTGAAAGGATCTCCCTTCCAGAGAGCGAGCTCTCCTGGGGGAACGACATCCAGATGAGTCATTATCCAGGTCGTTTTCGATGAATTTTTTCCTTTATAAACAAGCAAAATATTGGGACGGTACCCGGCAGGCGTTTCTAGATCAGGAGCTTTGAGAATCTCGATGCTTTGAAATCCGCTCTTCTTGAGGAATTCGAGCAGGACTTCTGCTTTTTGTGCCTCACCCTCACCGCCATTCTGCGGAGATATGGCAGGAATACCGCATAACTTCACTTGCATATCGATTATTTCATCGCGGAATGAGTCGATTCTTTTGGTAATCTTATCAAAGGTAGTCATGGCTAGCTCCTTTACAAGAAAATAATAACACTACCTCCTTTGTTAGACAACAGCTTCGGGTAAAATTATTTTCCGAATAGAAGCATACCTAATTCCAGTCACCCTGCCCGAGGATTCCTTGACTTTTAGGGGGATTGAGCATAAATTTACTCAAGATGCGAATCGGTTTTGATGTCCGTCCCTTTCTTAAAAGAGAAACCGGAGTAGGGATTTACTGCCGGAATCTTCTTTCTCATTTGGCTCAAATTGACCGCGCGAACGAATACTTTCTTTTTTCTTCTTCTCTCAAGGATAAATTTTCGCCCCAGAAAATTCCTCCCTTCCCGAATAAAGAATTTCATCACTTCCGCTTTCCGGTAAGGCTCATCAATCTCTTCTGGTACCGGCTATCTTGGCCGCCCCTTGATTATTTTTTCAAAACAAATTTAGACCTAGCTCATTCGCCTACGCCCCTCATTCTACCGACCAAAGGGAAGAAGATCGTGACCGTCTATGATTTATTCTTCCTGGATTTTCCGCTGCTGACTGACAGAGAGACAAGGAAGAATTTTACAGTCAGGATAAAAGACTCTCTTCTTAAGGCTGATGGTGTCATAGCCATTTCTGAATTCACCAGGAATCAACTCTTAGAGAGATTTCCCTTGGATGAGAAAAAAGTGAAAACAATCTACCTCGGGCTGGATCCTGAATTCCACACCGAGGTTTCAGCCGCAGAAGAAGAGGAGGTGAGAAAGAAGTTTTCCCTTCCTCCTTCCTTTATTTTTTTCGTTGGTGCCATGGAGCCTCGAAAGAATCTCTTGAGGTTGATCGAGGCTCTTAAGATTACTCATGAGAAGCACCAAAAAACTCCGCTGGTGATTGTAGGCCGGGAAGGCTTGGACTATAGAAATTTAGAAAAGAAGATTAGCCAGCTTAAGCTCCAGGATTGGGTAAGAATGATGGGCTATCTTCCTGATGAGGAGGTAAAGATTTTTTATCGCCTGGCTTCGGTCTTTGCTTTTCCCTCCCTTTGCGAAGGATTTGGCCTTCCTGTTATTGAGGCCATGGCCAGGGGACTGCCCGTAGCGACCTCTAAGACTTCAGCCCTGCCTGAAGTCGGCCAGGATGCAGCTCTGTATTTCCACCCAGAAGACCCAGAGGATATAGCAGACAAACTCATCCAGGCCCTGGAAGATGAAGAATTGCGGCAGACGCTCAAAGAGAGAGGCAAAAAGAGGGCTTTGGACTTTGACTGGCATACGACCGCAGCTGAGACTTTGAGCTTTTATGAACAACTCTTTCGAAAGTGATGGTATTCTTGGGTTGCGGCGAGGAGAGGACTTAGTCTTCCAGGGGAGAAAAAGACAGGGATGAAGCAAGGCTTTTATAATCGAATGGTTGAGGTAACGGGATGAAGATCGGCTTTGATCTTGATAGCCTAACCCTAAGGAGTGGAGGTATCGGGAGGTATGGTGTTAATTTGATAAACCATCTCGCAAAAATATTGCTGACTGAAACTGACCATGAGATATTTGTCTTTTTCCACAGGTCTTTTGATAGAAGTTTCTTGCCTGCTCAAGAGAATCTCGAATTGGTAAATAAATATACTCGCATCAAGAGCAATGTTCTGAGAAAGGCTGTCTTCCTCCCTTTTTCCATAAGAAACTTGAAGATGGATTTGTTTCATGGGGTTGATCATATCGGCCTGCCCTTTCTCTACCGGAGCAAAACCTGCCAGTATGTGGTTACCATTCATGATCTAATCACCCGAATTTATCCCCGTTCCTTCCCGATTAAACAGAGACTGATCCAGAATACCCTCCTGCCCTTAATACTCAGCAAGGCTGAGAGAATCATAGTTGATTCCCGTTCCACGGAGAATGATGTGCAGAAATTTTATTCCCAGCAGGTAGAAAAGGTCAGGGTCATTTACCCGGGAGTCGAATCACTATTCTACCCGAGGAGCCAGAAAGAGGTCGAGAGGGTCCTGGATAAATATCAGCTTGATTTTAAATATTATTTCTTCCTGGGAACACTCGAGCCCAGGAAAAACATTGTTCGGCTGATCGAGGCCTTTATCAAGCTGAAACGCAAGAGGAATGTTGAGCATCGATTGGTCATTTCAGGTCGGAAGGGATGGCTCTATAAAGAGATTATGGAAAAGATAAAACACTCACCCTTCTCCCAGGATATCATTTTCACAGATTTCGTGGACGATCAAGACCTGCCTTATCTTTTTTCGGGAGCGGAGATGTTTCTCTATCCATCCTTGTACGAGGGCTTTGGGTTGCCCGTATTGGAAGCCATGGCCTGCGGGACTCCGGTCATTGCTTCGAACCTTTCTTCTCTTCCTGAGATCACCGGAGAGGCAGGAATATTGGTTGATCCTATGAATATTGAAGAAATTGCCCTGGCCATGGAAGAATTATCCGAAGATAGAAAACTTCAAGAAGAACTACGAAAGAAGGGATTGGAGAGGGCAAAGCTCTTCTCATGGGAAAAGGCGGCCCAAGAGACCAAGGAACTTTACCAAGAAATGCTAGGCTAAATGGAAAAGATAAGAGTCCTGGAAATGATCGACCAGCCTTTTTTGGGCGGAGGGCAGATCAATCTTCTTTCTCTGGCCAGAAACCTGGATAAGGAAAAATTTGAAGTTTTCACCTGCTCGCGGGGAGGGGGATCTCTGGTAGAGGAAATCGAGAAAAACGACCTCCAGCATTTTCCCGTTCCCTTCAGTAAAAGAATCGGGAGCAAGATTGTCCGGGAGATTAGGGCTATTCTCTCCGATAACAGGATCGATATCCTTCATACCCATGGCGGAATAGCAGGATTCTATGGGCGTTGGGCTGCTCGGAAATGCCGGACTCCGGTAGTGGTCCATACTCTTCACGGGATTCATTATCTCCATTACCGAAATTTCCTTCTCAAGCACTCTTTTATCTTTCTGGAAAGATATTTTTCTCGGTTTACCCAGGCAGTTATTTTTGTTTCCGAGGCCGATAAAGAAAAAAGCATGAAATTCAAACTGGCACCTGAAGAGAAAATGCATATCATCAAGAATGGAGTTGATTTATCAGCGTTCCAAGAAGAAGAAAGGCTGAACAGCACACCAGAGATGAGAAAAGAAGTGAAGCTCGAATCTTTCCAGCCTCTTGTGGGTACTGTGGCCCGCCTTCACCGCCAGAAAGGAATTCCTTATCTTTTGAAGGCCGCCAAAACAATATCCCAGGTATTCCCGAGGATTAAAATCTTAATCGTCGGTGGAGGACCGCTCGAACAGAAGCTGGAGCGTATGGCCAGGCGATGGGGCGTCAAGGAATATGTCTGGTTCATGGGTGAGCGGAAAGACGCTCAAGATCTTACCTCTCTGTTTGAAGTCTTTGTACTTCCCTCTCTTTGGGAGGGTCTTCCTTATGTTTTGATGGAAGCTTCGGTCTTGGGAAAACCCATAGTGGCTACGGATGTCGATGGGAATAGGGAGATCATAGAGGACGGAAAGACAGGGATACTCGTTCCTGCTAGAGATCCAGAGAAGTTGGCTGAGGCCATCATCAGACTCCTCCGTGATAAGGGTTTGGCCTCAAAACTCGCAGAGAGAGCCAAAGAGGCTGTTCCTCTAAAGTTCAAGCTCTCGAGGATGGTGGAGGAGACGCAGGATCTTTACTTGAAGTTATACCAGAGAGTTTAATCATCAACATTGGATGTACAATATTTCGCCTCACGACCTTCAATACCAGATAACTCTGAAGCCAGTAAACTTCTGAAGCTTCTTTTTGAGGCAGAGCTTCACTTGAGGAAAGACGAGTTTTCTTTTGCTCTCTTGGTTTGAACAGAGTGCTTAAAAAATAAAGATAAATGTCTGAAAAAAAAGAAAGAGCCAGGTTCACCTGTGATTGGATTTTCAATATCCTGGTGGTTTTATGCGATGGGAAAGTGGTCTGCGGGTGTGCGGATCCTTACGGAGAGAGACCCCTGGGATATCTCCAGCAGAGTTCTCTTCATGAAATCTGGAATTCAGAAAAGGTGAAGGGAATAAGAGAGGGATTGAATAAGGGATATGCTGCGTTCTGTCTCGATTGTGGCTTAAAGAGATTCTTGGAAGAAAAGGAAGAGGTCCCTGTCCGTCCTGTTCATCTTGAGATTCTTCCCCGGATTTTCTTGGAGCCCACGGTCCTGTGCAATTTATCATGTTTCCAGGCTGTTTGTAATCATGAATCAGGAATAGCGAAGACGAGAAAGAGAAGCAAATTTCCCTTCGATGAATTCCAATCCGTCATCGATGAGGTCGGGAAGAATCTCATCAGGCTTGATTTCTTTAACTACGGAGATCCGTTTGTTCACCCTCAAGCTGTAGAGATGATCGAATATGTCAAGCAAAAATATCCATCTGTTTACCTTTATACGACCACCAACGGGCTTATCCTCGATGATGAAAAGATCAGAAGGATCGTGAGGTCTGGTCTTGACGAATTCACCTTTTCTGTGGATGGACCTGACCAGGAAACTTATATTCGGTACAGGCGATTGGGAGATTTTGAGAAAGTCCTGAAGATCATGTCTAAATTCGTGGAAGAGAGGAATAAGCTGGGCCGGGAAGTTCCTTTCATAAATTGGAGATACATCCTCTTCAAGTGGAATGATTCAAGAGGGAAGATGAATAAGGCCAGGGCACTGGCCGCCAAGATTGGGGTCGACCGGTTGACCTGGGAGATAACCGATCATCCCCGAGAAGCTCTTTCCAAGAAGTATCAGATTGGAACTCGTCATTGGAGGAAGATTTATCATGAAATCTGGGATACCAGCCAGATTGGAAATGCCATTAAGGATAAAAAATTCTTAGCGAAGATAAAGGTGTTGACCAGAGATTTGGTGACTCAGGTTAACAAACCCAGGAACATACAAGTTCTGGTCAAAAACATCGGAGGAGCGCCTTGGTTGAAAGATACCTATTCTGGGAGAAGAATTATCAGGCTGGGCGTGCAGTTGTTCGACCAAGATAAAAATCTACGGGAATTAAATTATGCTAGAGCTTTTCTCAACCGACCAATGGCCCGAGGGGAAGAAGATATCATCCGTTTAGACTTGCCTTCCTGGCCCAGCTCTGGGGAATACTGGCTGAAATTTGATATGGTTTCAGAGGGGATTGATTGGTTTGAGGCCGGTGGCTCTTCTGTGGTCTGGAAAAGGTACAAAGTTCTAGAATAAAACATGGACCCTCAATAAAATAGATGGGGGTAAAATCTATAGGGACGGTTCTGTTTTTTCATAATTGACAATTATCTGCCCTCTTTTTATAATTTTCCCCAAATGGAAGACGCAAGAGTGGCCCTCGTTCATGACTGGCTGACAGGTCAGAGGGGAGGGGAGAAAGTCCTGGAAGTCCTGGTTGAAATCTTCTCTCAGGCACCAGTTTATACTCTCTTTCATTTTCCAAAAAGCCAGGTTGAAGAGGTTGAAAAGAGGGAAATAAAGACCAGTTTTCTCCAGCGTCTTCCTTTCTTGAGGAAGAAATACCGCTTTTATCTGCCTCTATTCCCGTTGGCTGCAGAACTCTTCGACCTCCAAGACTATGATATGGTCATTTCGACTTCCCACTGCGTGGCCAAAGGCATTATTCCCCATCCCGAAGCTCTTCACGTGTGTTATATTCATTCTCCCATGCGCTATGCCTGGAACCAGTATTTTCCCTATTTTTCCGCCTCTAAATTGTCCTTTCTATCCAAGCTAATCATTCCTCCTCTAATCCATCATCTTAGGATGTGGGATGAATCATCATCATCCAGGGTCGATCATTTTCTCGCCAATTCAAAAAACGTTGCCCAAAGAGTCGAAAAATACTACCGTCGTCAGGCTGAGGTCCTCCATCCTCCGGTAGAGACTGATTTTTTTCAACCCGGGAAAGAAACTGAAGATTTTTATTTGATCGTTTCGGCTCTGGTTCCTTACAAAAGGATCGATCTGGCCATCGAAGCCTTCAATCAACTGGGAGTTTCCTTGAAGATAATAGGTCAAGGGCCAGATTATAAAAAACTCAAGAAATCAGCTAAAGAGAACGTACAATTTCTTGGTGCCCTGGAAGCGGAGGAGCTTCTTCAGTTCTATCAAAAAGCAAGGGCCTTAGTCTTGCCCGGAGAAGAGGATTTCGGTATCACTTCTTTGGAAGCTCAAGCCTGCGGCATTCCAGTGATAGCTTATGGTCGGGGAGGAGCTCTGGAATCGGTTGTTCCTCGGGAGACAGGACTTTTTTTCCCGGAATTAAAAGTCGAAAGCCTGCTTTCTGTTCTTGACAAGTTTAAGAGCATGGAATTTAATAAAAGCGTCATAAGAGAGAATGCCATGGGGTTTTCACGCGGCATTTTCAAGGAAAAAATATCGTCGTACTTGCGTGAGAAGTGGTCGGTTTTTAGGGATAAAAGATGATAAGAAGACATCGGACCCGTTTAGTGGGAATATTTCTTCTCAGTGATGTTATCGCCATTTCTTTTTCCTTCTTTTATTCCTATTTTTTTCGTTTCTATTCCTTCATCTATATTCATCCCGAAAGGGGGATTCCTCCGTTTATAAATTATGTCGCCGTTTTCCCTTTTTTTCTGCTGACTCATCTGGCGATTTTTTATTTCCAAGGATTTTATAAGACCAAATTGAAGCGGACGAAGCTAGACGACTTTTTTGCCGTCACTCTGAACGGCATCCTTTCCCTGGCTCTGATCATGGCTGTCATGAACTACCTCTACAGCTACAGTCAAGGGGCAGCTCCTCTCTTCAAGATGGAGTTTAAATTATCCCATTGGTTTCTGGCGATTTATTTTGTTTTTGTGATCTTTATGGTGTCATTTCTCAGGAATCAAATCTATTACTTCATGAAAAGACGCTATGCCAGGGGATTAAATTTACAGAATGTTCTTATCATCGGCGCAGGAGAGATGGGGAAATCAGTCGCTCAGAAGCTCTTCAATTACAAAGACTTGGGGTTTGTGGTGAAAGGCTTCTTGGACGATGAAAAGAAGACAGGTGAAGAGATAGATTTCGATGGTGGAGCTAAGGTCCTTGGTCCGGTGAGTGAATTAAACTCAATCCTAGAGAAAGGCGAGGTCAGCGATGTCTATGTAGCCCTGGATTTGACCAGTTATCCCAAGATTTTAGAAATTCTTAAGGTGGCAGATAAATTCACGGTGAATGTAAGAATCATCCCTGACCTTTTTCAGCTACTGACGCTCAAAGCGAGTATCCAAGACTTGGATGGTTTTCCCGTCATCAATATTGATGAAGTATCTCTGAAAGGAGTGAACCGTTTTGTGAAGATGATCATGGACCGTACGGTATCTGGCCTGCTGTTGATTCTTCTTTCTCCTCTGTTTCTGGTGGTGACCATTTTGACCAAGCTCACTTCCAAGGGACCTGTGTTTTACCATCAGGAAAGAGTAGGATTGGATGGGAGACGGTTTATCCTCCATAAGTTCAGGACAATGATAGCCAATGCCGAAGAGAAATCAGGCCCGGTGATGTGTAAATCTGGTGATCCTCGCATCACCAAGTTTGGGAAATTCTTGAGAAAATTCAGCCTGGATGAGTTTCCGCAATTGATAAATGTCTTGAAGGGAGAGATGAGCCTTATCGGACCCCGACCTGAAAGGCCGGTGTTTGTCAAGGATTTCAAGGATAAGATCCCAAAGTACATGCTCAGACATAAGGTGAAATCAGGGATCACTGGTTGGGCTCAGGTTCACGGACTCCGACAGGATACCCCGATCGATAAGAGACTTGAATATGATTTCTACTACCTACAGAATTGGTCTTTAGCCCTTGACCTGAAGATAATCTGGAAGACTCTGGCCAAGGGTTTTATCGATAGGGATCTGAAGTAGAGTCTAGCTTTTCTGGGGGGAAGAAATCAGACTGAAGCCAATGATGATGTAGTTTATACACGAGAGAACAGTAAAGATGAGGGTGAGATAGAAGATCCACTTCAGATAAGACGGTAAAACTTGGAGGTAATTGTAGAAGAGCACAAGGAGGAGAGTGCTGACTTGGAAGACTGTACTTATTTTTCCCAATAGGCAGGGAAGAAAAGTTGTGTGACCTGTCATCCTGTATACGACCAGAGCTCCGAGCACGATGAGGAGATCCCGGCCGATAACAGTGGCCGTGAGCCAGAGAGGAATCAGGTTCAGCGAGTTTAAGGAAGGGATAGAGAGGACGATGTAGGAGGCGGTCATGAGCAATTTGTCGGCTGCAGGATCAAGGAAAGCGCCAATTTTTGTTTTCTTGTGTAACAGCCGGGCAAAGAAGCCGTCCAGCACATCTGTTGTACCTGCTACGAGGAAAATAAAGAGCGCTAAGAAGGCTTTTCTCTGGATTATCAGCCAGAGGAATACAGGGATAAGACCAATCCTTAACAAGGAGACCAGGTTGGGCAGGTTAAAAAGAACATCTTTAGTTTTTGAGCTCATTTAAACGATATTTATCTCCAGTTCACCAAGATTCTAAGGAGATGCATCCAGGCTATTCGATAAGACTCAGGATAATGTCCAAAGTCTTAATGGCTTCTTGTCCTGAGACAGGCTGCTCAGGGCGGAAAGATCTCTCCATATCAAGATCCATTATTTGATAAGAAATGATTTGGGTGATGGGATGATAATAGTAGTTATCGGGAGACACATCTGAAATTTGAATTATTTCAGGAGAAAATTGCTGAATGAGGGAGTAGCCTTTCTTTTTTAGGAGATCGATGAGGCGGAGAAGGATTTCAGTCATTTCGGCTCGGGTGATAATTTTTTGGGGCTGAAAAGTGTGATTGGGATAAATCTCCAATATACCAAGAGAAGTCGTTGTCAGTATGAATTTTGAGGCCCAGGACGTCGAAATATCGATGATGATCGGTGGTTGAGCTTCTGTCTCCTCGACTTTTCCTTTGAATTTGACAGCCAGCAAGGCAGCCATTTCTTCTCTTGAAGTTGCTTCCTTGTGCAGGATACTGTGATACTGGCTTGGGAGTTCGAAAATGCCCAACCTATTCTTTAAGTTTTCGATTCGAGACTGAATATCCTGATTATCAGGTTGCATTTCCAATAATTTTTCGTAGATTTCAAGGCTTCTCGCATACTGTTCAGTGAGGAGAAGGGCTTCAGCATAGTCTTTGAGAATCTCGGGGTTTTTCGTATCGTTGGTGCTGGCGGCCTTCAAGTGAACAAGGGCGTTCTGGAGTTGATCCTCTTCCTTGTAAATCCCGGCTAGGGCAAGGTGAGCTCTTGCCGAATCAGGGGAATAATAGAGAGCTCTCAGTAAGGCTTCTTTACTCCTCTCTCGATATCCTCTGGTCAGAAAATCCAGCCCCTCGTCCAAAGCCTCTTCTGTTTTTAGTGTTTTCAAAGCTTCGTATTCTCTTTTTGCCCAGCTGTGTTCTGGTTTCTTCTTCAGGACTTCTCGGTATTCCGCAAAGGCAGAGTTCTCGCGCCCTGTATTCTGGTAAAGTTGGGCCAGGCCGAGATGAGTGAGAACTATACCAGGATAATAGTTCAAGGCTGCTTTGAAATACTCTTCAGATGCCTGAAAGTCTCCAAGGAGAAAAAAGGCATAGCCGAGCCCAACGTAGTAAGCTGGGCTCTCTGGACTTAAACGGGAGAGTATTTTCTGGGCTTTTGATCCCTTGTTTTGTCTCAGGTTTTTCCAGGCTTCCTCTAGGGCTATTCTTTCGTCGAGGGAAAGCTCGGTTACAATCGTCTGAGGCAGGTCCTCAACATAAAGGGTGGGCTTAACGGGCTGGTAAGTCAGGCAAGACCAAACCCAAAGAATCATTAAAAAAGATGGGAGAATTTTTTTCACCACTTGTCTTCTCCTCTCTTGACGTAAGGCAGAAAATTCAAGACTGACTGGGAGTCGGCCATGATCTTCAATTCAAAATAATCTCCGTTCTCCCTCCTTTTGAGAACAACAGACCATTTGGGGAAAGAGTGGATCAATTCTTTTTTTGATTTGGGGATGCGAAGGTAATACAAATGGAAATCCTCGAAAAGCATGACTCTGAGTGCATCTTTAAGGCTGTCGATTCCCTCTCCGGTCTTAGCAGAAACATAGAGGTCGCGAGAATCGAAAGGACTATTTTTTTTAAGAAGCTCTTTGCTGTTAGGCATTAAGTCTATTTTGTTCCTGACTCTTATCAAGGGGATTCTAGAGGCTCCTATTTCAGCGAGAACGTTGTCGACCGCCTCTATTCGGCTCTCTGGGTTGGGAGAAGTGATATCAATGATATGACAGATGCAATCCGCCTCCTTGACCTCTAGCAACGTGGCCTTAAAAGATGTTATCAGCTCGATGGGCAATTTTTTTATGAAGCCGACCGTATCACTGAGAAAAAAATACAGACCATCGACAAAGGAGACTCGGCGGAGCACTGGATCTAAGGTTGCAAAGAGCTGTGATGAGGTGTACATCTTCTCATGGGAGAGGCAGTTGAACAGGGTGGATTTTCCAGAATTGGTGTATCCCACCAAAGAAACAGTTGGAATGGGGCTCTTCTTCCTACTTTTTCTTTGATGGGTACGTCTTTTTTGAACATTCTCGATTTCTTTTTTTATCTTGGAAATTCTGTCCAGGATTCTACGCCTGTCTTCCTCCAGCTTTTTCTCTCCTGGTCCCCGAGTTCCGATTCCCGCTCCCAGCCGAGAAAGAGCTTGCCCCTTTCCAACTAAACGGGGGAGAAGGTAGTTCAATTGAGCCAGTTCCACTTGAAGTTTGCCTTCTTTGCTTCTTGCTCTTTGAGCGAATATATCGAGGATGAGTTGTGTTCTATCGATAACCTTGGTCCCTATCTTTTCTTCCAGGCTTCGCTGTTGAATAGGAGTCAAGTTGTGATCAAAAATTATAAGGTCAGCCTCGAGATCACCCCTCATTTGAGCCAATTCTTCGACCTTGCCTTCTCCGATAAAGTATTTGGGACTGATTTCTGAGCGGGATTGTAAGATTTTATGAACCACTTGAGCGCCAGCCGTGGCGGTCAATCCTTCCAGTTCCTGTAAAGACTCTTCTCCTTCCAATTTTTCTTTCTTGGTCGTGGCCAGGTTGATCAGGATGGATCTTTCCATTTTTCTTATTCTAGATGCTTTTCTACAAAGGCCGCCAGAGAAGGGAAATCAAACGGAGAAAACCATTCAACCTCATCCATTCTTCGAAACCAGGTCAACTGCCTTTTTGCATAGTGGCGGGTATCTCTTTTAGTCAATTCAAGGGCTTCTTCGAGCGTCATTTCCTTTTTCAAGTATTTAAGAACGTATTTATAGCCCAGGGCTCGGAATGGAGGTGAGTCTTCCTGGACTCCATCTTTCAATAGATCCTCCACTTCATTGATTATACCGCTTTTAAACATTTTATCCACTCGTTCTTCGATGTTTTTATAGAGCTCTCTCCTGTTTAATTTTAGCCCAATTTTGAGGATATTGAAATCTTTGACCATAGATTCGGTGTTCTGGAAGTGTTCGGAGAAAGGTTTTTTGGTCAAGGTGAAGACTTCTAAGGCTCTGATGATCCTCATCTTGTCCTTCTGTCCGATTTTCTGAGCATAATCCGGGTCAACTTCCTCCAACTTTTTCCTTAGGTTTTCCAGTCCCTTTTCGGCAGCTTTTTTCTCAAGTTTTTTACGCAGGCTGGGCTCTCTACCTGGGCCAGGAAAGAGGCCGTCCAGCAGAGCTTTTAAATATAGACCGGTACCTCCGACTATTATGGGAAGTCTTTTTTTCTTCAGGATCGACTCTATGGCTTTCAAAGCCTGGTTGGCAAAATCGGCAGCAGTGAATTGGATATGGGGGTCGATAATATCCAGTAGATAGTGAGGGATATTCTCCCTTTTTTCAGGGGGGAGCTTGTCTGTTCCGATATCGAAGCCTTTGTAGACCTGCATGGAGTCGCAATTGATGATGGCGCCTTTGAATTTCTTGGCAAGTTTGATCGAGGTTACACTCTTGCCCACTCCAGTGGGCCCGAGAATGATGACGAGATTCTTAGAGTGCAATTTTTATCAAAAGAAACAGAAGCAGAAGGGTCATGAAGATCAAGAGGGCCAAGATTTGTTTTTTCTTCAAAAAAAGCCTCGCTTATCACATGTAGCGCATTCTTATGAGGCCCAAGGCAATATAAAGCAGGCTTTTTAGAAGCCAGAAGGCGTAGGAAATAACGAGAGCCCTCTTGAGTTCAATCTTCAAGACCTGAGAAAGGCCGAAACCCAGAAGGCCGAACAGCCAGAGCTGGAAAAAGTCAAACTGGGTTAAGACGAGATAGGCTGAAGATGTCACTTCTAAGCGGGGAAAAAAGAGAGCCAGGCTGGTTGTGGTCTGCATGACTGATTTCCGGGTGAAAACGAGAATGAGGCGCAAAGCATTGCCCAGGATTTTATCAACGAAATTTGCATGGAGCAGCACAGCGAAAACCTGGACATATTTTCCTTCGGTAGAGGTGAAACGCCCCATGACCAGAATAATCAAACTGGAGAAGAGTAGTCCGACCAGAAAGCTGACAGGAATTATGCCGAACGTCTGGAGAATGACCATGGACTGGGAAGGATTTTCAAGGCGGTCGATCATTCTGTTGTAGTTTTCCTCCCCTAGCCTTTCTTGCATTCTGACGTTGTCTTTCATGATTTGGAGGCTGTCTTTCTGCAGATAAGGGGCGGTGAGGAAAGAGAATAGCCCTATTAAGACGAGAAGCACGACGAGAGCATCAACCCACACGGGTTTTTCTGTAACTCCTTTTAGAGTTGGTTGGGGGCTAAAAAAGATGCCTTGCAGACGCTGGAAGAGGTTCATCCTTTATTCTCCTGTTTCTCCTGTTTTTTCATCTCTTTCAATCATGCCATCTCTGAGGCAGATGATTCTCTGGGCTTGCGTGGCAATATCCTTATCATGGGTAACGATAATGATCGTATTGCCTTCGGAATGTATTTTCTTAAAAAGCCTGAGGATTTCTTGGCCTGTCTTCGAGTCCAGATTCCCGGTGGGCTCATCGGCCAGGAGGATGGAAGGCTCATTGACCAAAGCCCGAGCTATGGCCACTCTCTGTCTTTCTCCTCCCGAGAGTTCAGGAGGCCGGTGATTCATTCTGCCTTCCATTTCGACCATATCTAGAGCGCTCAAGGCCTTTTCTCTTCTCTCTTTTTTCTTTGTTCCTTTGTAGATAAGAGGGAGTTCCACATTATGGAAAGCCGTCGCCCGGGGAAGGAGGTTGAAGACTTGAAAGACAAACCCGATCTCCCGGTTGCGGATGTGGGCCAGCTCATTTTCATTCATGGCGCTGACCAATCTGCCTTTAAGGTAGAAATTTCCCTTGGTAGGAGTATCAAGACAGCCGAGGAGATTCATGAGCGTGGATTTTCCAGAGCCAGAAGGACCCATGATGGCCAAAAATTCATTCTGGGAGATGGTAAAAGTCACCCCTTGGAGAGCCTTGACCTCTTGTTCTCCTAATTGGTAGACCTTCCAGAGGTCTTCAGTAGAGATTAAGACGTTGTTTTCCGATTCTGGCATTCTTATTCGCTTTTCTTTTCTTCAGACTTAATCAGTGCATCGTCTTTAAGTTCACGGAGGGCATTATAAGGGCCGACGACGATCTTTTGCCCCTCTCCCAAGCCTTCGGTGATTTCTATCTTCATTTCACCCAGGATACCCTTTTTCACGGGCTGGAATTTTACCCGATTCTCCTCGGTGACCACATAAACTCCTTCCTCTTCCTTTTTTTTCTTTTCTTCTTCCTCGTCTTTTTCTCTTAAGACAAGGGCTGAAATCGGAACAGCTAGGACATCCTTTCTTTCTGCAGTTATGATGTCTGCCGAAGCAGAGAGACCGGGCTTGAGTTCCCCGGGAGGATTTTCAAGGGTGACGACCACTTTGAAATCCTTTGATTCTTCAGCAGAGGTGAGTTTTTGAATGGCCGAGCTCCCGATTTCGGTGACTGTTCCTTCAATGGTTTGCTCGGGCAGAGCATCTACTCTCACTTCAGCCTGCTGTCCGATTCGAACTCCGACCACATCGGTTTCGTCGACTTCGACTTCGATCTCCATCACCGAAAGGTCGGCGATGGTCATCAGGACTGTGCCCGGGTTGTTCATTGTTCCGATTAAGGCGATCTCTCCCTCTTCGACTCTCAGACTGGTGATTATTCCATCGATGGGGGAGTTATAGGTAGTTTTGTTTAGGTTATCCAGGCTGCTTTCAAGAGAAGCCTTGGCCTGGTTGATTTGATAGTTAATAGCCCTGTGTTGTGCTCTGGAGATGTCATGCTGAGCCTTGGCTGCTTCTAATTGTTCTCTCGAGATGAGCTGTTCATCAAAAAGTCTTTTTTGCCTTTCGTAGAAATTTTTGTCTTTTTGTAATCTGGCCTGAGCTTCAATGAGCTGAGCCCGGTAGGAAAGGATGAGAGATCTGTCCCGGTCAGCGTTGGCTTCGTATTGGGTGGCGTCAAGCTTAAGGAGGAAGTCTCTCTCTTTCACGATTTGCCCTTCTTCAACACCTATCTTCACTATTCTTCCCGGAACTTGGGCGCTTATGTTCACATTCTTTTTAGGCTTAACTTCTCCAGAGGCAGAGGTGATAGAAGTCAGGTTTTCCCTTTTGACTTCTTCAACAGTGACTTTTATTGCTTTTTCTCTCTGAGATTGGAGGTTGAAGTACACGATTAGAGCCAGAACAATGATGACAATGAAGATGATGATTATTCTGCGCCGTCCTCTTTTTTTCTTCATTCTTATCAAGACCTTCCCGTTCAAGATATTTCTATTATACTATTACTAACTACGGCTTTAAAGGTAAAAAGTTTACAAGATATTTGGGTCTTCTCTCTTTCTAAAAAAAACCGATAGGGGACGGTTCTATTTTTTTAGTTCTATATAGAGTCTCATTCTGCCAAGCGTTCTATTTTAAAAAAATAGAACCGTCCCCATTTCTTTACATTTCTTTAGCTATCACGAAAAAAGATGTTTACTCCTTAAAGGTTGCTCTAGAATTAAAGAGTTGCTAATATGGATAAGAAATGTTTTTGAAAGTGGCCAAGGAGGCAGCCCTGAAGGCCGGCAAGATGCTCAGGGAGAATTTTGATGAGGCCAGAGAGGTTTCTTTTAAAGGAAAGATCGATCTCGTCACTCATTTTGATTCACTTTCCCAGAGTCTGATCCACAAACATATATCTTCCCGTTTTCCTGAACATGATTTTTTGGCTGAGGAGGGCCTGCGTAGAGAGAAAGGCGCTGAATATCGTTGGCTCATCGATCCTCTTGACGGCACTACCAATTTTGCTCATAAATTTCCTGTGTTTTGCATTTCCATAGCCTTAGAAAGGAATGGAGAAACGGACCTGGGAGTGGTCTATGATCCTTTAAGGAAGGAGATGTTTTGGGCTGAAGTTGGACAGGAGGCTTTCCTCAACGATAAAAAGATAACGGTCTCTTCTGTTAATGATCTGGACAAAAGCCTTGTAGCCACAGGCTTTCCTTATGATATCCGGGAGAGCGAGGTGAACAATATCGATCATTTTAATAATTTCGCCATTCGAGTCCAAGCTATTCGCCGCTGTGGATCAGCAGCCATGGATCTTTGTTATGTGGCCTGCGGGAGGTTTGACGGCTTCTGGGAGTTAAAGCTCAATCCCTGGGATGTGGCGGCCGGGGTTCTGATTGTAAAAGAAGCAGGAGGCCGAATTTCTGATTTTCAAGATAAAGAATACAGCATCTACGGTTCAGAGACTCTTGCCACGAATGGATTGATCCACCAGCAGATGGTTGGTATCCTGCAATTGGGAAAGTCATGAGAAGAAAAGAGCCTAGATCAAAGGTGAGATGCTTCCCCATTCTTCTATATGCCTTGTTGGCTATGGTGGTCTTTTCTTCCTGCGCAGTACCTGAAAAACGACCTGTTTCCACAATGGAGGAGGTCCTTCCTGAAAAAAGCTTTGATCTGATCCCCAAGAGCGAGGAAAATCTATATAGCCTGCAAATTTCCACTGAGTTGGAGAAAGATGTCGTACTGATCGACGATGAATACGTGGTTCGATACATCGAAGAATTAGGACAGCGGCTGGTCAGTCGAACCCCTTATCGTTACTTCGTTGAAGACTACGAATGGGCTTTTAAAATTATTGAGACTCCTGAAATCAACGCTTTTGCAACTCTAGGAGGAAAAATCTATGTATCGCGCGGTCTGATTGAAGCTACGGAGAGAGAATCAGAACTGGCAGGAGTTTTAGCCTTCGAGATGGGTCATGTCATGGCTCGAAGTGTTCACCAGCACATCTCTCAGGACGCCGTCAAACAAAGTCTGGTTTTGCCTGGAGAAATGATTCAAGGTCATGAAGGCATGGAGAGCTTGAATCAGGTTCTTGAGTCAGAGGGAGGGGCTTATCGTTATTTTTCGAATCTTGAGTATTATCCAGAAGAAATTGAAAAAGCAGATAAGTTTGCCCTCCACAACAGCTATGATGCTGGCTTTAATCCCCGAAGTTTCATAATTTTCATGTATCGTCTTTTGGAGAGTGAAAGACAAGAAGTTTTCCCCTTATGGGTGCAGAGGAATCCCTGGAGTCTGGAGAGAGAAGACCATTTGCTGGCCCTCCTGAAACTGTTTCCACCGGTTGCTTTTCGCGAAGAAAGTTTTAATTTCGAGAGTTTCAAGATTCAACTCCAATCTCTGACACCGCCTCTTTCGGAAATAGAAGAAGAGCCTGCCTTTCCAGAATATGCAGAGGTTCTGACCATAAATGTTCTGGGAAATGTCGACTGGACAGATACCGGACTCGACGTCGATATCGATCAGCAGATCTATTTTCGAGCTTCAGGTGGAATTTCTCTCCAGAAGGGAAATCCTTTGGCCTATTGTGGCCCTGATGGCTACAACCTCAAGACCATGCAGCAGCCTATTCCCGACGAAAAAATAGGATCCTTGATCGGCAAGGTGGTTAAACTCATTTCCATCGAGATAGACGAAGAAACCGAAGAGGAAATACGTAACGAAATCGAAAAATATTTCTATATCGGTTCTGAGAATAGAGTAAAAATGGAGATCGATGGGCGTCTTTTTCTGGGTATAAATGAAAATATTGTCGGTGATAATTCCGGAGAATTCCAAGTCACCATTTTCATCGAAAAATCCATTGAGGAATAACTAACACCCGAAATTAAGACGCAATCAGCTTAAGGTCTAAAATCAGCGGCCTAAATAAAGGAGGCCAATCCCCTTCGGAAGCACAGACCCCTTTCTTTATTAAATGTTTTTGGATACGGAAGCGGCTTTTTCAGGTTTAATCTTCGGACTTTGGCTGTTGCTTCTTGAGAAAACTTTCCATGAACCGGATGTCATAATCTCCTTTGATAAAAGAAGAATTGGCGAGAAAGCCCAGATGGAGAGAGATGTTTGTTTTTATTCCCACTAAGGTGGTCATCTCTAAGGCGGTTTTCATTTTTTTTATGGTCTCCTGACGCGAAGGCGCAAAAGCTATGATTTTAGCGACTAGGGAATCATAGTCGGGGGGAATTTGCCACCCGCAATAGGCCGCGGAGTCGACACGAATTCCTTCTCCTCCAGGAAGGACCAGGAAATCAATTTTTCCGGGTGAGGGAATAAATGTTTCCGCATCTTCGGCATTGATCCGGCATTCAAGGCTATGCCCTCTTCTTGCCAAGCCAGGAGGATAAGATAGTTTTTCTCCAGCAGCTATTTTTATCTGTTCCTTGATGAGATCCAGGTCATAAATCATTTCTGTTATAGGATGTTCCACTTGAACTCTGGTGTTGGCTTCCATGAAGTAGAATTTCTTTTGCTCATCCACCAGGAATTCGAAGGTCCCTAGACTTTGATAGCCGATGAATCGGGCGGATTCCTGGACAGCTTTTGTCATCCTTCTCCTCAATTTTTCATCGACGAAAGGAGAGGGGGTCTCTTCCAGGAGCTTTTGGTATTTTCTCTGGATTGAACATTCTCTTTCGGCGAAAGCAAGAATATTGCCTTTAGTATCGCCGATGACCTGAATCTCGATATGGCGGGCTTTGGAAATGTATTTTTCCAGATAAAGAGAAGGATCGCCAAAAGCACCTTCTGCTTCCCTTTGGGCAATCGGGAACTGTTCTTCTAACTGGGATGCAGAACGAGCAATTCGCATGCCTTTTCCTCCGCCGCCAGCTTTGGCCTTCAAGATGACAGGGAAACCGAGTCTTTGGGCCTCTTTTTTTGCCTCTGGAATTTCGTTGAGTGTTTTATCGCTTCCAGGAATTACAGGAAGTTTGGATTTTTTCATCTCCAATCGCGCCCTGCTCTTGTCTCCCATGAGCCTCATTAAGGGAGCGGGTGGTCCGATGAAGGTAATTCCTTGACTCTGGCAGATCTCCGGGAAACGGGGATTTTCAGCCAGGAAGCCGTAGCCAGGGTGAACGGCATCGGCCTTACTGATTTCGGCAGCGCTCATGATATTAGGGACATTGAGATAGCTTTCAGAGACCTTGGCTGGACCTATACATATTTTTTCATCAGCCAGCAGGGTATGGAGAGAGCTTTTATCTGGCTCAGAATAAACAGCCACTGTTTTAAGGCCCAATTCTCGAGCAGCCCGGATGATCCGTAAAGCTATTTCTCCTCGGTTGGCGATCAAAATTTTAGAGAACATGCGGGTTATTCGGCAGGTTGGATGGCGAATAATTTTTGTCCGTATTCGACGGGCTTACCATTTTCCACGAATATTTCTTTCAGGATGCCTTCCACATCTGATTCGATTTCGTTCATCAGTTTCATCGCTTCGATGATACAGAGGACTTGATTCTGTTTGATTTCTTCGCCGGCTTCGACAAAAGGAGGAGAGGAAGGATCGGGTGCACTGTAAAACGTCCCCACCATGGGTGAGGTGATGTAGCGAAGATTATCATTTATTTTCTCAGGGGGAAGCTCTTTAGGTTCTGGGGCTTCCTTGTCTTCTGCGTAAGGAGACGCCTGGGCCTGGGCACTAGTCTTGGTCTCAGAAGGAACTGTGTTTCGGCTGAGCTTTATCTTGAGCCCTTCTTTTTCAATTTCAAAATGAGACAAGCCTTTGTCTTCCATGAGTCGGATAATATTGTTTATTTCCTGGTAATCTATTTTCTCCTTCATTTTCGCCTCCTCCCCTGTCTCCAAAGGGATGAGATTCTTTTTCTTCTTCATAGAAAATCTTTAAAAAATTAGTAATACCTTAATCATTAAGGAGACAAATGTCAAGATGGGGTCAGGTCTTGACTTTCAACGTTCTTTTAACAGCAGAAAGAATCAGATTTGTAGTACTTTTTGAATCTCAAGGACGATGGCGGTTGTTTCCACACGTGTTATCCGAATTAAAAATAAAACAATGATGTCTTCACTCTATGTCTCACCTTATATCAAAATCAATTCCCAAATGTTGAAAGTCAAGACCTGACCCCTCTCTGTTTGACTTGAGGATAGGGTTTGCCTTACTATTTAATACAGGAATACCCAAGGAAGCGGAAGGATGCTCGATCAACTTTCGAATCATCTCCAAAAAGCGATGAAATATCTTCGCGGAGAAGGGAAAATCACAGAAAAAAACATGACTGAAGCTCTGCGGATGATCCGTTTGGCATTACTCGAAGCCGATGTGAATTACAAGGTTGTCAAGGAATTTATCGAAAAAATCAAGCGCCAAGCCTTGAATGAAAAAGTTCTCTCCAGCCTCTCTCCCACCCAACATGTCATTAAAATAGTAAAAGACGAGCTGACGTTCATCTTGGGCGCTGAAACCAAAGGTTTAAATTTCTCTAACGTGCCTCCTTCGGTCTTTATGATGGTGGGGCTTCAAGGCTGCGGGAAAACCACCACCTGCGGCAAGCTGGCAAAATGGGTTTTAAGCCTTAAGAAAAGCCCCCTCCTGGTATCATTCGACTTGAAAAGGCTGGCCGCCCAGGACCAAATCAAACAGATTTCTCAAACACTCAGTCTTCCCTTCTACGAGATGACTAAGGATCAGGTATCTTCTCCCCAAAAAGCTCTGAAAGACCTGGTCAAGTTTGCCCAAAGCAGAGGTTTTGACCCTCTCATCATTGATACAGCCGGGAGGCTCCACGTGGATGAGGAACTGATGAAAGAGCTTCAAATGGTCAAGAATCTTCTCAATCCAGCTGAGGTTATTTATGTCGGAGATTCTATGACAGGTCAGGATGCTGTGAAAAGTGCCCAGCTTTTTAACGACAAGGTTGGTTTGAGCTCGATTATATTGACTAAACTTGACGGTGATGCAAGGGGAGGGGCTGCCTTGTCCATTGTTTCAGTCACTGGCAAGCCCATAAAGTTTGTTGGCTTGGGGGAGAAATTCGATCAGTTCGAGATTTTTTACCCGGATCGAATGGCTTCGCGAATCCTCGGTTTGGGAGATATCTTGAGTTTAGTCGAGAAGGCTGAAAAGGAGGCTGACGCCGAAGAGGCGGAGGAGCTCGCCCGCAAGCTGCGTAAACAGGAGTTCACACTCGAGGATTTTAAGAAGCAACTTGTTCAAATGAAAAAAATGGGCTCACTTTCCCAAATCTTGGATTCACTTCCTACGGGGGGGATTTATAAAGGCCTTTCTAAAGCCAAGATAGACGACAAGAAAATCGTTTATTATGAGGCCATCATAAGCTCGATGACTCCCCAAGAACGGGAAAATCCTAAGATCATCAATGGCGGCCGCCGCCGGCGAATCGCGAGAGGAAGTGGCAGACCGGTCATAGAGGTCAATCAATTGTTGAAACAATTTTTTGACATGAAAAAACTGATGAAAAAATCCCAATTCCAAAAGTTTCTATCTTCCCTTCCTCCATTATCTCACTGAAATCTATTGACTTAAAAGCAGAATTCAGCTATTATCTCTTTTCATCTTCGAACTTCAGGATTCAAAAATGATTTCTATTCGACTCATGAGACTCGGAGGAAAGAAAAAACCTTTCTACCGGATAATCGTCATCGACTCTCGAAAGCCTAGAGAAAGCAAAGCCAAAGATATTCTCGGTTATTATGATCCTTTAAAGGAACCACCGGATATTAAGATTGATATGGAAAAGGCAAAATTCTGGCTCGAACGTGGAGCACAGGCCTCTAATACAGTTCAATCTCTTTTACATAGAGTTTCGAAATCAGAGAAACTTACGCATTAACACTCTCAATCTTAAAGGAGGTTACAGTGAGAGAACTGGTTGAAATGATTGCCAAATCATTAGTGGACAATCCGGAAAAAGTTCAAGTTTCCCAGTTGGAAGGGGAACAAACCACGATCTTAGAACTCAAGGTCGCTCCGGAAGATTTAGGAAAAGTTATCGGCAAACAGGGAAGAACTGCTCGAGCTATCAGGATTATTCTTGGTGCGGCAGGAATGAAGATGAAAAGGAGATTCAATCTCGAGATAATCGAAAAAGACTAGTTTGGTCAGCATCGGAAAAGTTGTAAAGAGCAAAGGAAAGAGAGGAGAACTTAGACTCAGGCTTTACTCAGAACATTACCTCAAGCCTTTTTTTCCTAGAGTTTATCTCCATAAGAAGGGGTCCTTAGAAGAGTTTGAAGTCGAAACTCTCTGCCCTTATAAAGACAGCTTCTTAATCAAGCTGAAGGAGATTGACACCTTAGATCAGGCTTGGGAATTGGTGGGTCAAGAAATTCTGGTTCCTGAGGAATTTCTTCGCCCCTTAGAAGAGAATAACTATTACCTTTTTCAGCTCATAGGGAGTTCTGTCATCAATACCAAGAAGGAAAGAGTAGGGATGGTGAAAGATATCCTCTTCGTAGAGAATAATGAGCTGTTAGTAGTACAAAAGGGGAAGAAGGAAATTCTCATCCCTTTTACGAAATCTATTTGTCTTGAGATCGATGTGGATAACAAGGAAATCCTTGTCAATCCCCCGGAGGGGCTTTTAGATTTGAATGAGATTTGATATAATCACCATACTCCCTGAATTGTTTAAAAGCGCATTTTCAGGGGGAATCATCAAGAAAGCACTGGAGAAGGGTACCATTGAAATTCATATCCATAACCTTAGAGAGTTTACTGTCGATAAGCACCAGCAGGTGGACGACCGTCCCTATGGTGGAGGCGAGGGCATGGTTTTCAAGCCGGAGCCCGTTTTCGCTGCTGTGGAGAAAGTTAAACAATCGGAGGAGACAGCGGTTTATCTCCTTTCTCCTCAAGGAAAGAAATTTGATTCTCAGTTCGCAGAAGAGCTGGCTCACCACCCCCAGCTCATCCTTATCTGCGGACGCTATGAAGGAGTCGATGAACGAATGATCCAGCACTTAGTCACTGGAGAGATTTCCATCGGAGACTATATCCTGACAGGAGGAGAACCAGCAGCTGTGGTTGTTGTTGATGCTGTCTCTAGGTTTATTCCTCAGGTGGTAGGAAAACCGGAGTCAGTTAGACATGATTCTTTTGTCGAGGGTTTGCTGAGTTTTCCTCAGTACACTCGACCTCGTGATTTCAAAGGAATGAAGGTTCCCCGGGTTCTTTTTTCTGGAAATCATGATAAAATTAGGTTGTGGCGACGAAAAAAGTCGCTGGAAAAGACATTATCCGTAAGGCCTGACTTGCTCAAGGATAAAAAATTAAGTCCGGCGGATAAGAAAATACTGGAAGAGATAAAGAAAGGAAAAGACAATGAGTCTGGTTGATTTGGTAGAGGAAAAACAGTTGAGAAAAGACATGGATTCCTTTAATGTAGGAGATACAGTCAAAGTCCAGGTGATCATTCGGGAAGGAGACAAAGAGAGAATTCAGGTCTTCCGTGGAGATGTGATAGCAAAAAGAGGATCCGGTATGGGTGCGAGCTTCACTGTTCGGAAAGTATCGTTCGGGATAGGAGTGGAAAGAGTTTTTCCCCTTCATTCCAAGATGATAAAAAAGATTGAAGTGGTAAGAAGAGGAAAGATCAGAAGAGCCAAATTGTATTACCTTCGGAAGCTCAAAGGAAAGGCTGCCCGGCTAAAGGAGATAAGGTCCTAGAATTGCCTGATTTCTTGATAGAGAAAAGATTTATTAGAGAGGGATACAGTACGATTGTCGGGGTAGACGAGGCAGGAAGAGGAGCTCTTTTCGGACCGGTTGTTGCTTCTGCCGTCGTTATGCCCTTGTCGACGATACATAAGGATTTATCGGAAGGAATCGGAGAAATAGATGACTCCAAGGTTCTTACTCCGAAAAAGAGAAAAAGACTGGCGGGGATTATCCTGAAAGAGGCACGTTATGTAGGAGTGGGTCTAGCCACGAATTTTGAGATTGACCAGGAAAATATATACTGGGCCTCATTGAAGGCCATGAAAAGAGCTATCAAGAGCTTATCGGTAAGACCTGACGTTCTCCTTATCGATGGCTTCCGCATAAAAGACGTCAACTGCCCACAAATGTGCATCCCTGGAGGGGATAGGAAGAGCATTTCCATTGCCGCCGCCTCCATTGTGGCTAAGGTTGTTCGGGATAAGATGATGGTTCTTTTGGACCGAGTTTATGAGGGATATGCTCTTGGGAGGAATAAAGGCTACGGGACCGAAGAGCATTATCGGGCCTTGAAAGAAAGAGGGCCAACCCCTTTGCATAGATTTTCCTTTAGTCTGGAGCATTAGAACCATGGCAGTCAACAGGACCAAAACCATAGAAATCGCCGAAAGATACGTCCAAGCTGGCAAACTCATGGAGGCTGTCGCTGAGTACAAAAAGTTGCTGGTTGGTGATGCTCAAGATTTTAACATCAGGAACATCATCGGGGATTTGTATGTCAGATTGGGCAAGAGAGACAACGCCAGAGAAGAATTCCAGAAGATAGCCAATCATTATGAAGATAAAGGATTATATCCGCAAGCCATAGCCATTTACAAAAAAATAAATAAATTAGATCCAGAAGATGTAGAGCTGGCCGTCAAACTGGCTGACCTTTTCGGAACCTATGGTTTTCTTTCGGAAGCCAAAAGAGAATATATGAGAGTCGCAAAGAATATCGAGAAGAAGGGTCAAATAAAAGAAGTCATTCCCGTCTATGAGAAGCTGGCCAAGCTGGACAAGGAAGACTTCGAAGTGCGTATGATCCTGGCCGAACTGTACAATAAAGAGGGTTTGGAAGATCAGGCCGTCGAGGAGTTGACCGCTGTCGCCGAATCCAAGCTCAAAAATGACAAGTTAAAGGAGGCGGAGAAAATACTCCTCCAAGCCAATAAGATAAAAGCGGATCATCTCGGGACTATCACCAATCTTATTGAGCTTTATAAAAGGAAGAACAAGAAGAAAGATGCTTATTCACTCCTCGAAAGTGCTCTAAAAAAAGATCAAGAAAACCTGAAGTTGCTGAATCTATTGGGAGCCCTTTATTTTGAAGATCAGAATTTCAAAAAGGCAAAAGAAGTATTCTCTCAGATACTAAAGCTCCGAGAGATGGATGTAGAGGCCAGGGTAAAATTGGGCCGCCTCCATATACAAGAAGATAAATTAGATGAAGCTTATGAACTCTACGAGCCTTTGATTGAAGGTTTAATCAAGAAAGACAAAGGTGAAAAAGCCATTGGTCTTCTCGGTCTGATCCTTGCTTCTAAGCAGGTACACCTTCCTTCCTTAGAAAAGCTCGCTTATATCTATGAAACCAAAGATCAGAAAGATAAATTGGAAACTGTTTATAGGGTTATTCTAGAAGAATACCGCGAAAGAAAACTAAAAGGAAAAATGTTATCCGTTCTGGAGAAACTGGTAGCTCTGGCTCCGAAAGATAAAGAGTTAGCCGAGCAGGCCAAACTTCTCCAACAAGAACCCGGCATCATTGAGAAGAAGGAGGAGGAAGAGAAAATAAGAGCAGAGGAAGAGAAGGAGAAGGAAGAAGAAAGGAAGAAAAAAGAAGAAGAAGAAAAAAAGAGAGCAGAGGCGGAAGAGGCAAGGAAGCTAGAGGAAGAGAAAAAGAGGAAAGAAGAGGAAGAAGAGGCAAAGAAAAAGGAGGAGGAAGAAAAGAGGAAAGCAGAAGAGGAAGAAAAGAAGGCAGTAGCAGAAGAAGAAGAGAGGAAGCTAGAGCAAGAGAAAAAGAGGAAAGCAGAAGAGGAAGAAAAGAGGAAGCTTGAGGAAGAAAAGAAGGCAGCAGAAGAAGAAGAAGAAGAAGAGAGGAAGCTAGAAGAAGAGAAAAAGAGGAAAGAAGAGGAAGAAGAAGCAAGGAAAAAGGATGAGGAGGAAAAGAGGAAAGCAGAAGAGGAAGAAAAGAGGAAACTTGAAGAGGAAAAGAAGAGGGCAGAAGAAGAGGAGAAGAGGCTAGAGGAAGAGAAAAAGAGGAAAGAAGAGGAAGAAGAGGCAAGGAGAAGGGAGGAAGAGGAAAAGAGAAGGCTAGAAGAGGAAAAGAGGAAAGAGCTTGAGGAGGAGAGAAAGAGAGAGAGAAAAGAAGAGGAAAAGAAGATAGAAGTACGGGTCGAGGCTCCGGGAGTTGATGGCGAGGATAAAGAGATAATCAAGATGAAACTGGCTAAAGCAGATTTGTATTTGGAACAGGGTCTAATCCGGAATGCGAGACGAATCCTTGATGACTTGAAGATCAGGTATTCTGACGAGCCAAGAATTGACGAAAAAATTGCTATGCTTGATGAAGTTAGGACCAGAATGGAAGAGGATGAAATCGCCAAGAAGCTCAAAGAGATTGAAACCAGAGAGGTAGAATTAGAAACGAGGGAAATGGAGAAGGCAGAAGAGATTGTAGAAGAGATTGCGGCCTCAAAGGTTTTCGCTGAAGCAGAAGAGGCTCCTCCTGCTGAAGAAGAAGAAGAAGAGAAGAAGGCTGATTATTATGATATGGAGGAAAAAGCCAGGGATGAGCTGGACACCATCCAGGCCGTAGTCAAACATCAGGAGAGTGCAGATACTGGGACTTTTGAAAGAGAGCTATCTGAGATCGTTTCAGAATTCAAGAAAGAAGTCGAAGAGAAGGTTGATAAAGAAGATTATGAGATCCACTATAACCTGGGCATTGCTTTTATGGAGCAGAGCTTGTTTGATGAAGCTATCGAAGAATTTGAACTGGCTTCCAATGATGAGAAGAGAGCTCTGGACTGTTATAATGTCATGGCGAATTGCTATAAGCAAAAAAAGGATTTTAAAAAAGGAATCAAATGTATTGAGAAAGGTTTGGCTCTGGCTGAGGAAGGTTCAGCCCCGTTTTTTGCCTTGAAATATGAATTGGCTTCCATTTATGAAGAATTAGAAGAGAATGAGAAAGCCTTGGGTTTATACAATGAGATTAAAGAATGGAACTCTGAGTACAGGGATGTAGGAGATAAAACCGAAAGCCTGGGGAAATAACCACCGGAAAATCTATCTAATAATAAGACTTCACCGCTGGGGGAATTTCAACGAACGAAAATCATTCATAAAAACTGCCGCTTCCTTTATTCATTCTTAGCCATTTTGACCTTTCCGAAAGACACTTTTCTTTGGGTTCAGTTCGTTTTTTCTCTTCATTTCAAATTCTGACCAATAAAGTGAGAAATTTCAGATAAGAGATACGTTATCAGTTTTTGGAAGCAGACCCAGCGCCGTCATTCCTGTCGGTGGCTTCTTTTTCTGGTAGCAAGATCAGAATGTAAAAGGAATGGCCTGAGCTTCTCTTCAACTGTTCTGTAGAAGAAGGAATGAATGAATCCTGGTAAAGACGAGTCCGTTTTTCAATCGAATAAGACTCCTCAACCTTGCTCCCTCTTAGCTATATTCCTGAGTCTGATCCAACACAAAATTCCCTCAGAACGGGCTTTAGTTTTGCTTGCAGATGAGAAGGGCAAGATCGTTCTTCAGCCGACAAACCAGATTGCCCAGATCGAGAACAAGCCATTCAGCGAGGATATCGTCGAAGAGGCTATCCAGAAAAAGACTCTGGTTATGAATGAATACCGAGTTTGCTCTCGGCTTGAAGATTGTAGAAGCCTAGCGACTCCTAACTCGATGAGAGTGCTCTGTCTTCCTGTCATCATCGAGAATACATCGGCAGGAGCTATCTATCTGGAGCGGAAGTTTAGCTGTGAACCGTTTGCCTCAGAAGACTTAGAGTTTCTGATTGCTATCTCAAGACCTTTGGGACTTGCTATAAAGGATACTCCTGAATTCCAGAAAGTGAAGGGAAGATTATGCCAGAGTCGAGAAAGTCCCTTTATTGGAGTGAGCAAAGCTTCACGCCATATCATCTCCTTGATAGACAAAGTGAAGGATAATGATGCTCCGGTTTTTATAGGAGGAGAGAGCGGGACCGGAAAGGAACTCGTGGCCAGAGCGATACATTCCCGCGGAGCGAGAAAGAATGGAAAATTCGTGGTTGTCAATTGTGGAGCCATTCCTGAACATCTTTTGGAGGCTGAGCTTTTTGGCTTTGTCAGAGGAGCTTTTACCGGAGCTTTTAGGAGTAAGCCCGGGCTCATCGAAGAGGCCAGGGGAGGAATATTTTTTTTAGATGAAATTGGAGACTTATCCCTTTTTCTTCAAGCCAAGTTGCTTCGCCTTCTTCAAAATAAAGAGATAAGGCGAATAGGTGAAAATAGACATCGCCGCCTTGATGTGAAGATCATCAGTGCGACCAACAAGAATCTGGAAAAGGAAGTAGAGCAAGGAAATTTTCGCGAAGATTTATACTATCGCCTTAAAATCATAACCATCGACATCCCGCCCTTGAGAGAAAGGAAGGATGACTTGTTTCTTCTTTTGAATCACTTTTTGGAGAGCTATTGTCAAGAAATGAACAGGGAGAGAGCCTATATTTCGCCTCGGGCCTTAGAGCTATTGATGAATTATCATTGGCCAGGGAACGTAAGAGAGCTCCAGAATGAGATTCAGAGGTGTTTGATCATTGTCGGAGAGGATAATCTTATCACAGAGGATTTCCTCTCTTCTAGAGTAAACAAGGAGAAAGAATCCTATTCGGTATCTTCACACAATTTCTTCCAGGCAAAAGCCGAATTTGAAAAGAGATTCCTGAATCAAGCTTTAGCCCGGTGCCGTTACAACAAGGTCAAAACAGCGGCAGAAATTGGTTTGACGCGTCAAGGACTCTTTAAGTTGATGAAAAAGCACGGCATTCCGAAAAAGCTCAGCGAATGATGAAGAGAAAGGAATTGCAAGGATTGGCGTTTTCTGTTAAATTCTCACCTAGGATGAAGCCTGAAGATAAAAAGGGAGTATACTCAGTTGACTGTCCTCATTGTCACTCTGTACTTTGGGTGGACTCACAAACTCAACAAGTGATCAAGACAGAAAAAGGCAAAAGAACGACACAGTCTCTAGATGAGCTTCTCTTGAAAGAGAAAAAGAGAAAAAGCGAATTCGACCGAAAATTTGAAGCGACAGCTGAGCTTGAAAAAAAAAGACGAGAGAAAGTGAAGGAAAAGGTTGAGAAAGCTCTTTCTGAATATGACAAGGACGAATAGAGCTCAGGAATTTTAATAAACTTAAATTAACTTCCGATTTGGGTCTCATCCTCCCGAATTTTGGGGGCCATTGTAAATTTGGTGAAACCGTAGACGGCTAATATTGCAACAGAAGCATAATTCATTATGGCCCAGGGAAGATACGAGAGAGTCGGAACCCCTAGAACCCCTGTGATGTAAACACCAGCCATACTCCAGGGAATAAGAGGAACGATGATAGCGCCACTTTCTTCGATAATCCGGGACAAATTTTTTGCAGCCAGTCCTCTTTTCTTATAAATAGGAGAAAGGAGGTCTCCGGGAAGAATCATAGAGAGATAGGAACTTCCAGTGGCCAGGGCTGTTACTATCGAGGAACCGATGGTCGTCAGCACAAGGCTCCAAACCTTGTTGGTGAATCTCATGACTCGACCAAGAATGACAGAGAGAAGTCCTGTACGCTGCATAATTCCTCCGAAGCTAAAGGCTGTAAAAGCCACAAGCTGAACTTCCATCATGCTCATCATTCCACCTTGAGAGATAAGTCTGTCCACATCTTCCACTCCTGTATCGGCTATATAGCCAGTATTCATGGCTGTGGCAACGTCGGTCACAGAAGCTTTCTGGAAGATTATGGCTAATATTCCAGCCACGAAAGAGGAGAGAAGCATTCCTGGGATAGTGGGTCTTTTGGTGAAGGCAAAGTAAAAAACGATCACCATCGGAAGGAGAAGAAGGATACTAAAACGGAAGTTATCCCTTATTGTTTGAGTGATGATGATCATATCATCGGATTCGACCTTTCCTCCTCCATATCTGAGTCCGACTATGAAATAAATCAACAGTCCTATAAGCCACGCCGGAGTCGCTGACCAGACCATATGTTTGATGTGGTCAAATAGGTTCGAACCTACAGTGACAGGTGCCAGATTGGCAACATCGGAAAAAGGAGACATTTTATCCCCAAAATAAGCTCCGGCTACGATTGCTCCAGCTGCTGGTCCTAAAGGTATTCCCAAACCCATAGCAATTCCTATAAAAGCAACCCCAAGAGTGCCGATAGTGCCCCAGGATGTTCCAGTTGCTAAAGAAGTGATCGAGCAAACAAAGCAGGCTGTCACAAGGAAATATTTCGGAGATATGAGTTTAAGCCCGTAATAAATAATCATAGGAATAGTGCCGGAGGCAATCCAGGAACCTATGAGAATTCCGACACAGAGCATGATGAGGATGGCTGGCATGGCTTTGTGAATGCTATCTACAATGCCCTCTTGCATCACTTTCCATTTGAAACGAAGAAAGAGCCCTATGCACCCTGCAAGGAAAGCAGCTGAGATGAGGAGAACCGGAGGCCGGATTTGGTAAATACCATAGCCTATCCCAAAGAGAAGGAGCATAACGATCAGAGGAATCAAGGCTATGGCCAGGCCGGGTTCTTTAGTCTTCCTTTTTTCATCTTTTATAGTTTTTTCCATTATATATTCCTTTTTATTCGTAAATTGTTTTACTCTTTATATTTTCTTCATCAAGGACTAAAAGTCCCTTTAGCCACAAGCTTTCCCTCAGCCAGCACTCTTTTTCCTTGAGCAAAGGAATCGGTTAAGTTGTATTGTTTATCCAGGAGAAGAAGGTCGGCATCCTTTCCTGCTTGTATTTTTCCCTTTTGATCCAATTTATAGAAATGAGCAGCGTTGGTGGAAAATAGCCTCAAGGCGTCGGGAAGGCTCAGGATATTTTTCTCGATGAGAGCACGAAGCTTTTCCAGGAGGTCCTTTTGGGTGGCGATAGTCAGGCCGAGGAGTTTTCCTTGGTTGTCATAGAGGGGAATGCTACCGTTGCTGTCAGAGCTGACTGTGATTCGCTCCAGAGGAATTTGTTTTTCAAGGCAGCGCTGAAGGGCTGTTTCCAAGGATACACTGGTCTTGTCCTGGGGATCAGCAGGAATACCAGCCGTGATATCTATATAGCCTCCGGAAAGAACAAATTCCATGGCTTCTTCCAGCAACTGGCGGTTGCGGTTCACATGGGTAGGGATAACTTGAGTGGGAGGGATTTCTGTTTCTTTGATGAGCCTAAAAAGCATCTCCAACCCTCTAGGCCCGTCGCCGAGATGGAGATGAAGGATCCCTGCTTTTCCCCCGAGCATCCCTCCTACTCGGCATTCAGCGGCCAGCCTGGCGATCTCCTCGAAGGTCGGTTGAGAAGAGCGATGGTCGGAGATGGCGATCTCTCCAGCTCCGATGACCTTGTCGATAAGGACAAGGTCAGAGCGGACGCTTCCCGTGATTGTTCTGACAGGAATATCATAAGAACCGGAGAAAATGTAGGAGGCAATGCCTTCTTCTTCCAACCCGCGTGCCTTGGCGAGAAGAGATTCCATATGGCGGGTAACTCCGTCTGTTCCCAGGCAGCCTATGACCGTGGTGACTCCGCTGGAAATGATGTCCTCGATAGTCATTTCTGGAGCCCTGGTAGCTGGTCCTCCCTCGCCACCTCCTCCTAATAAATGGACGTGACTGTCAATGAACCCAGGAACGACGATTTTGTCTGCGGCATCAATGATGTTGACTTCAAGGCCATCTATCTTGATTTTGTCAGGATCAGTGATGGCCCCGATTTTTTCTCCCAGCACTAAGATATCTTTTTTGCCGAGAGGCTCGGGCTCGAAGACATTGCTTTGGCGAAGGAGCGTAATCATTTGTTCCTCCTTATTAAGGACAGAGCGTTTTTTTTAAAAACGGCAAATTTTTGCCTATCACGTAGAAGTTGAGGCGTTCCCATTAATTATCATGACTTTTTAATATTTGCAAGATTCTGAGCCAACAATTAAAAAATTTGTAGGATAAAGGCAATATTTAGGGAAGGTTTTCTTTTTTGATTTTTTTTTTTGATTTTCATAAAATAAGAACGAGACTACTTAGAACAATGGCAACTTTTGAAGAAGAGCTGAAAAGCTTGATGCCCACGCTCAATCGCTGGGGCAAGTTTGCTCTTTTGGGGAAGAGAATAGAGGTAAAAGGGAAGGAGAACTTTGTCAAGAATGGTCCTAATCTCATCGTGGGCAATCATATCGGGAGTTATAAGGATATAGCCACCTTGTTCAAGATTGTGCCCCGGCCGATTTTTTTTATTGCCAATAAAATGATTTTTTCAAAAAAGGAATTCAACTTTCTGATAAGGAAACATCTCAAACGTCATCTGAAGGAATTTGGCCTTTTGCTGGATTTAGCTATCAATCCTCTTAAATCCGCCTTCGTTAACTTCATTTCGAGTAATATCGCCAAAGCGGGCACCATTCCAGTGGATATATATAAAGGAAGAAAGGTAGCCCGAGAGAAATTCCAGGAGTACCTTAAAAAGGGGAGGGCAATCATTGCTCTTCAGGGACGAGGGCGGGTCATGAAGAAGGATGCTAATCCTTATGTGAGTTCATTCAAGAGAGGCTATTCGATAATTGCTTATAGCATGTATAAAAATGAAGGAATTTCCGTTGCCGTGACTCCCATAGCCTTCTTCGGAACCCATATTCCTTTTATGATTCCAGCAAAAATCAGGGTTAACATCGGCCCTCCTATGTATATCGCTGATTATATGGCTGGCGGATTCCAGGAGACGATTGAAAACTTTAGAAATGCTTTAGAAGCTAAAGTGAAGTCCCTCTTCCTCGAGCTCCTCAAAAAGTGACAGAACTCTTAACGCGATCCCTTCCCCAGGCTCTTATAATCCTTCACATCAGTACAAAAGGGAATTAAACAGGAATTTGAAAGTGCCGTGAGCTTGGGCTCTGTGCACAACTTTAAAGCCCAGGAGCAGAACCTTTCCCAAACCACGAGAACATTCAACTGCAGCCGCCTTGCTCAGGATTTTTCCTTCATTGAGGAGAATCCCACTCAGGAGAGGATTGTAAGGCGGGTAGGAAACTACTGCTGTCCCTTCCTCTACAGAAAAAACAGGACTGAAATAAGAGAATACGGAACCTTGTTTTCCCATGCCAAAGGCGACGGGATGAGAATCATCTATTTTCACCTTTAGCAAAGAGCCAGGACAAAAGATTATTTCTTTCTGCTCTTGCTTGGTCGGGGAGTCGTAGTATCTCCTTCTTACGGATTGGATATCGACCAGGTTCTTGACTCCAAGACCCAGGTATTTAGCAGCAAAATCACACGAATTCCCGATGACGATTAAATTGCCGCCTTCTTGGATAAAAATATCTAGGGCACTCACTCCTTCTATTCCTATTCCTCCTTTATATTGGGGAAGTGTCTCCCCCTCCTTTCTTCCTTCCATCAGGGTTTCAGACCGCATACTCGGCAAGATGATGTGGCTGTATGAATTCCTCAAGTTCCCTGCTCTAATCTCTTCATTATGGATAAGCTTGAAGGGGAACTCGAACTGTTCCATAGTCCATCTAAGCCAACCTTCATCCTTGCTCGGGACCCAGGACTGGTAAATTCCGATTTTAGGAGGAAGTAGAGGAAAGAATTCCGCGGCTGGTTTCTTATCCGTAGCCAGGATCACCAGGCCTAAATTTTTGGCTAGAGATGAAAGCTGGGAGCGGTTGATACTGCTTCCAGGAAGGATGATCGTTCCGGGAGGAAAAAGCTTTGCCTCAAGCTGGAAAGGCATTTTAGCGTAATATATCTTTACTTTCTTCTTCAACAAGCGGTTGATGAGGGCTGTGCCGTTATTGCCTTGGTTGGGAAAGACAAAATATCTTGAACCTTTGCCTTTTATCTCAGTCAAGGACATTCCAATTTGCTCGAGCCTCTTCATTCCAGTAGAAAAGGAATTTGTGACCTGGATCACCTGGACACCCATTTGAAGGGGCAGAGTCCAGCTTGATTCATCGTAGGGAAGCTCTGGAGTTCCTCCTAGCGAAATACGCTTTGGATAAGATTTTGTTTCCAGTAAATCTTTGATGAAGGCTCGATAAGGTTGCGCGAGGGGGATGATATAAGTGTTAGCCGGATAGGTCACCTCATCCGCGACAAAAGAGCTTTGAGCTTGGTATATCTCTGCTCCTCCTTTCTGCAGCACTTGAAGAAGCTTATGAGCAGTGGGCAGATCTTTTTGAGCTAAAGGAATAAGAAAAGCAAAGGGAGGCTCAGTTTTGCCTTTTTGGATTTGCCTTTGGGCGTAAAGAGAAAAATTTGACAAGTATTTCTTTTTTTCCTGAGCAATCATCTTCAAGAATGACAAGGCTGTGATGTATTCATAATCGATGATATCTCGAATCCTCCACCATCCTCCTGGCCAGGGTTCGAGATAGTTCGCCTGAACGCCTGTACCCTGGAAGCCCCTTCTGCTTAAACGAATCTGGTCTTTTCTTATGAAAATAGGGGAGGCAAGGTTAGCACTGGCAGCCTCAGAAAGAATTCCCATCACGTTATGGCGTAAAGGGGCAGCTCGGTTTGCTGCCGTGTACCAGGCATCAAAAATGGCACTGGTGGCTACGCCAGTTTTTCCTTCCTTGGTCAAGCTTAAGGCTGCGTTGGCCCCCAAGAGGTTAAGCTCGCGCAAGAGCAGAGGATCAAGATTGGGATTGATCGGGTCGTGGTAGGGGGGAATGAAAAACCGAGGGCCGTAAGAACCCATCTGGTGAACATCATACAGGAGAAGAGGAAACCATTCCTTATAGAGGACCTTGGTTACTAGCTGGGTTTCTTTCTGGGTTATCATGAACCAATCACGGTTGTTATCATGGCCCACATAATGATGATAGAGCCACGGCATCCGGCTGGCCTCAAATGGTGTGCCGATATGCTTTGTGTACCAATCATAAACCAGGTCGATTCCGTCAGGATTGACAGAGGGGATGAGGAGAAGAATCGTTTCCTCTAGAATTTTATTAATTCCAGGGCTTTCTTCTGTAGCTAGCTTGTAGGCGAGTTCGAGAGACATCAAAGAGGACGCGATTTCCCTGGAATGGATGGAACAAGCGATGAGGACTACAGCCTTTCCCTTTCTAATGAGTTCTTCTTTTTCTCCAGGCTGAATGCTTCTCGGGTCATGAAGTTTTTTCTGGATTTCTCTTATTTCATCCAGTCTGTCCATGTTGGCAGGAGATGTGATGACCGCCATGATGAATCGCCGGCCTAGAGTGGACTCTCCAAGATCTAACACCTTAGCTTTGGGTGAGGATTGAGCCAGTTTGTTAAAATAGTCTGTGATTTGCGACCAACTGGCTAGCTTGAAATCCTGGCCAACTTTAAAACCGAGTATCTCTTCACACGAGGGGATTTTTTCCGCTGCCTGCAGAGAAAAAGCGGCCTGGAAAGAAAAGATAAGAATCAAGAAATGCAGCCTTTTCTGTTTCATCTTTAATACTCCTTGGAAGAAGAATTATTCAATTTTTGAGTCTATTTCAATAAGAGGCGAAGAGGCTATGAATGACCTAATAGGAGTTTTCCCGCCTAGTTGAGCAGTTTTAAAATTTCACTCTTTTCCATACCTGGAAAGGACATCGGTGTTGATTTTAAGGAAAAGGTCGTATTTTATTCTGACGTTTTTCTTCTTCCTCATGTTCGAGATATAAGAAAGAAAAACCTTGTTTTTTTTCATATCCAGAAATTTTTCTCTTTCTTCCTTCTTGTTCTTTTCAAAATCCTCGGCAGTGATTTCTTTTCTATCCAGTACTTTAATCAAGGCATATCCGTCTTCGAATTCTATCGGCTCGCTTGCTTTCCCGAGCGGAAGGGAGAAGGCCAAGCGGTCGATTTCAGGGCTTTCACCAATGATACTCAAATATTGTCCCCGTTTGTATTCTTCAACTGTTTTGTACTCCATATTTTCAGCTGCCTCTTCCATGCTTTTGCTCTCCAACTGAGATTTTGTCTGTTTTAATTTTTCGTGTGCTTTTTCTTTCTTCTTAATTTTGTAAACATCTTCCCTCACTTCTTCTTTAACCTCGTCGAATGTGGCCAGCCGTGGAGTTTCAACCTTTTCCAGTTGAGCCAGGCCGATGCCTTTGTAAGTATAAACAGGAGAGGTGATTTCTTTTTCTGCGATTTCAAAAAGGGCCCGGCTGAGAGAGCCTGAGGGATCTATATCCCCGAGCGCATCTCCCTCTTTAAGCAAGCCCGTCTTTCTTATTTTTAAGCCAATTTTTTGGGCAGCAACATCCAGGCTTTTCTCTTGTTTAGCGTTTTTCCTCAACCCCGCAATTCTTTCTTCTGCCAAGTCTCGAGCTTTTTCCTCTTCTAAAATACTTTTGATTCTGGATTTCACCTGTTCAAATGGCTGGGTGACAGCGGGATTTTTTTCAGTAACTCGGAGGAGAGTCAGACCATCCTCGAGCTCAATGACCGAAGAAGTTTCTCCAGCGGAGAGCTTTTCGATTTCTTCCTTTTCAGGGGGATACAATCTCCTCCAGTCGTAGAATCCCCAATCGCCTCCTTCCTGGGCTTTTTCATCTTGGGAAAATTTCATGGCCAATTCGTTGAATGATTCGCCTTTATTAATCCTTTCCCTGATATCCTCTATTTCGGCTAAGACCATTTCTTTTTCCCTGTCACCAAAAGAGATATAAATCCTGCTAACCTTCACTTTCTCTGGTTCTTCAAACTGGGGAAGGTTATCTTGGTAGTAATTCTCAAGGTCTGAATCAGTCAACTCGATTTCTGTCTTCAAATCTTCTGTGGCCAAGAAGATATAAGTGCCTTCTCTTCTTTCTGGTATTTTGTATTTGTCCTTGTCTTCTTCAAAGTACCGCTGAATTTCGCTGGAGGTTGGTTCCTCCTGGAGTTCTATTTTATCCTTTTCGATGAGCACATACTCCAGCCTAGCGCTTTCATTCTCTTTTTTGTAATTCTCCCAGATTTCTTCTTGGGTAACCGGGATGCCTGCTGTTACCAGTTGAACGACTTTGCCGAGAATGATCTCCTGGCGGAGACTTTCCTCAAACTCTGTCAAAGAAATCCGGTTCCATTCTAGTATCCTCTTATATTCTTCAAAACCTATAAATTTCCCTTCCCTCTGGAAAACGGGGTAGTTCTTTATTTTTTCTCGCATTTCTTCATTGGAAGCGCGAAGCCCTAAATCCCGGGCGATTTGAAGAAGCAGAGTCTGCTGGATGAGTTGTTCCAAGACTTGTTGAGGCACGCCAAGCTGCTGGATAAGCTTGCTGTCGAGCTGCTTGAACTCTCTTTTCATGGCCTCCAGCCTTTGCCTGAGATTCGAATAGAAGAGGTTCACCGAGATTCTTTCTTTTCCTACCCAAGCAATGGTGTCAGCTGCTCTAGCTTCTCCCAGGCGGCCTGCTCCACCCCAGACTGCAAAGATAGCTATGATAAAAGCAGCAATGACAATCCATAAGGTGGGAGCTAAGGATTTTATGTTTTTTCTCATTGCTTTTAACATGACTTCACCTTTCTAGTTTATCTAGTTAGTCTAGTTTATCCAGTTTGTTTAGTTTTTTATTCATATTCTGTAAGAAGGTTTCGGGCGATGACTAGGCGTTGAATCTCTGATGTGCCCTCATATATGGTCAGTACTCTGGCGTCCCGGTAGATTTGCTCTACAAAAAATTCCTTCGAGTAGCCGTACCCTCCATGAATCTGTAAGGCCTGGTAGGCGATTTTGTTGGCCGCTTCGGACGCAAAAAGTTTCGCCATGGAAGCTTCTTTAGTGAAAGGTTTTCCTGTGTCGCATAAAGAAGCAGCCTTGTATGTTAATAATCGAGCAGCATCAATGAGTGTTGACATGTCGGCAATCATAAACTGAAGAGCTTGAAATTCAGCAATCTTTTTTCCGAAGGCTTCTCTTTGTTTCGCATATCGTGCTGCTTCATCTAAAGCCCGTTGAGAAATCCCCACCGATTGAGCGGCGATGCCTACTCGGGAACGGTCAAGACAGTGGAAGGCGATGGAGCTTCCCTTTCCTTCTTCGCCCAATAGATTTTCTGCTGGAACCTGGCATTCTTCCAAAACAATATCTGCGGTTGGAGAGGAATGGAGTCCCATTTTTTCTTCTATTTTTGAGACCTGCAGTCCAGGCAAGCTTTTCTCGACGATAAAGGCATTCAGTCTTTTAAGCTTTGCTTCTGTGTCTGCGGCGGCAAAGATTATGAAGGCATCCGATTCGCTTCCGGTGGTGATCCATGATTTGGTACCGTTTAAGATATACTTGTCTCCTCTTTTTACGGATTTTGTTTTCAAATTCGTAGCATCAGAGCCTGCCCCAGGCTCAGTCAGGGAGAAGGCTCCTATGATCTTTCCTTTAGCTGCTTGAGGGAGATATTTCTCTTTTTGCTGTTTGGTACCAAATTTTAAGATGGAATAACAGAAGAGGGAACAATGGACACTGATAATCACAGAAATGGAAGGCAGGACTTTACTCAATTCTTCGAGAGCGAGAACAAGGGAGAGGGAGTCTGTTCTTATTCCTTCGTATTCAGGAGGGATGGTCATCCCCAGGATTCCAAGATCTGACAATTTTTTTAAGAGTTCATTCGGATAGGCATGACTCTCTTCCAAGGATTTGGCCATAGGAATAATCTCCTTTTGGCTGAAATCCCTTACCATTTCCTGGACTAATTTTTGGTCTTCGGTGAGTTCAAAATTCATTCCATATCTCTTGAAACCTGCTTTTGAGGAGGAAGCAATTGTAAAGGCTATTCTATGCTTTCTGTTAGGTCTTTTTCTTTTAACCTTTCTGGAATACAGGAAGAAGCCGATCATAAGTCGTGTTCAAGTCTTCGAGGGTCACTTTCGTCTTGCCCACCAAAGGCATGAAATTTGAATCCCCGACCCAGCGGGGAATGACGTGAAGGTGGTAATGATCAGCAACTCCCGCGCCTGCACTGTTTCCCAAATTCATTCCTGTGTTGAATCCATGAGGATGGTACTTTTTTTTCAGCACCTTAAGGCTCAGCTTGAGGAAATCAGTCATCTCATGGGTTATTTCTTTTTTAGCTCTATCGAAAGAGGCAATATGTCTGTAAGGAGCGATTATCAAGTGGCCGGGAGTATAGGGGAATTTATTCAGCATTATGAAGTTGTGACTACCTCGGTGGAGGATATAGGCCTTTCTATCGTTTTTCAGCCTAAGAGCGCGACAGAAAATGCATTCAGTCATCTTGTATATGTTTTTGACGTATTCCTCTCTCCAGGGAGCCGATATGTATTCCATTATTTATTAATCATTTCTTTCAAGAGTTTGCTCGGTTTGAAATACAATACCTTTTTAGGAGGAACGTTGACCGGTTCTCCAGTCCTAGGATTCCTTCCCGAACGAGAACTTCTCTTTCGAAATCGGAAACTGCCGAATCCTCTCAATTCTATCTCTTCTCCTCTGAGAAGAGCCTCTTTGAGTATATCAAAAAAAAGATTGACGCCCGTTTCAGCCTCTTGTCGGGCAATTCTCATCTCTTTGGCCAATTTGTTAATAAGGTCTGCTTTTATCATTTCTTTTCCTCCTTTTTTTTGGTTTTTTTACTCGTTTTGCTGATTTTGATGAGTTGGTCTTTCATGATATCGCCCAGAGTCGTTTTGTTATCCTGGCTTTGCATGTATCTTTGATACTCTAATTTTTGCATCTCAATCTGAGCCAATTTAAAACTGAGAGATATTTTCTTGCTCTTGGGGTCCATTTTAAGGATCTTGGCGATTTTTTCCTCGCCGATCGAGAAAGCTTCGCTGGGATCCTCGATTTTTTTCTCATCGAGCTCTGAAAGGAAAACCACTCCTTCTATACCTGGAGTTATTTCCACGAAAGCACCAAAATCTGTGATCCGCACGATTTTTGTTTTAACCAAGTCTCCGATTTTCTGCCGGGCAAAGAAATCTTCCCATATATCCCCTTCTAACTGTTTGATTCCTAGGGATAATTTTTGCTTCTGCACATCAATGTTAAGGATAACAGCTTCGACCTCGTCTCCCACCTTGAGTTTTTCAGAGGGATGATTAATCTTTTCCCAACTGATATCCGAGATATGAATAAGCCCTTCGATTCCCTTCTCGACTTCCAGGAAAGCACCAAAATCTGTGATGCTGGTTATTTTACCCTTGATGCGAGAACCGGGGCTGAACCTCTGCTTGAGGATTTCTAAGGGGTGAGGGGTAACCTGCTTCAGGCCTAGAGAGATTCTTTTACTGGTAGGGTTTATATCTAAAATCGTCACCACCACATCTTCACCAGGAGTAAGCACTTTTTTGGGATGGACGAGTTTGCGAGACCAAGTCAGGTCTGAAATGTGAACCAAGCCCTCCACACCGCTCTCTAATTTTATGAAGGCTCCAAAATCTGTCAGGCTGACGACCTTTCCATCCACCTTTTGTCCAACTTCATATTTTTCTTCCAGATTTTCCCAGGGATCGGGGAAGAGTTGCTTGTATCCGAGGGAAATTTTTTCGTCTTTTTCATTAAAGTTGAGGACGACCACTTCAACTTCTTGTCCGACTTGGAAGATTTCGTCGGGATGATTGATTTTTCCCCAGGACATGTCTGAAATATGAAGAAGCCCTTCCACTCCTCCTAAATCAATAAAAGCTCCGAAATTCGTTAGTGTCTTGACCTGTCCTTTAATTTTTTGTCCCTTACTTAGGGTGCTAAAAACCCGCCTTTTTCTTTTCACCCTTTCATCTTGAAGGAAGAGTTTTCGGGAAAGGACTGCGTTTTCACTTTGTCTGTCAAATTTTATGACCTTGAATTTGTGTTGACTACCGATGAGTTTTTCGGGTTCTTTTACTGTTCTTATATCCGCATGAGAGTCGGGGAGAAAAGTTTTTAGCCCCACATCTACTGTGTAGCCGTTTTTTATTCTTTCGGTGATTGTTCCGCTTATCCAGCCATCGCGGTTGTATGCTTTCTCTAGACTATCTAAAGCTTTGATCACATCTGCTTTTCTTTTGGATAGGATGAGGTAACCCTCCCTATCTGTTCTTTCTAAGACCGCTTCAATATTATCTCCGACCTGAATTTTTTCAATTTCTTTCTTGTCCTCAAAATCTTCGCTGGGGATAATCCCTTCTGATTTAAAGCCAATATCTACCAGGACATGAGTTGGAGAGATCTTAATGACTTTGCCTTTAGCTATTTTTCCAGGAGCAATTTCCTGGGCACTGAACTGGTATTTTTCAACCAGATTTTGATAATCTTCAGCAGATATCTTTTCTTCTTTGTCGGGGTTTTTGCTTAGGTCTGACATGGAATGACATTCTCCCTTTGAGTTTTGTGTTTGAAGTTATTTTTGATCTTGAAAACAACCTCTTCAATAGCTTCAGGAGGCGTAGAAGCTCCTCCTGAAATGCCAATTTTTTTAGCTTTCTTCAGCATTTCTGGTTCTATTTCTTCAGCACTCTCAACGAAATGAGTATTGGCTAAAATACTTTTTGAGATGTGGAAAAGTTTATTGGTGTTAGAACTATTCTTTCCTCCCACTATGAAGAG
>JABAOF010004498.1_pt1 | contig 65026 bp, 70 predicted proteins | sample 7062171 | NCBI WGS metagenome assembly JABAOF01 (sample SAMN14538628, study PRJNA623070) | marine sediment metagenome | biome: marine biome [ENVO:00000428]; feature: marine pelagic biome [ENVO:01000023]; material: deep marine sediment [ENVO:00002113] | place: India: Gulf of Khambhat ...
GACGTTGACGAAGGATGGTTTGCGCCAGCGGGTTGAGCGAGATTTTGGTTTGCTTCCTGTGTTGATCGCGGGTACTTGCTCGCCTAACGTTGCTATCAGATATGGTTGTGCCAAGGTGCTGATTGATTTGAGTGCTGAATACCCAGAAAGGCTTTATCCTTATATGGATGAGTTCATTGGACTGCTGGACAGCAAGTATAGAATTCTAAATTGGAATGCTCTAGCAATAATTGCGAATCTGGCTAAGGTTGACCAGGAAAGAAAGTTTGACGCTATATTCGATAAATACTACGGCTTTCTAAACAACGAGTACATGGTTACCGTGGCTAGCACTGTTCAGAATTCTGCGAAAATTGCGTTGGCAAAATCCTATCTTATTCCTAGTATTACTGGTGAGCTTTTAAAGGTTGAAGATGTTTCTGTGACTCCGCATTTAACGGAAGAGTGCAAACGGGTTATCGCTGAAAGCGCAATTGAGACGTTTGACTTGTTTTTCGACAAGCTGGATGAAAAAGAAAAGAAAAAAGTGCTTGATTTTGTTGAAAGACAGCTGTACAGTTCCAGAAGAACACTGAGCGCGAAAGCAGCGGTTTTCCTTGAGAATTGGCGATAAATCTTTAGTTCTCTACTGGATTTTTTCTTTAGGTTTTGATCCTATCTCCACACACAAAATGTTGATTTGATAGCCTTTTCCGTTAACCTGCATTTTCCCCTGTGCATGATAGCCTCTGCTTCCAGTCTTGAAGTTCTTCTCAGATAAGATAAAACTCTGCTTTTCACCATTCAACTGTATTGTTGCTAAATTCACTTCACTCATCTGGGCATCACCACTAAACTCATAGTTCATCATCGTCCTTTTTCACCTTTTCGCAATAACAAATACTCTAAAACTCGTGAGAGCCTGTAGCCCCTTTCAGAGTTTGAGCAGTTTTAGGATAGACTCACTGTAGGTTTCTCCGTAGATTATCTCTTAAGCTCAAAAGTATGCTGGTTAAAAGCTTGAATTAGCTATTGGAGTTATTTCGGTTTTCCGAACCATTTTAGAAACCAATTAAAGTTGCCGGATTCATCTTTTGAAGGACAAGACAGACAAGGAAATTCGTTACCTGCTTCGCTAGTAATTTGAGCAATTTTCTGTTCAATCTTAGTGTTCTTGATTATTTCTGATTTTTATTTCAAATTCAGTAGGCATCGCAACGTTTCTTCCTGACTACGCTTTCTCTATTGGCCGATATAAGCTGTCAGTCATGACATGTTCAGATGCAAAGACAAAAAGATATTATTGTTGCTTGCTCATTTTTTTGTTATGTCGGCTCCGATTTGTCCTTGTCCTAAAAGAGATTGTGAGCGCCACAGCGACTGTTAAGCGTGTGTGAAGCATCATGAGGAAAAAGATGAGTTGCCTTATTACACAAGGTGAACGGTGTGGCAAAAAGTGTGAGCTAGTTTTATTTGAATAGGAACTGTAGGTGTGCCCGTGCACCAAACCCAAATGGCATGTTATTATGCTTGAAGAATAATCGAACAGACTCTGTTTTCTTTCTTATGTCATTTGGCTTTGAGTTTTACTGCTTTAAATGCGCCGTGAATCCCAAAAACGATTGAGAATAAGCGGTTCTAAACTGTTTTTTTGAACTGCCTTTTACTCCTCCAGTATCTGTCGGGCTGACTTGCCTGTGAAATTAAGAAACAACAGAAGATTATGTTTGTGCTCCTGCCAGCGCTCATGGTTTTCAGACTTTGCTCGATAACATCTACTTCCTTAATTGATCCCTGCAAAAAACCCAACAAATTTTGACAATTAATTATGTCCAAACAACGGAATAAATTGTATTTTCTTTCGTGAAAATAACATGCACACTTTTTTCAATGGTGCGGTCGCCGGGATTTGAACCCGGGATCGCAAGCTTGGAAGGCTTGTGTCCTAAACCAGCTAGACGACGACCGCCACTCGGACACAGTAGTTTTAGAGACAAAAAAAGCTATCGATGCAACACTGACAATGCTAACAAACGACGGACTGAAACCAAACACGGTCAGACACACAAGATACAAACTCCGAGAACTAGCAGCCCACGTTGACCTTTTCAACCCTGAAGCAGTTAAAAACTACGTAGCCACGGCAGTTAGCGAGAAAACCAAACAGCCATTTTCAGCCGAAACAAAGAACAAGTTCCTTTATGCAGCAGACAAATTCTATGAAAATCAAAGAATACAATGGAAAAAGCCGTACCACAAAGTAGAGGAAAAAATACCGTTAATTCCAACCACCAAAAATGTAGAACTCATAATAACCAACGCCAGCCAAAAATATGCAACTGTATTCACCATCCTTGCAGAAACAGGCGCAGAAGGCAAGGAACTTTAAAAAACCAGCCGACACCACATCTTTTCCGCAAATCGACTTGGAAAAGTGCCTTCTGCTTCCGCAGTCCTCAAGGTAAACTTTTCCTTCAGTTTCAGCCAGAAGTCGTTGCGACTAAAAGTTTACTCTCTCGGAACAGGCACCCAAGAAGGGACGCATATCAACCCCAACAAGGAATGAATAAAAATGAGCCAAAAAACGCCGCGAGAAAAAACTAAATACACATCAGAACTACCCAAAATATACCCCTATTAGGGAAAGACAAAAAATGAAAGAAGAAAAAACAAACCAATCTTGACGTTCCGTGAACATCACCCAGCAAAATAGTTGTAACTGCTGAGTTTAGAGTAGGACCGTTGTTTTTGTGTTTACATTATTTGATCTCGGAGATACATGTTTGGCAACCTTCCCTTACTTTAGGGAACTATATGTTTTTTTGTACCATAGCAAAATATCCATACTATTTTTTATTTAATCAAACTAATTTGAACTGCAAGCTGAGACCTAACCTCAAGAATAGCTAAAATTACGTATTTGAGATGTTTTTGAGATTATGCCTCATGAATATGGCACGCAGAGGGATAAAAGTCTATGATTAATAGCTCTCGCAATGTAGCGATTATAGCAATAGGAATAATCTTAATAGCAACAATAGTATTGGCTTTTGCCTTCCAACCTCAAAGTTACGCAAACCGCTGGATACCAGACGAGCTGGAAACATCGGTTGCGATCCAGGTGGCCTATAACGACGAATCTATCTTTTTGCGAGCTATGTGGGAGGTTGAAAAAGCCAGCTGGTACCATGACTACGCAGTTTTTGAAGGCGGTCGATGGGTAAGATATGGATCTTCTCCAGTTGGACCGGACCCTACCGGTACCTATGAAGATCGGTTTGCTGTAATGATCGATGATGGCACGGTAAAAGGATTCGACAAGTTTGGCGGATGGCTTTTGGTTCATGAGGGTATGCGCTTTTTAGATTCCGAGGCGTCAAGCGAGGAAGTATTGGAAAGTCCTCTTTCTCGAAGTGACGTCAGACATTATATTCCTCAATCTAGAGAAGGAGAATGGTGGGAGGACTCTTGGGATAAATTGCTTTCAAAAGAAGAGATAGATGACTTAAAGAAAAAGGGGGTCTTTATCGACTTATGGCAGTGGCGGGCTCATCGTAGCAATCCAGTAGGATATGTTGATGACGGTTATAGTCTAGAATATCGCCACTCCGATAACGGGCTGAGCATGTTCAGTTCTAATTCATTCGACCCGGAAAACGGGCCACAATTCATGTTTGATCCTGAAAAGTTGGGTTTTGCAGCCCTAGAATTTGAAAAGATAAAAAATCAAGAATACAGCCAAGATGATATCTACTATCTCCTTAGGGATAGTATGGTGCCCTTTGATTCGTCCAAGATGTTTGAAGGCGCAGCAATTCCCCTTAGACTTTTGCGAGAACCAAATGGGAGCAGGGGATTTCAGGGTAGTGGTCGCTTTGAGAATAATTACTGGACGGTGAATATGAAGCGTCCCTTGGATACAGGCTATGAAGATGATAAGACTTTTGTAGAAGGTAAAGCCTATACTGTGGCTTTTGGCGTTCATAAGCGTTCAACGGGAAGTAGGTGGCACTATATCTCGTATCCATATGAACTGCGTTTGGGGTTAAGTGATGCCGATATAGTGGGCGTGTATATCGATGAAGATGAACCTGATTGGAATCAGATTCCAGCCAAAGAGATCCCGCTCATCTACCCAGGTCAAACAACTTGGACTTGGCTGACTAGTAAGGCGCATCCAGGATATGCTAAAGTGAGAAATAACACGATTTCTATCTGGGATATTCATCCCGAGCCGATTAATATGGCCCGTGCGTCCCTGCTTAGGGAAGACCCAATTCGGGGTATAGAATGGATCGTTGTTATTTCGGCTTTAGTTGTTTTTGTTGCATGTGTTATTATTGTGCAAAATGACTTGGCAAATTTGAGGAGGACAACATAAAATGGATATGACTGTACTATTTGAGTTAGGCACGTTGGTGCGACTACTACATATTATCGGACTTGTAATAGGTGTGGGAGGAGTGGTTAGTATTGATTTTATGCTCGCGCTCTTCCATTTTAGACCCAAGCTAGCCTCAACCATATCCAAGATTTCCAGCCTCCTTTCCGCGCAAATCTCAACTGGATTAGCCCTTTTAAGTATCACAGGTCTCTTGCTTTCTCTGCCGCGTCCTTGGTTAATTGGAGATATTTTATTTCAAGCAAAGCTTATTTTGGTTTTAGTCGTATTCCTAAATGGTATTTTCTTTAAGTTGTACGTCGATCCTCTTTTCCGCAAACTATCCCCTGAATGGGCGGATAGAACACCAGCTGTCTCCAAGTTCGAGAAAATTGCAGGAATGTCAGCAGCAATATCCATGATTGGCTGGTGGGCGATTGTGATTTTGAGTTTCTATTTGGTACAGTAGGTTTGCATTACCAGAAGATGCAAAAATCTAGTTGTTTCAATGACATCAGAGCTTTTTGATGAAATGGAATGGATAACAATCAGCGAAATCGATATAGGTCGGGTTGAAGCAAGCAAGATGCTGTTTACAGCACTTCCAGAATTCGCTCTTCCGGTTAATAACGCTGAATGGGATTATGCATTTAAAATCATACGTGCTTTTTTACTAGTGGGGCTGGAATTAAAATTTAATTCCAAACCCAAGTCCAAATTGGACTGGAGTAGAAAGACTATATGGTGAACCATTCTGGAATCAAAAATCGTGAATGAGGATTCGCATACCAATTTTTTACATAAGAGCAACGTTATCTTTCTGAACTTTGGAATCAAATCGAAGATGAGAATTTTTCTATTGCCCCCGCTGACACCAAATCGGTACGCAAAGCCGAAAAAGACACTCTCGAATTTGCGAAAACGAAACAGCACCAGAAGGGGGGAAAGCGGGACGCATATCAACCCCAACAAGGAATGATATTAGATGAAAAGCCAAAAAATGACGCGAGAAAAAACTAAATATCCATACAGAACTACCAAAAATATACCCGTATTAGGGAGAAACAAAAAATGAAAGAAGAAAAAACAAACCAAAAGAAATTACTTTGCCCTAAGGCTTGTGTCCTAAACCAGCTAGACGACGACCGCCATCTGGATACAAGCCTAAACCGAAAACAACAAAATAAATCTATCCAATCAAGAGCAGAAGAAGCAATAACAAACACTTATTTCGTCGGTTTGACTTTTTGGGTATGCTTGTCTGAGGTTTTTTTGGCTGTTTAGTAGAAAATCTCTGATGCTATTATGACATTTGCACGTGTACGCATTATTATTCATGAAGATTTCGAGTTTTTTCATCTTCGAAAATAAAAAGTTCATCTATTTTGGTTTTAAGAGTTTGAGCTATCTGGTGAGCTAGCATTAGGGATGGATTGTACTTGCCCTTTTCTAGATAAAGGATAGTTTCTCTCCTCACACCCACGCTTTTTGCAAGTTCATCTTGGGTCAAATCGTATCGTGCTCTCAACTCTTTGATTCGGGTTTTGAATTTCATCATAATTCTCCTTTTTTGGCGTAGTACCAGCTCAGTAAGGCGAAGGATATTCCGGATACTAGCATTATGGCGATTACAGTCCATCCTGTTTCCAGTTCGGGCAATCCTAGGAACTCGTTTCCGAAAATGTTCCACACCAATATTGATACCATAAAGGTCAAGTTTATGTAATAGGTGCCTAGTGCTGCTTTACCTTGAATCTTTGATGTTCGTTCATCTTTCATCGGGTATCCTGCTTTCTTTTCTTTTTGCACCTTCCAGATCACAAATATTGCCACTAGAATAATTATCACGGCGTTTAGGATTAGAATTATTGGCCATACGAATGTAGCCATAGTCTATTCACCTCCGCTATTCATTACTCTTCTTTGGTTTGCGATTAGACATATTCCTGTTATTCCGAGTACTGTCGCGACATTTGTTGTTGTTTCGCCCAGAATTGCTCCGTCAAACATCAATCCCGTGCCAACTAGACAAATCAAAATTCCTAAGACGAATAATATTTTTCGATATTTTTTCGTGTTTCTTAGCCTCCATTTAATTATTTCTAACATTTTGTTGGATATTACCAATATTAAGTTAAATATTTCTAACTACGCTTATAAACTTTGCGCTTTTACTGATGAAGAACGATACTGTCACAGCTATACAAGAAGTCGAGATAGATTGTTAGGTAAAACTCCTATTTTCTTTTTGCTAGAAAATATGTCATCGCTCCACTAGCTAAAGCTGAAATTGTGCCTCCAATTAATGCTTCTCTTCCAGCATCTTCAGATTGATTTTTCCTTTTTTCGTAAATTATTTTACCTATTGCCATTCCAGAAACGCTCCCAACACATACCGATAATGGTATCTCAGGGACGTCAAATAACAAATGAGCCAAAACTCCCTTCAAGGTACGAGGATCACTATGATCTCTGTGGAACAACCAGTATCCAGGGTATTCATGAACATGAATCGCGTTTGGTCCTCTATATTGAGCCAAAGCTCCTTTTCGCTTATATCCTAGCTTGGTGATTTTGAAGTCTGACGGAAGACTCGGCAATATTCTTTTGGCAATAATTATATCTTTATGAATTGGAACTTTTGCCCTTTCCATTTAACTTATCCCATCAACAAGAATTGTCTAATTCTAATAAAAATGTTCTCGCCCAAACAATTTGCACGTAGAAAATAATATCTAATTAAGCTAAAGCAAATAGGGGACCCATCTCCAAATGTCAAGATTCAACTATAGCACGTGTTACAAAGAAGACGATTTTTTTATATAGAATCTTTGTTTAGGACAAAAACTGAACAAAAATTCTGGTTTATTATATCAATTCTTTTTTCGAAGTCTTAGTAGTCATTTCCACAAACTTAACTTTTTTATGATAACTAACCCACCAATTACTACTATTAAAATAGCTGTAAATGTTATTAGTTCAATTAATGGAATGGGGGATTCCTCAAAAATACACTTTAGCATGTCATAAACGTAGATAGAAATAATAGCTCCAACAGTAAGAACAGCAAGAATCACAATAATTTTATTCCTAATGATGATCTTCCCCCTTCACCCTCAACTAATGTTCCAAAGTATTTATTTGTTTCAATTAATGGAATAATTGCCCTCAAAACGCTACTTCTCGATTGTTAAACGTAAACCGCGCTGCAGCCGGGTCTAAATTTACCGAAGGCTGCAAAAAATTTCATTAAAAACTAAATATTTTTACGTTTTAATCAGTTACTAGACAGGTTACTTTGAAGATTAATAAACCGAATAGGATGGAATCGACAAAAGCTAACGCATAAAATCTCGAAGAAGCATAAGCAACTCACATAAACACCTCTGAATATAAAAAATACAGACATAGACATTAGTAACAACAAAAAACTATTTTAATCTTAAAAACTGTAACGCATTTAGTGTTTCTTCTGCAAAAGTGTTTATCTTAAATTGTACGTAAAACACAATTGCTGCTTCTGCGGCTAGAATTATTGCCAAGAAAGCAGCGAGCATCCGCGTCAAATCAGCCAACATTTGAGCGATTTGAAGATCTACATAACCATTGACCGTCGCTATCCAGCTCCAGTAACTTTGCTGCTGCGTAGCACCAATCGAATCCATGTCTATGGAAATCCACAAACACAATAACGTGACAATTATGGCGAGTACACTTCCAATTATAGTTAGCTTTTTCCAGTCCGTCGTTAGCGAGGAACAACAGGTTATCCGAGTTCCAGACTCAACAGCATCAAAACGGTAATTCAGATTTTTCTTGGCAGTCACTGGAGAGATGCCCCAAAGCGAACCCTGCCTGACCAAAATAAGCGTAGGAACATTTTCCCCAACTATTCTGCAGTCCTTCGCAAGTAAAAGCCTCTTTAACTTTGAATACACTTTTTCGATTTCCAAGCCGAAAGTTCGTTCAACCAAAGAGACACCTGGCTTGCATTTATGCCTCAATGGGCTATTTTGGTTTTTCATCAGGCTTGAACAATTTCTTCTCGTAGTGTCGCCTAGGTTTTAGACCTCTGATGTTTACTTTCCCCTCAGCCCGCTGACGTTCCAGATTCTTTATCCTTGCGTAGAGTTGAGACACCTTGGTCTTAGACGGCTGCTTTCGGATTGATGAGCGAACCCGGACTGGCTTGAAAGGCTTTTCGATTTTGTTTTTTGTCCGTTTCTTGAAACGGATCTCGCGGACCTTCTTGAAAATCACGAAGCCTTCCTTTAGATTTACCTCCTTTACCTCCCAGCCCGCGTCTAGCCATGACTTGCTATGAACATTTGAAGAAGAGTTATTCCACCAACCTTCCTCCCTGTACGCTGTCATGGGAAGATTACTGCCTATTAATCCATCTATTCGGGCGAAAGAAAGCTTAACCACGGTGGTGAAAGAGCCTCTGAACTTCAAGTAGCCCGTAAGCCCACCGTACTTCGACTGAGACCGCGGTGAAACCACCCTCCTCGCACAATGCAGACATAACATCGCCGTGGAGTTTCCAGTAGCAACATCAGGAACCATACAATCCCGACAGAACAACTTCTTACACCTCTCACACTTACGCATGTAAGAAACCCGAAGCACCCTTTGGCAAATGCCACACTCATCTTTAACCAACGTAACCACGCAAGAAGCGCGACAGAAACGCCTTCAAGAGTTTATTGCAAAACTCGCGATATTAACCTTCACCCTCAACCCTTAACAACCGCTATGAGCATTAATGGCGATATCTCGCACTTTCTCTTTTTATACAGGAGATTCACCCGCAACAGTCTTTGTTTTTGTCCTGGTTCCCATCTTCTTTCGCTTCCTCTTTTATAGCGCCTAATTAGTTGGTTTTCAATATGCCCTTTAGGCTATTTAATCTCCTCTACAGGTTTTCATGTGATAAAAATTTAGCATTTTCAGGCTCTTTTCGCTAGAACAATAGCCGCATTCTCGGCACAAGAAACGCTGGACAGCCTAAGAAATGGCACATGTGTAGCATGCACGCTTATTTTAAGAATGCCTAGATTTGATGAATGTTCTTGTACGAGTGGGCGCAGTGCATGCAGCAGAATGTTGTCTCCTTGTCATCAATAAATTCGCGGTAGCCTCCTTCATAGACTTTGCAGCCACAATGCGCACAAACATAAAGGCTTGGCTCAATAGCGATGGAGAACAGGTTGACAAACCGCTTGAAAAAACCTGTGCATAACTCTGTGCCATCCTCTGTGAGTTCGAAGACTTTTCTTTCCTTCTCGCCTAAAGGCTTGATAGTGTGTTTCACCAAGCCTTTCTTTTCAAGCTTTTGAAGAAATGGGTAAACAAAACTTGGACTGACCTCTTTTCCAATCCTTCTCTTAAAATAACGCATAATCTTATAGCCGTGGACGGGGCCTTCATATAGAATTGTTAGGATATAAAACCTAGAAAAATCTGTAACTATTTGATCAAACTCCGTATTCAAGGATCTTACTCCACAGATATATCTTAATCAGAAATATTTATATGCTTTCATTTAATATATCTAACAAAGATACATGTTGGTTAAAACTTTGAAAATAAAGAAAAACCCGATTTCTAAAATTGAAACGAACAACGCTTCTAATGCTCAAACAGTAGAAAAGCCCAAGCCGATTTCCATTATTAACAACGCAAATCCGGTGCAAGGCACTAAAGCATCCCCGAATAAATAACGAGAGAGTTACTAAATTGAAAAGTGACGAAATCATTACAAATCATCGAATTAGAACAAAATTGAAATTGATGGGAGAAATCCCCGATGAAATTGGGGATATCGAGAATTACATCGAAGAAAAACCGCTGTATTATCTGTTCTTTTTGAGAAACGATGAAGATCTTGGTGTCGAGGTTAAAGAGGCTTCAGATGTCGATTACATCCAAGTTAAGAAACGTCTTGAAAATGGAGAATCCGTTTTCATATCGCGTAAAAATCCCCAAGACTTGGATGCAATTCAAGACACGCGAGAAGATCCTGAAGAAAGCTGGTATTTTACTCACCTATGATTGACATTGGAGGTGAAAATTTGGCAAAAGATATTGTTTGCGGAATGGATCTTGATGAAAAGACGGCAAAGCACAAAACAACATATCAGGGGAAGACGTATTATTTCTGTGCTCCAAGTTGCAAGAAGATGTTTGAGGATAATCCTTCAAAATTTATCGGAGAAAGTTCAACTGGCTCAACACAAATGGGACATTCTTGTGGTTGCGAAATGTAAAAAGACATAATGCGGCTAAATTCCCGCTCTTTTTTTGCTTTTTGCTAAAGATTGGTCTCCATTCTACAACTTTGAAAGCAAAGTTGTGTTTCGATTATACACCTATATATCTTAGCTCATCTTATTTTTTCTCTTTGAAAAATTATCCAGCATAAAAAAAGTAAAAAGCACTGTACAGCATTCTGCGCTATCTGTTTTTTAATGGATATTACTTGATTTCAACATTAAAGTTGTCAAATTTGAATTATTAATTAAATCAAACCAAATAAGTTTGGGCTTTAAAACATATGTTAGTAAATCCTGACTAAGTCTGATCGCAATTTATACGCATTTTTTGAAAAATTTTGTCTGTACATGAGGTTAAACGGTTGTTTCCTTAGTTCCACGATTGAAAAGGCAAAAACATGGAAGTTCGTTTCTTATATTCTTTGTACAAGTTTCCAAACTCTTTTTCCATTTCCTCTTCTTCTGTCATAGCCAACCGATAATATAACAAAAGTAGGATGGGCCACATAATCAACAGCGGAATAGTTGCCCAGTGAAGAAGCAATCCCAACGTTAAAAGCATAAATCCGGTGTACTGAGGATTGCGGATACAAGCATAAATGCCATTAGTAACTAGTGTGTCCTTTCTCTCTTTTTTGCTCCAATACTGTTCATGAATCACTTTCCATCCCTGAATTATCAAAAGCGCCCCGACGAGGTTAAGAGTCAAGCCTATGTACATCCTCCAATAGCCAATATATTGTTGTAGAGTATGTCCCCATAAAGCGCGCGCTACCGAAAATTGCCAAGAAATTCGGTGAACATCATCTGGTATCTGTTAGATACCTCTCTTCTCCTTCTAAAACAGTGAGCGTATTATTCGACAATAGCACGGGTTGGTTATGGCATCACCAACGTCTATGCTAGAAGAGTCACCTGCATTGAAGTTTAGAAACCTCAGTCTAATAGAGCTGTTGCACGAGTATTTTGAATATGTTTGGAGGTCAGCGGGCGAGAAGGAACTTAATTTTTAAGCTGTACGCCCACGCTTTTGTAAAAGGTTCTTAACTAAATCCTGCAGCCTAAAGGTTTCGTAATTCAAGATTGATAAAATCCATTTTGTTGGTTGGTTAGACTAAAATTTGATCACCAACCCGCCCGACCAACCTTGTTCTAGCGCGCGAGAGAGATATAAATACTGCCGAAAAAGATATATCTCCAGAAGTTAATATTTCACGGACGTACCTATCACTTCGCATGAAGAACAGGGAGGAATGAAACACCGTGCATGAACATGAAACGGATCATGAAACCGAGACCGGATTAGTCGGCAGACGCCATATGCTAATAATGGCGTTGTCCTGCTTGATACCCATAGTCATTCAAATAGCAATTTTCGCGTTCTTCCCTGAAAGCCCTCAACTAATCTTTTTAGTCTTAATTCTATGCCCGTTATTCATGCTTCTAATGCATTTACCACGCATGATTCCTAAGAAAAAAGGGATAGAGAAAGGAAATGAAAGTAGCTAAAACAATCTTGGACTTGGTAGGCAACACGCCAATCCTAAAACTTCGCAAACTGACCGCAGACCTCAAATGCAACGTTCTAGCAAAACTCGAATTCTTCAACCCAGGAGGCAGCGTAAAAGACCGCATAGGCATAGCCATGATCGAAACAGCAGAAAAACAAGGCCTAATAAAGCCTGGATACGTCATCGTAGAACCGACGTCAGGCAACACAGGCGTCGGACTGGCCTTAGCAGCCCTCGTCAAAGGTTACAAAATGATTTTCACACTCCCAGACAAGATGAGCCAAGAAAAAATCGACCTGTTAAGAGCTTTCGGCGCCAAAGTAATAATCACCCCTACCGCTGTCCCTCCAGATCACCCCGCAAACTACGTAAAAGTCGCAGAAAGAATAGTCAAAGAAACGCCAAACTCCTTCATGCCCAACCAATACTTCAACAAGTCAAACCCCGAAGCCCACTACCGAACAACAGGTCCCGAGATATGGAAGCAAACCGCCGGCAAAATAGACGTGTTAGTAGCAACTATGGGCACTGGAGGCACAATCAGCGGAACAGCACGCTACCTAAAGGAAAAAAATCCCAACATAAAAGTCGTAGGTGTTGACCCTGAGGGTTCACTGTACCATCACGAATTTTACGGCACAAAAGGAGAAGTTCGCCCCTACAAGGTAGAGGGCATAGGCGAAGACTTCCTACCATCAACGCTCAACTTGAAAATCGTAGACGAAATCATCACAGTCACCGACAAGGACGCATTTCTCACCACGAGAAGACTCTCACAAGAAGAAGGCATTTTCGCAGGCGGGTCAGCTGGCGCTGCGGTGTTCGCTGCGCTAAAAGTAGCAGAAAAGTTGAAAGAAAATAAAACCATAGTTGTCATTCTTCCCGATACAGGACGGAACTACATCCACAAACTTTACTCCGACGATTGGATGACTGAATATGGATTTTTGGAGGGCGAAAAAGAACAAATTCCCGTTAGAGACATATTAAATGCCAAGTCAAAGAGAATAAAAGAACTCGTGTATATCGACCCCACCGCGGAAGTGGGAACTGTAATAAGACTAATGAAAAAATACGACATTTCCCAGCTTGCAGTCATAAAAGACGGAGTGCAGATTGGAAGCGTACGAGAAATAACTATAATGAAGAAGCTGACAAGCAAGGGGATGCACACCCAAAAAGTCAGCGAGATTATGGAACCGCCTCTGCCTTCTGTAAAGGTAGATGAGAAAATAATTAGTCCGCTTTATTTGCTTAAAGATAGAAACGGGATTGCTGTTTTAGAAGGTAATAAAATCGTAGATATTATAACCACTATAGATGTGATTAATTACTTGATGAAAAGGTTAGCACGTTGAAGTTTGCAACTAAGGCTATTCACACTGGCGAAGAACCAAATCTCAAAGAGGGCGGAAGCGGTGACATCGTAGTACCAATCCATTTAGCCTCCACATTCGCGAGGGAAGAAATTGAAAAGCCAACTGGTGGATACGAGTATTCAAGAACCCTGAACCCTACCAGGAAAGCGTTGGAAACAAGGCTCGCTGCATTAGAAAACGCCAAGCACGCATTAGCCTTCAGTTCAGGATTAGCCGCAGAGGCAACCCTGGTTCTGTCTCTGTTAAAAAAGGGCGACCATGTTGTAGCGTTTGACGATCTTTACAGCGGGACTAAAAGATTGTTTAATCGAACCTTGTCGAATTTCGGGGTAGAATTCACTTACGTTGATGCCACAAGCACGGATAATGTTGAAGCTGCATTCCAAGGTAATACCAAAATGATTTGGTTAGAAACACCGACAAATCCTCTCATGAAGCTGTGCGATGTCAGAACAATTTCAGAAATCGCGAGAGGACAGAACATAATAACGGTTGTTGACAACACCTTTATGAGTCCTTATTTTCAAAACCCTTTGGATTTAGGAGCTGATATTGTTGTTCACAGCACTACGAAGTATATAGGCGGACACAGCGACGTTGTGGGAGGCGCGGTCATACTTTCGAATGACGAGCTTTACAAAAGAATCAGATTCAACCAAAACGCAATCGGAGCCGTTCCTTCTCCCTTTGACTGCTTTCTTGTTTTAAGAGGAACAAAGACATTAGCTGTGAGAATGGAAAGGCATAACCACAATGCCCAAAAAATAGCTGAATATCTTGAATCACACTCTCGGATTAAGAAAGTGAACTATCCAGGATTAAGAAATCATCCCCAGCATGAACTGGTTGAACGACAGATGTCTGGATTTGGAGGCATGCTATCATTCGAAATTATGGGCGGCTTAAAGGAGGTCAAATCCTTTCTGCAAAAAACCAAGATATTTGCTTTAGCGGAAAGTTTAGGCGGAGTTGAATCACTAATAGAGCATCCATGGTTAATGACCCACTCAAGCATACCCGAAGAGGCCAGAAAAAGGAGTGGAATTACTCAAAATTTGATTAGAGCGTCCGTTGGAATTGAAGACGCCGAGGATCTAATTGATGATTTAAAACAAGCTTTAGAATCATAGTGATCCTTTGACTTGCTAAATCGCTGTAATTGGTTCAAGGTGAAATCACCGAGCTATTCGTAACCTTCCAGCGTTTCTGCGAGCTTCTTGAACACCGCTTCAGCAATTCCAGTAAGGGAATACTTTTTTCGCTCATTTTCCCTCTTTCGAACAGGTACGTGCCTAAGCGCGCGCGAATCTAAGCATTGGCAAGAGGGGCAATCTAACAATCCAACGTATGCATAAAATGATATCACTTTCCATTTTTTTCGTCGCGTTCAAAATATTTATGGCGACAGTCGACCATAATATAATGACTAAATGAGGAAAAGAGGGGAATCGGAAAGGGTGTGAGCCGAACCGAGGGCGCGCTAACGTATTAATAAATCTTCTCAAGATATATCTCCAGAATATTTATATCCTTCTCGACCCATTAAGTGATTAAAGGAAAAGACAATGAAAACTGAAACAGAAACCAAAAATATAGCAGAGCTAATTTCGGACTTTTCACGCTTCTACATATTGACAATATTATACGAAGGACCAGCCCACGGCTACCAGATACTTCGCCGCTTTAAAAAACGAGTCAAAAAAGAAGTAAGCCCAAGTCTAGTCTACCCGTTTCTCAAGCAACTCGAAAAGAAAGGCTTGGTGACCTACACCATCAAGCCTGTAGGTCAGAAGGAAAGAAGAGTCTTCGAACTCACAGAAGCGGGCAGGAAGCTATGTACCCGTCTTTTTAAACGTTTCGCCGACCTCGTCTCCATCGCTATTGAGCCAAGCCTTTATGTTTGTGCGCATTGTGGCTGCAAAGTCTATGAAGGAGGCTACCGCGAATTTATTGATGACAAGGAGACAACATTCTGCTGCATGCACTGCGCCCACTCGTACAAGAACATTCATCAAATCTAGGCATTCTTAAAATAAGCGTGCATGCTACACATGTGCCATTTCTTAGGCTGTTCGCGCTGCTTACATTGTATGTGTGATTTGGTCTATTTTTCCCCAATTGTCAAAGATGCGCACGCTTGAAGAAATGAGTAAATAAAACTAGTGCTGATCTCTTTTCCAATTCTTCTGTTAAAACAGCACATAAGCATATAGCACTCAGCAGGTCCTTCAAAATTAATTGCTATGATACCAAACCTAGAAAAATCTCCAGATCGCTCTTCAAACTCCATAACCAAATAGCTTACCTCTTAAGATATATCTCGAAAAGAAATATTTATATATTTCTACTGAATGTGTCTAATAAAGACAGTTGTTGGTGAAAACAGCTTGGCAACAAAAAAAATCGGAATTGCAATAACCGGAATGACATGCGCCTCATGCGCACAAACAATAGAAACCGCACTAAAAAAAACCCCTGGAATAATAGAAGCCAACGTTAACTTGGCCACTGAGAAGGCCTATGTTACCTACGATGCAGACACAACCAACCAAACCGAAATCATCGCAGCCATAAACTCAACAGGCTACAAAGGCCACATAGAAACAAAAAAGAACATTATCAAGATAGGTGGAATGACATGCGCCTCATGCGCACAAACAATAGAAAGTGCATTAAGAAAGACAGAAGGCGTGGTAGAAGCAAACGTAAATCTAGCCACCGAAAAAGCCGTAGTCGAATACGACCCGCAAACAACCAACTATGAAACTTTAATTGAAGTCATAAACTCCACAGGATACAAAGCACTCGGCAAAGAAGACGGCGCAGCCAAATACGACAAAGTAATCGAAGAAGAACAAAGAAAGTTCAACAAAGCAAAAACAAGAATGAAAGTTGCCTGGATCCTGACCATACCAATCATAGTATGGATGATCCCAGAAATGTTGTTTGGAATAGCCTGGCCAAACATGCTCATCTTCAACATAGGACAGATTTTACTGGCAATTCCAGTGATGTTCTGGGCTGGAAAAGAAACTCTTGTGTCAGCAGCAAAAAGAGTATCTCACGGAAAAGCCAACATGGACGTACTAATAGCACTAGGCACACTAACAGCTTTCATAACCGGCCCAGCCATGTTCTTTACTCCCATCCTAAACTACGCGGGAGTATCCGCAATGATAATGGCCTTTCACCTCCTAGGAAGATACATAGAAGCAAAAGCCATGGGCCGAGCATCACAAGCGATTCGAAAACTTCTAGAGCTAGAAGCCAAAACCGCCCGCATAATAGTCGACGGCAAAGAAAAAGAGGTCCCTTTAGACGAGGTTGAAGTAGGCAACATAATGGTTGTCAGACCAGGAGAAAAAATTCCCACTGACGGATTAATCATTGAAGGTCAAAGCTCCGTGGACGAATCCATGGCCACTGGAGAATCGATGCCGGTAACAAAGACAGTAGGGGATGAAGTGATTGGCGCAACAGTAAATCAGCGAGGACTCTTAAGAGTTAAAGCGTCAAAAATAGGGCAAGACACATTCCTATCACAGGTAATAAAGCTTGTAGAGCAAGCTCAAGGCTCAAAAGTGCCTATACAGGAGTTCGCTGACAGAGTAGTTAGCTATTTTGTTCCTGCCGTTCTTATAATTGCGGTTTCGACTTTAGCAGTTTGGCTGGTTGCCCCAGGTTTAGTTAACGGTGTTAGTGTTTGGGCTCAACAGTTCTTGCCATGGGTTAATCCCAACTTGGGAGTCGCTACACTGGCAATCTCCGCGTTTGTTTCGACACTAGTAATTGCTTGTCCATGTGCCCTTGGATTAGCTACACCAACGGCGCTAATGGTAGGAAGTGGAATGGGAGCCGAAAACGGAGTGCTAATACGCAACGGAGCAGCCCTGCAAACGCTCAAGGAAGTTGACACTATTGTCTTTGACAAAACAGGAACGATTACCAAAGGAAAACCTGAAGTTACAGATGTAATCCCCGCAAAAGATTACACTGAAAAGGATGTTCTTCTTTTGGCTGCAAGTGTTGAAGTTGGCTCAGAGCATCCACTAGGTGAGGCTATATTGAAGAGGGCTAAAGAGGATAATCTAGAACTTTATAAAGTTGAAGATTTTGAGGCGGTGACTGGAAGAGGCGTAAAAGCTAGCGTCTTTTCTTCTAGCAAAAGGCTTGTGCTTGTTGGCAATCGAAAACTAATGAACGAAGAAAATGTCGACTTCAAGTCTTTAGAAGATGATGTGAAGCGTCTTGAAGAGGAAGCTAAAACAGCGATGTTGGTAGCCAACAGTGGAAAGATCGTTGGGACATTAGCTGTTGCTGACACAATTAAAGAGGACTCAATTCGGGCAATAAGAGAGCTTGAAAGTTTGGGGCTCGCAACAACAATGCTTACGGGTGATAATATTCGCACTGCAAAGGCAATAGCAAAGAGAGTAGGCATATCGAGAGTGCTAGCGGAAGTTCTGCCGGACCAGAAGGTTGCGGAAATTCAAAGATTGCAGCAAAATGGGGAGACTGTTGCTATGGTTGGTGATGGCATTAATGATGCTCCGGCTTTGACTGCGGCGGATGTTGGTATAGCGATTGGGACTGGAACTGACATCGCTATTGAATCTGCTGACGTGACTTTGGTGAGGGGAGACCTTTCTAGTGTAGTTACTGGCGTGAAGCTCTCGCGAAAAACCTTTGGGAAGATTAAGCAAAACTTGTTCTGGGCTTTCTTTTACAATACGGTTGCGATTCCGCTGGCGATTCTAGGTTTGATGCATCCTGTGTTGGCAGAAGTTGCTATGGCTCTTAGTTCGATAAGTGTTGTGACCAACGCGAATCTTCTGCGCCGGGCTATGGTTCGCCCCAAATATGTAGAGAGGAGGGAAAAGTAGCAAATTGCAGGATGATGAGTTGAATATGTGTGAACGAATTAGAATAAAATCAAGATATATGGTGGAAGAAGAGTATTACGAGGAAATTATCGGTGAATTCGACCTTAAGAAGCCTCTATTTCGCCTGTTCTTTTTGAAGAACGATGAAGATCTTACTGTTGAGGTTTTAGAGGTCGAGGAAATCAATTTCACAGAGATTCAGAAACGTCTTGAAGCAGGAGAATCCGTATTCATATCTTGCAAGAATCCTCAAGACTTGGATCCAAGGCAAGAAACGAGAGAAGATCCTGAAGAAAGCTGGTATTTTCCTCACCTATGATTGATATTGGAGGTGAAAATTTGGCAAAAGATGTTGTTTGCGGAATGAAAGTAAATGAGAAAACTGTGATGAATAAGACGGAGCATATGGGCAAAACGTATTACTTTTGCTGTTCAATGTGCAAAGAGAAATTCGAAAAAAATCCCCATAAATACATGAATATGTAAACGATCAACTTGGAAGTGTAAATTGATGAGGCTTGACATTGTTTGTATTGGACATATTTTATATGACATTAGATGCTATGTAAAAGATTTTCCTCGACCTGACAAGCTATCGGTAATAATGGGGGATCTAAAATCCAGCGTTGGAGGTTCGAGTGCAAATTCTTCTGTCGCAGCTTCAAAACTTGGAGTGAAAAGTGGTATAATAGGAAAAGTTGGATTTGACGAATATGGTTGGTATGTCATTCAAAATCTTCGAGAGCAAAAAGCGAATCTAGAGCATATATTAGTTGATTTTAAAAACCCAACAGGTGTTTCTCTCATCACAATAAACAAGAATGGAATCCCAGAGTTCGTTCAGATGATAGGAGCATCTGAGCCGATTTGTCCAGAAGAAATAAGGCAAAGATACATTGAAGATGCCAAACATCTTCACATGACCGGACTTAATCTAGAAACATTAGAAAAGACATCTAAAATCGCAAAGAATCTCAAGCTAACAGTTTCTTTTGATCCTGGAAGAAAGAAATCTGAATTGGGATATAAAAAATTAATGCCAATTTTAAAAAATGTTGATATACTGTTTATTAATAGAAAAGAGGCTAAAGCTCTTCTAGCTTCAAGTTCCGAAGAATCGATCCTAGATGTCATATCAAAACTACGAAATAAAATCGGAAAAGACAAAACCTACATTATAAAAGGGGGCAAAGAAAATGTTCTTGCACATTCCCCTACTAAAGAAGTTTCAGTTTCCCCATTTAATGTCAAAGTGATAGATACCGTTGGCGCTGGAGATGCTTTTGATGCAGGTTTTCTAGTAGCATTCCTCGAGGGAAAGAGCCTCAAAGATTCTGTTCTTTATGGTGTCGGATGTAGCGCAATAAAATGTTCACGGGAAGGAGCACAATCTTCACCAAACAAAATTGAACTAGAAAAATTTCTTAAAGAAAATAAAACCAATACAAGTTTTGGTAAGTGATTCTAATTAGAAACAAGTTCTTCATTAAAAAGTTGATGTCTTGCCTGTGATCTTTACATGGTCATGTCCCTATTCAATTCGGAAAAGAGGCCCAGTAAATGATGAATTCAAAAAATAATTATCTGATCAATCCCAAAGCAAGAATATTTGTCCGAGAAATCATGACAATGAATTTAATTACTGTCAAGGAGGACACTTGTATACAAATGATTGCTCAACTTATGAACGAAAATAGGATTGGATCTGTAATTGTAACTGGGAAACAGGGCTATCCTTTGGGCATAATAACCGAAAAAGACTTAGTGTGGCGTATTCTGACAAAAATAACCAACAAAAGATTAGTTAAACGGATACTAGAAGAAGACGCCAAAATTACGAGAATAACCGCAGCCGATGTTATGACCTCACCCTTAGTTACGATATCTCATAATAAAGACTTGATAGATGCAGTCAGAAAAATGCGTAACTACAAAATCCGAAGACTGGGGGTTATGGCAAGAAATCAGCTTACAGGCATTATTTCTAGCAAGGACATACTATCGGTAATACCTGAACTCATCGAGATTCTCCATGAAAAGAAAAAAATTGAAGAAATTAATCAGTCAGACTTTTCAGAAAACTCGATTAGTGGTAGTTATTGCGGGGAATGTGGGAATTGGTTTTACAATCTGGATGCAAATTGCGGTAAAATTCTATGTGAAGAATGCACACCTATCTGAAAATGGAGGAAAAAGAAAATTAAAATAGCTTATTATGTTTGGGAATATTATCCCCGTCTCGTTGGTGGACTCGGAACATATGCTATGGAAATAACCCGACGTTTTAAGTCTAAAAAACAAGAAGTAAACGTTTTCACATTAAATCCAGGAAATCTAAAAACACGGGAGTTTTGTGAAGGAATCTTTGTACATAGGCCAAAAATCGTTGATACTTTACCTAGTTTGCCGACATTTGTAAGCAAAGACCTCAGAAACTGGGGGATGAACTTAAGGTTTTTCGGTGATGTCTTATGTTATAACATTCTTTCAGCATCTAAATTCATAAATGAAATCATAAGAAAAAACAGCGACTATTTCGATATTGTCTGTGTTCACGATTGGCTTTCAGCAATAGCTGGCTTGATAATTAAAAGCGAGGAAAAAAAATTGCCAGTGGTATTTCATGTTCATTCCACAGAACAGCTTCGCACTGTAGGGCAAGGCTCTAGAGTGGTAAAGGAATTTGAGCAGGAAATGGCCAAGAAAGCAGATATAATAGTTACTGTCTCATATGGAATGCGAGACCACTTAATCTCGTTGGGATATCCATCAGAAAAAATAAGGGTTTCTTGGAATGGATGCGACCCCAATAAATATGATCTGAAAAAGGTCAGATCCAAGAGAATTGCAGCAATCAAGGAAGAATATGGCATTCAACCAGATGAAAGAGTAATTTTATTTGTTGGACGATTAAATTGGGTTAAAGGCGTTAGCAATCTCATAAATTCTATTCCAGCGGTTCTAAGAAAATATCCAAAAACCAAACTGGTTGTTCTGGGTAAAGGAGAAGATTACGCAGACCTGCAAAGGCTTACCTGCAGACTAAACATAAGGAGAAACGTTGAATTCAAATCTGAATGGGTTACAGAAGACCAGAGGATTCTACATTATGCAATGGCCGATCTCTGTGTCTTTCCAAGCATCCATGAACCGTTCGGTATAGTTTCCCTAGAGTCGATGGCTATGAAGAAACCCTTAGTTGTAGGTGCAAGTGGAGTCAGCGGTTTTAGAGAGCAAGTTATTTCAAGCGGACCAGACCAATGTGGAGTTCATGTAGATGGTCGGAATCCAGAAGACATTGCTTGGGGAATAAATGAAGTTCTAAAAGATTCGGAAAGAATGGAACGTTGGGGTAAAAATGCTAGGCAACGGGTGCTTCAATACTTCACCTGGAACAAGGTAGCTGAAGACACTTTACGCATATATGAAGAGGCACGACGAAAATGACAAGAGATCCAGTTTGTGGCATGTTTGTTGACGAGAAAAAAACCGAATTTAAAACGCAAATAAGAGGAAGAGCTTACTACTTTTGCGGTGCCTATTGCAAACGCACTTTCTTAGAGTGCAGCCGAATAGCTTATTTTTCGATGGAAATAGGTCTAACAGACAAAATTCCCACTTACAGTGGCGGTCTAGGCATTCTTGCGGGCGACATGATAAGATCCGCTGCAGACTTGAAAATTCCTTTAGTTGCAGTTTCACTCTTGAGTAGGAAGGGTTACTTCATGCAAAAGATTACCTCAGAAGGAAAACAGATTGAACATCCAGTTCAATGGGAACCTAAAGAATTCATGAATGAGCTTGAACCTGAAGTCATTGTGCATCTGCGGTCAAGGAAAGTAAAGGTTAAGGCTTGGCTTTACGATCATCAGAGTTTAGCGGGCGGACTTGTTTCTGTTCTCTTTCTTGACACTAATGTCAAGGACAATGCTCCTGAGGACAGACAGATTACTTCTTTTCTATACGGTGGCGACGAACGATACAGATTGAAGCAGGAAGCCATCTTGGGAATAGGTGGCGCTAAAATGCTTGACGCAGCAGGCTTCAAAATCAGGAAGTATCATATGAACGAGGGTCACTCAAGCCTTTTGACTCTGGAAATGCTTCTGAGAAATGATATGAATCCCGATAAAGTCAAAGATCTCTGCATCTTTACTACTCATACGCCGGTTGAAGCAGGGCACGACAAATTTTCATATGATCTTGTTCAAGAAGTTATGGGCGAAGTTGTTCCGTTCGATATTCTGAAAAGATATGGGGGGCAAGACAAGCTGAATATGACACTGCTAGCCCTGAATTTGAGCAAGTATGTTAATGGAGTCGCAAAAAGGCACAGAGTCTACTCCTTAGGCCTGTTTCCAGGCCATCATATCTCTGCAATAACAAATGGTGTTTATTCCTATACTTGGACTTGTGCAAGCTTTAGAAAATTATACGATAAATACTTGCGTGGATGGGCAAATGAACCAGAATTGTTAGTTAGAGTAAATAGCATCCCAGATGAGGAGATTTGGAAGGCTCATATGACAGCCAAAAAAGAACTTCTAGATTTTATATACGAGAAAACGAATACTCGTTTGGATTTAAATATTCTTACCCTTGGGTTTGCTCGGAGAGCGACCGCTTACAAACGTTCCACATTGCTGTTTTCGAACTTGGATAGGCTTCGCCAAACTAACAAGAAGGGAAAGATACAGGTTATTTTCGCAGGTAAAGCACATCCTAAGGATTATCAAGGAAAAAAGCTGATCGAAGAGGTTTACTGCTACAAAGACAAGCTGAAAGATGAAATTAAAATAGTTTATTTAGAGGACTACTCTATGAAAATGGGCGCTAAGCTTACTTCAGGAGTGGATGTTTGGTTAAATACTCCTTTACCACCTTTTGAAGCTTCTGGAACAAGCGGGATGAAGGCTGCACATAATGGTATAATGAACTTTAGTGTCTTGGACGGATGGTGGATTGAAGGGTGTATTGAGGATGTTACAGGTTGGGCGATAGGTCCATCACCTACAGAGCTAATAAAAGAGGACGAAAGAAGATTAAGAGAACAAGAGGACCTATACTCTAAACTGAAGTACATAATTATTCCAACATTTTATGGAAATAGAAGCGAATGGATTCAAATGATGAAAAACTCCATAGGAAAGGTTGCATACTACTTCAACAGCCATCGAATGATGCGCAGATATGCCACTGAAGCCTACTTGTAAGAATAAGATTTGGAGTAGGATGATTTTGGTGACTTTAGATCTTGATAAAATCTTCAAACCTAGAAGCGTAGCAATTGTTGGAGCCAGTGATCAGGAAGGCTCAGTCGGTTATACTTTAGTACAGAATCTAACTCAATACGGCTATCAAGGTGAAGTATTTCTTGTCAATATACGCAAAAAAGAGATTCTTGGCAGAAAAGTCTACGCTAAACTTGAAGATATTCCGGCTGAGGTAGATTTAGCCATTATTGCCACTCCCGCAAAGACCGTTCCAAATTTGGTTGAAGATTGTGGAAGATCTGGAATCAAAGGCGTGATTATTATCTCCGCGGGTTTTAAGGAGATTGGCCAAGAAGGAAGATTGTTAGAACAAAAGATAAAGAGAATAAGTGAAAAGTATTCCCTAAGAATTATAGGCCCTAACTGCCTAGGGATTATAAGACCCGATATTGGACTGAATGCTTCTTTCCTAGAGAAGTATCCAAAGACTGGAAAAATTGCTTTTATTTCTCAAAGTGGAGCGCTGGGTTCGGCAATCTTAGATTGGGCAATACATGAAAATATAGGTTTCAACAATTTTGTTTCTATAGGTTCAATGATTGATGTTGATTTTGGTGATTTAATTGATTATTTTGGAACTGATCCAAAAATAAGAAGTATCCTAATGTACATTGAGGGCGTAACTGATGCGCGCAAGTTCATGAGTGCGGCCCGTCATTTTGCAAAGACCAAACCAATTATTGTTGTAAAATCAGGCAAATTTGCCGAAAGTGCACAAGCAGCAGAATCACATACGGGTTCATTGTCTGGAGAAGATCATGTTTATGATGCGGCTTTCAAACGAGCGGGAATTGTAAGAGTTGATGAAATTGAAGCTTTATTCAATGCTGCTGAGGTGTTGAGCACGCAACCTTTACCAAAAGGAAAACGGCTTGCAATTATCACTAATGCTGGAGGACCAGGTGTTATGGCTACTGATTCATTAATAAGTCATAATGGCAAATTGTCGAAATTGAGTTCTGAATCCATAGCTAAGTTAGATGAGGTTCTACCAAGTTTCTGGAGTAAAGCAAACCCAATAGACCTGCTGGGTGATGCAAAAGCTGATCGCTATAAAGCTGCAGTGGAGGCTTGTTTGAAGGATGACGGAGTTGATGGTTTGCTAATAATCTACACCGATCAAGCAGTGACTGAATCTGATCAAATAGCAAAGACTATAGTCAAAACGCTCAAGGAGAAGAATATTGAGGAGAAGACTATTTTGACTTCCTTCATCGGATATGAAGCTATCGAAGAAGCTAACAGGGTCTTTAGGTGCAATAATATTCCAACATATCAAACGCCTGAGGAGGCAATAAAGGCTTACATGTATATGTGTCAGTACAGACAAAACCTCGATTTACTCTATGAGACCCCTGAAGAGTTACCTATCGATTCTGCACCACCTAAAAGACCAATAATGAATATTCTGCAAAAAGCAGCAGTTGATAATCGGGACACTTTGACAGAAGATGAAGCAAAAAGATTATTGGATTACTATAATTTTCCAGTAATTAAAACTCAGATTGCAAAAAGTGCTAAAAAGGCAGTAAATCTGGCTAGACAGTTTAGATATCCCGTGGTTATGAAGATATTGTCTCCCCAAATAACGCATAAAACCGATGTGGGCGGTGTGATACTTGATATAAATAGTGATGTTGAAGTTCGAAAATCTTTTGAGAATATAATTCAAAGTGCAAAAGAAACCTATCCTCAAGCGAAAATTTTGGGGGTTACGGTTCAGCCAATGATAAAAAAACACGGCTATGAAGTCATAATTGGGGGAAAATTTGATCCATTGTTTGGTCCTGTAATTCTCTTTGGTTTAGGGGGGGTAGGAGTAGAATTATTCAATGATTATGCTATTGGTCTTCCACCCCTGAACACCACTTTAGCCCGAAAGATGATGGGTGAAACAAAAATTTTTCGTCTGCTTAAGGGATACCGCAATCAGCTAGGAGGTAACCTTAAGTTGTTGGAAGAGATATTGCTCTTATTCTCTCAACTGTTAATTGATTTTCCCCAGATAATAGAGATTGATATTAATCCTCTATTATTAACCCAAAAAGAAGCATTCATTCTTGATGCTAGGATAATTTTAGATAGAAAAAAACTCGTTGAGAAAATTGAACCTCACCAGCACTTGGTCATTAGTCCATATCCAAAAAAGTATGAGTTGCTTTGGTTCCTTAAAGATGGACGTCAGATTCTTTTTAGATCCATAAAGCCTGAAGATGAGCCTTTATGGCTGGAGTTTTTTCAAAGTCTATCAGATGAGTCTATTAGATATAGATTTTTCCAACCTTTGAAGGAAACGCCTCATGAGGTTAGGGTGCGTTACTGCAACATAGATTACGATCGTGAAATTGCTATAGTCCCTGTGATAAATGATGGTGGTGCTGTAAAAATTCTTGGTGTAGGTCGCTTATCTATCAAACCTGATAAAAAGACTGGAGAGATAGCCTTTATAATTCGAGATAAATGGCAAGGATTAGGATTAGGAGCTAAGTTGGTCGATTATGTTATCGAAATAGCAGTTGATATGGGTATCAAAAAGATAATTGCCATAATTATGAAAAAAAACCATGGAGCTATTAAGTTAGTTAAAAAGATGGGATTTGAATTGAAAGAAAAAAACTTTGAACTTCTCATCGGAACTCTTTATCTTTAGTAGTGAGATAATTGAATATTTTTTCCATGAAACTCAACTTCTGTGTTTAATTTTCAACAATCGTGTTGAAGAACCTATTTCTATCTGAATAAGACATATCTATTAAAGAAACAAAGAATGGAGGTGTTTCATATCGCGTAAAAATCCCCAAGACTTGGATGCAAGTCAAGACACGAGAGAAGAATCTGAAGAAACGAAAATAACCTTTAACAGGAAAAATTAACCCTTAACAACCGCCAAAGGTACAAGCCGAGCAACCTTTGTGGCAATCCCAACCTGATCACTGACGCCAGCAACAACATCCACGTTCTTATACGCAGAATCCGCCTCCTCAGCCAAAACCACAGAACTCGCCGCTCTGATTGCAATTCCCCGCTTCTCCAAAGCGGTCTTTATGTCTCCCCCCCAGTATTTGCGTTTAGCCGCAGATCTGCTCATCATCCTGCCCGCACCATGCGCCGTTGAACCAAATGTTAGCTCCATAGCCTTGTCAGTGCCTACCAAAACCCACGAGCTAGTGCCCATGCTGCCTGGAATTAGTACAGGCTGACCTTCACTTCGGTAATCTGCAGGAATCGCTGCATGCCCCGGCGGGAAAGCCCTTGTGGCGCCTTTCCTGTGAACCCAAACTTTCTTCTGCCCTCCGTTGACTCTGTGAGTTTCAACCTTCGCGATGTTGTGCGCTACGTCATAAACCAGCTTCAAGCCGAATCTTTCAGGATCCTCTTTGTACACCTGTTGGAAGCTCTGGCGGACCCAATGCATAATTGCTTGCCTATTCGAGAAAGCATAGTTAACTGCGCAAGCCATTGCATCAAAATAATCCCTCGCCTCGTTGCTGTTTCCGGGAGCGCACGCCAATTCGCGGTCAGGCAAATTCAAATTGTATTTATGCACGGCCCGTTCCATTACTCGAAGGTAATCAGAGCATATTTGATGACCATATCCTCGGGAACCGCAGTGAATCATAACCGTTACTTGTTCTTCATGTTCAAGTCCAAAAGCCATAGCTTTCCGCGGATCGTAGATTTTGTCAACCTTCTGCACCTCCAAGAAGTGGTTCCCCGAGCCCAAAGTGCCTATTTGCGTTAGCCCCCGCTTCTTCGCAGTATTTGAAACTTTGCTTGGATCAGCGTTTTTCATGCACCCGTTTTCTTCACAATGTGCTACGTCTTCCGCCCATCCGAGCCCGCGGTCAATAAGCCACTGTACACCCTCAACTGCCAAGTGGTCCAAGTCTCTATGTGATAACGTGAAATCTTTTCGACGGCTTCCCAAGCCAGAAGGCACGTTATTAAAGATGGCACCCGCAAGCTGGGCAAGATTTGGACGGGCGTCCTTCTCCGAAAGAGTTGTTGTTAAAAGTCGGACGCCGCAATTGATGTCGTAGCCAACGCCGCCAGGGCTGATTACCCCCTCCTCATAATCCGTAGCGGCTACACCCCCTATGGGAAACCCATAACCTTCATGACCATCTGGCAAAGTCACGGCATACTTGTAAATACCCATTAAATGAGCCACATTTGCACATTGCCAAAGTGTACGGTCAGTCTTCATCTTCTCCATTAGGGCGTCGTTCGCGAAAACCATGCCTGGAACACGCATTCCCGGTTTATGTTTCGGTATACGCCAAATGCATTTGTCAATCTTTTCAATAGGAACATTAACTGACGCCTGTCGCCTTGCACTTCTGTCCATCACTTGTCACTTCAAAAAGAAAACTAGAGGCTGAATATAAAACAGTTTTGAAAACTAATTAATTTTAAGGCTTTATGCAAAATCTATAACTGAAGAATAAAAATTTTAATTATGTCTTCGTCCCTCTTAAAATGAGATCAAAAGGAAAGATTAGAAAGTGAACGCAATCATATTTGGTGCGCCAGGTTCGGGAAAAGGCACCTACGCGTCGAGGCTTCAGTCAAAGCTTGGCGTAGCCGTAATCGCCATGGGCGATATTTTCAGGGAAAACCTGAAAGCCAACACCCACTTGGGAAAGAAGGTTAGAAGTTACGTGGAGAAAGGTTTGCTTGTTCCTGACGACATCGTAATAGACGTGCTGAAACAGCGGCTTGCCAAGGTCCAAAAGAAAAAAGGCTTCATCTTGGATGGTTATCCACGCACTATTAAACAGGCCGAAATTCTCGAGGACATCGCCAAAATCGACGTTATCTTGTTACAGATGGTTCCAGACTGGATAATAGTTGAACGACTCTCCTCCCGTAGAATTTGTAAGAACTGTAGTGCTGTTTACAACATACGTTTTCTTAAGCCTGAAGTGGAGGGAGTATGTGACAAATGCGGAGGAGCATTGTACCAGCGTTCAGACGACCAGCCCGATGTTATAAAAAGAAGGATCGTAGTTTATCAGGAACAAACCAGCCCACTCTTGCAACATTACAAAAAGAAAAACATACCTTTCATTATCTCCAGCATCACGGCTTTAGACACACCGCCAGAAACCATAGTAGAAGAGATGCTTAAGGAGCTAAAAAAGCTAAACTTGGCTTAAATATCAAGAATAAACTCCAAAGTAACCTTATCTAATTCCTTTAAGATTTCCATTCTGTGATACGTAACAGCCTTCACTCCGACTTTCTGTGCGTGCTTTTCCGCGTTGAAAATCTCACCCCAAATAGTGGCCTTAATTCTGAAGCCTTCTGAGTTTTCTTCTATGCCTTGAATTTTAAATTTCGAGTAGAGCATGTTCTTAGTTTCAAAATTCACCAGCAAGGTTTCAAGCCAACTGTAAAGGAGCGCGAACTCATCTTCCGCTTCTACTTCGATATGGTCCTCAACCTCAGCATTGACCTTATCCACATTGGTCATGACTTCAAACATTGCAAGTGCAGCGTTTTCAAATGCCTCCTCCAGCGTCTTGCCATGCGCTGCCACATAGACGTCTGCAGTGTGCTCAAGAAATTCGAACCTGCCAGTTTTGTCCATGTCTAACCCACATGAAAAATACATTAAAACTCTATAAACGATTTTGCATTAGTTTTCCTATTTGTGGATTTGGTAATATATTAGAAGTCTTTTTGGATCTGCTGTATTGCAGCCGCCGTGAGTTTCGCCGATTTTTCCGCGTCTTTTAAGTTGAGTATGCCTACTGGACTGTGAATGTAACGTGTAGCAACGGATATTGTACCGCTTGGAACCCCTTGTCGAGTCAGAGACATTCTGGCGGCATCTGTGGAGCCCGCCAATCCTGTTTCAAGCTGGTAGTCGATTTTGCTTTCTTTCGCTGTATCCAGAAGTAAGCGCAGAACTTTAGGGTGGGTAATCAACCCAGCGTCAGCAACTGTTAAAACTGGTCCTTTACCCATTTTCACGCTTGTGTCGAAATCCTTTACGCCGGGAACGTCTCCTGCGACAGTTGCGTCTAATGCTATGCCAACGTCTGGGTCAACACCGAAGGTGGCGGTCGTCGCACCTCTGAGCCCTACTTCTTCTTGTACGGTACCTACAGCGTAGAGTGTGCAGTCGATGCTTTTCAACTGTTTCAAGGCTTCAATCATTATTGCGCATCCTACGCGGTCATCGAAGGCTTTTCCTGTCACTACATCACGTGTCAGTTTTGCGAATTTTATGTTGAAAGACACGGGGTCTCCAATCCTCACGCCCATCTTCTCTGCGTCCTTCCGGTTTTTAGTTCCAACGTCTATGAAGAGATGATCGTAGGTTACGATTTTCTTACGTTCTTCCTCCTTTTGTATATGAGGCGGTTTAGAGCCAATTATGCCTTGTAAGGAACCTTCTTGCGTGTGAACTATGACTTTTTGGGCTAGCAGAATGCGGTCGTCTATGCCGCCCATTTTTGCGAATTGCAGGAATCCTTCTTTGGTGATTGTTTTCACCATCAAACCGACTTCATCCATGTGGGCTGCAATCATCACTTTTGGCGAGCCTTTCTTGCCCTTTTTTGTTGCAATTACGTTTTCAAGTTTATCCACGGTAATTTCATCCGCGTGTGGTTTCATCAACTCAATCAGCAAGTTCCTAACTTCTTGTTCCCTGCCTGCTACGCCACACGCGTTGGATAGTTTTTCTAGGTTCTCGGATAAAGACACTGTTTTTTCTTCCTGTCAATTGTTGCTACAACTCTGAGAGATAAATTATTAAACGGTTGCGGTAATGCCGAAGGATAATGAGATAAAAGGGAATAAGTATAACTTTAAAAAGTGAAGCTTCTACTAAAGTTAAGGAGAGATAAGAATTGACAGAGAATCAAATTAAAAAGATCGGAATTTTCAAGTGCGGTAACATTGGAACGTCACCATTGCTCGAGCTTCTTCTTGATGAATTAGCAGACCGGAAGGACATAACAGTTAGAATAGTCTCCACGGGTTCAAAGATGGGTGCTGAAGATGTTGAGGAAGCATTACCAAAAATTTTTGAACTTAACCCAGACCTATTAATTGTAATTTCTCCTAACACGGCGTTACTTGGACCTGGGAAAGTTAGGGAAAAAATGTCAAGTAGTGGTCTACCAGGTATAGTTATTTCGGATGCTCCCGGAAAAAGAGCCAAGGAAGAAATCGAGGAACAAGGGTTAGGCTATATAATAATCACAGGTGACCCTTTGATTGGGGCAAGAAAACAGTTTTTAGACCCCATAGAAATGGCAATTTTCAACTCTAACATCAGCAAAGTGCTAGCGATCACAGGCGTCTACCGGATCGTGCATCAAGAAATTGACAGAGTAATTTACGCAATTGAAAAGAAACAAAAGCCCGATTTGCCAAAATTAATAGTAGACCTGAAGACCGTTCGAAACCGATCTGAGCTTAAAAATCCTTACGCGAAAGCAAAAGCACTGGCAGCTTACGGGTTGGCTGAAAAAATAGCTGAAATAAATGTTCAAGCCTGCTTCATTGAGAAGGAAAGCCAAAAATATATTCCTTTAGTTGCATGTTCACATGAGATAGCTCAAGCTGCTGCTAGGCTAGCTGAGGAAGCACGCGAAATTGAAAAATATAACGATACTGTTGTGAGGAAACCTCACGCGAAAAACGGCAGGCTAAAAAATAAAACCAAACTATTGTCTAACGCCGTTTTTGATGAGGACGCGATTGAGAAGATCAACGGTGAAAGCTGAAAAAGCATATTTCCTTTTTTTGTATACACTTATAAATAGCATATTTCAAGTAAGGATGTATTTTCCTAAACTTTTAACCATAAAAGCACGTGCGCTCTTCAGCTTGGTCAATCCGGGGAGTAAATCTCCTTCTTTATCTTTTTTTAAGCGCTCGGATAGACAACAAAAGAACGATCATGTTGGATCAGGTTCTACAGCATAGAAAACAACATCGCCTTTTTTAGCGCGCGCTTCGTTTAGTTGCATCCAGTTCTTGGAAAGAAAAATAGCCATTGATGATCTGCCTAATGACATGATCCCTTGTTCACGACTTATCACTCATCATTTACAAATTTCATTAATACATCTGCTATTTGAATATACAGTATAAACGGCTATAGGCTTGCTTCCGTCGACTTTCGATGAAGATTTCTGCTGTTGAAAAGTTAAAATTTATTTAGAGGAAAATGGTCTTTTTGTACTTTATCAAGGACTGATGGAACATGAGTGTGGATCGAATAGACAGAATGATTGACAAATACGCATGTGAAACAGGGGTTTTGATTCAATTACTGCTTGAAATACAGCGCGAGTTAAACTGGATACCACCCGAAGCCATATTAAGGATAAACAAGAGGCTAAAGATTCCAATTAGCGAGATATACAGAGTGGCCAGTTTTTATACTGCATTAAGCCTCAAGCCTAGGGGTCGCCATTTGGTCAGAGTCTGCTTAGGAACTGCATGTTATGTGCGTGGTGGAAGTAGAATTTTAGATGCAGTAGAACGCACATTAAAAATTAAAGCAGGCGAGACCACGCAGGAATGCAAGTTTACTTTAGAAACCGTGAACTGTTTAGGCTGTTGCTCATTAGGGCCAGTCGTCGAGATAGATGGACAATATCACGGAGATCTCTCATCGGCAATCGTAGAGAAGCTTCTTTCTAAATACGAATAAAAAGGAATGAAAAACTATGAGATGGTTAACTTCTCCCTCTGATCTGGATAAATTGAGAAATGATATCCTTGCTGAACGAGATCCGAATAAACCAGCCATTGCTGTTTGTGTAAGCACTGGTTGCCTCGCTTTGGGTGTAAAAAAAGTCATTCATGCTTTTGAGAAAGAACTCAAAAAACAGGACATAGAAGGCAAGTTCGAGATTAAGGAAACAGGTTGTGTAGGTTTCTGTGAAAAAGGTCCGATAATTGTTGTTTACCCCGAAGAGATCTTTTATTTCAAGGTAAAGGTTACCGACGTACCTGAAATTGTGTTCAAAACTGTTATTAATAAGCGAATAATTGAGCGATTGCTCTATGTTGACCCTATTACAGGTAAAGCCGCAAGAAACCTGTCTGAAATTCCTTTCTATAAGTACCAAAAAAGGCTTCTCCTTGAAACTAATACCAAAGAAAACCCTAGAAAAATAGAAGATTACATCGCCCTCGGTGGCTATACAGCTTTAGTCAAAGCTCTTTATCGAATGAAACCAGAACAAGTTCTTGATGAAGTAAAAAGGTCCAATCTTCGCGGGCGCGGTGGAGCAGGCTTCCCAACTGGTCGCAAATGGGAGGTCTCACGAAACGCTGAAGGAGAGCCGAAATACGTGATAGTCAACTGCGATGAAGGTGATCCTGGCGCTTTCATGAACAGCGCGTTGATGGAGGGAAATCCGCACAGTATCCTTGAAGGTCTCATTATCGGTGCTTACGCCGTCGGCTCAAACGAGGGATTCATCTATGTACGCCAAGAGTATCCTCTCGCGGTGGAGAATATGCAAATTGCGATAGAGGAGGCTGAGAAGTATGGACTGTTGGGTAGCGATATTCTCGGTTCAGGCTTTGATTTTAAAGTTAAGATTCATAAGGGCGCTGGCGCTTTTGTGTCTGGCGAATCAAGCGCACTGATGACAGCAATTGAAGGAAAAGTAGGCGAGCCAAGACCAAAATACATTCACACGTCAGAAAAAGGAGTCTGGAATAAACCAAGCGTGCTAAACAACGTTGAGACATGGGCAAACATACCTCTTATAATAAATAATGGTGCTGAATGGTTTGCGTCCATCGGAACTAAGGGCAGTGCAGGCACCAAGATATTCGCTTTGGCAGGAAAAGTAAACAACACCGGGCTTGTCGAGGTCCCAATGGGAATACCATTAAGAGATATAATTTTCAAAATAGGCGGTGGAATTCGAAATGGCAAGAAATTCAAAGGTGTTCAAACCGGAGGTCCCTCAGGCGGCGTTATTCCTGAACAGCATCTTGATTCTCCAGTGGACTTTGACGAACTCGCCAAGTTAGGTTCCATTATGGGCTCCGGCGGAATGATAGTCATGGATGAGGATACTTGCATGGTAGATGTAGCGCGCTACTTTGTAAATTTTCTTTGCGATGAATCATGCGGCAAATGTGTACCCTGCCGGGAAGGATTGAGGCAGGCAAAAAAAATATTGGACGATATAGTCTTGGGAAAAGGCAAAGAAGGAGACACAGAAAAACTCGAAGAGATTGCGGAGGTAACAAGCGCTGCTTCTCTTTGCGCTCTAGGCCGAACAGCTGCGAATCCTTTGTTGACCACACTTCGTTATTTCAATGACGAATACGAAGCGCATGTGAAGGAGAAGAGATGCCCTGCATTAGTATGTAAAAACCTAATATCATATTACATTGACCCCGCGAAGTGCGCTGCGTGCACGATTTGCTACAGAAATTGCCCTGTAGATGCTGTTGAGGGCGAAAGAGGCAAAATTCACATAATTGACCAAGCAAAATGCACAAAATGCGGAACTTGCTTTGAGGTTTGTCCGCCTGCGTTTAGGGCAGTGAAGAAAATTTCGGGTGAACCTGTTCCGCCGCAAATTCCTGAGATCCAACGGTGGATAAAAAAGGGCGAAACAGCGAACAGTGGAAAAGGAGCTGCAAATTAGATGGAAAACAAAGAAGTAACCTTGAAAATCGATGGCAACGAAGTAAAAGCCACTGAAGGATCCTCGATTCTAGAAGTGGCAAAAAAGCAAGGCATCGAAATTCCCACGCTCTGCTACCTCAGCTCTCTAGAGCCTTTCGGTTCTTGTCGTGTATGCTCTGTTGAAATAACGGACTCGAGAGGAAGGAAAAAAATTGTGACCTCCTGCAATTACCCCGTAGAAGAGGGACTCGAGGTTTCCACTAAATCTGCGAGAGTGCTGAAAACTCGCAAATTGCTCCTCGAACTTTTGTTGGCTCGATGTCCAAAAGTGAAAAAGATACAGGATTTAGCCCGAGAATACGGCGTTGAAAAGCCGCGGTTTTGGATAGAAGACGTTGAAGAGGATTGTATTCTTTGTGGCTTATGCGCTCGTGTTTGTCAGGAACGAGTTGGCGTGTACGCTATCAACTTTGCAAAGCGAGGCGTGGAACGAGAAGTAACTGCGCCATATCATAGTTTTTCTGATGATTGTATTGGTTGCGGAGCTTGCGCCCTTGTTTGCCCCACAAACTCAAGAAGAATACAGATAAACAATTATCCAACGTTACCGGAAGATATTGAAAAAATTGAGCAGCAGTTTCTGAAAGGAACTAAAGATGAGAATTTCGGCGTCTACAGTGAAGTTTTTGCCGCCAAAAGCCCGATAGACGGGCAGGACGGCGGAGTCGCCACAGCACTGCTTGTTTCAGGCATGCAACGAGGCTTGTTTGACGCAGTTATCGTTGTACATAGGACTGATGGATACTACTCGGAGGCAATCATCGCAGAAAAAGTCGACGACATAATCAAAGCTAAAGGCACGAAGTATCTTAGGGTCAAAATGATGTCAAAGCTAGGCGAGTTAATAGACAAAGGTAAAAAGAGGATTGCGGTTGTCGGCACCGCCTGCGAAGTCAGGGCAGCAAGAAAAATCCAGCAAATCGTGTCTAAAGAGTATCCAGACGTAGAAATCATCATAATTGGTTTATTTTGTTTTGAAGCCTTTGATTATGAAAAGCTAAAGGAAGAGACGAAACGGCTGCTGGGCGTTAACTTAGATAAAGCAGAGAAAACCCAGATACATAAAGGACAATACATCGTTCAGGTTGATGGAAAAGATTACTCTTGTAAGGTAAAGGACTTGCACAAAGCCGTTGAAAAAGGATGTGTTTACTGTGATGACTTCACGGCTGAACTCGCGGATATTTCCGTTGGCTCAGTAGGCAGTCCCGATGGATATTCAACAGTGATAGTACGCTCCGATGTAGGAAAAAAGCTTCTGGAAAAGCTTGATTTAGCTAAAGGAAATGTCAACCTAGAAGAGGTTACAAAATTGGCAATTTTCAAGAAAAAACGTGCCGTTAAAAGCTTCGCTCCTATACTACAAGACGTGCAATTACAGCCCATGCCTCAATCATAGCAATTTAGTTCTATCTTAAGCTTGTAAAAAAATTTCAATCATGTTGAGTTTTTAATAAAAGAACAAGATGGCAATAGAAGCTATTCTACTGTATATCTTCACACCTAACAAGCGCCGCTATTCTCTTGCAGGCTTCAATTATCCGCTCTTTCGGCTGAGTTAAAGAGAACCGCACATAGTTTTCTCCGTGTTCTCCGAAGCCTATTCCCGGTGTCACCGCCACGCCAGCGCTGAGCAGTTTAGTCGCGAACTCGATTGAATTGCATTTACAGTTTAGCCAAACGTAAAATGTCGCTTTCGGCTTGTTACAACTGAAACCCATAGAGCACATACTCTCAACAAGTACATCACGCCTTTCCTTGTAAATCCTGTTGTTTTCCTCAAGGAAATCAGGCGGTTTATCACTCTTGTAGGTTTCTAAGGCTTTGACAGCTACTTTTTGGATGTAAACGGACGGTCCCGAGTCGATTTGAGATTTAACTTTTGTAAGCCCCCTGATTAGCTGCTTATTCCCAACGGCGAAAGCTATGCGATCGCCTGTCATGTTGAAGGTTTTTGAGCATGAATGAAATTCGATTGCCACATCCTTGGCGCCTTTGATTTCGAGGATGCTAGGAGCCTTGTAGCCGTCGAAGCTTATCTCGGAGTATGCGTTGTCGTAGCAGAGAATTATATCGTTTTCCCGTGCGAACTCAACCACTTTGTCAAGGAATTTCCTATCAACTGTGGCTCCTGTTGGGTTGTTCGGATAGTTCAGAAACATCATTTTAACTTTCTCTGTATTTATGGCTTCGAGGTCTGGTTTGAAACCGTTTTCATAAAGTAGCGGCATCGGAATGGCAACACCCGCATTTAGTATAGCGCTGGCATTGTTGTAAACAGGGTAGCTTGGATCAGGCACAAGAACGTGATCGCCCGGATTCACAAAAGCTCTTGCTACGTTAGCTAGTCCTTCTTTCGAACCTAGAAGTGCGATAACCTCATCTTGGGCAATATTGACGCGGAACCGTTTCTTGCACCAAGCAGCAACAGCTTTCCTAAAGTTTGGTTCGCCTTGGCTAAGCGAGTAATTATGATTTTTTAGGTTCGCTACTTCTTCTTTGAGCGCTTCAATCACTATAGACGGCGGAGGAAGATCAGGGTCACCAATACTCAGCGAGATAAGGTCAATTCCCTGGGCTTCTTTCTCTTTCATAACCTTTTCGATTTCCGCGAAAAGATATGGTGGAAGCCGTTTCACTCTATCAGCAAATTCAAACACCATTTTTTCACCCTTTCTCCCCCAACAGTGTTCCCTCAAAAACTTTCTCTGCCGCCCCGCTCATAAACAAGCGTTCTGCGTACTCAACCATCAAAATACCACCCAGCAGATGAACTCGAACCTTACTACTGAGCTTTTCTAGCAGGTTTCCAGCAACTACTGTTGCGCAAGCACCTGTACCACATGCTAAGGTTTCTCCGCAGCCTCGCTCCCAAACGCGCACTTTCACTTCGTTTTTACTCAAAACCTGAGCAAACTCTACGTTCGTTCTATTAGGGAAAAGCTGATGGCTCTCAATTTTCGAGCCGATTCGCTCAACTGGAAAATTTTCTACTGAATCAACAAATATGACGCAATGGGGATTTCCAACCGAAAGGCAAGTTGCCTTGTAGGCTTCTCCGTTGACTCGTAAATCTTCGTTTATACATTTGCCTTGACCGGTCATTGGAATCTTGCTTCTTTCCATAACAGGCACACCCATGTCAACCATAACCGACTGGACAACGCCGTTTTTAACAATTAGCCACGTGCGCTTGTTTCCAGCTAACGTTTCCACGGTGAAATCGCTTTTTCCGGTGATTTTGTTCTCGTAGCAATACTTAGCGAAGCAGCGGATGCCATTACCGCACATTTCGGCTTCACTCCCATCCGAGTTGAAAATAATCATTTTCACATCTGCCACGGTCGAATTTGATACTAGTAGAACGCCGTCAGCGCCGACTGAGAACCTTCGTTTGCATAACTTCACCGCTAACTCAGCCGCTTCAGCGTTGCTTATTTTTTCGCTTCTGTTGTCGATTACAACGTAGTCGTTGCCTAGGCCGTGCATCTTCCAAAACTTCATAGCGGTCACTCTACCACTCGCTGCCCAGACATCAAATCATCCAGCTGTTCGCGCTCTCTGACTAGAGCGCATTTGCCCTTTTTAACCAGAACTTCCGCTGCCCGTGGTCTAGCGTTGTACTGTGAACTCATTGCGTAGCCGTAAGCCCCAGTGTTCATGATCGCGAGTAGATCGCCTTCCTCAATCTTAGGCAGCCGCCTGTCCTTAGCTAAAATATCGCCTGATTCGCATATTGGTCCAGCGACGTCATAAGTTTCTCTCTCTGGTTCGTCCAGCTTATTCGCAACCAGAACATGATGGTAAGAGTCGTACATGGTAGGTCTTACTAACGTGTTGAATCCTGCGTCTACGCCGATGAACTTCTTGAAAGGTGTAGTTTTCACCGTATTTACGCGAGTTAATAAAATACTTGCATCGCAGACTAGGTAACGTCCAGGCTCTACACAGAAGAAAGGTTCTCCCAGATCGTATTCGTTAACTCTAAATTTGAACAGAGAAAGAACTTCTTCAGAAACAAGACTCAAGTTTAGATCGTTATCTTCTGGTTTGTATGGAACTCCAAGCCCGCCACCCATATCAATAAACTCAAAGCTTACTCCTACCTCATCATGCACTTTCTTGGCTACGCCAAGTAGCTGGTCAAGTGCTAAGACGAATGGGTTGACTTCTAAAACCCCTGAGCCTACATGCATGTGTATGCCAAACCGTTTCACCCCTGCTTCCTTGGCTTCCTTGTACGCCTTCAAAGCGTCGTTTTCCCACAGCCCAAACTTCGTGTTTTTACCTGCTGTGATGCAGTGATCATGGTGACCTGCGCCTATCTCAGGATTAACCCTCACAGACAGAACTTTTGGCACCTTAATCTTTAATAATCTATCTAACTCGGACAATGAGTCAACGTTAACGGTGATATTGGAAATTGAGAGGAACTTTAGTTCGTCGTTTCTAACGCTCGTTCCAGTGAATAGAATGCGCGATGGCGAAAAACCCGTTGACAAAGCCATGAAAACTTCCCCTGGGCTGACCGCATCTAAATAGGCGCCTTCCTTTTCCAAGATTTTTAGCACTGACAAGTTCGAGTTTGCCTTCGCTGCGTAATAAATCCTAATTTTTTCGTACCTTCGAGTCAACGCGTTGCACAGGCGCGTGTAGTTGTCTCTGATTCGACTTTCACTGATCACATATAACGGTGTGTCGAAAGCCTCAGCTAGCCCTATGGTGGAAACACCGTCAAAGTAAAGCTTTCCTTCTCTATTCTCCAATGGCCCCTTGAGCCACTGTGGTTTTTGCGTCATAACTGTTTCCTCTTTAAGACTTTCCGAAAAGCCTGCAGTTCTAGGCGATTCCTTTCGTTACCATGAGTTCAGCGCTAAGTATGCCCGCCCCTGCCGCTCCGCGGATGGTGTTGTGTCCTAAGCAAATGTACTTGGCTGTCATTATCGGGTCTTTTCGCAATCTACCGACCACGACGCTCATGCCCTTACCTTCGTCCCGATCGTAGCGAGGTTGCGGTCTATTGGTCTCTTTCCTTACAACGATTGGGTTTTCTGGGGCTGAAGGTAGTTTCAGTTTTTGCGGTTCCCCTTTAAACTGGCTGAAAGCCGCTTCAATTTCCTCCACCGTGGGATTCTCATCAAGCTTCACGAAGACCGATTCTAAATGGCCATCTATGACGTTGACTCTGTGACAGCTTGAGCTTAGCACAAAATCTGCAGGGCATATCATGTTGCCGTTGAATGTGCCCAGAATCTTCTGGGGTTCGCACTCCATTTTCTCTTCTTCACTAGAGATGAACGGAATAACATTGTCGATGATATCTAATGAAGAGACGCCTGGGTAGCCCGCGCCACTTAACGCTTGCATGGTTGAAACCATAACTTGGCTCAGACCAAACCTCATTAGCGGTTTCAACGTCATTGCTAGTTGAATCGTGCTGCAGTTAGGATCCGTTGAGATGAAGCCCTTCCAGCCTCTTGCTTTCTTCTGAATTGGAATAAGCGCTGCATGGTCAGGATTCACTTCCGGTATTATTAGCGGCACATCATTGTCCATTCTGTGTGTGCTTGCTTTGCTGAAGACTGGATATAACGCAGCGAATTCGGATTCAATTGGTCCTGCCAACCCGCCTGGCAAAGCTGAGAAGACAAAGTCCACGTTGCCTACTTTCTCCACTGATTCCACATCAGCGTTTACCACGCTCATCTCACCGATTTCTCTAGGCAGGTTCGACTGCATAGTCCAGTTACAAGCGTCTTTGTAATTTTTGCCCGCTGATCTTTTTGAAGCGGCAAGCACTTCGATTTGGAACCATGGGTGTCCCTGCAAGAGCTGAATAAATCGTTGTCCAACCGCTCCTGTGGCGCCTAATATGGCTACTTTACGATGTAACGACATTGTTTATCGCTTCCTTTGCTCTTTTGAGTTGGTTTTCTTCGATAAAAACGTTAATGGTCGCCTTGCTAGTGGTGATCTCGATTATGTTGATACCTTTCTGACTTAATGCAGTGCTCAAGGCTGCGACTCCGCCAGGCGATTCGATGAAGGTTGGGTGTCTTACCTGGATCATCGCCACTTTTTCCCTGTGGCTAACCGCCTTGAAGCTTGGCACATTATGCAGCTTGCCAATGACATCGGTTATATTCCCGTCTGAAGTGAACACGGTGATTGAGCGGCTTCCTGAGCTGACGCCGTATATGGGTTTTTGGCTGAGCGACGAGAATACTCTGCTGATGTTTTCTGCGTTTACCTTGCAGACCACGTTGATGGCAATCAAGTCATTGCGACTGTGCACCTCGGATGCGTTGCTGTCTAAAGAGCCTATGATTTCCGTGCCTCCAACAGCGAGGTTACCTGAAGAGAAGTTCACTATTCTAAGCATCTGATTTGGAAGCTTGTATCTCAACGCTTCAGGCTTCACGATTTTCGCGCCGCCTTTAGCTAAATCAAGCATCTCAAATATGTCCAAATTGTTAAGCGATCTGGCTTCAGACACGATTTTAGGGTCCGCCGAGAGAACTCCCCTCGTTTCTTTGACAAGTATCACTTCATCTGCGTCTAAACATTTGGCAAGCACCAAAGCGGTTGTGTCGCTTCCACCTCTTCCAAGAACTGTTATTCTGCCATTCAGGTCCTTTCCTAAGAAGCCACATAGCACGGGTATGGAATCGCGAAGCAACGGAGCGATGAATTTTCTTGCAAGCTCAGTTGTTCTCTCTATATCGGGTTTTGCGTTTCGGAAGTTGGAGTCAGTTATTAAGGGCCAGTTGTCGTTGCATGGGTCGAAAAGTTCAGCTTTTACACCTTGCGTTCTCAAGGCGGAGCAGAAGAAACGGGCGCTGACACGTTCACCCATGGATATTAACTCCGCGAAATCTGAGTCGCTCACGTCGCCTATTTGCAAGGTCGTATTGAGTAGACTGTCGGTTGTTTTGCCCATAGCTGAGACTACAACTAAAATTTCCTTGTAATTAGCTTCTGCAACCATCTTGGCTGCCTGTGCAACTTTTTCCCCTGTAGCGAGGTCGGCGCCTCCAAATTTTATAACTACACGGTTACCCACATTTTTTCACCTGATCAGGATAAACCCAGTACATCTTCCATGCTGAAAATTCTGGGATGAGTCTGGCTACTTACCCATTCTGCCGCGTGCACAGCACCTTGAGCGAACACGCTTCGTGAGAAAGCGGTGTGTTCTATTTTGAGCATTTCGTATGGTCCTGCAACTATTAGGTTGTGTATGCCTGGAACTCCGCCTGCACGTAACGCTGTTATTTCCAGTTCCTCAGGCTGTCTTGGGCTGAGGCCTTCTCTTCCATGTATTGTTCGAGAGTAGCCGCGCAAGTCTGTGATTATCCGGCCAAGTTTTTTTGCAGTCCCGCTAGGTGCGTCTTTCTTTCCTGTGTGGTGGATTTCGTTTATGCTGAACGTGTATTCATTAGGAAAAGCCTTCAATGCCTGGGCCAATTTGAAGAGTATGTTGACGCCTACACTAAAGTTTGGTGCGAACACGGCTGGAACCTTGCCCTGAACAGCTTTGCATAGCTGGTGGTACTGCTCTTCGGTGAAGCCTGTTGTGCCTAGAACCACACGCTTGCCTAACTCGGCAACAACGGGAACGTTTACAATCTCGGCTGCTGGAGCGGTGAACGTCACGTAAATATCTGCGTTTCTGCAAGCTTCACTGATTCTGTCAGAACCTAATATTCGAGTGTCAAAGTCGCAGATGCCCAACTCGCGCAGAGTTCTTCCTACGCAGGGGTTTCCCGAGGCTTCGACTGCGCCGGTTACCTCGTGTCCTTTGGTTGCGGCTTCGCGGATGACGGCATTGCCCATTTTGCCTGCGGCGCCTGCCACACAAAGCCTAAGCATAAGTTAATCCCTGCCAGAATTGTTCTTTGTATAAACGTTCATTCAGGTCTACATTGAAGAAATCTTCTATAGGCTCAAGAAATGATGAGTTGGTTTCGTAGACTTTTCGGGCGTTACTAAGCACTATTTCAAGTCCGGCCCGTGTCATTTTTCCTAGCGGCTGTCTGCATGGACCTGAAGGCATGCCTAGCACATTCATCAATGTTTTGAATGCCAGGGGATTGCGAGCTTTGCAGGTTACGAACCCGAATGGCGTCTGCTCTTGGGTCTTCACTGTAACCATGTTGAAAAGCGGTTTCAAGGCTGCGTAAAGCCTGTTGGCTTCCTCCATTCTGTGATAGCGTAAGGCTTGAGTTAGATTCTGCACTGTGCGTGGAACTACGTTGGATGCGACGGATATGACGCCTGCCGCTGCGATGTCGGGCGCAGTCATCATAGCGAAGGTTTTGTCATCGTCGCCTGAGAGAATTGCAAAGTCATTTCCGCAGAGTTTGCGGGTTAAACGCATGTTATCTAGGTCGCCAGTGGCTTCTTTCACACAGCTCACATTCGAGTATTGCTGGTGAAGAACCGCTAGGTCCTGAGGGTATAGTTGCGTGCCTGTTCTACCTGGGATTACGTAAGGGATTACTTGCACTTCTGGAAAACGTTGCGCGATGGGTTCCACGTATTCTCTGCGTATTTCCAATGAGCTTGGCCCGTTATAATACGGGTCTACAAGCAGTACACATTGTACGCCTATGTGGGCGGCGTGTTCTGTGCCTTCCACGGTTTCTTGGGTGCTGTTGCTTCCTGTTCCAGCTATAGTTAAGCCTTTGTTTCCATTGTACTCGTAAACTTTTTCGATTATTTTGTTGTGTTCGTCCCAGTTTAAGGTTGGGCTTTCGCCTGTGGTTCCGACGGCGAGGATGCCGCTGACGCCTTCTCTTATTTGGAATTCAACTAATCTGCGCAACCCTTCATAGTCCACTTGATGATCCAGCGTCATGGGGGTTACGAGTGCGGTATAGCAACCACTAAACGTTACCATTTTGCATCCCTGTTGTAGGCTGTAACAGTTAGCCACCGCTATTTAAATCTTTCCGTTTTCAGTAAATATTATACGAATAACGTTGTAGAAACGACCATTTATTAAATTAAAATCTGTTAAGACACGATTTACGTACTGAACACAAAAACAAATCCCGCAAATCCAAATGACCAGAAACTTCAAGGAAGGTTCACCAAGCACAAGAAACATATCAGCATATTTACCGTCTACTAGGATCATATTAGTTGTTAATTGCAAGGCCATATTGGGGCAGGTCTTTTATGAACCGCAGTTAACTTGGGTGGTTAAACATGATCTGTAGAGTATCATGGATCTTCAATGGCGAAATAGGAATACTGATAAGTTGAAGTGTATATTTAGACAGAAGACGGATGTTTAATGTCCAAAACTTACAATATCGCAGTGCTAAAAGGCGATGGCATAGGACCCGAAGTCACCGACTCAGCAGTTAAAGTCCTAGAAGCAGTCCAATACAACTCCAATTTTGAACTTAATTTCCTCTACGGCGAAGCAGGCTACCACTGCATAGCCGAATACGGCACTAACCTGCCTGAAGAGACCATCGCGCTCCTGAAGCAAACAGACGCTTGTATCAAAGGTCCAATGACCACGCCCGAGGTGCCCGGCGCGCCTGTCAGTGCAGCTGTGAAAATCAGGAAGAAATTCAATCTCTACGCTAATGTTAGGCCCTGCCGTTCCTACCCGAACGTAGAATCTTTAAAACCAGACATTGACCTTGTTGTGGTGCGTGAAAACACTGAAGGCATGTACTCAGGAGTGGAATATCAAGTTTCGCCTGGTGTGGCAGTGGCAATGCGCATAATTACCCAGAAAGCTTCAGTGCTCGTTGCGGGGTACGCCTTCAAACTCGCTCAAAAACGCAAAAAACACTTAACTTACGTTCACAAAGCCAACATTTTAAGAGTAACGGACGGAGTGTTCAACGACGCTGTCAAAGCCGCAGCCAAAAACTACCCAGACATAACAGTTGACGATGTCCATATAGATGCCATGGCGATGCATCTTATTAAAAAACCTGAAACTTACGATGTTATCGTAACCACTAACCTTTTTGGAGATGTCATATCGGACGAGGCAGCTCAGGTCACCGGGAGCTTAGGTTTAGCTGCTGGAGCAAACATAGGTGACACGTATGGCATGTTCGAACCCGTTCACGGTTCGGCGCCTAAGTATACTGGGATGAACAGGGTTAACCCTACGGCTACCATAATGGCAGTACAGATGATGCTGGACTACTTGGGCGAAAAGGAAGCCGCAGCCAAAATCGAAAATGCAGTTATGCAAGTGCTTAAAGAAGGAAAAGTGCGAACAAAAGATTTAGGTGGTTTTTCTACCACAAGCGAGATGAGCGACGCAATAGCGTTAAAAGTTAAGGCGCTTTAAAACTTCGACATGTGTGTGCGAGTTGACGTGAACTTCCAGTTCGCCGTCTCCTTTTTCTTTAACTTTCGCGTTCACCAATTGTAAGGCTGAGTTTACATTAACCATCTTTTCAAGTTCTTCTGCTTTTTCGTTCCAAACCACGATTGGGATTTCACCTGTTTCATCCGCTAGCTTCAGCCGCATGACTGTTCCTGTGCTCGTGTCGCTTCTTTTGAATGTTGATGCTGGAAAAACCTTTTTTATCCTGCCTACAAGATTGATACTGTTGTGAGCTGCGGTTAATTCGTTGATTTTAGCTGCGAATTTGCAGAGGGTAGGGTATTCATCCACATTCGAGTTTTCAGGATTAACTTCAATTTGGCCCTTGTTGCCCATGTGCAATTCCACTTTGCCTTCGCGGTCTTTGCGTGTATACCCATGAGAGAAACGGGCAACCTTACCCGCTTTCAGTTCCCCCGACTCTACCGAGTTAACGTTGTCGTTCCACAGCACCACACCGAGAGTATCGTCTTTATCGGCAATAATCAAGTTTGCAACTTTTCCGGATATTTTCCCTGTGAAGGTTTTTACGGGATAAACTAATACTATACGTCCTGTTACCGTAACATCGTTCAAGCCTGCAACCAAATCTCTTATAGACAACCTGCGAATGGATCTACGCTTAATAGTTTCAATTCCGTATCTTGCGGCAATCAACCGCAAGAGAGTCTCGTCCGCTATCAAACCGCTAGTCTTCTCTTTCTCAACTTCCAAGCTTTCAAGAATTTGGTCTCTGCTTACTTCTGGGTGCTTTAACAAAATCTGCTGAATTACATCCTCACTGGTCATTTTTTGATGCCAGCACCGATATATGCTAGGCACGCTTTAAATTTTTGCTTCTACATAATGGCAATGTAAGCGTTGACTAAGTTTATTAAAATCTTCAGCCACTTTTTAAAGTGGCGCTGGGAGAAAAGAAAGTGATTTACTCTACACCTTTTTACGCGCTGGGTATAGCGTTGATTTTCGCAGGAGTAATTTTAATCGTAATTGCTATTGTCCTGCTTTTTATTTTAGGTACCGGAAAAGGAAAAGTCAGAGGCGGAGGTGCCATAATAATTGGGCCAATTCCGATAATTTTTGGAACAGACCCGAAATCGTTCAAAACCGTTTTGCTGTTCTCTTTGGCGGTTACGGTGATGCTAGCAGTAGCTATTATCCTGTATTATTTATTGCTTAGGTGAAAAAAAGTGATCACGAGATGGAATGTTGACGAAAAAAACCTAGAAACAGCTGAGAAAGGGACAACCGTGCAAAAGAGTGTCCATTTGCTATTGCTTCTGGGTTTTGTTCTGATTTTCGTTGGCATAGCAGTAATTTTTGTTGCAACAGTGCTTTATGCGGAAAGCTCAGCCAGCGGTGGCGCGGTTGTTTTCATTGGTCCGTTTCCGATAGTAATAGGTGTAGGTCCGGATGCCGCATGGCTAGTTCTGTTCAGCATAATCTTGACTGTTCTAATTATAATGTCATTTTTGGTTATGAAAAGAAAGATACAAAGGTTCGGAGACTAGCTCTCTCCTTTTTGCTCTTCTTCCTTGCCGTAATACGAGTATAGAAATATCAGGATTAAAGCAACAAACGTTGATGTCATAAGAATGTATTCCAGAGTCAGGAAGTATGAGCTTAGGTCCATTTGGATTCTCCTTTCTTTTAATATTCATGTAACCTTTTAATATTTAAGCAGTAGCTTTTTTCCATTCGTTCATTAAAGTCTTGTAGAGTTTATCGTTTTCTTTTATGGTGTCGTACCATCCTAGATTACGCGCGATTTTTTGAGCGATTAAATGGTAGCATAAGTGGATTTTCTTATCTAAAACGCGGAAGTAGAAGTCGTTGCACATACAGAATTTAGCCTCAGGCATTATAAGATAGTCGCGTTCTCTTCCAATTACTATCCAGACGATTCTGCCGCTCGGCTTGAAAACGTATTTTTTCACTCGGTTTTCTTCAAGAGTGCTAAGGGCTTTAGTGAATCGTTGAGAGAAAAGCTCATAAAGTTCAATCAAGTTTTTCCCAGACATTTTCCCCTCTGCTTTTGCTTCACGGCAAATAGCGTTTAACGCGTCGATTTCTGAACTGTCACCCATAAGGACCCAAGCTTTTCAGGAAAGAACTGTGTATAGTCAAATTGAAGCATTTATTCTATGTCTATTGGTTCTCCTCTTGGTTCCTTTTCAGTTTCAGCTTTTGGAAAAACAACTTCTAATACACCATTCTTGTAGTATGATTTTGCCTCTTTCACCTTAACCTTTGTTGGCAACGTAACTTCCTTGTAGTATTTAGTTTGAGGCGTATTAACCGACACCGTCAGCGAATCTTCAGTGCCGTGGAGCTTTATATCGGTTTTTTCCACACCAGGCAATTCAGCGACTACCCGAACTTCACTGTCTGTTTCAACTATATCCACGAGCGGTTCACGTTCATTTTTAACCTGCGGCCCTTTGAGGCTCTTTTTGATGTTGCCGAACTGGCGAATTTCAGGCTTTCCGTCAGGACCTATTTTCATACTGTAACCATACACGAAGGGACCTAACTCTCTAACAGTTCTGCCGTCAGGAAGTTTCCGTTCCTTAACGTAGTCCTTTGGGACTTTTTCTGTGAAGTTCTTGAATTCTTCTTCCATCATTTTTTCCATTTCACGGAACATGCGGTCAACATCGCCGAAAAAGGGATCTCTAAAAGATTTGCGCCTTCTTCTAAACCATTCTGGATAATCTTCATCATCTTTTGGCATTTACTCTTCACCTAAATATCTTTGAGTTCTCGGTTTTCTATAAGTCTTATGCTATGCTCTTTAGTTAATGCCAAAAAAATTGTCTGCCGCAGCTGAAAAATTTTTGAGCTTACAATTACGGTCTTCAAACAGACTCAAAATAACTTCATAAAAATCCCAGTCAAGTTGATAAGCATAAAATATTCTATTCTAAAGGTAAATAAGCTACAATAACATAGAAAAAACCCAAATCAGGTGAATTCAAGTGAAGAGAGCTTTATCGCTCATATTGCTCACAGTTTTGTCAGTGGCTATTCTCTTGACTTTTTCTCTTAAAACTTCAAATGTTATGGCTCAGGATAACTATGCCATACAACGTGTTGACCATGAAGTGGAGGTTTTGTATTCTGGGCATGTGATCATTCGAGATACAATAACGATAAGCGGGCAGTTAACAGCCGACTTCTTAATCGGTTTCCCGTATAAGTACGGTACCTATGTCCTTAAGGGATTAGTCTATGACAAAGAAAACAACCTTTTCCCACTAAGCCTCGGCGTGCAATTGGGAGAAACTGGTTTTTACGGCGCAAAAGTAAGTTTTACAGAAGAGGCGCCTCAAGTTTTTACAGTAGTTTTTATTCTTTCAAATAATCTCTTAAGTCAAGATTCAGCTGGAACCGTATTTAACCTCGATTTTCCCGCCTACCCCAGCTTAACAAAAGAGGTTGGCTATTGCGACGTCGAAATCATTCTCCCTGAAACTCCTAAAATTCTGACAGTAACTAAGGATAATGAAGAAACAAGCACAAATAACTTCTTTAAATCCAACTTGCCTGCGTTCACTTACTCTCCCGCGTCTGCCACATTTTCAATAACAGGTGGAAATCTCCAGATAATTACCACAAAAGAATTGAAACGTCAAATCACAATTAACCCTTCAGGTGATATCAAAGCTTATGACAGTTACCGACTTACAAATAAGTCACCCAGTAGCCTCGGTTCTCTAAGAATAGGGTTGCCTCTTGAGGCTTCAAACCTCGTTGTAAGAGATGAATTCGGCCGTATTCTAACAACCAAAATATTTGCAAGTAGCGAAAATACTCGGTTCTTCAACCTCACATTAATATCTTCAATAAGCGGCGGTGCATCCACTTTGTTGACGGCTGAATATACTTTACCCAGTGTCTCTTCTACAGCTCCTTTCACAATAGACTTAGATCTTTTTCCCGAGTTTGACTACTACGTTGAGACAGCGACAGTTACCTTTATTCCTCCCGAAGGAGCAAGGTTTCTAACACCCACTCTCTCAGAAATCGATTCTTCTGTAAACCTATTCAGGGAAACGTTTCAGGAAATCCTTTCAATAAGAAGAGAAGGCATCAGCAAAGTAGACTCTGCCATTCTTTCCGAAGATATTCAAGTTACTTATGATTATAGTCCTCTCTGGCTTTCTTTCCGACCGACTGTATGGGTTTGGATTCTGGCTATAACTGGATGCTTGTTAATAGCTGTCTGGAAAAGATCCAAGGCGTCGATCCCCATGCAAATCGAAACATCAGAAGCCTACCTACGTCTCAACTCCGAACAAGTTCGGGCATTCACTGAAGCTTACGATGAAAAAAGCAGACTAAACTCAGAACTAAGGACCCTTGAAATCAGGGCTCAAAAAGGCAAGATTCCACGTCGCCGATATAAAGTACAAAAAAGGACATTGGAAGTTCGCCTTGGAAACATTTCCAAGAATATAACTGATTTGAAAAAAACCTTCCGAGGGGCAGGAGGCAATTATGCGAATTTGGTTAGGCAACTTGATGTTGCCGAAGCCGAACTTGTTGAAGTTGAAACAAAAACTAGGAATATTGAAATCCGCCACAGAAAAGGCTCGTTGCCGTTGGACGCATATAAGAAGGCACAGATGGATTATCAGCGGCGGAAAGAGAAAGCTGAAGCAACAATCAACGGAATCCTCTTAAGGTTACGTGAAGAAACTCGATGACTAGCCTAAACACTTTTATTTCACTGAGCGAGTTTGAATCAAACTTAACAGAGGTATTGAGAATGGTAAAAATAGTAGTTGATGGTGATAGATGCAACGGATGCGAAACCTGTGCAAACACTTGTCCAGTAGGCACATTCGACATGATAGACGGCAAATCCGTCCCAGTTAACGTTGACGATTGCCTTGTTTGCAGAGCATGCGAAGCCCAATGTCCTGAAGGCGCAATTCAGGTAATTGAGTAAGTAAATCTTCACACGCTACCTCAACTTCGCGGCTACGCATCCTTTCTCAAGAATCCCACGAGAGTTTGTCCATCTCTTTATCCAAACATTCTAATAACAATAAAAATACCCTTCTGATGAGCCTTTACCATTTTACCTTTTTGAATTGAATGACTATCAGCTCTAAATTTGACAAGCTAGTTCCAATGTGTCCTTGTATACCTGTCATCCCTTAAATTTATATTAAAACGGTTGGGATGAGAACTCTATTGTTCACCAGCTACGCAATACAATCATGGTGTTAGTTTTAATTACGCCGTCTACTTTGCGAATTCTTTCTATACACTCGTTGACTTCGACCACATTCATTCCGCCGATGACTGCTATAATATCATATTCACCCGTGACTTCGTAGATGGTTTCCACGTTTGGAATCTCGAGAATTCTCTTGGAGACTTCTTGGGTTGGGTGAACCGGGTTCGTAGCCAATAGGGTGATCGCCTCTGCGCCTTCTGCAACGCCGATTTTGACCGTGAATTTTCGGATGACATCCGCATCGACAAGTGTTTTGATTCTTTTCCTAACGGCGCCTTCGGATAAGCCTACTTTTTTGCCTATGGCGCCGTAGCCCGAGCGGCCATTTCTCTTTAATATTTTGAGTATCTGCTTATCCTTATCGTCCAATATCGCTTCACTCCTTGTTTTTAAGTAGCGGAAAAATTTAACGATTTCTACAGATTACTCCGGGGGGGAGTTCGAAATCCGTTATAGTGAGCGTTTGTGGTACTGTTTTCTGAAACTGTTTAAAAATGGTTTCATGTGAATTTTTGTATCAAATAGAACGGCAAAACCCCAAATTGTTACAAATAAGTCACAATGTTTAAAAGAAACCTGCATTAATCAACTTGACATTTCCGATAATAAAAGGTGGTAGCAAGCCATAACGCAAATTACTAAGTTAAAGATAGAAGAGGTGAAAGTAATGCATATAGCTAAGTGTCCTGACTGCGATGCAGACCTCAACGTTCCAGCAGATACTGAGAAAGGCGAAATCCTAAGCTGCCCAGGTTGCGGACTTGAAATGGAAGTAAAGCAAATAAAAGGCGGATGCGTTGACCTTCAAGAGTTAACAATAGAAGGAGAAGACTGGGGCGAATAATCGTACTCGTTTTTTCATCAAAAAGAGATAAAACTAGTAAACTTTTTTAAATTGCATCTTTTCTACGGGGGGTCAAAGACAATGAGCATAGCACTTCTTTATGAACGTTCAGAAACCGATGAAACAGGCATAAAACTCACTGCCCAAGAGATGGGTATAGAATTGACTTTTATACCGTTCCGCAAAATCGCCCTCTCTATAGGCAAAAAAGGGTTCACTGCCAAAACCAAAGGCAAAGACTACACTGGCACAATAAAAGATGTCGTCGTAGTTTTAAACAGAGCCCAAAGCAAAAACCGAAGGCTCCAAGCAGGTTACCTCATGGAATTGCTCGATAAAAAAACTATAAATTCCAGCCAAATAGAATTCATATGCTATAGTAAACTGCGTACTCTGCTTCACTTCTGGGCGGAAGGAATTCCCATACCAAAAACGGTTTATGTCCCCTGCAATGCCACTGACACACTGAAAAACGGGCGAGAAATACATAACGAAAAAGAAATTGCCGACCTGCTTCAGGAAGCGATAGACCTCAACCAAGGAATCGTTGTAAAACCCGACGCTGGCACCCACGGCAAAGGCATGCTGCTATCCAAAAACCGCGCCCACCTCATCGCAAGCATCCAGGAAACTAAACCGTCGATAATAAACCCTATAGGGATCACTGCCCAACAAAACGTTCAAAAATGGTTTTACGACCTGCGGATAATAGCTTACAAAGAAAAAGGAAAACCATCTGTCTGCCACCCTATAGCATTAGCCCGCGGCGGATTCAAAGACTTCCGAACCAACACTTACTTGGGCAACACGGTTTTCGATGCCAAAATCCCAGATAGCATCAGAGATTTAGCTGTGAAATGTGGCAAAGCCCTAGGCAAAGGGTCTGAAACTTGGCTGTTCGCATTAGATGCCATGATAAATGTGGGCGAAAATAAAACAGTGGAAGATATTGACCTCCAATCTGATCTCGAAAAAGCAGCTATAGAGTTTGAAAAAGTACGAAAAGTAAAGCAGGACAAAAAACGTCTGAGGGACTTCTCAAACTGGAACACAGAATTAGAAGCCGCTTTCCAAACTTACATTAGTACTACTTCTTATAAAAAAGTCAAAAGCATAATAGAAGATAGCATAGAAAAAAACAAGAACGAAGTTGTATTTCACGAAGCCAATAGTTGCCCAGAATTCTGGGAACACACACGGCTAATAGCCGGAATAAACGTAGCAGTGCCTCTGCTTGAAGGTGCTCAAAGCCTAATCTAACTCAAGTAAAATTAAAGGTGAATAGAAGTTGAAAATTGGAATAATCGGGGGAACAGGATACGTCGGCGGAGAACTCCTGCGCCTGCTGCTGATACATCCGCATGTGGAAGTCACAATGGTAACCTCCCGCCAGACCATAGGAGAATACGTCTTCAATGTTCATCCGAACCTCCGCGGACTCACCCAACAAAAATTCGTTCCCATTGACATTACTGAACTTCAGAAAAACTGCGAACTAATCTTTACAGCAACTCCACATGGCGACTCCATAAATCTCGTTCCTAAACTTCTCGAAGCAGGTTTGAAAGTTATTGATATGAGCGCGGATTTCCGACTCAAAAATCCTGCTGATTACGAGAAATGGTACGGCTGGAAACACACTAACCCTGAATTACTCAAAGAAGCAGCATATGGTATGCCTGAGTTGCACCGTGAAGAAATTAAAAGTGCAAGGTTAGTTGCCTGTCCAGGTTGTATGGCATCCGCAGCCATCTTCCCATTGGTTCCAATTGTCAAAACAGGCTTGGTTGACAAAAAGCACATTGTTGCTGACCTCAAAGTGGGTAGCAGCGGAGGAGGCAGCAAGCCCACTGCGGTTTCGCATCATCCTGAACGGTTCGGCGGAGTTCGCCCCTACAAAGTCAAAATGCACCGGCACATAGGCGAAGTCGAACAGGAACTCAACGCTTATACTATTGAGCCTATCAAAATCTCGTTTACTCCTCACGCTGTTAACATGGTCAGAGGCATACTCGCAACAATCCACGCTTTCCCCCAACAACCCCTAACAAACAAGGATATCTGGAAAGCCCTCCGCAGTACATATGTAGGTGAGCCCTTTATTCGCTTCGTCAAGTATATTAAAGGTCGCTACCAGCTACCCGACCCAAAAGTGACACTTGGCACCAACTATTGTGACATAGGCTTCGAAATCGACGAACACGCAAATCGACTTCTTATGTTCTCGGCCATAGATAACATGGTTAAAGGGGCGTCAGGTCAAGGTGTTCAATGCCTGAACATAATGATGGGCATCGATGAAACCACAGGTCTCAAAAGCACAGGCTTCCACCCGATGTGATCTGTGATGCTATTAGTAATTAAAATGGGTGGGAGCATACTGAAAGAAGGTACTTCCTCAGAACTCTTCTCCGACCTGAAAACGCTGGCTGAAGAGCACAAACTGATTCTTGTTCATGGTGGAGGGTCAGAAGTCACAGAAACCGCTGCTAATCTGGGAAAAGAGCAGAAGTTCATTGTTTCGCCTCAAGGCTTCAGAAGTCGCTACACTGACAAGGAAACCATGGAAATATTCACCATGGTCATGGCGGGAAAAATCAACAAGCAAATTGTCTTAGCATTGCAAAGCCAAGGCATATCCGCCATAGGCTTGTCCGGCTTAGACGGTGCGCTCTTGAAAGCTCAACGGAAAAAACGTTTGATCATTGTTGATGAACGTGGACGTAAAAAAGTGATCGACGGTGGTTACACCGGCAAAATAAATGAAGTCAAAGTGGAATTTTTGGGTCTTTTGCTTGAGAAGGGCTATATCCCAGTCGTGACGCCTATAGCTATGAGCGAAGAGTTTGAACCATTAAACGTGGATGGCGACCGAACAGCCGCCGAAGTCGCCACCGCACTAAAGGCAGACCGCTTAGTCTTGCTAACTGACGTGGAAGGTTTGTTTATGAAAGGCAAACCAGTTAGGAAAATAACTGCGCGAGAAGCGGAAGACTCTCTATCATGCATCGGGAAGGGTATGAGCACCAAATTACACGCTGCCTTAGAAGCGTTAAACAACGGTGTCAAAGAAGTTCTGGTAACCTCAGGATTTAAACAAAAACCAATATCCTCAGCTTTGAAACATGAAACTGGTACGGTGATTACAAGTGAATGAGTACGATATAATCAACTTCGAAAACCGGTTGATGGCTAATGTTTTCAGCAAACGCCCGCTGGTGATAACACGCGGTGAAGGCGCGTCAGTGTGGGATGTAAAAGGCAAGGAATATGTAGATTGCACAGGCAGCTATGGTGTAGCCTTGCTAGGCCACTCACACCCGAAAGTGGTGGAAGCAATCTGCAAACAAGCTGAAATCCTAATTTCGTGCCACGCAAGCCTTTACAACAACAAGCGAACAGAATTTCTACAAAAGCTCATGAGCATAACCCCAACAGACTTGAATAAGGCGTTTCTCTCAAACAGCGGAGCCGAATCCGTTGAATGCGCCATAAAACTGGCTCGAAAATTCACTGGCAAACCAGAGATAATCGCGGTTATGGGCTGCTATCACGGAAAAACCATGGGGGCATTGTCTGCGACCTGGGAAAAAAAATATCGCCAACCATTCCAGCCTCTGGTTCCCGAATTCAAGCACGTGCCCCCTGACAATCTCCAAAAGATATCCGATGCCATAACCGACAAGACTGCCGCAGTTCTTCTCGAGCCAATTCGCGGCGAAGGCGGCATACGTGTTCCACCCGACGATTTTCTTCCAGGTGTCAGAGAACTTTGCGATGAAAAGAATGTTCTATTGATCTTGGACGAGGTGCAAACGAGCTTCGGACGGACCGGCAAAATGTTCGGTTGCGAACACTGGGGCGTTATTTCAGACATCATGTGCTTGGCCAAACCGTTTGCAGGAGGCTTACCCATAGGCATAACAGTCGCCAAGGAAAACATCATGTCCTCCTTTAAGATTGGAGAGCACTCAAGCACTTTCAGTGGGAGTCCTCTGGTTTGCGCAGCTGCATGCGCCACGATTGATGTGTTAGTTAAAGATAAACTTGTAAAAAGAGCCAAGAATATCGGCGAATACTTCAAGGCGAAATTGGAACAACTTCGAGCTAAGTACAACATTGTCAAGGAGGTTCGGGGTTTAGGCTTGATGCTGGGCATGGAATTTCGCTATGATGTTCGTAACATTATACTGAAAACCATGGAAAAAGGCGTGCTCGTCTTGGACGCAGGCAGAAACGTTCTGCGTTTTCTACCGCCTTTAGTCATTGAAAAAGAGCAGATTGAAAAAGCAGTCTCTGTTCTTGATGAAGTTATTGGGGAAGAAGAGAAATGAGCGATCAAGCGGTACAGCTGCTAACTAACTTGCTGGGCATCTACAGTCCATCAAGCAAAGAGGAAGTCATCTCCGATTTTCTAGTTGAAGAAATGAAGAAACTGGGATTTAAAGTAAGAAAAGACGGTATCGGGAACGTCATCGGCGAAGTTGGAGACGGCAAGCCCATCATACTCTTATGCGGGCATATGGACACCGTTGCAGGGCACATCCCGCTGCGTGTTGAAAAAGGCAAGATATACGCACGAGGAGCTGTGGACGCTAAAGGACCATTGGCAGCTATGGTTACAGCTACAGCCGAGGTTGCTCAAGAAGTCGCGTTCAATGCTAAAATCGTGGTTGCCAGCGTCGTCGAAGAAGAAGCCACCAACAGAGGCATCAAGTATCTGATAAAGCAAGGAATCTCAGCAGATTACGCCATATTTGGAGAACCTAGCGGCGTTGGAAACATAACCATAGGCTACAAAGGCAACTTACACATTAAAATTACGTGTACAACTGAGACGGGGCACTCTTCTACGCCGTGGCTTTACGAGAACGCCCTCGAAAAAGCATTTGAAATTTGGAAGCAAATCAAAGACTCCCTTCCGCCAGTGGAGACGCAGCAAAGCCCTTTCAATGCAGTAACCGCGTGCCTAACCAGAGTAAGTGGAGGTGGAGCAAACTCGGTAATTCCCTTCGAAAGCGAAATACACATTGACTTCAGAGTTCCTCCTCAGTTCACTGCAGCACAAGTTTTCAACAAAGCTAAAAAAGTAATTGAGCAGTACAAGCTTGACAACCCGAAAGTCAAGGTGAAAGTATCCATCGAGGACTTGAACGAACCCTTTGAAGTAGACAAAAGCTCACCTCTCGTGAAAGTTTTGTCCTCTTCGATCAGAAAAGTGCGTGGTAAACCGGCCACTCTTCTTCGGAAAACTGGAACAGGCGACATGAATATCCTAGGAAGAGCCATAAACGCCCCCATCGTCACTTATGGACCCGGCGACTCGCATCTGGACCACACGAAAGCCGAACACATTGTTATAAGCGAATATTTAGACAGCATACAAGTTTACAAGGAAACCCTCCTGAAACTAGCCGAACTATGAACTACATAAAAACAGGTAAAGACAAAACGACCAATAGATAGTACTGCTCAGACTTAAATTATACGTAAAAACTCTCTATTATAGTTGCAAAAGATGTTTGGATTCATGGATCAATACAGGCGTCCAAAGGGTCGCCGAGGTAAGTTTGTTGCTGCATTAATGAACAGAGGACATAAAGCGTTAACATTATGGGGATTAACCCATGTTAATGTTGAGCCTAACTATTTTATCTTGGATGTGGGCTGTGGAGGCGGCAAAACCGTTAGCATATTAGCCCAGAAAACACCTCTCGGAAAAGTATTCGGCATCGATTATTCGACGGATATGGTTGAGTACTCTAGAAAAGTGAATAAGAAACTTATTGCCAAAGACCGTGTGAAAATAATTGAGGGGTCAGTTGAGAAAATGGTTTTTCCAGACGACTTCTTTCATCTCGTAACTGCTATTGAAACTTACTATTTCTGGCCTAGTTTTTCTGCTGACTTAAAAGAAATAAGGCGCGTTTTAAGGCCTAGCGGAAAGCTACTCATTGTTAATGAAATGGTGAAGGACGGCGCCTACGAGATTAAGCATGCGAAGATGATTGAACAAGCACATGTACACCTTCTTTTACTTAACAAGGTCAGAGATATTCTATATGATGTCGGTTTTGAGGATGTACAAATCTTCACTAAAGCCTCATCACCATGGAATGCAATTATCGCAAAAAACTTAACCGGCAAAGAAAGAATGAATTATTAGATTCTGTCCAGTTTAAATTCTTTGTGAATAGCTCGAACTGCGGCTTCCCCGTCTTTCTCTTTTACCACGAAGGAAATGTTTAGTTCAGATGAACCTTGTGCGATCATGCGGATGTTTATACTCTCTTGAGCTATGGCTGTAAATATTCTCGACGCTACGCCTAATGTACCTTTCATGTTTGCGCCCATCGCGGCGATAACGCAGACATCATCCTCAGATGTAATCTCATTAACTAAGCTTCCGCCCAAAAACGCTATTTCAAGCGTGCTTAGGGTTCTGCCTAACAAATTCCTGCGAATTATTAGCGAAATGTTTGCTTCGGAAACTGCAGTGGAAACCATCATGATATTGATTTTGTTTTTTCCGAGCACGTCAAAGATTTTTGAGTAGCTTCCGGGTGCACCAACCATTGCTGTGCCTTTGATGTTAATCATGGCCACGTCTTTAATCATAGCTACTGCCTTCACTACTTCTTTCGACTTAACTTCTTGCCCGTCTGCTATGAGAGTCCCATGGTTTTCAGGGTTGAAGACATTCCTTATTCGCACAGGGATGCCCGCCTGAATTACGGGTTCCAGCGCGCTTGGGTGCATTGCTTTGGCTCCGAAAATAGCCATTTCAGCGGCTTCTCCGTAAGAGAGTTGAGGGAGCATTTTAGCTGATGGAACAATCTTCGGGTCTGTCGTCATTATTCCATCTACGTCAGTCCATATCCACACTTCGTCTGCGGCTAAAGCGACACCAAGGATTGTGGCTGTGTAATCTGACCCTCCGCGTCCCAAGGTTGTGACAACACCGTCTTGAGTTGCAGCTATATATCCCGTTACAACTGGTACAAAGTTTCTCTCAAGCAATGGCTCAAGTCTTCCTTTAGCTTGATGTGTGGTTACGTTCATTAATGGTTTGGCTTCTCCGAAGTTATCGTCTGTTACAATACCTGCTTCTTTTCCGGTGAAACATTGCGTTTGAAGCTTAAGGTCTTGTAAGGCACCCTCAACTATAGGCGCTGATAATCTTTCACCAAAAGACATCACGTAATCCATTGATTTTGGGGTAATCTCCCCGACATAGCATATTCCAGTGAGTACTTTCTCAAGGGCATTGACTGTTTTTTTTATTACCTTTTCTACGTCTTTTTGTATACTCTTGTTCTCTATTGCTTTTTTCGCGGTTGCTACGTGTTTTTCAATCAGTTTTCTCATGAATTTTTGGATTTGATTTTCATTCTTCTTCTTTGCTTGGTTAGCTTCTACTGCTAGCTGATTTGTGATACCTGCTAAAGCTGAGACCACCACGATTACCTTACAGTCTTTTTTAACAGTGTGCGCTACTATTTTGGCCACTCGACGTATGTTCTCGCCCGTAGCGATGGAGGTTCCTCCAAACTTCATTACAATTTTTTTCAACTTTGTTCACACTCCAAGTGTTACGTGAGTATTTTGCTTGCTAGTTTATGTCTTATGTCTAAGAGGTCTCTTAAAACTGCGCTGGCAGTTTCCATGCCACCTGCGCCCCTGCCGACGAGTGTTTGTTCACCCGCGAATTCGGTAAAGAATGTTACCGCGTTTAGAACTCCACTGACACATAAGGCGTTGGTTTTTGGTATCTCCGTCGGTTTCACAGTTGTACAATCTCCCTCTATAGAGCCGATGAGCTTTATTGTATTGCCCCTTTTTGAAGCTTCATCAAGCGCTTGCAAAGATACTTCGCGGATGCCTTTCCTATCTACGTCTTTTAGCGTAATTTTCTTGTTCAATATCCAGTTAGCAAGAATGACTATTTTGCATGCGGTGTCAAACCCCTCTATATCCATCGATGGCTCCGTCTCAGCATACCCAAGTTTCTGTGCGTTTGCTAGCGCTTCTGGGAAGGTCACGCGGTTCTGAGACATCTCCGTTAGAATATAGTTGGTTGTGCCGTTTAGAATGCCTTTTATGGCTAATATTTTGTCTCCTGCGAGGCATCGTTTGGCGAACTCGAGCATAGGTGTTCCCCCACCGACTGTTCCGCTGAACCGCAGATAAACACGATTGTAATCAGCTAGTTCTATGAGTGCTGGCATAGCTAAGGCTAATGGTCCTTTGTTGGTTGTCACAACGTGTTTTCCTGTTTTGAAAGCCCTAGTAATGTGGGATAATGCTGGTTCGGCGTCTATGATGTTTACAGGCGTAACTTCAACAACTACTTCTGCCTCAACCGAGTTAATAACGTCTAATGCTGAAATTCCGGGTTGCCCAAAATCGGGGTCTAATGATATTGGATAACCCCTTTGCCTAATCGCCTCTAGCTTTTCAGGTTTTAGACCTCTTGGGCTTATGACCGCACCGTCTATGTCGGCGATAGCAACAATTTTTGGGTTAAAACCATAATCTTTAACCTTTTTCGCAAATCTGCGAGCAAGTAAGGTGGTTACAGCCTTTCCCACTACGCCAAAGCCAACCAAGATAATTCTCATATTTCTTTCACCTTGCCAAAATTGCTACTTGTTTCTTTAAGCCTAAAGCTTCTTCTATAGCTGATATTTCAGAATTAACTTCCACTGGCTTCTCACTCATCTTAACCGCCGTATCGGGGTCTTTAAGCCCGTGTCCAGTTGTAACGCAAACAACACGCTCATCCCTGTCAATAACCCCGTTTTCAACAAGCTTTATCAACCCCGCAATTGACGAAGCGCTTGCAGGCTCAACGAACAATCCTTCAATCCTTGCTAGGAGCTTCTGTGCGTCTAGAATCTCCTCATCAGTCACTGTCTCAGCTGTTCCACCCGACTTGCGAATCGCCTTCAGGGCTTTCTTCCAGCTTACGGGCGCTCCGATTCTGATGGCAGTAGCAACGGTCTCAGGCGCCGAAACCGGAACAATGGTATCGCTTCCGTTTTTAATTGCCTGCGCTATCGGAGCTGAACCAGCCGCTTGTATACCTGTCATCTTGGGAAGCGCTTTTATAAGGTCAAGATCGTGAAACTCTTTAAATCCTTTCCATATTGCGCTTATGTTCCCAGCATTGCCAACTGGAACTATAATCCTTTCTGGTGCTTCCTGGTTCAGCTGATCACAGATTTCGTAGCCGAGCGATTTCTGCCCTTCAATTCTGAACGGGTTTATAGAGTTAAGAAGGTAAATGCTTCGATGTTTCTCCGAAAGCTTCAGCACAGCATCCAAGGATTCGTCAAAGTTTCCTCGAACTTGAATGACTTTTGCGCCGTAAATCATGGCCTGCGACAGTTTTCCATACGCGATTTTGCCCGAGGGAATGACCACAGCGCACTGCAAACCTCCCTTGGCGGCGTAAGCAGCTAAAGAGGCTGAAGTGTTTCCAGTGGAAGCGCAGATTACAGACTTGACTCCGAGCTCCACGGCTTTTGTAACTCCAACTGTCATGCCCCTGTCCTTGAACGAGCCAGTTGGGTTTTCCCCTTCATTTTTAATGTAAAGCCTCCTTAGCCCCAAATGCTTTGCCAGCCGTTCACACAAATGGAAGCCTGTGCCCCCTTCGTTTAAGGAGATTATTTTCGCTGTGTCATCTACAGGCATGAAGTGTCGGTAGCGCCACACGGACAGGGGAATCTTTCGCCACTCACTATTTCTGACCGCTTCAACTAGTTCGCATTGCTCGTACTTGATTTCAAGTATGTCTCCGCACTTTTTACAGAAGTATACAATCTCATCTATCCTGTATTCGGTTCCACACTTGATGCATCTTTGATAGGCCATTGTTCCAACTTCTAAGCTAAATCTTTCCCGATTTTGCAGCGTTTAATGACTGCTCAATCAGCAAACAGTATCAAACTATAAGTATTAATAATATTACTGCTTTTTTAGCAGAATCCAAGTAAGCTATTGGCACATCAACCTACTAGATTAGATAGAACCTCGTAAGCTTTGAGGTTGTCCTTTTTTTCCACAACGATTATTGTTTCAGTCCAGCAGGAAATGAACTCTATGATGTTCACGTTTTGCTCCGCTAGAAGCGTCGTTAGAAACGCAACAACTCCCGGCGTAGCCTCCAGTTCCTTAGGCGAATGCACCACTATCATCGTGCAGTTATCATGCTTAACTAACGCAGTAATTCTTTCGGGCATGTCGCTCCTATCCATTAAGTAAACAACTTTGCCGAGCAAGTCAACCTTCATTCCGGTTTTTGTTTTTATCTCCCTGGTTGTTATGATAACTGATTTTTTGTCGTAAACTGCCATGGCGCTTCGTTTTAGGACTTGCAATGCTTTTTCTTCTCTTTTTTGTTTGTGCTTTTGAAGTTCTTCAGAGAATCTTCGCAAAGCGGCCTTCACGGCACTCATATTGTCAATTTTTAGTTCTTCCTGAATCTGTCTCGACAGTTCGCTGAGATTAACTATGCCTTTTTCCAAGGCTTCCAGCAAGTATGGCTTATTTCGCAGATGGCTTCTAACGTTCTGTGCAATCGTCATGATACATAAATGTATCAAATGGAACATTTAAAGCTTATTATGTAACAGAAAAGTCGTAACGTTTAAAAATCTTGCCCCCGAGGTAAGGGGAATAAATTTACTTCAAAAACGGAGGGAGCATAAAACGGCAGAAAAGATCGTGCTAGCATACTCTGGTGGACTAGACACATCTGTGATGATCAAATGGCTTCAAGAAAAATACAATGCAGAAGTTATAACTGCAACAATTGACGTCGGCCAACCGGAAGACTTGGCAGAAGTAGAGGAAAAAGCCAACAAACTTGGCGTCCTAAAGCATTATTCAATAGATGCCAAAGAAGAGTTTGCCACCAAATACATTTTTCCAGCCATAAAAGCGAACGCCCTTTACGAAGGGAAATATCCCATAAGCACAACTTTGTCCCGCCCGCTCATAGTCGAAAAAATGGTCAAGATCGCAAAGAAAGAAGGTGCCACCGCCTTGGCCCACGGTTGCACAGGAAAAGGCAATGATCAAGTACGATTTGACATTTCACTTGGCTCTTTAGCGCCCAACCTCAAGATAATTGCGCCAGTCAGAGAATGGAATATGACAAGAGACGAAGAAATAGAATACGCAAAAGCAAACGGGATTGCAGTTTCCACATCTGCAAAGAAATACAGTATAGACCAAAGCATCTGGGGCAGATCAATTGAATGCGGCGTTCTGGAAGACGCCAGGAGAGAACCTCCGGAAGACGCTTTTGAATGGACCACTTCACCCAAAGACGCTCCTGACACTCCTGAATACATAACAATAAAATTCCAGGCAGGAGTTCCAATAGCCCTAAACAATAAAGCTATGGCGCCTCTCGCACTTATTGAAAAATTGAACAGGACCTCGGGAAAACATGGTATTGGCCGCATAGACCACATAGAAGACAGGATAGTGGGTACTAAATCCAGAGAAATTTACGAATGCCCAGCCGCAACCGTACTCTTGGAAGCACACAAAGACTTGGAAAAAATGGTTCTAACACGCCACGAAGTACTCTTTAAACAGCAAATTGACGCGCAATGGACATTTTTGGTTTACGCCGGATTATGGTTGGATCCGCTGCGAGAAGATCTCGAAGCCTTTATTAATAAAAGTCAGGAAAACGTCACTGGCGAAGTATGCGTGAAACTTTACAAAGGTGGTCTCCAAGTTGTGGGGCGTTCATCGCCAATGTCGCTTTACGACCAGAACTTGGTGAATTACAACATTAAAACAGGCTTTAATCAATCGTACTCAAAAGGTTTCATTGAGTTGTGGGGTCTGCAGACAAAAATGCATACTTTGCTTAAACGGAAAGCTAAGGAGCAAAAAAAAGCCAAGGACGGAAAGTAGATGTCGAAACTGTTGCGGGGCGGACGATTATCACCAGTGCGGGAAGACGTTGCCAAGTTTACATCTTCACTGAAAGACGACGTGAGACTATTGAAAGCTGTGATTGATATCAACATGGCTCACGTGGTAATGCTGCTGGAACAGAAGATCATCAAGCAATCAAACGGCGCTAAGCTTCTGCAAGCCCTTGTCAAATTGTCAACTGCAGAGTTGGATGCTTCTGCTGAAGATGTTCACATGGCTGTGGAAGAAGCAGTGCTTAAAGAAGCAGGCGAAGTGGAAGGTGGCAACTTGCATATTGGTAAGAGCAGAAACGACCAAATTGCCACAGCCATCCGTATGGAACTACGAAAAGAACTGCTTGGTTTGATGCGCGCTATATCTCATGTGCAAGACCACTTGTTCGAAGTTGCTGAGGAACACATGAACACCGTTATATTGGAGTACACTCACCTGCAGCCTGCACAGCCAGTAACTTACGCCCATTACCTCCTTTCACATTGCTCTGCCTTAGAACGTGACCTACAAAGGCTCCAAAGCGTTTATGCAAGAGTTAATCTCTGCCCGCTTGGCGCAGGAGCATTGGCTACAACCAGCTTCCCAATAAATCGCGATCGAACCGCAACGATCCTAGGCTTCAACGGCTTGGCGGAAAACTCTATTGATGCGGTGGGCAGCCGAGACTTCGTCACTGAACCCCTTGCTATTCTCTCGCTCTTGGCTGTAAACTTAAGCCGCTTTGCGGAGGACCTTATAATCTGGAGTTCACCCGACTTTGGAGTAGTCGAACTTCCAGACGAGTTCACAAGCACAAGCAGTATAATGCCTCAAAAAAAGAACCCTGAAGTCCTTGAGGTCATACGTGCAAGAGCCAGCCATGTACTAGGCGATTTTGTGGCTTCAACCGCTGTAGTGAAGAGTTTGCCTTCCACATATAACCTTGACTTTCAGGAAATCACACCTAATCTATGGGCATCCATAAAAAATGTACATGCCTCACTTGACATGTTACATAAACTACTTCCTAAACTGAAAATAACCAACAATGTTTTGGCAAAATCCAATACAACTTTTGTAGCTGCAACCGAGTTAGCCAACGTGCTTGTTCGCAAATATGATATTCCGTTCCGAAAGGCGCACAAGATAGTAGGGTTCTTCGTCAAATCGCTGATAGAGTTGAAACTGACTTTCGCCGATGCTACGCCGGCTAGCCTGCAGAAAGCAGCTGAGGAAACAGTTGGCATTAAGTTAACTATTGAGACCGAAGACCTGAAAGCGCTTGTGGACCCGCTTGCGCTGGTTGAAGCCTGCAACGTCAAGGGAGGACCTGCTCCAACAAAGGTTAAAAAAGCGCTAGGTGTATTTAGGAAAAAATGGTTTTCAACAAAATCCGATATAGTGAAAATGGAAAAGAAGCTTGAAGAAGCTGAAAATAACCTGAAAAACGCTGTAAAGTCATATTTTCCCGTGAACTCTAGTGACAAGGTAAAACTTAAAAACACAAAATCGTAGGTAGGAAAATAATATTATCAAAAGTGGAGATGGATATGCCCTTACGTAATGATATTAAAAAGATTATGATTATTGGTTCCGGACCAATTGTTATTGGGCAAGCTTGTGAGTTCGATTATTCTGGTACCCAAGCATGTAAGGCCTTGAAATCGTTAGGTTACCAGATTGTGTTAGTTAACTCAAATCCGGCGACAATTATGACTGACCCCGATATGGCGGATGTCACTTATATCGAGCCCCTCAATCTTGAGACGATGATTAAAATCATCGAGAAAGAACGACCGGATGCTATACTGCCCAATTTAGGTGGACAGACCGGACTTAACCTCAGTTCGAGTCTGTCAAGTTGTGGTGTCCTAGACAAATATAATGTAAAGGTAATCGGTGTAGACCTGGAAGCTATCCGTCGCGGCGAAGACCGTTTGGCTTTCAAAGAAACGATGATGGAACTTGGTATCGATGTTCCTCAGAGTAAAGTTGCTTACAGTGTTGAGGATGCCGAATTAATTGCTACCGAGCTTGGCTATCCAGTCATTGTCCGGCCGGCCTTTACACTGGGTGGTACCGGCGGAGGTCTGGTATATAATGTCGAGGAGTTACGCGTAATTGCAAGCCGCGGTATCGCTGCCAGTATGGTTGGCCAGGTGTTAATTGAAGAATCGGTGGAAGGCTGGGAGGAACTGGAACTGGAAATTATCCGGGATGCCAAGAACCAGATTATTACCGTTTGTTTTATTGAAAATGTAGA
>JABAOF010000890.1_pt10 | contig 64881 bp, 56 predicted proteins | sample 7062171 | NCBI WGS metagenome assembly JABAOF01 (sample SAMN14538628, study PRJNA623070) | marine sediment metagenome | biome: marine biome [ENVO:00000428]; feature: marine pelagic biome [ENVO:01000023]; material: deep marine sediment [ENVO:00002113] | place: India: Gulf of Khambhat ...
ACCAGGTCCAGGAAGCGCCAGTGGGCGCGCGGAGGGACCTGCTTGCGCGCAGCGAGAGCCTCCACCAACTTGAAGGCCACGCCGACACCGCTCAAATCGGCAAAAGGATACCGTGAGTCCGCGCGTTGAGGATTGACTTCCGGGGCCGCCGCGCTCTCCGTAGATGCAGTTCCGTTTATCATGGGCTGGTCTTTGCTGGGCTCGTGCTTCGCAGTGTAGCAATGGTGGTGATCCGTTATCACCACACGCAGGCCCCGTGAGTGAGCATATGCGATTTCCTCCGCCGCGCCTGTACCGCAATCCACAGTGATGAGCAGGCTGGCTCCATTGTCCGCGGCCCTGTCAATTGCAGCCTTGCTCAATCCATAGCCTTCGTTGAGCCGGTGGGGTAGGTGAGTATCAACTTTTCCGCCCAGTGCAGTGAGGGCGCGCTGCAGCAGAGCACTGGCGGCCACTCCGTCAACATCATAATCCCCATGGATCAAGATCCGCTCTCCCTGGTCCAGCGCTCCTGAGATCATATCTACAGCGAGCGCCATATCCGGAAGCAGCATGGGATCATGCAGGCCGTCGGAGTCAGCGTGGAGGAATGTGTTTGCATCTGTAGAATTGTGTAGCCCTCTGGTGCACAGCACGGCACCCAAAAGCGGCCCGATGCGCAGTTTGGAACAGAGCCGCGCGATGCGTGAGTCTTCCAGGGCCGGCAGGCCGACAGCCTTGTCTCCCCGACAAACCCAGCGGGCTCCTTTGAGGCTATGAAGAAATGGGCGTTTCACTACTGTCTTCTTCGGAGGCGGGCTCGACGTGAATCAGCACCTCGCTGCGAGGCAGAAGGGCGTGAATTTCATCTTCGAGATGATTGCATAGATCGTGCGCTTGCTCGAGTGACATCTCAGGCGGGACAAGCAGATGAAAATCGATATGCCGCTGATTACCCGCCAGCCGGGTGCGCAGAGAGTGGAAGTTCACAAACCGAGAATAGTGTTTTCGGAGAAGATTGACAAGTTCCTGATGTTCCTTTTCGGGCAGGCCGCGGTCAACCAGATGATGGTAAGACTGACAGGTGATGTCCCAGCCCGCGCGCAGAATCACGAGGGCTATGCCGATGGCGAGTATGCCGTCAATGTGCAATGCCCACCCCCAGGCGAATCTCTCCGCGACCGCCAAGAAGGCCATACCCGCAAACACTCCTGCCGAGGTATAAACATCGGTGCGCAAATGCCAGGCGTCGGCCTCCAGGGCAATGGAATTGGTCTCCTTGGCAATGCGCATCAGCCGGCCGGAAACGATGATGTTCACGATCACCGATACAGCCATCACCAAAGCGCCGGCCAGAGGGAACTCCAGCCTGTGAGTGTCGGAGATAATACGCAGGACAGAAGAGTGTATGATGAGGCCTGCCGCAACGAGGATAAGGATCCCCTCCGCCGCGCCGGAGATGGATTCGAATTTTCCATGACCGAATGGATGGGCGCGGTCAGCGGGCTTGTCTGCTGCTTTGACGGAGAAAAAGGCCATGAAAGCGGCGATCAGATCCATCCCCGAGTGGAGCGCTTCGGAAAGGATGCTGACCGATCCGGTGGCAAAGGCGGTAACCAGTTTCGCAATTACCAGACAGGTGTTGGAGATAATGGAGAGGAGCGCTGCTTTTGCTCTTGCTCCGGGTTTCATCGGTTCAGCAGCCATTGTTCACCTGCAATATGTATTACGACAAAGAGCAAATAAGGGAAATCAACGGCTCAGGTCTCAACCCTCCCGGGGAGCCTGCATGACCTGTTTTGCTTTCATGATTGCCTTGGTGACCTCTTGCGGGGCGGTTCCACCGGGCGAGGCTTTCGCCTTGACCACAGCGCCGACCTCCAGAAGCTCCTCAATATCGGCATCAAAGAGCGGAGAGAACTTCTTCCATTCCTCCAGGCTGAGGTCAGCCAAACTCTTCTTCTTCTCCTCACAGGAGCGGACGATCTTCGCGGTCAGGCTGTGGGCCTGGCGAAATGGAACTCTCTTCTTTGCCAGATAGTCTGCCACTTCGGTTGCGGCGAGGAAGGGGCTTGCCTTGACCGCCTCCAACATCTGTCCGGATTGGAAGGCGGCGTTCTGCAGCATCCCCGCCATCACTCCCAGAGAGCCGCATAGCGTGTTGTGAGAATCGAAGACGGCCTCTTTGTCTTCCTGGAGGTCACGATTATAGGTGAGCGGAAGGCCCTTGAGCAGTGAAACCAATCCCACCAGATGGCCCAATACTCTTCCGGCTTTCCCGTTCACCAATTCTGCGATATCGGGGTTGCGTTTCTGGGGCATGATGGATGATCCCGTGCACCAGGCATCATCCAGGATGACGAAGCCAAACTCGGCCGATGACCAGAGAACCAGTTCACCGGCGAGTGAAGACAAATGCGACATGCAGGTTGCTGCAACGGCGAGGAACTCGACCGCGAAATCGCGGTCTGAAACCGCGTCCATACTGTTGTCAAAGGCGCACGGGAATTCCAATTCCGCCGCGGTTAGCGCAGGGTCAATAGGGTAGGAGGTGCCGGCGAGAGCGGCCGCTCCGAGTGGAGAGACATTGATGCGGCGGCGGCAGTCGCAGACGCGGTCGCGATCACGCTGGAACTTCCAGAAATAGGCGAGTAGATGATGTGACAACAGCACCGGCTGAGCGTGCTGGCGGTGTGTATAACCGGGCAGGATCGTCTCCGTCTTCAGGTGGCTTTCCGCCTGTGCTATCAGGGCTTCCTGCAGCCTGATCAGAGACTTTCCTATTTCGTCACACGCATCGCGCAGATAGAGACGCAAATCGAGGGCCACCTGATCATTGCGGCTGCGCGCGGTATGCAAGCGACCCGCAACTTCTCCGATCTTCTCTGTCAACTTACGCTCGATCTCGGTGTGAATGTCCTCGGATTGAGGATCAAAGGGATCTTCATTGCGGTCGAGAGCGGTCTGAATATCAGTCTCAATCTGCTTCAGGCCGGCGATGATCTGCTCCGCTTCCGCTTGTGGGATAATGCCGCACTTGCCCAGCATTCCGGCGTGCGCAACCGAGCCGCGGATATCATGTTTCCACAGCCTGCGATCAAAGGGCAGAGAGGCGCTGAATTGAAATGCCTCCTCCGACGACTCTTTCCCGAACCTGTCTCCCCAGAGTTTCATGTCAGATTCTCTTTGACACCAATATCATTTGCCACTTTTGCGGCGTTTGCTCTGTTCCGATGCGGCCGCCACCCGCGCCGACATCCCGAAGAGTTCGATAAATCCCTTCGCGGCCTGCTGATCGAAGCGATCTCCCACATCATAGGTGGCAAGGTCCAAACGATAGAGCGAATTGGGTGACTGCCTGCCAACAGCAGCACAATTCCCGCGGAATAACTTCATTCTCACCTTGCCGGAGATACGCTTCTGGCTGTCATCAATGAAGGCCTGGAGCGCCTCTCTGAGAGGGCTGTACCAGAGCCCATAATAGACCAGTTCGGAGTACTTCGACTCCAGAAGGGTCTTGTGATGGGCCAACTCGCGCTCCAGACACAGCCCCTCTAAATCGCGATGTGCCGACAGAAGAACGGTGGCCGCGGGACATTCGTAAACCTCGCGGGATTTTATTCCCACCAGACGGTTCTCTATCATGTCCACTCGGCCTATGCCATGTTCGCCGGCAAGTGCGTTAAGGTTGCTTATCAGTTTCACCGGCTCCATCTTACGGCCGTCGAGGGAGACCGGCTCTCCCTGCTCGAAACCGATTTCAACATAGGCCGGTTTGGCGGGCGCTTTCTCGGGCGCGGTGGTCCAATCGTACACCTCTTCCAGCGGTTCAGCCCACGGATCCTCAAGCGGCCCCGCTTCCGCGCTTTTTCCCCACAGGTTCACGTCAAACGAGTAGGGTGAGCGCTTTGTCACCGGCACGGGGATGCCGTTCTTCTTGGCATATTCAATTTCTTGCTCGCGGGTCATGCCCCATTCCCGGATGGGGGCGATGATCTTCATTTTTGGAAAGAGTGCTCCCCAGGTTATCTCGAATCTCACCTGGTCATTCCCCTTGCCGGTGGCGCCGTGGGCCAGCATGTGGGCACCTTCTTTGAGGGCGATGTCGCCGGTGACCTTGGCAATAAGCGGCCTCGCCAGGGCTGTGGCCAGTGGATAGCGGCCCTCGTAGATGGCGTTGGCCTTGAGAGCGGGAAGGATGAAGTCACGGGCGAATTCCTTCTTCGCATCCACCACCACAGACTTCACTGCACCTATCTTCAGGGCCTTGCGGCGAATGCCCGCGTAATCCCCTTCTTCGCCCACATCTACTGCAACGGCGATAACATCACAGCCATAATTCTGCTGCATCCAGCGTATCGCTACAGAAGTATCCAGCCCTCCGGAATAGGCCAGTACGGCCTTGCGGCTGCGTTTTGGTCTGCTTTTCTTCATCTTACTTGCCTCTCTTCGCGGTGCGTTCTCCAGGTGGGCCCAAAATCAGTGCCAACAGAGCCTGCTGCGCCCAAAGGCGGTTTTCCGCCTCATCGAAGACCACTGACTGCGGCCCCTCGATGACCTCGTCTGTTATCTCTTCTCCTCGATGGGCCGGCAGGCAGTGCAGCACAATAGCGTCTTTCTTCGCTATGCTCAAGCGTTTTCCGTCCAGTTGAAATCCGGCGAAATCTTGTCGTCTCTTTGCAGCCTCCGCCTCCAGCCCCGCGCTGGTCCAAACATCGGCACACAGTACATCTGCCCCGCGCGCGGCAATGTCAGGATCATTGACCACTTCCACTCCACTCTGGTGAGCGAGGGCGCGCGCCTTTTCGAGAATCTCAGGCTGTGGCTCATAGCCGGGAGGGCTTGCCACGGCAATGTCTATTCCCAGCAAAGCACAGATGAGCATCAGAGACTGGCAGACATTGAAGCCATCCCCGATGTAACCCAGTTTCAGACCCTCAAGCGCGGGCTTGTGCTCTTTCACGGTCAACATATCGGCCAGCGCCTGGCAGGGGTGCTCGCGGTCCGTCTGGGCATTTACTATCGGAATGGAAGCCCACTGCGCGAGTTCCTCCATTACTGCATCTGAAGAGATCCTGGCGGTGACGGCCTGCACCATTCGGGAAAGGGTGCGGGCGACGTCTTTCACCGGTTCTCTCTCACCCATGCGTATATCACCTGGAGCCAGGTAGATGGCGTGGCCGCCAAGGTTCCGTATCGCCACCTCAAAAGAGACGCGCGTTCGCAGAGAGGCCTTATCGAAGACGAGCGCGAGGGTTTGCCCGACTGCGATTTGGCGCTGCGCGGCAGGCTCAATCTTGCCCTGCTTGAAGGCCAGACCCAGTTCAAGGACGGCCTCTATCTCGTCGCCTGCAAGATTCGCAACAGACAGAAAGTCCCGGCCGAGCAGGTCAATATTTGGATCACTCTGCTTCATAGCACATTCCCTCTGATCCCTGAATCACTGCAGCGGATAATCCCTCATCACCTTTCGGAGAGATACAACCGCCCGCGCGAAAAGCACAATCGACATGCACAGCCCCACCAGAAACAGGGCCTGCGCCCTGAGATCAAGCCGGCCTATGCGGGCCGCAAAAGCAAGAAACTCTTCCTCCGCGCCTCTTGCCTCACTCGGGCCCAGCAGACCTGACAGTGAAGCCAAGATTACACCCACCAAGACAAAGGCGACCCATATCTCGGCCAGCAGAGCCAATATCGTCTTCTTTGGTGCTCCGGCGGCACCCAAACGCAAGTAAAGCATGAAGGAGATCGCCGCCAGAGCCAGCCCGCAGATAATGAAAAAAGCGGTGTCCTCTATGTCTCCGCCTCTCTAGGAGCCTGCTGCTTCTTGAAGCACACTCCCGATCACTTCTACACCCTGATCGATTTGCGAAGCGCTTATCACCGTTGCCGGAATGAGCCTGAGTATCGAATCACTCGCGGAGATTATCAGCACCCCCCGCTTGTGGCAGCCCGCCTTGACCGCGGCTGCAAGCGGCTTGGCCAGGTCAATGCCGATCATGAGCCCTTTGCCGCGCACTTCCTTTATCAGCGGCTGTTTCTCCTGCAAAGAGCGCAGTTTGTCCAGGAAATACTCGCCCATCTTACGGGCATTGTCAATCAAGCCCTCTTCTTTCAAAGCGGTGATGGCGGCCACTGCGGCGGCGGAGTTCAAGGCGGAGCCGCCGAATGTGGTGGCATGGTCGGAGGGAGTGAAGGAAGAGGCGGCCGGCTCGCGCGCCAGCATCGCCCCAATAGGCACACCTCCGGCCAGCCCTTTTGCCAAAGTCACAATATCGGGCTGGATGCCATAATGCTCGTAAGCGAAGAACTTCCCTGTTCTGCCCATGCCGGTCTGCACTTCGTCCAGGATCAGCAGCGCGTCATGGCGGCGACAGATTTCCTGTGCTCCCTCGAGATAGGACTGGGCAGCGGGATAGACTCCGCCCTCTCCCTGAATCGGCTCAAGGATTACCGCACAAGTGGGCTCTCCGACTGCCTTCTCGAGGGCCGGCAAATCATTGAAAGGGACATGTGCGAAGCCTGGCATGAGCGGCTCGAACCCCTTATGGAATTTCGCCTGACCTGTGGCAGAGAGGGCGGCAAAGGTGCGGCCGTGAAAAGATTTCAGCGTGGAAACGATTTCGTGTTTATGCGCGCCATGGTGTAGAAAGGCGTGCTTGCGAGCGAGTTTTATCGCCGCCTCGTTCGCCTCACTGCCGGAATTACAAAGGAAAGACCTCATGCCGCCGGAAAGATCGTAGAGCATCTGCGCCAGGCGCAGTTGTGGCTCAGTGTAAAAATCATTGGAGGTGTGAATCAGTTTCTTGACCTGGTCACAAACCGCCTCCACGACTTTCGGGTGGGAGTGGCCCAGCACCGTCACCGCGCGGCCTCCGCTGACGAGGTCGAGGTGTTCGTTGCCGTCACTGTCCCATATGAGACAACCTTGCGCCTTCTCCACTACCATCGGAAAGCGGACGGGCTTGTAAAGATTGAGAAGACATGTGGCTTCAGTTTTTTCCGCTTGTTTAAGATTCATTTAATACTCCTCGGGGGAATTATCAGGTTCGCTTTCTTCCTCAATTGCGGCATCAATTTCGTCCTCAAAATCCTCTCCCAGTTCATCGCCAAATTCCTTGCTCATGCGCTTGGCGAATCGTTTTGCCTGGCGAGGATCATCGAGGTCGCCGAAATCTTCATCGGCCATGTTGTCCAGCATATCTTCTTCGGATCGAGCCCGAGATACGCGGGATATTACCTTTCGATACCTCTCTGACCCGCAGCGAGGGCAAACCGGCTTTCCTTCATCGGCCACCACGCCCTTGAGCCACGAAAATCTCCGCTTACACTCTTTGCAAACATACTCATAGACTGGCATTTTCGTTCATCCGTACGAGGACTTGTGATGTGCCGGGGGGTGTTTTCAGTCCGTTTACCGCACCATTGTGCCGATGCCGACATCGGTGAAGAGTTCCATTAGCAGCGCATGAGATAGGCGGCCGTCAATGATATGGCAGCCTTCCACCCCGCCGGAGCGTGCCTCCAGACAAGCGCGGACTTTGGGAATCATCCCCGCGTCAATCTGCTTTGTAGATATCATTCGCTTTGCCTTGGAGGCGGAGAGTTCGGAAACAAGGCTGGAGGGATCGCTGCGGTCAGCCAATACTCCGGGTGCATCGGTGAGAAGAATCAGTTTCTCCGCTTTCAGCGCAACCGCGATACTGGCGGCGGCATGATCCGCATTGATATTGAAGGTCTCTCCTTTGGGGCCGACTCCGATAGGAGCGATTACGGGCAGATAGCCGGACGCGGCAAGGGTCTCCAAGACTTCCGGGTTGACCTTTTCCACTTCACCAACATGCCCCAGATCAATCGCCTTCTTCGAGTGGGTCTTCGTCTGGCGGCTCCCGGCCTTCTTAGCCACCATCAAATCAGCGTCTTTGCCGGAGAGGCCGATTGCTCTTGCGCCCTGGTGACAGGCCTCGGTTACGATGGCCTGGTTAGTCTTTCCCACCAGCACCATCTCCGCGATTTCCGCGGTCTCCGCATCGGTAACGCGCAGGCCTTCTACGAAAGAGGCTTTCTTGCCCAGGCGATTCATCATCTCCGAAATCTCAGGGCCGCCGCCGTGAACCAAAACCGGCTGTACGCCCACCAGGGTCAAAAGCACGATATCGGAGATCACATCCGCGCGCAGGTCCGCATCAACCATGGCCGCACCGCCATATTTGATGACAATAGTAGAGCCGCGGAAACGGCGCAGATAGGGCAAAGCCTCAGTCAGAGTTTGCGCCCTCTGCTGCAAAGACTCCATCTCAGTTTTCTTCGAAGTTGGTCTGCGCAAGGTTTTTTCTAGTCCTCAAGACTGCGTACCCACAAGAAGAGTGGCAAGAAAGCCCATGTCAACATTACACCACAGAAGGCAAGGGCGGGAAAGGCAAAACCTCTCGGCCAGTCGATCCATATTCGCGCTGCATATCCTATACATACGGCTAATATCAAGGGTAAAACTCCCAACAGGTTGTCTTTCATTGCTGGTGTTTGAGGAAGACCTTTCTCGGCCTGCTTCAAATTGAACTGCTGAACCATGCGCCGGAAGGCCGGTGAAAAGGTTGGAGCACTGAAAAAGTGGTTTCGTGTGAATTCCTGACGGAGCTTCCACAGCGGCCAGGACCTTTCGTGCATCCTAATCATGATAGGCAGGCAAGTCAGACCGGCTCCTGCTCCCAGGATGAACACAATCAACGAGAACAGCAGCCACCTAAGGCCCCGTCCCTGTTCCCACTGGAAGACAAGTATGGAGGCTGCCAACATCAAAGGGAAAGAGCCACCGAGAATTAATCCCCACGGCCTCATATACCAGGGCAGTTCACTCTTTCTCGGCCTGGAATATGAACCATCTTTCGGCAGGCCGCTGTCTTCAGGTATGATATTCGGCGTTGAAAGTGACATATTCTTCACTCAAATCACAGGTAAAGATAGTAGCACATCCCGCTCCGGAATGGAGGTGGAGGACAATTTCCACCTCACGGGCTGACAGGGCTTTATGTGCCTTGTCGGGAGAGAAACTGACAGGTTCTCCCCGGCGGATCATCCGGACTCCGGCCAACTGCAGGTCGGCTTTCCCGGGATCGAACTTCACTCCCGACGCGCCGGCGGCGGAAAGGATGCGTCCCCAGTTCGGGTCTTCGCCGTGGATGGCGCACTTCACCAGTTGAGAATCCGCAATCGCACGCGCAATGCGCTGCGCCTGAGCATTGCTCGGCGCTCCTTTCACATTGACCGAGATGAACTTGGTGGCCCCTTCGCCGTCCTCCACAATCATCTTCGCCAGACGGCCGGCCACGAGATTGAGGCCTTCCTGAAAGACCTGCAAATCCTTCCCCTTGAGCGAAATGCCGGCCGCGCCATTGGCAAACAGCAAGACAGTATCATTTGTGCTCATCTCGCCATCCACGGTGATGGAGTTGAAAGAATCCTTGACCGCCCGCTTCAGGCAAGTCTTGAGCGCAGAGGCCGGCAAAGCGGCATCGGTCGTTATGAAGGCGAGCATAGTCGCCATATTCGGGGAGATCATCCCCGCGCCTTTTGCCATACCGCCGATGCGAACCCTCTTTCCTCCCAAACGAAACTCCACCGCGGCCTGCCTTGCATAATTATCAGTGGTCATGATGGCCAGGGCGGCATCTTGGCCGCCTTTTGCAGAAAGGGTGCGAACAGCTTTCTTGATGCCGCGCTGAATCTTGCCCATCGGCAGCCTGGGGCCTATCAATCCGGTTGAACAGACCAGCACCTCTTTCGATCTCAAGCCCAGGAGTTTGGCGGTCAAGTCGGCCATCACCTGAGCATCTTTGCGGCCCTGCTCTCCGGTCATACAGTTGGCGCTTCCGGTGTTCACCACCACCGCGCGCGCCTTGCCGCGGGCGATGTGCTTCTGGCATAACAACACCGGCCATGCTTTTACGCGGTTCGTAGTGAATACACCCGCGCAGGTCGCAGGGCCAGTGCTCAGCAGAACCGCCAGGTCCCTGCCGCCCCCGGGGCCGGAGGCCGACTTGAGGCCACACGCCACCCCCGCGGCCTGAAAACCCGCCGGAGCGCAAACGCCTCCTTGAATATTATGAAAAGGGTTACGCATCATCTCACGCGCTTGTGGCAGGAGGCAAGCTCCTGCCCTACGCTTTATTTACTGATACACTTCTCTATTTTGCAATCCCGCAGTTGTAGGGCGGGGGTTCCAACCCCCGCCGAGTTCCCACAGTTTCTCTGCGCTCTCCGCGTCCTCTGCGATAAAATCGGCATCACTCAGTCTATGGATAGACCGCTCGGCCCTCCAACCCCGCGGTCTCCGAGAATCCACACATGAGATTAAGGCACTGCACCATCTGGCCCGCCAGACCCTTGACCAGGTTGTCAATCACAGAGAACAGAATCGCTTTGGAACCATCCGCGGACACGCGTGCGGAGAGAAAGGCGTGGTTGGTGCCGGCCGTCCATTTCGTATGAGGCAATTGCTCGCTTACATGGACGAACGGAGAGCCCGCGTAGAATTGTTTCATGCAGTCTGTGAGTTGAGAGTTCAGAGTTGAGAGTTCAGAGTTGTCGGTTGCCGGTTCAGCGAGGTCGGCATAAGCGGTTGTGAAGATTCCCCTCACCATTGGCATGAGATGGGGAGTAAATGTGATTGCAGTTTCAGACTTACCGCCACTGTGGAGAAGGGAGGCCTCCTGCTGCATCTCCGGCAGATGGCGGTGAGCGGGAAGGCCATAGGCGCTGACATCCTCAGTCGCCTCGGTGAAGTGGTAAGGCAGCGAGAGCGCGGTGCGGCCCGCGCCGGAGATGCCCGATTTTGAATCCACAATAATCTGCGGCTTGATCAGCCCGCTCTTCAGCACCGGCGCAATGGCGAGAAGCGCGCCCGTGGGATAGCATCCCGGCGCGGCAACGAGTGAGGCGGTGCTGATTTTCTCGCCATGGAGTTCGGGAAGTCCATACACCGCTTCCTTCAGCAATTCCGGCGCAGGGTGGTCGAACTTATACCAGCGTGGATACGCGGCTGGATCATGCAGGCGAAAATCAGGGCCTCCGTCAATCACCTTGACATCAGCCTTCAACAAAGCCGGCACAATGGCCGCGGATTTGCCCGCCGGCAGCGCGAACATAACTACCTGGGCCGCCTCCGCCATGGCTTTCGGTTCGAGCGCTTGCAGCCTCGAATCGAGAGTCTCCGGGGAGCCGTATTCGGCCAGGTGTGGATACACCTCCTCCAGGCGCTTTCCGGCTGAGGAGGCAGAGGCGAGATAGGTGACGCGCACGCCCGGATGGCGGGAGAGAAGGCGAATCAACTCAACACCGCCATAGCCTGTGGCGCCGCCAATAGCAACAGTGACCTTATCGAGCAATGCTTTTGGCATCATATTACTCCTGGGGTCAGAAAGGCCGATGAATACAAGATTATAGCGAGCCTACAGCAGACAGGCAAGCGCAGGGGAGGTAAGAAGAAGTGAGGCCTTCCGCACCCCGAGCAAGGGTTATCGCCGGAAGGCTCTGGGGAGCAGTTCCTTCAGGGTGGTGTGCAGGGTTTTGCCATCCGCGCTGCCGGAATAGATGTCCATATCTTCGGCGAACTCGGCCAGCACCTGCAAGCAGGCGCCGCAGGGATGGAGAGGCTCATTGGCTTCAGGCGAATAGATCGCTATCGCTTTCAATTTACTCGCTCCACCGGCAATGGCACAGGCTACGGCCGACCGCTCTGCACAGATAGTCAGCCCGAGAGATACATTTTCCACATTCGCGCCCAGAAATATCTCGCCTTTTTCGTCCGCCAGGGCCGCCCCCACGGGAAAGTTGGAGTAAGGAGCATGGGCCTTCTTCGAAGCCTCATGTGCCAGCCGCAGCAGATGCTCCATTGCAGGATTATTCGCTTTCTTCATCTGCGCCTTCGTCCTCTCAACGGGTGATGCGGATTCTTTCGATGCGCTGTTCGCGAATACTCTCTATCTCAAACAACAGCGGGCCGTATTTTATCTTATCTCCCACTTCGGGCAGCCGACCCAACCGGTCGATTAAGAAGCCGCCGAGGGTGTCGAATTCTCCTTCCGGCAAGGTGACGGAAAAACGCTCTGCGACATCATCGGGGCTGACGCGAGCCTGGGCGATGGCGGTGTTGCCGTCCAACATACGGAGAGGCTCTTTTTCGGCGATATCGTATTCATCGCGGATCTCTCCGACAATCTCCTCCAATACATCTTCTATGGTTGCCAGCCCGGAGACACCTCCATATTCGTCTATGATGATCGCCATATGGATTCTGCGGCCCTGCATATCACGCAGAAGTTCATCTATCTTCTTGCTTTCCGGCACGAAGTATGGCGGACGCATCAGGTCGGAGACTGTTGCCTGGTGCTCACCCGCTATCAGTCTGGCAAGCAGGTCCTGCATGTAGAGGATGCCGACAATGTGATCCAGGTCGCTGCTATAAACAGGGATGCGGGAAAAACCGCTCTTGATGCCGATGTCAACAGCCTCGGAGGCGGTAGTTGTCTCCGACACACAGACCATGTCTGTGCGCGGAACCATGACCTCCCGGGCAACCTTGTCGGCAAACTCGATGGCGGAATGCAACATCTCCCGCTCTTCCTCTCCGAGTGCTCCTTCTTGATGGCCGGCGGCGACGAGCTGCTTTATCTCTTCATCGGTCAAAGGCTGAAAGGTGCCGCGGACTTTCCCGCCCAGGACAGGAACGATGATAGCGCTGATGATCGCCCTGCCCGCACGAGTGAATACCCAGATGAATGGTGCGAGCATCCATATGAGTACCGCCGTGGGGCGGGCAAGGAAGAGGGCAATCCTCTCCGCGTGGCGCAGACCGAGAGCTTTCGGCGTCACTTCAAAAAGAGAGAGAAGGATGAAGATCATCCCCAGGCTGAGCAGAGGCAGCCATTCCTCACCCGCATAGTGCAAGAAGAGGTCGGTGGAAAAAGCGGAGATAGCGAGCAGACAGATATTGAGTGTAATGATGAGAGAAGCGAGCAAGGAGTGGCGATCATCGGTTAGACGGTCAACCAACTGAGCGCGCGAATCGCCGACCTCGGCAAGAGTGCGCAGACGGACCTTGTTGAGGCTGACCATGGCCGCCTCGGCCATAGAAACGAGAGCCAGCACAAGCAGGCAGAAGATGATAGCCAATATCTCATAATATGTGGTTGACAAATCAACCATCTTCCTTGGTGTCTCCGTCCGTCCTTTTTTCGGCTCTGTTTGCAGGAGAGATGCGCACCCTGGCAATGCGATCTCCATCCATCCGTGTCGCCGTCAGAGAGAAGCCGTCCACTTCCAGCCGCTCTCTCTCACGAGGTGTGGTGCCGAGACGGTTAAGGAACAACCCGGCGACAGTCGCATAGCGACCTTCGGGGAGAGGCCGGCCCAAGAGTTTACTCGCCTCGTCAATGCTCATCCGCCCGTCAACCACGACCGCATTTCCGAATCTCTCCACCGCAGGAGTGGCGAGGTCGTATTCGTCGAAGATATCGCCGACGATCTCCTCCAACAGATCCTCCATGGTAACCAGACCGATGGTGTGTCCTTGTCCGTCCACAACGATGGCCAGCATCTGCTTGCGGCGGCGGAACTCGACGAGTAGTTCGCTTACCTTTTTCGTCTCTGTAACCGGGAAGTGACCCCTCATCATCTCCGTCACCGCCAAGTCCCCCTTTCCTTCTTTCAGGGGGAGGAGCAGGTCTTTAACAAATACGATTCCAATGATGTGATCAAGGTTCTCACGAAATACCGGCAATCTGGAGAGACGCTTCTGGCTGGCCGTTGTTGCAGCTTGCTGAATGGTTGCTCCGGCGGGCACGGCGACTATGTTCTGTCGCGGTGTCATAACATCTCTGGCGACCATGTCCGCAAACTCGAAGATGGAGTGCAGCATCTCCTTCTCTTCCTCTTCCAGGGCGGCTTGCTCGCTTTCAGTGCTCACTATTGCCTTCAGTTCCTCCGCAGTGACGATTCCGCCGCGAGGCCATCGTTCGCCCCCCATCAGGTTCCCTAGCGCGGAGATGATCCATACCGGGATTGCAAGGAACATGGAGACAAGCCGCACCGGTACGGCGACGGCGCGGGCAATGCGGTCTGCATTTGCGGAGGCATAAAGGATGGGCACTATTTCAGCAAAGACGATGACGATGGCCGCCATGCCTACAATCGGCAGCCAAATGAAGTCTCTGCCCAACCGTTCGATCACCCAGGAGGTGGCTATCGCCTCCGCGATGTAGTTGCAGGTGGTAATTGTTACGAGAATGGCGCCGAGCATGGTTGCGGGATGGGAGAGAAGCCAACTCAGCGCGCGGCCCGCGGGAGTGGGGGAGGAGGTCCATTGTTGAGCGCGGTAGCGGGAAAGGCCCATCAGGCCTATCTCCGAAGCCGAGAAGAAGCCGGAGGTACCTATCAGCAACAGCAAAGTCGCAAGAACAGACAAATCGTTGAGAAACATAGTCGGCTATGGGCTTCCGGCGAGGAAACTAAGCATCACTGCGGATACCCCCAGACCCACCATCGCACCCAGGAGGACTTCACGCAGAGTATGGATACCGGCCTCCAGGCGGCTCTGTGCAACCAGAAAGGCCAGTCCCAGCGCGAGGCCGAAGATGAGGGGACTGCCGGCCTTATACGAGATTGTAGTTACGAAGTATCCCGCCAAAGCCGCGTGTCCGCTGATGGCACCTCCTCGCCACAAGGTTCCCTTCTTTCCCCATACCTTTCCGAGTACCACGAAGATGGCGATGAGAGCCGCCCCAACCAGGGCGACATGAAGTGGTTTTGGGCTTGGCTGGGCGGCGCTTAGTCCGAGAAAGTAGGTGACCCGAGGAGACTCGAGAAACACCAGAGCGCAGATGAAGACCAGCAGAGTAATCGCTATCATCACGGCTGCGCCGGCAACATCCTTCGCCACTTTCGCCAGTGGATGATAAGAATCGCATGCAAGGTCCACTGTGGCCTCCAGGGAGACATTCACAAGTTCAACAATCATTACGATGCCGATACCGAAGACTAGGGTCATAAGGCCCACAGTTCCGACTCCCAGGAGTTGGCTGAGCAGCAGCAACAGCGCGGAAATGATGAGGAGGTGGCGCATGTGGGGATGGGAGCCTAAAGCATGTACCAGCCCTTGCATGGCGAAGCGGAAACTAGCGAATAAAGAGCGGGCTTTCATTTCCCTTCCAGGATCTCCTCCTGACGAGCCAGCATTCGCCTTCTCTGTGTGGGCGAAGCGTCATCCCATCCCAAAAGATGCAGTATGCCATGAATGAGGAGAAAGTTCAATTCCTTCTGTAGTAATATGCCCGCGGCCTTTGCCTGTTTGGCGGCGGTTTGGACGGAAATAACAATATCGCCCAAGATGACGGGTACCTCGGATGCTCGGCGGGGAGCGGCAATCTCCCCCTTCTCTTCTGTCTGGGGGAAAGAAAGGACATCTGTCACCACATCTTTCCTACGCCAGATGCGGTTGAGAGCGCGAATGCGCTTATCACCACAAAGCAGGAGGCTTATTTCACTGTTCTCTGAGCAGCCCTCAGCCCGCATGGCGTTCCGGGCTACGCGTTTGAGAGCGGCTTCGTTCAGAGGTCTTCTCTGGGAGTTCCGTATTAGCACTCGCATCTTCACCCAAGATTCTCATGAAACTGGGATATTCCATCCGGGTGTGGAGGTGAAGCCCTTGCAGGCTGCGTGTGAAGCTCTCTTTGAGCATGGAGAGATCCCGGAAGGTCAGCTCGGAATCCTGCAATTGCCCGTCCCGCTGACGCTCATTGACGATTGCCTCCACCAAAGATTCCATTTTTTCCGAGTTGGGATGGGAGAGCGATTTGGCTGCCGCCTGGACAGCGTCGGCAAGCATTATGATGGCCGATTCTTTGCTTCTGGGCCGGCGGCCTTCATAGCGATACTGTCCCTCCTGAGGAGCGGGTCCGGATTGGCGGGAGCGCGCTTGATGATAGAAATAGGAGACCAGAGTGGTGCCATGATGTTCTTCGATAATGTCCTGAATGACGCGAGGAAGACCATAGCGGCGCGCCAATTCGACTCCATCACGCACATGGGCGAGTATGACCAGCGCGGACAGATAAGGTGAAAGGCGGGCATGTGCGTTCTCAGTACCCAAGAGAAACTGGTTTTCAACAAAAAGGCCGGGACGCCTAAGTTTACCGATGTCGTGATGAACCGCTCCAACCCGCACCAGCAATGAATCGGCCCCTATGCTTTGTGCGGCGGCCTCTGCGAGGTTGGCGACGATCATGCTGGAGTAATAGGTTCCGGGCGCCTCCGCTTGGAGCCGTTGAAGCAGCGGTTCTTTCGGGTTGGAGAGTTCCAATAGGCGGACATGGCTGGTAATGTCAAACGGCCTCTGCAACAGAAAAATAGCCCCTAGTGCAAGCAGGGGCGCGCAGGCTCCATAGCCGAAGGCCATGCCTGCATTTCGAGCTAATTCCCCCCACGAGACATCTGCCAACACCCCTGCCGCTGCGGATAGGAAGAAGTTGGCGATGGCCAACTGGGCACTCGCTCTTACCAGCCGGGAGGGAGGCCAGATGTGATTGGCGGCGGCGAGAGCGACCATACAGGAGCCCAGGGTCGGCAGGGTAAGCGTGAGCGAACCTCCCGCGGCCAGGCCCACAAGCAGGCTCTGCACCACGGCGGCGGCAAAGGCCAGATGCGGGGAAAGAAGGACTGCAATGATGAGAGTCGAGGCGGGAAGGAAGAACATACTGAGATTGGGCAGCGGAAGCAAGAAGAGATTGAAGGCGAAGATAGTCACACAGATGACCAGTCCGAGCAAGACCAGATGTCCGATATTCTGATAGGTGGTGGGCGCAAACTGCCGGGCGGAGATTCCCAGAAAGGCAACGCCTAATAAGACCAGCAAAACGAGAGAGGCGCTTTTCGACCAGCCGCCCGCGGCCCAGGGGCTGGTGAGGCCCAGAGCGCGAAGCATGGCGAGATGATGGTGGGTCACCCGCTCTCCCTTCAGGACTACGATGTCTCCCGCCTGAAGAGGTCGCTCCACCCCCTTTACTTCGGCCATCGCCTCTTGCCTGCGACTAGCGGTGGCCTCCGCATCGAGACGGCGGTTCGGTCGCACCGCTCCACTCAAAGCGCCCCCTACGAGTTCGACGGCGCTTCGAGAGCGAAATTCTCGTGAGGCCGCCTCTCGGAGTTCTTTGCGCGCTTGAGCGAGAGTTTCAGAGATGTCGCGTATCGGTCTCTCCATGGCTTTCTCGAGCAGGCCAACCGCGCCTTCACGCACGCTCTGTCTTGTGTCTTGGTCAGCCGACAGAAACCAAGATAGAGAACTCTGGCTTACCTCGGGAAAGGCTTCTTTCAGGGCCGCAGCAGAGAGGTCTTGGGAGGAGGTTTCCAGCAGGTCAAAGGCCCTGTGAAGATCATTCTTGGCGTCAGTTAGCGCAGTGGGCACACGGCTGTAAACCGGCTCTTGTCGTTCCGCGGCTTCTTCTTTGAGCCGCTGGGTTTCATCCGGGTCAATGTACTTGACGGTGCGAAAGGAGCGCACATCGCGCGGGCTTTTCTCGCCAACCTGAAGCGCAAGCCGTCCGGGATAGTGATTGTAGGCCAGCAGAATCAGGCAGAGAAGTACCCAGACGGCCCCTCCCAGGATCAATCGCCAGGTACGCAATCGTTGGGTTCCAGAAGCCAGCCTATCTTCCCCGGACTCTCTCATTGGTCTGCCCCTTCTCGTTCATAGGCCTGAATGATGGCCTGTACGAGTTCGTGCCTGACAACATCTTCGTCGGAGAAATAGGTGAAGGTGATACCCGGAATGCCTCTCAGGATAGAACGAACATGATTAAGCCCCGATGTCTGGCCACTGGGCAAATCGGTCTGAGTGATGTCACCGGTCACCACGGCCTTGGAGCCGAAGCCCAAGCGGGTGAGGAACATCTTCATTTGTTCTTTCGTGGTATTCTGCGCTTCATCCAGGATGATGAAGGCATCATTCAGGGTCCTTCCCCTCATGAAGGCCAGAGGAGCGACCTCGATAACACCCATCTCCATAGAACGCTGGACCTTTTGTGCATCCATCATGTCGTAAAGGGCGTCGAAAAGCGGCCGCAGATAGGGGTCAACCTTGGCCTGGAGGTCACCGGGGAGGAATCCCAACCGTTCGCCGGCTTCTATAGCGGGCCGCGTCAAGATGAGGCGGCTGACTCGCTTCTGGCGGAGAGCGGCTACGGCACACGCCATGGCGAGATAAGTTTTGCCTGTGCCGGCAGGGCCGATGGCAAGGATGAGATCGGACTTGGAAATCGCTTCCACATACTGCTGCTGGGTGCGGGTACGGGGCCTTACCGGTTTGCCCCGGTCGGAGACGAGTACGGCCTCACTGAAAACAGCCTCTGCTGCAGGCTGACCTTTTTGGCTTACCATCCGGGCGGCATATTCCACCTCCGCCCGACTAATGGGGTGGCCTCGACGAACCAGCCGCAGCAGTTCTCCCAGCAGTGCGCTCACCTGCTCAACCTGTTCGGGGGGGCCTTTTATCTGAAGTTCGTTGCCTCTGGCGAGAATGCGGGCGGCAAACTGTTTTTCTATGGCCCGCAGGTTCTCATCCCGGCTTCCCAGCAGGCTGAGGGCCTCGTCGTTGTCGGCCAAAACCAGAGTTACCTGAGCCGCCGCGGGCGTTTCTTCCAAGTTATCTCCTGATTTCAGGCCGGATTCAAAGGCTCTTGAAGAAAATGAGCCGAAAGCCACCTGATTCAACTGGGGGATCTTTCGGCCTTGGATTCAGAAATGCAGACCTAGAATTGGTTGGATCGGCGGGCGGTACGGTTGCGCCTTCTGATGGCACTGGCCAACTCGCGCCGACGCTTCTCACTGGGCTTTTCGTAGCGTTCGTGTCTTCTCGCCTCTTCCAGCACACGGTGCATCTGGAGTCGCCGCTTGAACCTGCGCAGCAGGCTCTCAAGTGATTCGTTTTCTCGTAATTCCACACCTGGCATCTATAATGTTACCTTTCAAAATAACACGGAGAAACGAATTATAGGGCAAATCCGCTCTGCCTGTCAAATCAGCCTGGAGGCCACCCCATTGGTCGCCCCCCGAGAAGGTGGAGATGAACGTGGTCAATGGACTGCCCGGCATCCTGATTGCAGTTCAGAACCAGGCGAAAACCGCTCTCCGCTACTCCATGTTCTTTGGCCAATCGTATGGCAATACTGTTCATTTGTCCCAACAAGGCCTGCTTTTCTGTATCCATATCCAACAAACTAGGTATATGCTCACGAGGGATTATCAAGATATGGACTGGTGCTTTCTTGTTTATGTCATGAAATGCAACAATATCAGAGTCCTCATAGACTTTTTTGCTGTCAATTTCTCCACTGGCGACTTTGCAGAAGATGCAGTCAGTCATTTCACACCCCTCCATAAGATGCGGGTTCCGCAGGGCCGTCTGAACCTTTTCGACCTTAATCCGGGCCTTCCCTGCTGGCAGATGAATCGTCGGATGTATACAGGGTCATCCTCAAGCCGTGTTCATTGGGGCCATAGTAATTCGGAAGCGGTTTCTCGTCGGCAAAGCCCAGGCTCAGATAGAGTGACAGAGCGGCGGTGTTATCGACACTCACCTCGAGATCAATTGCCTTCACCCGAGCGCGGATAAGAAACTCCAACGCAACCTCCATAAGACGACGGCCTATCCCTTGGCGCAGATATGCGGGACTGACGGCGATGGAGGTTATACCTCCTCTTCTGGTCCAACGGGACAGGAATGACACGCGAGTGAGGATATATCCCACAAGCACGCCGGATTGCTCCGCGATGAGCAGTCCCGGCCAATGCCGCAGAAGCAGCCAGAAAAGGGTGGAGGGATCCAGTGCGTGGCGGCCGAAAACAGCCTTCTCAAGAGCGACCAATGCCTTCAAGTCCCCCAGCCGGCCCTGGCGAATGTAAACGAGTCCCTCGCTCGTATCGCAAACCCGAGTGCTCACAGCCACTCCACCTCACCTGAAGAAACAGCCTTCAGTCCGTCGGGACACTCCACCAACAAGGCTCCTTCCGGGTCTATGCCCGAAACTTGACCGTCAATGACTTCTCCGTTTCGCACAGCCTTTATCCTTTTCCCTGGGCCGGTATCCAACCTGTTCCATTCTTCGAACATCTTGTCTTTGTTGCCTGCGAGAAGTTGGCGATAGAGCGGCTCGGAACGCTCCAAGAAGTCGCTTATGAGCGCTTTGCAGGAGAATGGAGTTCCTTTCTCGATGAGCAGGGAGGTAGCCGAATCTCTCAGTGGGGCGGGAAAGCCTTCGGCGGGAATGTTCACATTCATCCCCAGGCCGATAACAATGAACCTGACCTTATCTCCTTCAACATGACTCTCGGCGAGAAGTCCGCCCAATTTGCGGTCTCCTACCATGATATCATTGGGCCACTTGACCCCCACCTGCAAATCAGCCACGTGTGAGGCAGACTCGGCTGCGGCAATGGCGAAACAGATTCCGATTAATCCGAAAGACTGAAAAGCCGGTTCCGGTTTCAGGAGAAGGCTGAGCCAGATTCCACCTTCAGGTGACTCCCAATGGCGGCCCAAGCGGCCGCGGCCCGCGGTCTGGCGCTCAGCCACTACTAGGAGGCCTTCAGGCGCTCCTTCCCGGCCCCGCGCGGCGGTGGTCTCCATTGTGGAAGGCAGTTCTTCATACCATTCAACCTGATCGCCAAAGCCCATGGCCTTCGCCTGCAAGTTCTATAGTGGAATGTGTTAGAGGAGTTCAAGAGAGAAATCGAGTGCTGCAGCGGAGTGGGTGAGGAGGCCGATAGAAATGAAGTCCACTCCCGTCTCCGCTACCGCGCGAACGTTCTCCAGAGTTACTCCTCCAGAGGCTTCACAGATGGCGCGGCCGGAGGTAAGTTTCACACTTTCCGCCATTGCCGCCAGCTCCATGTTGTCCAGCAGAATCATCTCCGCTCCCGCAGCCAGCGCCTCCTTCACCTCTTCCAGGCTGCGCGCCTCCACCTCGATCTTCCGCGCAGGATCAGCGTCGCTCTTCATCCGCTCCACTGCCGCGGTAATGCTTCCCGCCGCGCTAATGTGATTCTCCTTTATGAGGATGGCATCATAGAGCCCGAAGCGGTGGTTTTGCCCGCCGCCCATTCTTACCGCGTACTTATCCAGGAGGCGGAGTCCGGGCGCGGTCTTTCGAGTATCCAAGATCTTAGCACGGGTTCCCGCAATCGCTTCGACGAATCTGGCGGTAAGAGTAGCGATTCCGCTGATTCGCATGAGGAAATTGAGCGCGGTTCGTTCCGCGGTCAAAATCGGCGCCACGGGGCCGGCGATGGTGGCGACCCGGGTATTCGGAGTGACGCGGTTGCCGTCATCTATTTCGGCATTGAATCTGATTGTCGAATCGAGAGCGAGGAAGGCTTCACGGACGACAGGCAGACCGGCGATGATGCCTTCCTCCTTGGCGACGATGACGGCACGGCCCTGTTGAGCGGAATCCACAATCGCCGCGGTGGTGATGTCACCACTGCCGATGTCCTCGGCAAGGGCGGTTCGGACTATTTCTCCGACTTGATCCATTGGAAGACTCATTTACGGCACTTCCTCTAGGTCGGCTGTTCCTCGGCAAGCCGACGGCGGGCGAGTTCGACATAACCGGAGTCAATGTCCAACCCGATATAATGCCTCTCCAGATTCTTCGCCGCAACACAAGTGGTGCCTGAGCCCATAAAGGGGTCGAGCACGACATCACCTGGATAAGAGTATAGCAGGATTAGTCGGCTGGGAAGGTCAACCGGAAATGGCGCGGGATGCCCGACGCGGGAAGAACTCTCCGACTGGAAGTTCCAGATGGATTTCGTCCATTCCACGAAATCGGCATTGGAAATGTACTTGTCGCTTGCGGAATCTTCGGTGTCCTTCTTGTTGTGCCCCGGGAGGCGGAAATCGCCTTTTGAGAAGATGAGGATATATTCGTGAACATCCCTCAGCACCGGATTGCTGGCGCTGGCGAATGAGCCCCAGGCGGTTGAGACTCCGACACTGGAGCCTTTGTTCCAGATGATCTCCCCGCGCATGAGGAAACCGAGTTCAGATAACTGACGCCCGATCAAGTGGTGAAGCGGCAGGTAAGGCTGGCGCCAGCAGCCCGCCACATTTACACAGATTCTTCCACCCGGCCGCAGCACCCGCTGGCATTCCTTCCATACTCCATCCAGCAGAGAGAGATATTCAGGCAAGGGCAAATCATCATCATGGCTTTCATAGGATTTGCTGACATTATAAGGGGGTGAACAAATGACTAGGCTGACACACTCATCAGGGATCATCTCCATGCGGCGGCTGTCGGCACAGAAAACCTCGTCCAAGGGGACACCCTGGAGCTGAGAATTGCAGCTCTCGGGCTTGGGTGTAGCCTCAGTCTTGCGGCGATTGTTTCGCTTGCGCGGAACAGCCATTCTTCCTCCAACCTCCAAGCATGGATTCCCGTCAGCCTCCAATCTTCGGGAACATCCACAAGACCAACTGCATCATGGGAACGTAGATTCTTCCTAGTATCCCGGTCCAGAGCAGCATCAGGATAATAAAGAATCCAAAGGGCTCTATCCTGTCCAACACTTGAGCATGGCGCGCCGGCAGCAGCCAGGCGAGGACTCTGGAGCCGTCCAGGGGAGGCACGGGAATCAGGTTGAAACAGAGCAGGATGATATTGACGATCACACCCAGCCTCAGGAAGTTCAGCACAATTGCCATTCCCAGGGAGGGAAAGGGGCCGGTTACAAGCAGAACAAGATAAAGAAGGGCGTACCATACATAAGCCTGGATTAAGTTGGCCATGGGGCCGGCTATGGAGACGAGAGCAAAATCCCTTCTCGGTTGGCGGAAATAATGACGGTTGACCGGCACCGGCTTTGCCCAGCCGATGAAGAATCCCGCGAACAGCACCGCCAGAATGAACATGACAAGGCCCACAGGGTCAAGATGGGAGCGGGGATTAATGGTCAGCCGTCCCGCTGTCCTCGCGGTTGGGTCGCCGAGCTTGTCGGCGGCCCAGGCGTGCATGTACTCGTGGAAGGAGATGGACAAGAGGAATATCGGAAGCGTTAGGATGAGAATCTCAATCTTATCAATCAAGTTCCAAGTACTCCTGTTATGATTCGGTCTGTGTGTCTGCGGATTCTAATCATTCGAGACCGTACGAGCAACTGCCGCAAGAAGGGTCTCTCCGCGCTCTGAGAGAGATGAGAACTCCAGCCGTCTTCTCTCCGGCTCAGAGGAGAGAAAAGAGAACTTTATCCACAAATCGGGCTCGAGACCGGAGAGCCGCTCCACCCATTCTACCACGCCGGCGGCATCTGTCAGATAGTCATCCAGCCCCAGTTCTTCGGCTTGGATGGAAGAGAGGCGATAAAGATCAATATGCGCCAGAGTTATTCGCCCTGTGTAGATATGTATGAGGACGAAACTCGGGCTGGTGGCCGGCTCATTTGACCCGATGCCTTCTGCAATCCCCTGTGTGAAGACCGTCTTTCCCGCACCCAGGTCTCCCTCCAGACCGATGAGATCACCCACAGCCAGCGCCTCCGCAACAGCCGCGCCAAGCCGGCGGGTCATTTGCGGAGAATCTGAAACTAGAGAAAAGGGTTTCTTGTTTTGCATATTTTCGGTTAACAGCTAGTGCGGGACTATGGTATCTCGAATCTCATTCCATCTCTGGCGGCGATGACATTTACTCCGGTCTCATCAGAGAGCCGCTGGGCGATCTCCCAGGGATGAGCCTTCAACACCGTCATACCGAAATGGGTGAGAATCGCTGTTTCAGGCTTGATCTCCTCAATCAGACGCTTCGCCTCCGGGATGGAGAGATGAGCGATCTCTTCCCGCGGCTCCAACAGAACTGTATTGATGACTATTGTTGGTGCCTGATAGTGTTCGGCGAGTTCGGGAAAATAGTTTGTATCTGCGATATAGGCCCAGCGTGTCCCGGCCCTCTCAAAGATCATCCCATAGGTTTCGGTGGGGTGCTGGTGGCGAACCGGAGTATGAATCTTAACCTCCCCGATTTCCTGAGTGCCGCCTTCCTCCCAATGGGCAATCCCATTCATATAGCCGCGCAGGTAATGCAGCACAACCGGATCTTCTTCAAAAGCCTGACGGGGGCCGATGACCTCACCGCGGGGATGAAAGCCCCCATTGGTCATCGCCTCTATCATGGAGTTGATGTCTGCAGTGTGATCGAGATGAGCGTGGGAAAGCAGGATGGCGTCCAATTTGGCGGGTTCTAGTTTTCGCTTGACGGCCTGTACAAGAGCGCCCGGGCCGGGGTCAATATGGAGCCTGGTTGAGCCCATTTCGACCCACATTCCTCCGGAAGCGAGTAGTTGCTTGAACACGAGTATGCGTGCTCCACCGGTTCCAAGAAAAGTAATCTGATTCATACGCGCGGCAATTATACAGGATTCAGAACCAGTGAGCCGATGAGTTCACTGATCGAGGAGAGGCCCTCTTCCTGCAGAAACGAAGCGATTCCATCTTTGACTTTATGGGCAGCAAGCGGGTCAACGAAGAGCGCGGTTCCCACCTGGACTGCGCTGGCTCCGGCGATGATGAATTCGAGCGCGTCTTCCGCCTTCATGATTCCACCCATTCCGATAACGGGGACCTTTACCGCTTGAGCGACCTGATAAGCCCGCAGCAGCGCAGCGGGGCGGATAGCGGCGCCGGAAAGCCCGCCGAAATTGGCGCCCAGCAAAGGGCGTCGCCTGTGGATGTCAATCGCCATACCGGAGAAGGTGTTTATGAGGCAAATGGCATCCGCTCCGGCCTGCTGGCAGGCCTGTGCAATTGCGGCGATATCGGTGACGTTTGGAGTGAGTTTGGGAATCACAGGCAGGCTGGTACTGTGCTTGACTGCCGCCGTCACCTCAGCCGCAGTATCAGGATTGACCCCGAAGGCCATGCCGCCGGCGTGCACATTGGGACACGAGATGTTCACTTCCAAAGCGGAGACTCCCTCCACACCCTCAAAGCGAGAGGCGATCTCAGCAAACTCTTCGACTGATTTACCACCTATGCTGGCGATGATGTGGGTGCCGTATTCGCGCGCAGACGGAAGTTTCTCAGACAGGAAATCTTCGAGGCCCACATTCTCCAGACCGATGGAATTGAGCATTCCGGCGGGAGTTTCTACAGCGCGATGGTGAGGAGGGTTGCCGAGGCTCGGCTGAAGCGTGATAGTCTTTAACACAAGTGCGCCCAGTTCGCCCCAGGGAGCCAAACCGGCCCATTCTTCACCATAGCCGAAGGGCCCGGAGGCGGCCATCACCGGATTCTTCAGCCGAAGGGAAGCAATTTGAACCGACACAGACGGGCTCTTCTCAGTCAATGTCGCTCTCCTTTGCCCATACTATATCGAACAGGTCGAAGACCGGTCCATCTTTACACACTCTCCGATAGACATATCCCGGCGGATCGGGATGTCTAAGTGCAACCACACAGGAACGACACGCGCCCACTCCACAGGCCATGCGTTCCTCCAGAGATACCTCACATGACACATCCTTTGGCATTATGGCGGCAAGAGCTTTCAACATCGCTCTGGGCCCCACTGCATAGGCCTGGATGGGTCGTCCTGTGGCGGCCAGTTCCGGCAATCGCCTTTTGAGCAAATCGGTTGCCAAGAGGCCGTCTTCCTCGCTGACGAATTCGGTATCCACCCCGACAGCCTCCAACTCAGGAATCCTCGCTCTACCATCCTGCAGTTCGACCTTGCAGGGGAACTCCTCGTTCGATTTTGCCCCCGCGAGAAGATAGACCCGGCCGCCTTTGGCGGCGAGTTCCATTGCCAGCCACCGCAAAGGGGCAACTCCCATTCCGCCGGCGATCAGGAGAGCGGTCTTGTCCTCAACCAGAGTGAAGCCATTTCCCAGAGGGCCCAGACAATCAATCAGTTGTCCCGGTTTGTGCCGCGCCAGCAGCCGTGTGCCCGTTCCCATCAGCCGGAGGATGAATTCCAGGTTGTCGGGCGTGGTTGAAGGGGAATTGGCGCTGACTCCAGAGATACTCAAAGGGCGGCGAAGTAAGGGGATATCTTCCTTCATAAAGCCTGGAACACAGTGAACAAACTGCCCGGGGCGGGCGCGACTGGCGATATCCGGCGCATGCAGTACCAGCCGATGGCAGGTCGAACATCTCTCCTTGGCGGGCCCGCTTTCCAGCACCTTAGCCATGATATGGCGGATTTGATTCATCTGATTCATCATCCCTTGATGAGAGAATACTCAGACCCTCGATGTTTATTCACAAACAAGCCCCGACTCGCCGCCCTTTATCACTGCATGGGCGACAGAACCGAGGCCGAATTTCCGCTAGCCGCGGCAGAGCGTTCCTCTGCGGACTTATTCCGTTACCTCCTCTATCACCGCGGTGCGGATTTGGTCTCCTCGATGATAGCGAACGGTCGCCGGTCGGCCCACCTTCAGTTTCGCTACCGCACGGGTATAATCCTTGAGGTTGCGCACCGGAGTGAGGTTTACCTTTACTATTATGTCTCCCGGTCTGATGCCTGCGCGGGCGGCATCACCGACCGGGTCCATATTCTTAACGACTACGCCCTTAGTATCAGGCTCAACACCCAGAGACGAAGCCGTCTCGGGGGTAAGTTCACTCACCCAAAGACCCAAGCGGCCTTTTGTGGGCTCTTCAGGACCGGTCTTGGCTGCAGTGACTTCCTTCGTCTTTTTCCCAATTGCCACTACCACTCTCTTCTCTTTGTTATCGCGGATGAGTCTAATCGTCACCTCTGTGCCTGGGCGAGTGCGCTGCACAGCGGACACCAACTGGTCGCTGGTTTCGATGGGCTGGCCGTCATAGCCGATGATGATATCCTCTTCTTGAATTCCGGCCTCAGAGGCCGGGGTGTCAGGAATGACCTGTTCCACGAACGCTCCCTGCTTCACCCCATATATCTCAGCCAGACCTCGCTCCATGTCTCTCAAGTAGACTCCCAGCCGGCCGCGTACAAACGATTCTCCTCGCTTCAGGGCGGCGATGATGGCTTGGGTTTGCGAATTGATGGGAATGGCGAACCCAATGCCGACATTACCCGTGCCTGGTCCCGGGCTCATGATAGCCTGGTTGATACCAATGACTTCGCCCTTCAGGTTGACGAGGGGGCCTCCGCTGTTGCCCTGATTGATTGAAGCATCGGTCTGGAGCAAATCCCTAAATGGAGAATAGGGGCTCTCTCGACGTCGAAGAGTTCGGCCCTTTGCGCTTATTACTCCGGTGGTGACGGTGGCCTCCAGCCCGAAGGGGCTTCCGATTGCCATTACGAAAGAGCCGACTTCTGAATTATCTGCATTGCCAAGGCGCGCTGATGCAAGAGGCTCATCTGAGTCAATATTGACAATGGCAAGGTCGGTCTCAGGATCGGTTCCGACGACCTCTCCCTTGTACTCTTGTTCGCCTGCGGTCACCACGGTAATGCGGGCGGCCTCGGAAACCACGTGCACATTGGTCAAGACATAGCCGGCCGAATCAATGATTACCCCTGAGCCGGTTCCTTGCCTGGGCATGGGGCGACGGCGAGGCACCTGAGGCATGAAGGGCCGGAAGGGCGCAAAGAAATCCTCTTCTTCGCTGGGTTTGGGCTGGGTTTCCACCCGAATATGCACCACCGCCGGCGTTACCTCCTTCGCCACCCCGACAAAAGCGGCTTCCAAGGACTGGACCGCGGGAGAGACTGTTTGCGCCGCCTGAGCAGGCTCTACGCCGGGGTGCCATCTTGACCCCAAACCAAAGCCGAGGCCTCCGACCAGCAAAAGCCCCAGCAGCAGGTAGATGACCGCACGCCGGGGATGACGGGCCAGAGCAACCTCTTTCAGTCTGCTCATCGTGACGGTGTCTCGATTATCTTTCATTGTGTTACCTCCGTAGTCAGTGAATCCGAAATCGGGCCGTTCCTACTTTTATCACAATAAACTTAGACAGAAAAGCCGTCGGAAGGTTCCGTTTGGAAACTTACCCTACAAGATTGACGAAAGCCGGTTGAGTGATAGAATAGAGAAGCGGCAAATCCGTATATTTACCGGTATGGTGGCTGTAGCTCAAAGGTAGAGCGCTGGACTGTGGATCCAGTGGCTGCGGGTTCGACTCCCGCCAGCCACCCCAATTCGCCATTCGCCTCGGCAATGGTCTTGGAATGAGAGGTTGCCGGAGATGAGGAAAGAGGGCGCTACACTTTTGGAATTACTTGTAGTAATGAGCATTATCTTGGTTCTGGCAGCAATACTCTGTCAAACCTTCACCAGGGCAATAGCAAAAGCCCGAGAACTAGCATCTCCCGGGGACGGGGATGGACATCATCGCCTGCAACTGACAAACGGACATGACTTGGAGGGCTTTGCTCTTGTTGATACAATCCGGACAAGAGCTCTGTGTGACTATGTGTAATACATCGGGTCCTCGGCCACGGATACAGCCATAACGATCTGGGGGTGGGCAGACGATGGTCACCAACCCACATGGCTGCCTCGGTGAACGAGTTTGCCCTGTAAGGCGCCTGTAGCTCAGCCTGGATAGAGCACCAGACTGTGACTGCGGGCGGCTAGGTCGCCGTAGGCGACCGCCGTGGTGGTGCCGCTCATTGCGGCACCTAGCCATTCGAATCTCGCCAGCCACCCCATTATGACCTCTCCCAAGAACTTTTCATCGCCCACACGCCTGTCATTGGCGACGGCAGGGTGGCCCATCGTGTCAGAGCTCGGCCAAGATGCCGAGTAGCCTGACTTCACTCACTCTGATGCCTCCCAGGGCCCTCACATGTAGCCATTTGCAGGGCCCACTTTGTCCGAAGAAATGAACAAAAGGCAACAAAGCGAAAGGATATATAGATAGATACCGCAAAATACCTCCCGTAAGTCTCATCTTTTGTCGCCTTGGAAGTGATGCTGCGTTGTGTCAAGGCACGAGAGCGCATTGTCGTTTGCAGTGTTAGTGCAGGGTAGTACCTACTAACTATCAAGGGAGGAAAGAGATGAGAAGGATGAGAAAAGGAGGGTTTACGCTTATCGAATTGCTAGCGGTAATAGGGATTATCGCGATTTTGGCGGCGATACTATTCCCGGTCTTCTCGAAGGCCAAAGCAAAGGCAAGGCAGACCGTGTGTCTTTCTAATGTAAAGCAGTTAACCATGGCTTTTCTGATGTACACTGATGATTGGGATGAGCAATTACCCCTCCTCCTATCACCAACGGACGGGGATCTTCTTGATGCAACCGAATCGGTCGATCCATATGTACCGGATAAACGGGTCTGGCACTGCCCGGCGTGCAAAGGGCCTGTAAATTACGTGATCAACGGGGACACGAACGCTCTCCCGCTCTATGAAGCACGCTATCCTTCCAGAACCATCTTGCTCGCCTGCGCAAGCTGCAGTGCCCTCGATAATATGGTCGGGCGGAAGTATGTTCTAGAGGAGCAAGGCGAGAAGACCGGTATAGTGATCGACATTCGTATTCCTGCAGACCCGACTACCATAGACGGCGATCTGGTATGGACCGCATGGACGGTCATTGTCACGTGCCTTGAGCCCTGCACGAAAATAACCTGGATCCTCAAGTGGCGAGATTACAGAGAGGTCCCAGGAGTGGGTCGAGTGCCATTTGGCGTGCCCGGAAGTAGCGATGTTGGCCAAAAAGCGACAAAGAGCTGCCCGCAGGGAGTTCTCTTGAAGAAGTTGGTCGACATCTTCCACTTTAGGTGGGCGATTCGATACGGGGGGGGATGGAAGGACCCACCGGGCTTTTTCTTTGACCTCCATTCTGGCGGAGCCAACTATGGCTTCCTGGATGGGCATGCTAGGTGGTATCAGCACGACAGCATAAGCCCGTCGCAGGATGGTACTCACCCCGCCTGGAGTGTGTGGTAAATGGTCACCTTACCGCAAATGGGGGCACTTCTCTCTTGCCCTGAGAATCTGCGATAACATCTGCCCCGCAAAGGCAAATTCACTTTGCGGAGCTTTTCATTTTTAATTCCTGATGGTTTCAAGTCTGGCCTTCTGATATAATCTATGCGCAACTGACCAGTAACAGGTAGGGATGTTTTCCCGGCTTTCTATTCTCTCCTGTTACCGCAAATCGCGCCTGTAGCTCAGCCTGGATAGAGCACCAGACTTCGGATCTGGGTGTCGGGGGTTCGAATCCCTCCGGGCGCGCTTTCCCTTATCTTGACAATCTCTGGCAAGAGATATCTTCGCCACACATTAGCACTTCGACTGCGTGTCAGGTGCCCAACTCTGCCAGGGCCTTTTCCGCTTGCTCCTTATTTGGGGCTTTGCCGTGGAAGTCCACGACACCCTCCATGAAGGAGACTCCCTTGCCTTTGACGGTATGGGCGATGATCATGGTGGGTTTGCCGGCCGCCTTGCGGTCGGGTGAAAGCGCGTGGAGAATCTGCGGGATGTCGTGACCGTCTATTTCAACTACGTTCCACCCAAAGGCTTTCCATTTGTCGGCCACCGGTTGGACGGCCATCACTTCTGCATTGGGGCCGTCAATCTGGAGGCCGTTGAAATCCAAGATGGCGGTTAGATTGTCCAGCTTATAATGGGCGGCGGCCATGGAAGCCTCCCAGATTTGACCTTCCTGGCTTTCCCCGTCACCAATCATGACGAAGATTCGCCGCGGGCTCTTGTCCAGTTTCGCCGCCAGCGCCATCCCGACACCGGTGGCCAGTCCCTGGCCCAGTGAGCCGGTGGTCATCTCCACCCCGGGGACTTTGCACATATCGGGATGCCCCTGCAGCGGGCTGCCGAGCTTGCGCAGGCTCATGAGTTGCTCTTTGGGGAAGTAACCGGCTTCCGCGAGAGCCGCATATAGTACCGGACAGGCGTGCCCTTTGGAAAGGACAAAACGATCTCGCTCCGGCCAATCCGGCCGGGCGGGGTCATGGCGCATGATATGGAAATAAAGACAAGCGACGATGTCCGCCGCGGAAAGCGAGCCCCCTGGATGGCCGGATCCGGCCTCGGCCAACATCATGATGATATCCCGCCGAATCTGCCGCGCTCTTTCCTGCAGCAGAGAAACGGTGTCTCCCTGTGGGGCAGGTGCGCTTGATTTGCTTTCAACTTCTTGCTTGCTCATTACATACCTCAATCCGGGAACATAATTCTTTGTCGGACAAACGGAGTCAGACGAGGCTGCCGCTAGGGCAGGGGCAAATCCTCAAACTGATAGGGAAGGGTCTGTACTCCAAGTATTCTTTCCACTCGGTAGCGCACACCGCGCGGTGGGTGTGACGGGGTTGCGAATGTCGCCGTGATGGTCCTGGCGGCTATCTTCCCATTTTCATCATACTGATATGTGCGAGAGATGGAAAGGGCCGCTTTCGGCTGCCCGTCAGCGTCAATAAGTTCCACCTGTTCATTTCTCCACTGTGTTGCCGCATCGGGCTCTTGCTTAGAGGATCTTATTTCCACCTCTACCTGATAAGGCTTCTCCTCCGCGTCTTCTTTCTGCCCCACAAAGGTGGGAGTTATAACAAGACCCTCCAAAGATTGGCCGCAGAATTCCTCCTCGGCCACGCAGATGAAATCCAGCCGGAGGCTTTCTTTCTTCTCATAACACACCAGAGAGGCGGAGAAGGACTTCAGGCTCTCCGCTGCCGGAGCCATGTCCGAGAACCATACCTCTATCGGTATCGTTGTTGGTAGGGAGCCGTTGGGGGTGAACCGAGCAGGAAGACGAATCTGTTGAAATACGAGACTGTTCTCCCGGTCATCAGTTGCCTCAGGTTCTTGAGCCATTTCCAGGAGGTGCTCCAAGGCTTCAGTTTCCCCTTGGATGGAGAGGCTTATGAAAGCGCTCATCTGAGTCCCGGCCGGCTTGGTCAAGTCCAGCACATGCCCCACTGATTCAAGGCATACGGTGTAGGGGCCCACCTCGGTTGTGGCGGGCGCCGCCGCGGCGGGGAATGCCGCCAACATCTGGAGTATCAGAACCGGAATCCAGACTTTCAGTTTCATTGCAGATAATCCTCTTATGATTTCGCTCAACAATAGGTCAGAGCAGTTTCGCCTGGGCGTCGGTGGTTGGCTCAATGCCCAAGTGCTGCAGGGCGCGTTCAGTGACTTTTCGACCCGCAGTGGTACGCACCAAGAATCCGAGAGCGAGCAGGAACGGCTCCACCATGTCCTCCAGGGTGCGAGCCTCCTCCTGGAGAGTGGCGGAAAGGGCTTCTATGCCCACCGGACCGCCGGCGTAGTTCTCGACGATTGTCCTCAAGAGCCTGCGGTCAAGGTCGGTGAGCCCTATATCATCCACCCCCTCCAGTCTCAGCGCCTGGTCGGCGAGTTCGCGGGTAATCTGTCCATCTCCCTTCACCTGTGCATAGTCTCGCACCCGTCGCAAAAGTCGGTTGGCAATGCGAATCGTCCCCCGGCTGCGGCGGGCGATCTCCCGCGCCCCTGACTCTTCCACAGGGACCTCAAGTATGGAGGCGGATCTCTTTACGGCCTTGAGCAAATCTTCTTCACTGTAAAAGGTGAGTTCCTTGAAAAGGCCGAAACGCTGGCGAAGAGGAGAGGAGACCAGGCCCGCGCGGGTGGTCGCTCCAATCAGGGTGAAACGGGAGATGGAGGGGCGATACACGCGTGCGTGGGCGCCTTTATCGAAGATGATGTCAACGCGAAAATCCTCCATCGCCGGATACAGGAATTCCTCGACCGTTTTGGAGAGGCGGTGGATTTCATCAATGAAGAGGATGTCACCTTCCTCCAGGTTGGTGAGGACTGCGACCAAATCTCCGCCCCGCTCCAGGGCAGGTCCGGAAGACCCCTTGAAAGCGGTTCCCATCTCATTGGCGATGATGCGGGCGAAGGTGGTTTTGCCCAGGCCGGGCGCGCCGAAGAAGAGGATATGATCCAGCGGCTCCCCGCGTTTCTTGGCCGCGGCGATGGCGATGTGAAGGGATTCCACCACCTGCTGCTGGCCGATACACTCTTTCAACCGGCGCGGCCGCAGGTTCCAGCGGTCCTCGCGTTCCTCTTCACTGGCGCCTTTCAGCAGCGCATCTGCCGCGCTCTTCTTCTGGCTCATACAACTTTCCTGTTCAGATTTCCATAAGACTGAGCGGGAGAGAATCCACGGCTCTCAATCAGCCTGTCTTTTGGCCCCGGAAGATCTCCTCGAAGAGCTCCTCCGCGGAAGAGATCGCGGGATTCCGCTTCATCGCCTCTTCCACCACTTTTCTTGCCTCCACGGAGCGATAGCCAAGTTGATCCACCAGCGCGTTGAGGGCTTCCCGCACAATCGCCTCCCGGTCTTCTTCCGTTGAAGGAGGGGCGCCTTCCTCTTCTGACATGAGGGCGAATTTTCCAACCTTGCCGTTCAAGGTGGCAATGATCTTCTCCGCCTTTCTCTTGCCGATTCCGTCCAAGCGAGTGAGCATGGGGACATCTCGTTCCTCAATCGCACGGGCAATTATGGCGACCGGCTTGGTCATCGCTTTTGCCGCCGCCGTGGGCCCCATGTCTTCTACACTTATCAGTTTCTCGAAGAACTCACGCTCCAATTCATTTTCAAACCCGATAAGCAGGGGGCGAGATTGATGCTGACTGTGATGATAGGAGATGAACAGCCTGATTTCATCTCCGTCTTTGCCCGCCCGCAAAGAGTGCAGATACTGCTGGCTGATGGGGAGCACCAGCACCTCATATCCCACCCCGCCGGCGAGAACGAGCACACTGTCATCTCCCTTGCGCAGCAGCCGTCCTTCAAGATAGCAAATCACTTCCGTCTGAACCTTTCACTTCTTGGCCTGTGAGGGCGCCGAAGAATCCAGCCGCAGCGCGCCCACCACGGCAAGAGCCAGCGCATCGGCGATGTGTTCCGAGTCCGGTGGTTCCTTCAGTCCGAGGAGCCGCCCTATTGCCACGCTCACTTGCTGTTTAGAGGCACGGCCATAACCGGTAAGCGCCTTTTTCGCTTCTGTCGGGGCGACCTCTGTCACTTCCATTCCTGCTCGCTGAGCGGCAAGGCAGAGCACTCCTCGGACATGGCCCATCACTACCGCGGTATATGGGAAAGAATATGCGGAGTAGAGTTTCTCCAGTGCCATCATGCGGGGCTTCCACTGCCCGAGGATTGCTTCCAGTTCCGCGAAAATGCTTTCCAGACGTTCCTGAAGAGGCCGTTTGGCGGAGGATTTGACTTCTCCAAGATGATGCAACTTGAGTTCTCCATTAACTACTTCCAATACAGCAAACCCTGTCGCCCGCAGGCCGGGGTCAATTCCTACTACAATGGTGCGCCCTGAATTGCTGGTTTCTTCCGCCGCCACAGACATGCGGTCACTCTTGTGTATCTTAGACTCTCGACTCTCGTACTTTGTTGCTACTCGCGAGCCATTTCCTCCAGGACGGCTTCCATCTTTTCCAGTTCCCGCTCAAATCCGGTGAGGTCGCCTGCGCGCAGGCGCTGTTGGGCGCGGCGATAGTGTTCGCGGGCGCGCGCTGCTGCAACACGCAGCTCTTCTGCGGATTTTGCGGCAGTTGGCGGTCTTGGTGCCGCTGCCGCTTCGGCCGGGGTGGGCTTGGCCGCCTCCGGCGGAGTGGGTTTTGCGAATTCCACGCCTTCCTCCAGCGCCTCAGCGGTGAGCCGTGGCGCCGCTCCCACTGCAATCGCCAGGGCCCTCCTCAGTGTTGGAGCGAAGAAGACTCGCAAAGTCTCTCCTTCCTGTCTGCCTACCACTACAAGTTTCAACTGCGGAATGGCTGCGGTCTCGGCTTTTAGGAAGATGGGTTCAACATACAATATCGACTCACCCAGAGGAATCACCAGAAGATTACCTCTCACCACCTGCGACCCTCGCTCACCCCACCAACTGAAGAGTTTGCTCATTTCCGTGTCCGAGTCAATCAAGGCCTCGAACTGGATAGGCCCGAATACCTGCTCCGCGCGTGAGAACTCATAGGTAAGCAGTTCTCCGTAATGATCAGGATCACTGCGCGCTGCCATCCACGCCCGCATGTTATCTTTGCGGAGAGGAGAGAAAGGAATCATGAGAATGAACTCCGGCTTCGTCTCTCCAGGTAGCCGCATAACCGCATAGTAGGCCTGCATGCTTTCTCCCTCCGATACCGACGGTCTGCCGCCATACACGTCTCTGAGGGAGGCCTGTTTGCCTGCTGCTTCCCTGGCGATCTGCCACTTGTCCGATTTGCTGTAGAACTCATCGGGTTCCAACATGTGATAGGTAGAGAGAACTCGCGCCTGCAGATGAAAGAGTTCCTCCGGATACCGAATGTGCTTTCGCAGATTCTCGGGGAGGTCCTCCAATGGGTGGAAAGTGCCGGGGAATATCTTGCTGAGAGTCTTGAGGATCGGATCCTCTTCATCCGCGACGAAGAAACTGGTTGTGCCACTATAGGGGTCAATCACTATCTTCACAGAGTTGCGGATATAGTTGATCCTCCCGTAGGCGCGTCCCGGAAAGGCCCGGTGAGGCTCGGAGTAGGGGAGGCGGCCGGAAACCGTGTATGCATCTTGAATCCAGTAGAGTTTTCCGCTTTCAGAAATGACCATGTAAGGGTCATAATCATAGGCCAGGAACGGGGCAATCGCGTTCAAACGCTCGCGAATGGAACGACGAAAGATGATCTTCGTTTCCTCTGTGATGTTCTCTGAAAAGATCAAATCAATGTGACCGAAGCGCATGCTCAGCGCCAGCCGGTTCAACATGGGGCCGATCGGTACTCCGCCCGTCCCCGTATAATTCGCTTTGGCGGTTATATCGCCTTCGATGGGATAATCAATCTCCGGAAGGGTCGTACGTACCAGGGAATACTGCTGCGAATTGGCGATCTCTCCGAAGTAGATTTCCGGTTGTGTCACCTGAGGAAGGCGGTCACTAACTGGCGGGATGTCACGTACCAAGAGGCGCGGTTCTCCCGCGCGGGAGGCTTCATTGACCGGAGAGAGTACAACACCATAACCGTGGGTGTATTTGATGTGCTCATTTTGCCAACCGCTTTGGGGGAGGCTTCCCAAGTCGATCTCCCGCGGCGAAAGCATGACCTGGCGATACTCGCCGTTTATCGTATAGCGGTCAATATCAACATTCTCGAAATGGTAGTAAGTGTGAAGTTCCTGTTTGCGCTTATACGCCTCCCGCAAAGGCCGATGATCCCACAGCCGCACATTCTGGATGGTGATTCGTTCTTCTTCCAGGTTTTGCGAGTCATAGGCTTTGAGAGGAGGGAAGGCGAGGTCTCTTACTTCCTGCAGCCCAAAGCCGAAGCGGGTGGCCTCAATGTTCCGGGCAATGTATTGGGCCTCCCGGGTCTGTTCGCTCGGCTCGACGCGGAAACGCTGGACCGCGGCGGGGTAGATACTGGCAAGAATGGAGGCCACAATGAGGAAAGCGATTGCGCCGAGGGGGAGAACAAGTCCTCGGAGACGCAGATTTGCCAGCACCACCAGCGCGCCCAGGATCGTTATTGCCAACAGCACATAACAGGCGAAAAGACGGGCATTGACATCGGTGTATGACGCTCCGAAGACAACTCCCCGCTCAGAGTAGAGGAGGTTCAAGGCCTGGAGCCAGTAATCCCAGCCTTTTGATAACAGCCATGCGGCGACGAGAATCGACAGATGGACCTTCACATGAGGAGCAAAAGCCGGCACCCCGCGGACGGTGCGGATGGCCTTGCCCAGATAATGAATGGCGGCGGAGAGAATGATGGCCGCCGTCAAGGCGCCGGCGACGTGGTTTTGCGCCATCTCGATGAGCGGCAATTGAAAGATATAGAAGGAGAGATCTCGGTCGAAAACAGGATCCGCTTTCCCGAAAGGTGTCGAATTGAAGGCCACAAGTGCGGCGAGCCACCGCCGGGAGGCATTTACCGCCACTCCATAGGCCAAGAGCAGGATTACCGCCAGCGCGACACGCCCCAGCCAGCGCTCCAGGAACTTCTCCACCTCATAAGCAACCTGCAGACGGGATTGGCTCTCATACTCATACCAGGCCGCGCGAGGAGCCATTCGAAGAGCGAGCAAGGCATTCCCGTAGACGACCGCGAAGAAGAAGCCTCCAAAGATAAGACCCATGTAGATCTTGGCCGACAGGCCCCGCCAGAAGATCCCTCGATAGCCGACTTCACCGAACCAGAGCCAGTCCGTGAATAGATGTGTCAGCCTCGGCGCAGCCCACAAGAGCAGCCAGAGGACTACGATTATTACGACCCAACGGATTATGCGCGGACGAGCCATCTCACTTCCTCCTCTTCTTCCAATTCAGGTGAATTACCTCTTCGATGCCAGCCTAATGCATGAACATGATCCCGCCGATAATCAAGGCAAGTATAGCACCGACCCACACATAGGGAAGAGTGCGTCTAAGGATTTGGTTCACCTCCAGGCCCAGGTGATTGGCGATCCAGACATTATGGGTATTGGTGGGATCACATACTCCCTGTATCTGACCTACAGAGAGAAGCGCGGCCATTACAGATGAAGCCGGCAACACCGCGGCCATCATCTTGCCGATGCCAAAACCCATGCCATACAGGTTCAGAGGCCCTCGATAAAGGGCAAGTGGAGCGAATATGGCGAACCCCACAACATAGGTGAGCGGCGAGCGCGGCAGGACCGCCTGCAGCAGCGGCTGGAGACTGCCAAGGACAGTAGGATGCATTACCGCATTCACCAACATTCCGATGCCAAGCATCAAGGCCACTGCGGGCGCGACATTGCCTAGGCCTTCGTAAATCGCGCGTGACAACAATTTGGCGCCGCCGGAGCCGGGCCGCCAGGTTGTCGCCAACCCCCAACAGATGCCCACTACCATCGCCGCGGTAATGGGAAACTCGAAGGCCTCCGGATCATGCAGGATCTGCTTGCGCACGGCAAAAGCGAGCACCAAGAGCAGTGGCACAAGCGGGGTGATCAGTGCAAGCACACCCACGGGAGGTTTCGTTTCGGTCGAAGCGGCCGCGGCCCAGAAACTCCGCCGGCCCCGGCGCACTTCTATCAAGGCAAAGGTTATGGTTACTAGCGCGAAGATTCCTGCGGCGGGAATCGCAAAACGCAGGATGGTGGCCGTGTCCAATCCAAGTTCGAGATAGAGCTGCCAATTCGTCAAATTGAAGATACCGCCAAGGCTCATCCCCAGCAAGAAAAGCCCTCCCACCATCATCGGAGCCAGCCCCAGACTCAGCAGGATGGGGAAAACGATAGTCGCCACCATGATCACCGCGCCCAGCCCTCCGAGAGTGGTGAAGAGCAGCGCTACCACTGCAGTGAGTAACAGAGAAAGCAAAAGTGGGCGGTCTCCGCCGAGTTCCGCGGCCTTTTTGACAAGGGTCTCGGCAATGCCGGTTTTCGACATAATCTCCGCCAGGATGGCCCCCAACATGGCCGTGACATAAGCCGCATGGAGCCGGAAGAGGCCCTTTTCTATGACCTCGATGAATATATCCGGTGCCGGCATCCGCGCGGCAACGGCAATCGCCACCGCCATCAGCGGCAAAGCCAGCAAAGCCGGCAAGCGCCCCAGGTACATCAGGACAGCCGCGCCTGCGAAAATCGCCAATACCGCTATCGTTGTTACGTCAATCACCGCTGAGTAACCGTACCTGATAATGTATGCACTATCTTTGAATACCTTGAAATGGGGGGTGGTTTACTCCCCCGCCTGCGGGAAAGGGTAACATAAATGCAGATGCAAGCACATCCCTGCTCATCTGTGCAGCAAGAATGTCTTGTCGATGCGGCTTAATCAGCGAGAGTTGACTTGAAAAACGAGGAAAATGAGGATAAACTCTGACTGTTATTCCTCTATGGAGGGGTGTCCGAGTGGTTTAAGGAGGCGGTCTTGAAAACCGCTGGCCGAGCAATCGGCCCGGGGGTTCGAATCCCTCCCCCTCCGCCAGGGGAGATAAAAATGACGCACCCTCCAGGAGGGAAGTAGTAAATATCCGCTCGCCCGTGAGTGACTCGGATCAGCCTGTTGTTCTCCAGGGTTTCCTCAAGTTGAGCCTCTCTCTTCAGTAGTTCGTCTTCCTGTTCTTTGAGTTGGTGGAGGCGCCGGTTAACGACTTCCAAATCGAGGCGGCCTTCTTCGATGGCTCGGTAGTATTTCCCCTGGCAATGGCTCAAGCGACCTGGGCCCTTCAATTTCAGCGGCAGGGCCCCTCCTCAGTTCACCGCAGAGTGCAATCTCACAAATGTCTCATTCTTGCTGACAAGGTACATATGAAAACAACTGGCGATGGTTAATCAGGGACTTGTAGCGGAGCGGCTGGCGTCTTGTTGAGCCCAAAACTGCGTATGCGAGAGCACAGTTGATCTGATTCTCGTAAGTAGTTGTAATCACACAGAGAGGTGGGTATGATAATAATTGGCCAGTTAATAAGGGATTCCTGCCCTTCTATGCAACAGATAGCGGCTAAAAGTCCTCGGTGCTGAAAAGGCTTGAAACATTCGGGGTCTCAGAGGCATCTGATATCTCGGAGAGCCGAGGTGAGTTCGAATATCGCTGCCTCATTTCTTCTTTCTGCAAAAGGCGACCTCTGCAATCCTAGAGATGCCCGGCCTTTCCTCGGGTCCTTGGGAGACACGTAACACGATCTTGCCGTCTGCACGGTGGCAAGAACAACTTGAAAGAGTGCGGAGGAACATGTATATCAGTACCTAGAGTACCTGGCAATGAGAAAATGGCGAGCATCTCTGGCGGCTTCGCTTTCTAAGTGTTCAATCGCCATTTCTTATGAATGATGAATAGAGCAGAGTGAGCGAGACCATGTATGCTAAGAAGATACTCCGGGCCTGCCTTATTGCTCTCTTCTTGAGCGGCTTTGCCGATCGCCCAGCCGCGGCAGGGGATTACCTCACTTCCGAATGGCAAGTGGGACAGGAGCGAGTTTCCGGCGCGGACCTGAAGGTCACGCCTCCGCCTGAAGCCCCTGAAGAACTGAGCATTGAGGATGCGGTAAGCGCGGCTTCTCGCTACAACGCGGATTTCCGAGGCACCATACAGAGCCTGCTGAGCGCGCGCTCCAACTGGCAGACAGCGAAACAGCGTTGGAACTTGACCTTGTTCGCGGGAGCCACGCGCACAAGGAATGAGGAGACGACCAACGAGCGTCAGGCAGGCGCGACTCTTTCCTATTCTGCAGTGACCGGCGCGGATTTCTCGGTGACTGCGGAACTCAGTCGGCTGGATTCAGAGGAGAAAGAGCAGAGTTTGGATGCGACCTTTCGTCAGCCTCTGCTGGCCGGAAGCGGGAAGGCTTCTTTCGCCGGCGAGGAACTGCGCTCAGCCCGTAATTCCTACCGAAGAGCACTCATCTCCTTTTTCATTCAGCGCCAGTCTCTGGTGGAGCGAGTCATCTCCGCTTACTTTGGCGCGGTGCAGCAACAACACCTTGTCAGGATTCAGGAGATGAGCGTTTCACTTGCACAGCAAGCTGTGAAGGACGCCTCACTGCGCCTGGAAGCGGGATTGATTCCCGAGATAGACTTGACGCGCGCCCAGTTGAGGCTCGCCAGAGAACAGACCTCAGCCATTCAACAACGCCAGGCGATGCAGGATTCCATGGACAATCTGCTTAATCTGCTGGGCATGCAGGTCGGCGATTCACCCGGGCTGGTGAGTACGGTGGATTTCCGCCCGACCGATGCTGATATGGACCTGCAACAGGCGGTGGGAAGGTCATTGGAACTCCGACCGGAATTGCGCGTCTCTCAACTCTCGATTGAGGATCGTAAGGCCGCGCTAAGGATAAGCCGCAGTGAGCGTCTCCCTTCACTTGACCTCTTCGGTGGATGGAGTAGGACCGCGAATGATACGACATCCCGGCAGTGGGACATCGGCTTGGAGTTGAGCGTTCCAATAAGTTCGCGGTCTTTGCGTGAGTCTGAGCGACAGGCGGAGTGGAGTTTGCTGGTGGCACAGCAGGACCTGGTGGATCTGAGACAGCGGATAATCTCAGAAGTGCGTTCCCAGGTGCGTGCTGCGGAGGCTGCCCGGGCGAATGTGGAGATTGCCTCTCAGAGCGTGGAAGTGGCCCGGAAAAGCCTCCACTTCGCTCAGCGAATGGTGGAGGAAGGACTGCGAACCAACCGCGATCTGCTTGACGCCCAAGACGATTTGACCCGCAGCGAGACTTCTCTCATTACCAGCAAAATCAATTACTATCTCGCCACCGTTAGGTTGCGGCGGGCGATTGGTGAGGACATATCACGGGATCTGCCCGTCGCTCGGGAAACGCCATCTGACGAGACGCTCGAAAAGGAGCCAAAGCATGACGCGCTGGATTAGACCGATAGTGGCGATGGCGGCCGTTGCGCTCGCGGTCTGGCAAGTCAAACTGCTGGTGGAGGTGTTGCGCGGCAAGCAGAAACAGACGGCGGCAGAGACCGTGCTGGTGAGGAAGGGCCCGTTTTCAGTAGGCATCACAAGGGTCGGCACTCTGGGATCCGCCAATGTGGGCAGCATAAGCGCGCCCAGGAGCGGCTCTACGCTCATTTGGCTGATTGACGATGGAGCGCGGGTCGAAAAAGGAGACCTGATAGCAAAGGTGGATGTCAGCCAATTCCAATCTCGAGTTGATGAGCAGCGCATGCAGTATCAAAACCTCGCGGCACAGGTAGAACAAGAGCGGCGCAATTGCACTCGAGACGTTGAGCGGGCGGAGATGCAGGTTGACCAAAGAGAGCGGGCGATGGACGTGCTGGAGCAGTCTCAGACAGTAGAAGTTGAACTGAGCGAGGCCCAGGTGGGCCATGACCTATGGAACCTGAAGTGGGCGGAGGCTAATCTTGACAGATATAGCCGCCTGAGCGACGTGGGTATTGTGCCCAAGTCAAACGTGGAGCAGGCGGAGAGAACCTTGCGAAGTCGGGAATACGCCTTGACCAAATCGGAGAAGTCAGTGAGTCATGTCGCCACCGAACATGCCTGCAAGCAAGGGCAAGCAAAGGCTGACATAGATGCGGCGAAGTTCGACATCGAAGCAGCAAAGCGGCGTATGCGAGAAGGGGTGAGGCACGCTCGAGGACGCGCCGAGTGGGAGAAAGAGCGCCTTCACGAAATGGAGAAACAGTTGGCCAGCGGAGAACTAGAGGCGCCGTGCGGCGGAGTGGTCGTGTTGGGGAGAACCTGGGATCGTTCAGTCGGCGGAAGGAGGGCCCTGCGAGAAGGAGACCACGTATGGTGGCGGAGGAGGATCGCCCATATTACCGATCTCACCAATCTGGAGGTATCGGTGAGGGTAGAGGAATCTTCCGCGGACAAGATAAGGCTGGATCAGGAGGTGATTGTAAACTTCTTGGGCGTGCCGGAACGGGAATTTGAGGGAAAGGTAAGCGCCATCGGCGCGGTGGCGAGACCTGCGTGGCTGCTCGATGACCCGAGTCTACCTCCTGATCAAAATGTCTTCGATATTAAAGTCACCCTTCTAGACCCAGATCTGAAAGTGCTACGGCCGGGAATGAAGGGAGACGTGCAGTTTATCTTCAGCAAAGTGTCGGAGGCGATCTATATCCCGGTGGAGGCGGTCTTCAGCAAGGCAAAAGGCAAAGTGGTCTATGTGTCTGTTGACGGCGGTTTTGTGCCGCGTCGAGTAGAAACCGGAGAACGCAATGATGAAGCGGTGGTGATAACTAAGGGTTTGAAAGAAGGAGAAAGAGTGGCGTTGAGTGACCCAACCAAGACAGAGGCGAAGTGATGAGCCACGATGGGCGCGTCGTCGTCACAGAGGACCTCAAGAAGGACTACTTAGCAGGCGCTGTGACCGTGCATGCACTGCGCGGCGTTTCTGTTGACATAGACCAGGGTGAGATGGTGGCGATAATGGGGCCTTCTGGCTCCGGTAAGACTACACTCTTGAATCTTCTGGGCTGTGTGGATCGGCCTTCAGGAGGACACTACTGGCTGGAGGGTGAGGACGTCAGTCAGATGGGAGATCGAGCACTTTCTCGGATGCGCAACGAGAAGATCGGCTTCGTTTTTCAGACTTTCAATCTATTGCCCCGCCTCAACGCGGCGGACAATGTAAGGCTTCCCCTGCTATATTCGTATCACAGGCGGCCTCGCCAGGCACCGCTGGAGGCATTGAAGCGAGTTGGATTGGCGGATCGGGCGCACCATCGTCCGAGTCAACTCTCCGGAGGAGAACAGCAGCGCGTGGCGATCGCTCGGGCGCTGGTAATGCAGCCTACCATTCTGCTGGCGGATGAGCCAACCGGGAATCTGGATTCGCGTTCGGGAGAAGAGATAATGCTTGTCTTCCAACGGCTCAACCGCGAGGGGATGACTATTCTGATCGTCACCCACGACTCCAACGTGGCCCAGCACACCTCTCGCATTGTGCACGTCTTCGATGGTCAAATCACATCTGATGGGCCTGTGGAGCGGAGGCTGCTGGCCGAGGAAGTCTTGCGGAGCATGCCTAAACGCGGGGCGGAGTCCGAGTAATGAGGACCAAAGCCGGTGTCGCGTTGGTGATAATCGTCGTGGTTACTGTGGTTTGCTTTATTGCGTGGCCGCGGCATCGGCGCTCATCGGAGAGAACGCGAAGGCTCCCCACTTCAGAAGTCGAAGCCGCTGACTTCCGGATCACCCTTCGGCTCCTTGGAAACCTGAAGGCAATGAGGACACACCCCCTTGTCTGTGAACTGGAGAGGGGGAACATCGTCTGGGCAGTCAAGGACGGCAGTCTTGCGAAGGCCGGGGACCTAATCGTTAGGCTCGACTCGGCAGAATTCGAGGAGAAGTCGAGCAAACTTCAGAAGGAAGTGGCCGAGGGGGAAGATCATGTGCGAAAGGTGGAGGATGAGGCTGAGAAAAAAGTGCAAAGTGCTCGCGTAACACTGACCAAGGCGGAGGAGGCGCTTCGGCTCGTGCAATCGCAGAATGAGGCTTCTCTGGAGAAGGCCAGAGCAGAGATCGCCTTTCAGGAAAAAGAACTTGAAGTGACCCGAGGTCAACTGGACAGGCAAAAGCGGCTGGCGGAAGAGCGCTTGGTGGCGGTTACGGAGGTGGAGTCGGCGGAAGAGGAGGTGCGAAAAAGCGAGTTCTCTCTGGAGAAGGCGCGCCGCGCCCTGACACAGGCAGAGAAGGATGCTGCCGCGCAGGAGAAACTCCGCAAGATTGATATTGAGAAAGCGCAGTTGGACCTTGCGGAGGCCGAAACCGCGGGACAAGGGTCGGTGAAACAGGCGCTGAGAGATTTAGCAGTCATGGAAGTAGAACTGGAGGACGCCGAGCGAGAAGTCGCTGATGCAGAAATAAGAGCACCGGCGGTGGGGCTGGTGCTACTTGCATGGCACCGCACCGGGGAGAAACTTCGGGTGGGGGACGAAGTCCACATGGGGCAGCGAATCGCCACTGTCATTGATCCGGCCAAAATGGAGGCACAATGCGATATCGGTGAGACGCAGATTGAGCAGATTGAGGTTGGTCAAGAGGCCACCGTGGTGGTAACGGCGCTGGGCAATACTCGATTGCGCGGGGTTGTCAAAGCGATCAGCAATCTTGCGCAAGAAAGGTTCTGGTGGGAAGGCGGAGCGCCTGGCAAGAAGGTCTTCGCTGCATTGATTGAACTGAAGGAAGCGGACAAACGTCTGCGGCCCGGCATGGGGGTCACAGTGGAAATCGAAGTGGAAGAGGTGAAGCAAGGATTGGCGATTCCCGTGGAAGCGGTCTTCTCCGAGAATGGAAAGCAGGTGGTCTATTTGGTAAGACAAGACAGATATGAAAAGGTTCCGGTGAAGGTGGGTAAGCGGAGTGAACTTATCGCGGTTGTGGAGGGGGAACTCAAAGCGGGTGACAAGGTCGCCTGCAGAAGACCACACCCCAGCCGGTTGATCGCAGTGGAGGTTCCGAAGTGAGGATTCTGCGAGGTCTCTCACAGGGCCTGATGCTTTTCGCCCTGGTTGCCTTGGCGGTGGCGGCCGGTGCATGGGCGCTGCGGATGTCCGCTCTGAAAAAGGCGAAAGAAGAAATGCTCCAGGAGCAAAGAGCGATTGCCGTGACTAAGGCGCGCAAAGGGGATTTCGAGGTGGTGGTGGAGGCAGTAGGCACGCTCGAGGCTGTCAAGTCTGAGTCCATTGCAGCGGAGGTAAGTGGTCAAATAGTGAGGGTGGTGCCGAACGGCATTTGCCTGGAAAAGGGAGATGTGATCGCAGAGATAGATTTTCCCCGCAAGGCGAGGGAACTGCGCTCTCAGACTGTTCGCTACCAGAATCTGTTGGACGAACAAGAGACCCAAAAGCACAACCTGGCGACGCAGGTGGAGAAGGCCGAATCAGAATTGAAGCAGATGGAAATAGAACTGGGACAGTTCCGATCTAATTCGGAGGCAGAACTGAAGGAAAAGACCGCTCAACTGAATCGGGATACGAGCGAATTAGCGCTCGCGCGGAAACGCCTTGAAAGAAAGCGGGGACTCGCCGAAGAAGGCCTGGTTGCGAAGCAAGAGGTCGAGCAGGCGGCTATGGAGATCAAAGCGAAAGAGTTTGACCTGCGGCGCCAGACAAAGCAATTGGAAGTTGACAAGGCGAAGAAGGCTTCAGAGGAGTTGGATAGAGAGGCTAAGGTAGCGCAAGCTCAATCTCAACTGCAGCGCGCCGAGGCCGCCCAGCAGGATGAAACTCGAAACATGGAGATGCGGCTGGGAATCCAGGAACAGCAGTTGAGGCGCGTGCAGGAAGAACTGGCGAAGGCGATCGTGCGGGCACCGAACGCAGGTATCGTAGTGCTTTCGGAACAATGGGATGGAACATCACAGCGCCCCTTAGAGCCGGGCGACCGCGTATGGCAGGGGCATACAATAGCCACTCTTCCTGATATGAGCAAGATGCGCGTGTCCTTGGAAGTGCCGCAGTCTCGGGCGCGCAAGATCAAGAAGAAACAGGCCGCGCGGATTTGCATTGAGGGACTGCCCGGAGTCACGCTAAGAGGCGAAGTAACCGAAGTCGCACAGGCAGCGGGTACAGAAGGAAGCCGATGGGAAGCCAACGCGAGCGCGGAGAAGACCTTCAGAACCGAAATATCCATTACTGACGATGCCGGAGATGCTCCTCTCCGACCGGGTATGACGGTAACCGTGCAAGTCGTTGTGGAGAAGATTGATGGGGCGGTTACCGTACCTTTGGCCTGCGTATTCGACCGAGATGACGGAAAGGTGGTCTATGTAAAGAAGGGATCCCGTTTCCAAGAAGTCAGGGTGGCACTGGGCTCAGAGAATCCAGACGTGGTCGTAGTGACCAAAGGATTGAAAGGCGGGGAGGAGATTTCCCTCAGAGACATCGGCGGTGGAGCAGAGACCTCTTCCGCCAGCAGAGAGGAAGCGACTTTGGCGCTTCCTCTCTAGGAGAAGCATGAAGTGAAGATCTGGTCGGCTATTCTGACTGGAATAAGCGAACTAATGGCGCACAAATTGCGCTCTTTGCTCACCATGTTGGGGGTCATATTCGGCATAGCCTCCGTAATCGCCATGGTCTCCATAGGTGCCGGCGCGCGTCAAGAGGCATTAGAGCAGATAAGATTGCTGGGAGTTGATGTGGTTCACATCAACCGCAAATCACTTACAGGGGATCTGGCGCTGAAAGCGCAGCAGGACTCGCCCCAGGGCCTGACCTATGGTGACGCTCTGGCGCTGAAGAAGTTCTACTCATCTGCGCAGCGGGTGGTGCCGGTGTGTCGCGTCTTCGGCGAGGTGCGAGCGCGTGGGCAAGGCGTGCCCTCAAAGGTATTTGGAACCACTGCCGACTATCCCATCGTGGCGCGCCTGGACATCACTGAAGGCCGCTTCATAGACGAGCACGATGTGGAAAGCCGCGCCCACGTCTGCGTGATCGGTTCGGAAATCAAACGAACCGCCTTCTTCCTGGAAAATGCCACTGGCAGGACTCTGAAGATCGGGAACCAGGAGTTTGTAGTGATCGGAGTGATGGAAGAGAGGTCACTCGCCGGGGGACGCAAGGTAGTGTCATTGCGGGACATAAACGAAGATATTTACATACCAATCACTGCGGCAATGGATGAGTTTCAAATCTACGTTGAACAGGCCATTCCTTCTGACTACAGGACCTTTCGACAACTGTTGGCCCGGCTGAGAGAACGTCCACCGCTGGAGAAGCGTCCAATCACCCAGATCATCTTGCAGGTCGGGGATCAAAGGGAAACTTGGGAGGCTGCGCGAGTGGCCAGCCGGATGCTGGAACAGAGACATAAGGGAATCGTTGACTATGAGGTGGCGATCCCCGCGGAACTGCTCAGACAGAGCCAGCAGACACAGCGCATTTTCAACATCGTAATGGGGGCGATTGCCAGCATCTCCCTTGTTGTGGGAGGCATAGGAATCATGAATATCATGCTGGCGACCGTCAGCGCCCGCGCCCGGGAGATAGGGATTCGACGGTGTGTGGGCGCGAGCCGAGCAGATATCGCCCGCCAGTTCCTGCTCGAGTGTTTGGTCATCACCAGCATCGGAGGGCTGCTCGGAATCGCCTTGGGAGTGGAGATGGCGCGGCTAATCTCCGGATATGCGAAGTGGCGCACTATCGTGTCAGGTCAGGCGATTCTGCTTTCTCTGATTGTCGCCATGACCACTGGCATTGTGTTTGGCCTCTATCCCGCAGTGCGGGCAGCAAAGATCGAGCCGATGGAGGCACTTCGCGCGGAATAGTACAGTCTTTCATTTCTTCTCCCTAGAGGCTTGAACGGAGATGCCCACCCTGTTTGAGGAGTGTCTTGCGCCATGGGTGAAAGTGCCAGGTTTACACCTGTTTGCTAAGGAAGTATAATTTAGTTCAATCGTCCAAGACAAAGCCATTCTCATTTTCGCTTCACTTGCGATCATGCCGCGCGTGCCAACGAGCGGATTGATTAAGGTAGGCCGAGGACTATGTATGGCTTCTGGGATTTGGCTGGCTGCTGCGTGCTGCGGACTCGACTTCGTCAAGCGAATGCTCAGATCCGCCTTCCTGTGTCTTCTTGTATGTATTCTCTTCCAGGCAGCCTCCCCGGCCTTGGCTCAGGGCCCAGAGATGTCCGTCAAAGCAGGCTTTGATGGATTCTACAAGGATTCCGAGTGGGTGCCTGTGACGGTGGACATCTCCAACCGTGGGCCGGAGGTCAGAGGTGCACTCACGATAGTGGTCCCCAACCACCCTGATTTTACCGCCACGACCTATCTCCACCCTGTGGTTCTCGGCTCTCAGACAGACCAGCGTATCATTCTCTACATAAGGGGCCGGGGACTGCTGGGGCGATTGACTGTAGAACTGCGCTCTGAGCAAGGACCGGATGCAGAAGCCGAGACCTCCATTACTTCGCTATCCCCTGAGGATAGCCTCATTGTGGTTCTCGCCCGGGAGCGAGGAGCGCTCTCGTTTCTGACCCGCAGCCAACAGGGGACAGCCAGCACGCAAGGTGGGACGCGGCCGTCCATTTCGGGGCAAAGCGGTTATTCCGCTCAGGGGGGAGTTCGGGTCGTTGACTCTGATCCTCCTTTTCTACCTGATCGCGCCCAAGGCTACGGCGCCGTGGAACTCGTGGTAATAGGCGGGATCACGGCCCAAGCATTCCCTGCCGAAGTCAAGCAGGCGCTGAGAGGCTGGGTAAAGGGAGGTGGCACGCTCGTAGTGATGGGCGGCCCCGATTGGGCGCGGCTGACAGAGCCCTTCTACAGTGAGATGCTTCCAGTGGAGGTGAGCGGAGCAATAGAGGTAAAGGGCCTCGACGGGCTGGGTGCGGTCTATGGTTCGCCACCCGATGGCACTATCGTAATTTCCCGTGCCACACCAAAGCCCGGGGCCTTGGTGCGAGTGAGACAGGGAGCGCTGCCGCTCATTGCCGAGGCTCCATTTGGTTCGGGCCGAGTGATTTTCCTCGCCTTTGACGCTACCAGACCCCCGGTGAGAGGCTGGACAGGACAGGCCATGCTCTGGGAAGACCTGCTGAGTCGTGCCAAGACCAACACGCCACTACTGCAGGCGGCCCTGACCCAGGAAGACGGTTCATATATGTACGGCCCCCCGTATGGGCGGGGCAACACATTGTCGACCGCGGTAGTTAACATTCCCGCCATGAAGACCCCTCCCTTCTGGTGGGTGGCGCTCTTCCTGGGGGGATACGTGATATTGCTCGTGCCGGTCAATTATGTGGTTTTGAAACGGCTTGGACGACGTGAATTGGCCTGGCTGACCACCCCGGTCATTGTTGTCTTCTTCATGCTGATTGCCTACTTCATCGGCTATGGGATGAGAGGCGGCCGGCTGCTTATCAATCAAGTGTCCCTTATCGAAACCCAGGCCGGTGCCAGATCGGCGGGTATAACCACATTCGCAGGCCTCTTCTCTCCGGCGAAGACCGCATACGGCCTTGGCACTGATGACGTGAACGCGATTATCTCCGAAGTGCCGCCAACGGAGTACGGCCAAAAACAGCGAGACCTGACGGTGTTGGAGACCGAGACGGTCTTCTTGCCGCGCGTAGCAATGAATATGTGGTCTATGCGTATCTTCAGGATAGAGAGTCTGGCGGAGTTGGGTGAGGGCCTTAATGCAGATTTGACACTCACTAATGGCAGAGTTACCGGGCAAGTGACCAATCGCACTGGATTGCGTCTCACTGACTGCGAGATCTCCCTGGGAGGTACCGCCTTGGCATTGGGCGACTTGGCCGATGGGGCCTCAGCCAAGGTTGATCACAATATCGGCGAAGGCCAGCCCGCTTCCGTCAGCCTGGGGCGGATGTCCTGGTCTCCCTACGGCCGCCATTACATGCATGGGGGACGTGGCGGCGCGCGGGCTTCCGCGGCTGAGCAGATGAGGGCGACTGTGGATGCTAGTCTCTTCGGGTATGACAGGGCCAGGATGAACAGTGGCGGCCCGCTCCTCAAAGGCTGGTACGAGAAGCGCTTCCACGAATTGACTGTAGACGGCGGCTCAGCCAATCCTACCCAACTCGGCCTTGCTATTTTCCACCTCCCCTTAAGTGTGAGCCGGAATGCCCCCGTTAGCATTCCCTATGGGGTTTCCACCAGTGCCGTCATAGATCATCAGGGCATCGAGCCTTGGTCCCTGGAAGAGGGTGAGGCAACAATCGCGGATGGTTACATCATCAAGGAGTTCCGGCTTCCTATCGACGAAGAGTCTCTCGAAATTGACGAACTGGAGGTCTTCACCGACTTCAGCCCCGCAGGCGGGGCTTCAGGACAACTCTCCCTGCATGTTTACAACTGGCAGACTGCGGCGTGGGATGCCTTGCCCGACGACCAAGGTGCCGTTAATGTACCCAACCCTGCGGCCTATTTGCGCTTGCCTGAGGGCCTGGTGCGGGTCAAGTTTGTCAATGAATCCAGCGGGTCGAGAAGTGGCTACGGTTACGGAGAAGTGACATTGAGCCAGATGGACGTTTCACTGCGCGGTCACTTCAAATGATTCGCTGCGACCGCAAAGCACGGGTCAAGCAGCCATGATTTCAGATAACCCGATCTTTCGGAGAGAGAGTATTCCCCGATTCTGGCGGCGGGCGTCCTTCTTCGCCCGCACAGGGTTAGTTTCCATTTACATTGCACTCGCTATATTGCCGACCGCTCTTGTGTTGACCTTCTGGGAAGAGATAGACTCCACCGGCGCGTATCTGCTATTTTCGTTCCTTTCGCACTGGCCCACATTCCTCTGCCCTGCCATCGCGCCGGCCTTGGTCGCCGGAGCGATTTCGAGTGAACGGGAACAGAAGTGCTGGGATTTGATGGTTCTCAGCCGGCTCACGCCAGCCGAGATCATCTGGGGGAAATTGCTCTCTCGGCTCATGCCCCTGGTGTGGGTTACGATTCCGTTCATTCCCGTGGGGATAACATTGCTGATACTCTCGGAACGGATGGGCCCGCCGGGACATATGACCGGCACTTGGGGAGGCTTTGATTCCGGCGATTATGCACTCTGGATGATCCTGGGGTGGATGACCGGCCTGCTGGTGGCCTTTGCCAATGGCGTCATCGCTCTCTATATTTCCCTTCGCTGTTCGAGTACGCGGTCAGCGTTGCTGATTGCATATGGGGTGGCTATTGGAGCCTACATACTAATAACTATGGTCATAGGTATGCTTTTGATGTTCTTCATGATCCCCACCTTTGAACCAATGACGATATTATCCATAACACCGTCGCTTCTCTGGGGGGTCACTATTCCGGCCGTCTTCTTGACGATCATGCAGCGGCGCTTTTACCGGCTGGACGCACGTGTACGCGCCGCCTAGGAGTATTGCCGCCGGAGGGTATTGCTGGTAAGGAGGAGACCGTGCTGACAATTGAACATCTACGGAAGGATTACGGGAATCTGACTGCTGTCAAAGATCTCTCTCTTCATCTTGAAAAAGGGGATGTCTACGGATTTATCGGGCCCAATGGCGCGGGAAAGACGACGACGATTAAGGTGTGCGCGACATTGCTTGAGCCGACCCAAGGCAAGGTCTATGTGGAGGGCTTTGATGTCACCAAGAAGACGAATGAGGTGCGAGGCATGATCGGCTACATGCCCGATTTTTTCGGTGTGTATGATGACATAATGGTATGGGAATATCTGGATTTCTTCGCCGCCGCTTACAAGATCCCGCGAGAACGCCGCCAAACGATCATAGATGATGTCCTGGAACTCACTGATCTTACCGGCAAGCGCGATATATATGTGGAAGCCCTTTCCCGCGGGATGAAGCAGCGGCTCTGTCTGGCGAAGACACTGTTGCACGACCCCAAGGTACTCCTGCTGGATGAGCCTGCATCAGGACTCGACCCTCGTGCCCGGGTCGAGATTAAGGAACTGCTCAAAGAACTGAAGACAATGGGGAAGACCATCCTGGTCTCTTCTCACATCCTTCCCGAGTTGGCCGATTTCTGTAACAAGATCGGGATCATAGAGCAGGGCGAGTTGATAGTCAGTGGAGATGTGGGAGAGATAATGCGCAAAGTGCAAGGTGGCAAGGGGCTTCAAATCACTCTGCTGGCAGACGTTGAAAAGGCGGTCGCGCTGCTTTCCCAATTGCCGAAAGTGAAGAGTGTCGAGCAGGATAACCTCTGTGTCTGTGTGCAATTCTCCACCGATGAGGTGGAGAATTCGGAGGTCCTTCAATTGCTGATCAAGAACGGCCTTCAGGTTCAATCATTTAGCGAGACTCAGGTGGATCTCGAAGACATCTTCATGAAGGTGACGCGAGGCGTCGTTTCTTGAGAGGTGATCAGTGGGTAACACTTGGAGGCGCGAAACTCCGCGTGTAAGGGATTGTCATGGCTATATAGAGGCAGTGAATAGTCTCGCAGCCATATTGCCGCGCAGATTAACGCGGCACGAGCCTAACTATAAACTCGGGGCAGGATAGATCATGACTGTCGGCTTCTTGGATCGTCTGCAGAACCCGGTGCTGTCGAAGGACCTGCGCACCCGTATGCGCGGGGCAAAGGCCTTTGTGGTACAGGGCGTTTATGTGGGTGTGCTGGTGGTTATGATAGGGCTCAGCTATCTGATGTGGTGGTTGGTGCACCGCGCGGGAGTCTCTCCGCTGATAATCTCTTCTGATGTCGGACGCAGGTTTTATCTGTTAATCTTCATGACCCAGGCAGCTCTGGTAGCACTGATTACTCCCGCTTTGATTGCGGGAGCAATAACTCTGGAGCACGAACAACGCACCTACGAACTGCTCGCCTGTACGCGGCTCGTCCCACGAACGATAGTGGCGGGCAAACTCCTTTCCGGATGGCTCTTCGTGGTTATGCTGCTTACCTGCTCTTTGCCGATGGCCGCCCTTTGCCTCATGTTCGGCGGAGTCTCAGTGCCGGAGATCTTCTGGTCCTATTTCATGTTATGTCTTTTCGCTCTCTTTTTCGGAAGCATGGCGGTGCTCTGTTCTTCATTGCTAAAACGATCTGCCTTAGCCGTTGTGTTGACCTATGCAGCGGTGTTCTCCTATCTCATTACTACGGTAGTCATTCAGGCCTTCGCCAGCCAAGCCAGTCCGTGGGGTGCCGTCGGCGCGCTCAATCCATTCGTATTCATCTTCTACAGCACTGAACCACTCAGTTTCTTCTCATTCAGCATCCCCGGCTGGCTGCCTGGAGTGGTCCTGCTGCCGCTGGCGTCGGTCCTTTTCTTGAATTGGGCGATGGAACGGCTGCCGCATTTCACTGTAAACCGCGCGTTTGCCATACGGGGATTGTTCGCGCTGCTTGTGGTTGTGCTTACAGTTCTGGCCGTGAGCCATAACGCACCGGGATATTTGATTCCCTCCTCCTATCAATTTCTCGCCAGTGCAGTAATCCCCGGGTCCACTGCACTCCTGCTGGCCGCGCTATTATTGGCGACAGGTAATGCACCCAACCATCGGCCTCACTCCCTCTTGGGGTGGATGGTAAGTGGTCTTCACCCGCGGCGGATCTTCTCCAATGAATTGCGCGGCGGCTGGGTCTATATGATCCTCCTTGCCGGTCTGTTCGCGGGGGCGCTTTTGACCAACGCCACTGTTGGCACCTCGGCCGCCACTGGAAGCACCTCCGGTGCAGGGCTTCCTCTCCCTGCTGCTGTCGCCAAGCCCGGCGGATCATTGGCTCTTGCCGCCGCAGATGCTTGGCATATCTTCGCGCTCATCGGCGCAGTGCTCCTCTGCTACAGCGGACTGGGTGCACTCGGCGCGGCTCTCAGGTCCCGGACAGTTGGTATTGTTCTCATCCTCGCTCTGTTCGTTCTATCCCATTTGGTGCCGGGGGCCGTCTGGATTGCCTACAATTCAAGTGGGGCGAGTGGAGGCGAGCCCATACATTATTCTCTCTATCTTGCTCCTTATGTGGGGCTTAGCGCGATCTGTCACCCCTCCCTCTACAATGGACTCCCATTTGTCCTGGCACCGCCAGCACCACCGATTTGGGCGGTGACCGCGATCACCTACCTGCTTCTCGCAATGGTTGGGTTCGGCCTTGCGGAGATCCTATATCAGACTCGCCGGAAAAACATTGCGAAACCACAGGTTTCTCCTCAGGAGGGAGCACAGGCAGGAGCTTGAGATGCAAGAAGCCGTGGTGTTCGATCTTCGTCTGGAAGCCATCAAGCGCAGAGTGCGGCTGCTGATTGCTGAGCGAGCCGCGCTTGTGGGAGGCACAGGAGCGGCCGCGTTGTGTCTCGGTCTGGCGGCGCTGGACAAGTTTCGTGTTGTCCGTGTCGAGTGGGTCCATATCATCGCGCTCGTGGCGGCAGGATTGGCCTGCGGCTGGGTTTGGGGGTTCCTGCGAAGGCTGAGCGATTTCGATGTTGCCCGCGCCGCCGAGAAACGCTTGGTTCTTAAAGAGCGGCTCTCCAGCGCGGTGTCACTCCGCCCGCTCGCAAATGAAAGCCCCATGGTCTCGGCCCTGACGGAGGATGCCGGAGAGCACCTTGAGCCGGTTTCTCCCTCACAGTTATTCCCCCGTCGTTTTGGAAAGCGGGGTCAGGCCTTTCTTGGGCTGCTGCTCTTGCTGGCCGCGCTAATGATACTTCCCGAACTCCCCTTCTTCCAGTCAGCCGCCACCCGCCGGGAACGCGCGGCTTTGCAGCGGGAGGGTGAGGAACTGGTAAAACTCGCCCGCGATCTGGAGAAACGCCAAGAGGGACAGAAGCCGAACGAGATTCTCCGGCAGGTGGCACTCAATCTAAAAGCCCTGGGAAAGCAGATGCAGGAGGCGCGCCTTGATCGCAAGAAAGCACTCGTTCGGCTTCATGAACTCGAGAAGGAGATAGCGCTCGCAAAGAAAGAAATCCTCGGCTCACTCTCGGCGAAATCACTTGCCGCGGCGGCCGCGCAGATGAAAACCGGTCAGGAAGAGCTTGCTGCAGCACGCCTCAAGCAGCGGAGTGAAGTGCTCGCTCAGTTGAAATCCGGTCTCAGCTCCCAAGCAGGTGAAGCAGAGGGTGAAGCGCGGTCGCTGACCGAAGAACAGCGAAAAGCCCTTGAAAGACTGGCCGAGTCGTTGAAAACCTCACAATGCCGGCAACTGCTGGACCTGGACGCAGACCTAGCCTCAATTATCGCGGAACTGTTAGCCAAAGGGGATGTGCAAGAGGCGCTCGAAATCCTCTCTCGTCTCGCCAACAAACTCGCGGATGAGGAGACCCTCAGACAACTCAGCCCGGAGGAATTGGAGCAACTCGCCGAGGAACTCCGAAGACTCGCCGAAGCCCTCAAGGAGACAGACCTTGACGCCCTCGCCAAAGAGCTCCTCGAAATGGCGAAGGCCCTGGAACGGGGTGATTTGCAGAGATGCAGGGAAAGTGCGGGAAGGGCCTGCCGCATCGGCCTGGGGCTGGGCGAGAAGTGCGGAGCGGCACTATCTTTGAATGCTGCATTGCGAGGGTTGGGGGCATGTGCGGGCGGATTGAGCGGTCGCGGTGTAGGCCCTGGTGATGGGCGGGCAAAGTATGATCCCGGCGCGGCCCACAATGTGAACCGCGGAGAGCCCGCACGCATTCCCACTCAGCATTATCCAACTCGCATTCCAGGGCAGACAGGTGAAAAAGGGATCTCTCATTCGATACAAATCTTGGGCCAGCCGGACCAGCCTGGAGAGGCCCAGGTGCCTTATTATGAGGTGTATTCTGACTATTCAAAGGTGGCGGAAAACGCCCTTGAGAGGGAAGAGGTTCCTGCTTCCCATCGGGAGCGGGTGAAGACCTATTTCGAATCCCTCAAGCCGGATTCAGAGTAGGGTGTAGACACATCTCTGAGGAGGTTATGGTGGAGGCAACTGAAAGCGCGGCTCGCTTCAAGTCCGATTTTGCCGCCCTCAAGGGTGAAATCGGAAAAGTCATCGTAGGTATGGAGGAGGTGGTCGAGGGTGTTCTCACCTGCCTATTGGCGGAGGGTCACGTCCTTCTGGAGGGAGTGCCCGGGCTTGGTAAGACCCTGCTCGTACGCACCCTGGCTGAGTGCCTGAATCTCAAGTTCTCCCGCATCCAGTTCACTCCGGATTTGATGCCGGCGGATGTGGTGGGAACCAACATAATCGTGGAGTCGCCGGAAGGGGGACGGGAATTTCGATTCCAGGCGGGCCCCATATTTGGCAATATCATCCTTGCCGATGAAATCAACCGAGCGACCCCAAAGACTCAATCTGCCCTGCTGGAGGCGATGCAGGAGCACTCGGTTACGGTGGCCGGAACGATGCGGAAACTGCCACAACCATTCTTCGTCCTCGCCACGCAGAATCCGATCGAGATGGAGGGCACCTATCCTCTGCCTGAGGCCCAATTGGACCGCTTCTTCTTCAAACTTCTGGTGCGCTACCCGAATCTGGAGCAACTCCAGGTCATTATGGATCGCACAACCGGCGCAGCGATTCCGACAACTGACAAGGTACTTGATGGGCCGCGTCTTCTCGAACTTCGCGCGGTTGTCAGAGAAATACCCATCGCTCCACATGTCCGGGAATATGCCCTCAACATCATTCTCGCCACCCATCCGGGGTCACCCCTTGCTGTTGATATGACAAACCGCTTTGTACGCTATGGCGCCAGCCCCCGTGCCGCCCAGGCACTCATCCTCGCAGGTAAGGTATCGGCCCTGCTGGACGGCCGCTACAACGTTTCCCTGGAAGATGTGGCAAAGGCTGCACCGGCCGCGCTGCGCCATCGGATTCTGCTTAACTTCGAAGGCCAGGCCGAAGGGATTCAGCCTGACGCCATCATTGCTGACCTGCTCGAGAAAATCACGGACAAGACAGGACCTAAACTTGAGGTATAGCCGCGGTCGGCTCCCGGTCTCACAGCCGGGCGAGGAGGCTGCCTTCAGTCACACACGAATGCGTGCAACCACCTGACAACCAACCCTGTGAGCCAACCATGGATGCTGCACTGGAAAGCAGAGATACGCAGCCCCTTTTGACACCGGAGTTTCTCCGCAAGTTGGAGCGCCTCCGCCTGGTCTCTCGTCAGGTTTTCGCCGGACGTGTATGGGGGGAACGGAGATCGAAGAAGCGCGGCGCGTCGGTCGAGTTCGCCGATTTTCGCAACTATGTTCACGGAGATGACCTTCGCCATCTTGACTGGAATATCTTGGCACGCCTCGACCGGCTCTTTTTGAAACTCTTCACAGAGGAAGAGGACCTGAATGTCTATCTCTTGGTTGATTCGAGCCGCTCCATGGCCTTCGGCGATCCTCCCAAGTTTGACTATGCGCGGCGTACAGCGGGAGCGCTCGGCTATCTGGCGCTCTCCAATTTCGACCGGGTAACCCTGTGGTCATATAGTGAGCGACTGGGAAGTGTATTCGGTCCCGCCCGAGGCCGAAACCGAGCACTGGCGACTCTCCATTGGTTGGCCGGGCTGCAGGCGGAGGGCGGAAGCTCCAGCGGAACCGCGCTGCGCGAGTTCGCACTTCGCACTCGCCGGCCGGGGCTCCTGGTGGTCATCTCTGACTTCTTCGACAGCGACCACCTTGAGGGTTTGAGGGCACTGGTGGGTCGCAGGTTTGAGGTGGCGGCGCTGCATCTTCTCGGCGCGGAGGATTTGCGGCCCGGCTTCGCGGGTGACCTGAGATTGATAGACAGTGAAACCAATGCCGAGTGTGAGATAACTTTGACCCAGGGGTTGCTGAAGGCATATCAGAAAAGCCTGCGCCGGTTTTGTGAAGACCTGGACACCTGTTGTCGGCGTTATGGTATTCACCTCATCCGCACCTCGACGGCCGAACCTTTCGAGGATTTGATCTTCAAGTACTTGCGCAAGAGGGGGATGGTTGAATAGGCCGGCCGAGCCGGTTGACGCCTAAGGGAGACAACAGACCATGGGCATAATCCGCGACAATCCTATCCTGTGGAGAGAAGGGGTGCCGGCGCCCCTGCGAAACAGCACTCTCAGAGGCCAGGCAATCATCGCGGGCGTCTTCGCGGCTGTCTACATCGGCGGCAACCTGCTTCTGATGAATCTGAAGGCAGACGATATCTCAATACTCTTACCCGTTGTTCTCTCTATCTGGGCACTGGTGACTCTGCTTATTGTGCCTTCCCATACTGCACGTGCGATAGCCCAAGAACGGGTTCAGGGCACTTGGGACGCAGTGGTCCTCACCTGTTTAAGCCCGGCCGAGATAATCTTCGGCAAACTCTTCTCAGCGCTCCTTCCTATGTGGGGCATTGGGCTTTTGCTGCTTCCTACCTGTCTGGTCTGCGCCGCAAAGGGGGTGCTCTTTGATGCCGATCCGGAGATGCAGTTAAGCCTCCTTGTCTTTGTGTACGGAGCTGCTGTAGTGGCGAGTATCTCAGTCGCCTCGGTGGGCATCTTCTTCTCACTGGTTTGCTCAAGCTTTCTGGCTGCTCTATTATGGACTTATCTCGTCCTCCTTGCGTATCTCAGTATTCCAGTGTCGATCATCATCTTTTTCGGCCTCTATGAGGTGCTGGGCCTCTGGGGGCTGTGGATTGTAATGGTGGTATGCGCGGGCGCAGGCGCAGTCGTATTGCTGTTCAATGTTTTCGGATTCAATTTCCTCGAGCGGCGCAAACGCGGGTAGCTGCTGTATCTCTGTCTAAGTGACTGCGAACATGAACTTTCTCAGTCCCTGGTCACTGTTATGGTTCTTGCCTCTTGGAGCGGTGATACTTCTACTTTACCTGCTCAAGTTGAAGCGGAGGCCGCGGGTCGTCTCTTCGGTCATGTTGTGGAGGCCGCTGGTGGCGGATCTCCATGCCAACACACCATTGCAGAAACTGAGGCGTAACCTGCTGCTGTTTCTACAATTACTCCTGCTCCTCGTTATCATCGGCGCGTTGGCGCGGCCCTTTATACCGGCCAGCGACCTGGAGGGCCAGAGTATCGTCATAATCCTGGATGCTTCGGCCAGCATGAAGGCCGCGGATATCTCCGGCACCCGCTTTGGGGCGGCCAAGAGTATCGCCCTGAAGGCCGTGGATGATCTAGGTCGGGGAGATAAGATGGCCGTAATCTCAGCCTCCGCGAGGATCCGAGTGGCCTCTCCTTTCACCTCGGATAAGCGCGCTCTGGCAGTGGCAATCAACTCTCTGGAGTGCAAAGACACCACCACTCATCTGGAGGATGCTTTGCGGCTGGCTGATTCGCTCTGCGCCCGCAAGAAGAGTGCTCATATTGTCGTGCTGAGTGATGGTGCTTTCAACCCTCTCACCGATTCCGTCTCCTCACAGGCCGAAGTTACTTTCCTCGGCATCGGTCGGCGAGCAGAGAATGTGGGGATCATCTCGCTGGGTGCACGAGAGTCGCTCTCTGCTGGTGGAAGCCGCGAGATCTTCGTCGCTACAGAGAATTTCTCTTCGAGCCCGAAGAGTTTCACCATAGAGGTCTCTCACGAGGGAGAGCTTCTTGACGCGCGTAAGCAAACCCTGTCCACCGGCAGCAAGGGCGGTGAGGTCTTCGCTATCCCCGGCTCAGCAGCCGGGATGATAACTGTGAAACTCGACCTGGAGGATGACCTGGCGGCCGATAACAGTGCCTCACTCTTCCTGGCGTCAACCCGCCAGGCCTCGGTCCTGCTGATAACCAAGGGCAACCTATTCCTGGAGCGCGCGCTGGTGCTGGATCCCGCGCTCAATGTGGTAAAGGCGGCCGCGCTGCCGGCCGAACCCGCCTCTTATGATCTGGTAATCATCGAGCGAGTTGAAATTACCGACCTTCCTCCCGCGCGGGGCTATCTCTTCATCAACACCAGCAGCGAAATGGCGCTTGCGGAGATGGGTGAGCCGGCGGCAAATCCTAGCATCGTGGATTGGAGGCGAAACCACCCGGTTACTCGCCACCTTGACCTCGGGGGAGTGCGTATTGCAGAGGCGCGTCCGGCCGTCCTCAAACCCTGGGGACAAGCTCTCGCGGAGAGTGAAGAGGGCCCGCTCATTGCCGCCGGAGAGCGTAAAGGGGTGCGCTCTGTCTATGTCGGCTGGGATCTCCTCAAATCCGATTTCCCACTCCGCGTCGCTTTTCCCATCTTCATCGCAAACTGCCTGGAGTGGCTGGTGGGGCCCTCGATCGCGGATAAGCAGTACGTCGTCCGTCCGGGAGAGGCCGTCTCCTTTTCCGTGCCGGCAACCTTGAAGGAGGCGCGCATAACCGATCCCTTGGGTCGGACAAGTGTGGCAGCATTAAACGGAAGTCCGCTCTTGATCACAGATACCGAGCTGGCTGGCGTATACCAGATTGAGGCGGAAGGCCTGCGCCGTCAGATCGCCGTCAATCTGCTCAGCCGTGATGAGTCTGATATTCAGCCGGTTGACCAGATGTTGATTGGGGAGAAGAAGATCGCCGCTTCGCTCGGAGCGCCGCGGACTAATAAGGAATTGTGGCGCTGGCTGGTGATCGTCGCCTTATTGTTAGCGACCTTGGAGTGGATAGTGTATCACAGGAGACCGTGATCGGCGGCATCGGTCATGTTGACTGATGTGCGCTCGTCGGGCACAAGGTAATGCCATTTCAATTCACCCATCCGGGCTATCTGCTACTGTTGCCGCCACTGGCAGCGGCAATGTGGTGGGCTTGTCGGGGAAGTCTGGCGGGTATGACGCGGAAGCGGCGTGTCATTGCCAATACGGTCCGCGCCGTTATTATGCTTCTGCTGATTGCGGCTCTGGCCGGCTTCCAGATCGTCCATAACCGCCATGCGCTGTGCACGGTCTTCGTTTTGGATGCCTCCGCAAGCGTATCGGACGAACTCCAGAAGGCAGCGCTCGGCTACATTCACGAAGCGTGTGAGAAGATGCGCAAGGATGATACCGCCGCACTGGTCGTCTTCGGGGCCGATGCTTCCATCGAACTCCCGCCTACTGCAGCGCCCAAGATAACCCGCATCTATTCTCGCCCCTCTATTGACTACACGGACTTGGCTTCGGCCCTGCGGCTTGCCCTGGCCTCATTCAAAGAAGGGTCCGGTCGCCAAATCGTCGTGTTCTCAGACGGAAACGAGAATCTTGGCTCGGCGATAGGGCAGGCCCTCATGTGCAAGACGAGCGATGTCAAGATTCATACGGTGGCGCTGCGTTCGGAAGTGGAAGCCGAAGTTCTCCTGGGGCGAGCGACCATGCCTGCAGAGGTTAAGCAGGGCGAACCCTTCGAGATGAAGATAGTCACTTCAGCAACCCGCCCTGCAAACGGGATCGTCCGCGTCTTCCGCAATGGGAGTTACCTGGGAGAGCAAGCCGTCAACCTGCCGCCGGGTAAGTCACTGATTCGTGTACCTCAATCCGTTGACAAGCCCGGTTTCTACACTTACGAAGCACTGCTCGACGCAGGCCCCGACACACTAATCGAAAACAACCGCGCCCTCGCCTTTGTCCAGGTGAGAGGCAAACCGAAAGTTCTCTTGCTGGCCGGTTGGCCCAAGCAGGCCGGATATCTTACCAAAGCCTTGGCGGCTCATGACATTGACATCACCATTCAGGGTCTGCAAGAGATCCCCACGAGTCTGCCGGAGTGGCGCCACTGGGACGCGGTGATATTTGCTGACATTCCCGCTGTCTCGCTGACACCTGAACAGATGCTGATGATCCAGGACTATGTGCGTGATCTCGGCGGCGGATTTGCGATGGTGGGCGGAGAGGAAGGTTTTGGCGCGGGAGGCTACTTCAAAACACCGGTGGAGGAGACTCTGCCGGTGGATATGGCGATCCGCAAGCAGAAGGTGTTCCCCTCACTCGCAGTCATGCTGATCATGGATACATCAGGTTCCAGTGGGATGGAGATTGACGGCCGGCAAATGATACGCCTGGAGGCCGAGTCAGCCATTCGCGTAGTGGAGACGATGCAGAAGATAGACCAGATTGGGGTCATCGTCAGCGGCGAAGGGGTGGATGTGATTGCTCCGATTCGCCATGCCAGAGAAACCGATGCCATTATGAGAGACATCAGTCGGATGCAGGCCGGAGGAGGCGGTATTTTCTGCCGTCCATCTATGCAGAAGGCCTATGAACTGATGCAACCAGTGGAGGCCCGCATCAAACATATCATCATGCTTGCCGATGGCAGTGATTGTGATGAGCAGGAGGGATGTCTGGAGATCGCGGCCCGGATGCAGAAACAGAAGATCACTTTCTCGACCGTCTCCTTTGGTTTGGGGCCTCATACGGGCTTCTTGGAGCGTGTCGCCCATGTCGGGGGCGGGAATTTCTACTTGGCAACAAGAGCGAACGACCTGCCTCGTATCTTCACCAAGGACGCCATGCTGGCCAGCAAATCCTTGCTGGTGGAAGAGCCCTTCAAGCCCAAGGCCGACCCGAGTGCCGAGATTCTGCGGGGCCTTGATCTTGATTCCATGCCTCCGCTGCTGGGCTATGTGGCGACTTCCCCTAAGCCACTTGCTTCCCTTCCTCTGGAAACCCACAAGGACGACCCTCTCTTGGCAACCTGGCGTTATGGCCTGGGAAGGTCAGTCGCCTTTACCTCCGATGCCCAAGCGCGGTGGGCCGCGCACTGGCTGGGTTGGTCGGGCTATGGCAAGTTCTGGTCACAGGCGGTGCGCTGGATGCTGATGCGAAGCCGCCCAACCAACTGGCAAACCACAGTAGAGGAGGATCGCGGGATAGGAAGGGTGACCGTGGAGGTCATGGACGACCAGGGCGGGTTTGTCAACTTCTTGGATTTGGATGCTCACATAGTCGGCCCTGACCTGAAGGTAGAGACCCTGCGGCTCGAACAGGCTGCACCGGGTCGCTATACCCAGGAATTTCCAGTGAGAGATGTGGGCGCTTATCTGGTTACCGTCAGCCGGCAAAGCGAGACCGAAAGGAAGAGCCAGACGGCCGGCATTCTTGTGCCTTATCCACCCGAATATCGAGATCTGAAACCGAACGAGTTTCTGTTGACACAACTCGCTGATACGAGCGGGGGGCATGTGGATCCTCCGCCCGAATCCATCTATGGTGGGCAACGAGAGGCGGCGCGCTATCCAGAAGAAGTGTGGATACTCCTGGTTTCTTTCGCCGCAATGCTCTTGGTGGCGGATGTGGCGGTTCGCAGAATTGTGATAGAGACGAGTCAGGTTACGGGTGCGGCGCGGCGGGTACAGGATCAGATAGGCAGGGTCTGGGCCGGCTTGCGAGGAGAAGGGCGAGTAAAGCCGGTACATGAGCCGACTCTGGGCCGACTCCTGGGAGGGCGCAAGAAGCGGAGGGCGGAAGAACCGACGCGCTCGACCGGAGGCATCTCCGAACAACCCCTCCTGCCATCGGATAAGGCCCATGACGCGGAGGAGGCGCAGCCGCCGATTGATGTGAGTCCGACCGCCCCGGCTGCTCCGCCAGAACAGGAAACAGCGGGCGCAGAGCCTGCGGAGCAGCCAACTGATGCTCTTTCTCGTTTGAAGGCCGCAAAGCGGCGCGCACGAAGAGGCAAAACATAGAATCCTTGATGAGAGACCCAGGCACGAATTGCTCTCTCGTGACAGTCATCCTCCCCGAGACCGAATCATCTGGCACTGATGCGGATCTAAGTGTCTTTCTTGAATTGGCGAAATGCTTCAGGTAAGCACTCATCGCGCAACGCGAGTCTGATCCTTTTTTCCATTCTTGTTATACATTGCTCTGCCAGCCTACTTCGCCGAGGCTGCGCAGATGATGTAGTGAGGCGGAAACTGGCACGATAGGGACAGGGACCCGGTTACCGGGTCCCTGTCGTTTTGATCTTCCCGCGGGTTTCGTCAAGCCCCTCCTACTTCAGGCTGAAGATGATGGCATGTTTGGTGCCGTCATCGAGCCAGGCTTCAGCACGGTAGGTGTAGTAGTCGAGGTAACTGGGATCCTTTGTGCTGAGGTTGAAGATGAAGAGGTCTTCGTCCGCCGAATAACGGAAGACACTGCCCAGGTCACCCGCCGCGGTGGAGACTACTGCAGGTTCGAGGTCCGGCGCTCCGTCCGCCAGGTAATAGATGTGGATGGTGGCGAAGGCCTCCGGCTGGGGCTGTCCGTCTTTCGCGATGCGGAACTTGAACGGTATGGTCGAACCCTGCTTGAAGGGCCGCTCAGCGCCTTCCACCGGCGGCAGGAAGCCGAGCCAGTCATAAGTCGGCCAGCCTATGGCGAACCAGGAGAAACTCGTGACTTGCGCGTATATTATGTTGTTTGCAGTATCAACGCTCAGCGTTACATCAGTCCAACCGCCGCTTCCATCGGAATGGAAGATCTTCAGTTCGGTTTCACGCGCTTCGCCTCCCGGGACCTCTGCATCGTTGTAGGGAATAGCGATGGTGACCGGCGGTGTGTAGCCGGCTGTGGTCGAGATGTCATAGTAAGTGCCCAGGAACCTGAAGCCGTCCGGAGGCCCGAAGGGCGGTGTGGTGCTGGTGGTAACAGTCGTATCACCCGCCGAAGTCACCTCAAAGAAGGTAATTGACATCCCATCGCCGAGATCCACAACCACATCGGAACCTGGGAGCGTGTTGCCACCCTGGGCGACGGTTATGTCATAGGAAATGACATCGGTTGCGCCATTGCTGTCAGTGACCGTTAGAGTTGCCGTATAGGTGCCCGGCGCGGTGTACTGGTGAGAGGGATTCTGCTCCGTCGAAGTTGATGTGTCGCCGAAGTCCCACTCCCAAGTCGTCACTGTTCCGTCAATATCGCTGGAGGCGTCTATGAAGGGTATGGTGTCATTTGTCGTTGGGTCCGCAGGTGTATAGGTGAACGCCGCCACCGGAGCCGTGTTCAGCACCGTCAGAGTAGTGGAAGCGGTATCGGTGGCGCCGTTTTCATCCGTCACTTGCAGCACGATGGTGTAGGGCTGTTCCAAGACTACTGTGCCGCCGCATACCAGGCTTTCGATGTCGGTCCAGGTCAGCGTCCGAGTCGGAAGGATGTCGGTGAATTCATAGGCGCCGTCGTTATCGATATCCCACTTGTACTCCACGATGGAGTCTCC
>JABAOF010000966.1_pt2 | contig 64874 bp, 63 predicted proteins | sample 7062171 | NCBI WGS metagenome assembly JABAOF01 (sample SAMN14538628, study PRJNA623070) | marine sediment metagenome | biome: marine biome [ENVO:00000428]; feature: marine pelagic biome [ENVO:01000023]; material: deep marine sediment [ENVO:00002113] | place: India: Gulf of Khambhat ...
CGGCTCCCACGCCTCCCATTCCTCCCACGGCTCCCACGCATCCCACGCCAGCCACGGTTCCCACGCATCACATTCCTCCCACGGCTCCCACGCTTCCCACTCCAGCCACTCCAGTCACAGCAGTTGTGGATGCCAATTTGGACTTCCAGGTGCACCACAAATATGATAATAAGAACTATCTCAATTTAGTGTGAACATTATGATGAATGAAAATATAAGATGTGTATCATTAGCCCCTGAAATACACCCAGCATATGATTTTGTTGGGATGAATTTATCGAAGTTGAAATCTGCCAAAAATAGCGGTAAGTATGTCCCTGCACCTGATATTTTTAACGTTGGTGAAATAAATGGTAGCAGAATAATATTTTCTCCAATATTATCAAAATTATACGCGATTAAAGAAGAGACATATGAGAGGATAAATTCCGGTGATACATACCGATATTTAGACAGATTGATCGATATAAATTTCTTGATCCCTCATAAAGCAGATTTAAGCCCACCAAAGTACCCACTGGTTCTTCAAATTTTTGTAAACAGCAAATGCAATTTAAAATGCAATTACTGCGCATATGATGATAATAAGGATGGAAAGGAGATAGAATTCGATTTTGTAAAATCAGTGATCGATTATTTAGTGGAAAAAAACCCAAACGATACCTTAAGAATAAATTTCACCGGTTTTGGAGAATCAACACTGGCGATCGATAAAATTAAAAGAATACACGAATATACCACTTCAAAGATGGGTAAATATTTTTCTTCGATAGTGACTAATGGGATGTTCTCAGGTAAAGTTGCTGAATGGCTTACGGACAACATGGAAATGATAGGTATTAGTTGTGACGGTCCACCCCACATACAAAATAAACAGAGACCTATGAAGAATGGAAAACCTTCATCACCTATTATAGAAAAAAACATAAAAAAAATTTTAGAACGCAGAAAAGAAGACCTTAAAATTTCCACGGTGATAACAAAATCTTCTATAGGCGGGGAAGAAGAAATACTGAACTACTTTCATTCTTTGGGCGTGAAGTATCTGATTTTCGTCACTCAGCTTAACTGTGACTGGTCCAAACCGGGCGTGCTAAGTTTCGAGGATGTGTGGAGGATCAATGAGAATGCACTTTCAATAAACGAATTGGCAGAAGATTACGGAATGCGCTTCAGCCACGGGCTTCTCCGTCTGATTCCAAACCATACAGGATGCAAAAAAGCTGGGAGAGAGATGGATATGACCCCTGAAGGAGAAATAATTTTCTGTGGTCTATTTAAAAACTATTTAGAGGCAACCAACCGACCGCCTGACTTAAATCTGGCTGGATACTATGATAAAAAAAATAAAAGTTTAATAATTAGAGACGAGGTCATCAGCAATTTCGAGAAAAGAAACATATTCAACATACCGGAATGCTCTAGCTGCCCGGCCAAATGGTTTTGCGGTTCAGGCTGCCCGATGCGTGCCCTGTCAAATTACGGTGAGTTTTTCAAACCTTCTTTAAGCAGGGAAGAGTGTAAAAAAAGGAAAGATTATCTTAAGAAATACCTCATGTTCAGAGCTGAAAAGAATTTCATAAAGATAAAACCTTACCTAGAAAGAAGGCGTGATGGTCTACAATTCACAATGTATTTCAATGAATTTAAATTAAACCAAGTGAAAAACAACGGAAATTTGAATGGGAATTGTCTGGTAGAGATAAACGAATCATGTGATATGGAAAGATTGTCAGAGCAGATTGTGCGTGAAACAAAAAATAGGGGATATAAAACAACACTTTTCTTGCTGTCCTTCAACTTATCTCTGAAACACCTGACCAGAAAAAAGAAGGCCATAATCAAATCTCTCTCAGATCTGAAAAAGAACAAGGTGTACTTCAAGGTAACAAAGCCGTTACCAAGATGTGTTTTTGATTCAGACTACCCAAATTTTGTGAAGGAATTCAATATACCGAAAACATGTTTGAATTGCTTGGAACTCTTCACCGTTAAAGGAAAAAATTTAAAAATGTGTAACGGAAAGGAATATTTTTTTGAAGAATTTGCAGACAGAAAGGTCATATACAATGAATTTAGAAACAATTTCAAATTAACCAATGAAGAATGTGGGATGTGTAGATATTACCTGAGAGGAAGTTGTGGAGGTGTCTGCTCAAAATGAAAAAGAATTTTAAATTCCTGGTAATAGCACTGATAGTTGCATTTTTCATAGTTTTTAACATAGAGTCTTTCACCGGTTTTTTTACTGGCTTGCTTGGAGAAGAGAATGCAACTGAAATTCTTGTGATTTCAACAGTCCCTGGGCCATACTCAGGCAATAAACAAACAGAAAGAGGCATGCAAATAGCAATGGATGAGTTAAGAGAGCAGGAGAACGGGACAAATTTTAAAGTTATATATGAGACTGAATGGAGGTCAGATTGGAATGTAACAAAAAGCAATGTTGAAGCAGTGATAGACAGTGGTGTAAAAATTATAGTGCCCGTAAGTTTTTCAGCTTATGAGGCCCTAACGCCCTTGGCGGAAGAAAGGGGAGTTATACAATTCTCTCCGGTTTGTTATCCCCTCTATCCCTTTATTGGCCATAATCTTTCCTATACTTTCATCACCAATGACTGCGTAGTTTCGCCTGCTCTGATGATGGCAGAAATAGTTTATGAAAAATTCAATATTTCAAACATCACGATAGTTTACTGGGATGAAAGTTTTGCACCGCATGATGTTGGGGGTTTCATGAAAGATCTTTTCAAAAAAAGATTTGAGGAAATTGGTGGTACTGTAACAAGTGAAATAGGCATCGATCTGCGTTCAATCGATACGGACCAGTTAAAAATTGTCTTAAATAACACAAATTCGAAACATATCTTTCTTGCGAGTAGAGCAGGTATGGCCGGTTTAAATACCTTTCCCGTACTTCAAATAGCAACCGAACTCAATTTAACTGTTTTCACTCGTATATATAGACAAGAAATGATAATACTGCCGCTAGAACTTACAAATAACATAATATTCATATCCGATGATTATGATCCATTAAATTCTAACGAATTTGATTCTGAATACCGAAGCAGGTATGTTTTTGATCCTGGTAAAATTTCCAGAGAATTATACGAGACAATAAAAATACTTGATACAGTAATGAGAACTTGCGGTGAAGACACGGAATGTATACGGGAAGAACTCCATACAAGGGAATTCGATAGTGTTTTTGGTAAAATTAAATTCAGTGAAAATGGAGTTATAATAAGACCATACATGGTCAAGATTGTCAGGGACGGTGTTATAGATGATTTGTTTGAATACAGCTTACTGGAAAATCAATAATCTAGACTAGAGATTCTCTTTAACCTTCTTCTTTGATCCGAAACGATCATACAAGTTAAATATCATGTCAGCCCTGTGCAGATTATGAACATCCACTGACAATACATTTAGATCTTCCTTTTTGATGAAGTCTGTCACCATTTTCAAAAATTCCATTTTTTTTGATTGTCTTCGGTTCCATTTCAGACCACCGATTTCATCGTATGTATAACTTGTTAAAAATTTATTTTTGATTTCATTGATTTTTATGCGGTAATTTTGTGGATTGTACAAAATATCCGACTCTGTTAAAATGAAACCAAATAAGCAAATTGTGTCTAAAAATCCTTTGTTGTTTTTTACGAACTTTATTATCTGCTTTACATCCCCTTCATTTTGATGAGGAAGCCCAAACAAAAAATTCACTACGTTGAAAATATCCGCATCATGAGCATTTTTAACCACCCTTTCCGCTTCAGATACAGTGAAACCCTTTTTTATGCTATCGAGTTCCCTCTGGCTCGCGGATTCAATTCCATGAACCAACCGTATGCATCCTGCCTTTCTCATTTTGGTTAGAATCCCCTTTGACAGGCCTGTCGGTCTAACCGAGTCCGACCACAGAATATCCAGTCCCTTAAGGTTTTCACATATCTTTTCAACATAGCTATTGGATATGTTTAAAGTGTTATTTAGAAAAAGCAAGTACCTTGTCCCGTACTTTTTCGTAATTTCCTCTACCTCAGAGGCAACCTTTTCCGGAGGTTTGAATGCAAAGTTACAGTTAAGACAAAATCTACAGAAACTACACCTGAATGGACATCCCCTGATGAAGTGGTAAGGCAGAACCAAATTATTTGACACGTGCGTTTCTCTGTATTTTTCCAAAGGCAGGCCATTAAAATCCGGCGGAGGAGCATTTTCGAAATCAAATTTAATATCAGGTTTATTCATTTTGATTCTTTTCCCATCCTTGTAAATCAAACTCGGAACTTTTTTCAAATCCCCACCCCTTTCCAGAGCCTCGCACAGTTTCAATAATGGAACCTCCCCCTGACTCGAAACCAGAAAATCAACAGCATCCAAATTTTTAACCAGGTTAAAACCAAAACTATCATGAAAATTTGTTCCTCCAAAAACTATCCTAGCCTCTGTTTTTTCCTTTATTTTTTTGGCCAGCATCAATGCTGTTAATATAATAGGTTCAGACCTAGCATAATACAAAGAGAAACCCACCAAATCAGGTTTCTTTAAATTTAATTTTTTAAGTAGTATATTACCCAATTTATCTATTCTCTTTTCCTCTTCTTTTGCCAATTCTTCATTCAGTAAGTATTTTTTGATTGCTTCATGCAATTTCTTATCAGAAAATATTTCTTTTATGTTTATTTTTTTATCAGGATTTTTTTCGAAATTATTGTCGTGAATTAAGTTTATTATCAAATCTTCTTGGGTGATATTCAGGCCACGTCCTCTCAGATATGCAGTTAGAGAGGCAAGACCTAACGGAGGCGTGATATTGCTTTTTACACTAAAGCCATCTGGGGAGATGTCAAACCAGTAAACATAGTAGTATCCTATTAGATGAGTATTCACTTCAACCACCCGGTCCTATGATATCATTTAATCATTAATACAAAGGATTAAATTAGTTTCTAAACGCCTCTTCATAAAATTAAAGTACATCAAGTTTTGGATTCTAGAAATTCCTTAACCTTCTTCTTTGATCCAAATTGATCATAAAGATGATATGTTAAATCAGCTCTGTAAAATTTGCTGACATCAACAAGTAATGCACGTATGCCCTGCTTTATTATAAATTGTTTTAACATTTTCAAAAATTCCATCATTTTGATTTGCCTTTGCTCCCATTTAAGACCGCCAATTTCATTGTATCTATAATAGTTAAAATCTAAAAATTCATCCTCAAATTTATCGCTCACTTTGATATTATAGTTTTCAGGTCTGTAGAACATATCAGATTCAGTTAAAGCAAATCCAAACAACGAGGCAACATCCAAGAAATTTCTATTTTTTTGTATAAATTTCATGGTTTCCATCATATCCATTTCATTTTGGTTAGGGAATCCTATTATGAAATTTATCAAGTTTAAGATACCTGCCTTATGTGCATTTCTAATAACCCTTTCCGCTTCGGTTACAGTAAAATCCTTGTTTATATAGCTGAGTTCCCTCTGGCTCGCGGATTCAATTCCATGAACCAACCGTATGCATCCTGCCTTTCTCATTTTGGTTAGAATTCCCTTTGACAGGCCTGTCGGTCTAACCGAGTCCGACCACAGAATATCCAGTCCCTTAAGGTTTTCACATATCTTTTCAACATACTTATTTGATATATTCAAAGTATTATTCATGAAAAACAGATATAGTGTCCCGTACTTCTTAGTAATTTCCTCTATTTCCGATACAACCCTATCCGGAGATTTGAATACAAATTTCGTATTAATACAAAATCTGCAGAAACTACACCTGAATGGACATCCTCTGATGAACTGGTAAGGCAGAACTAATTTATTTGATACGTGCGTTTCTCTGTATTTTTCCATGGGAAGACCATCAAAATCCGGCGGAGGGGCATTTTCGAAATCAAATGTCATATCGGTTTTATTTATTTTGATTCTTTTCCCATCCTTGTAAATCAAACTCGGAACTTTTTTCAAATCCCCACCCCTTTCCAGAGCCTCGCACAGTTTCAATAATGGAACCTCCCCCTGACTCGAAACCAGAAAATCAACAGCATCCAAATTTTTAAGCATTTTCGTTCCAAAACTATCACAATTTGCACCCCCGAAAACTATCCTGGCCCCTGTTTTTTCCTTTATTTTTTTTGATAACAATAAAGTTAGTGTTACAAAGGGCCTGGTAGGCATGGAATAGTACATGGAAAAACCAACCAAGTCAGGTTTCTTTAAATTCAATTTTTTCAGCAGCGTATCAGACAATTTATTTATCTTGTCTGTTTCCTCTTCCCCGATTTTTTTATTCATAAGGTACTTTTCCATTGATTCTTGGAATTTACCATCATAGAAGATGTGTTTTAAGTTTATTTTCCCTCCTCTTTTCTTACGGGTATTGTCATAAATCATTTTTATGGTCAGGTCATCCTGTACGGGCTTAAAATTGTTCTTCCTCAGATATGAGGTCAGGTATGCAAGACTTAACGGAGGCATTATATTAGTGTTTACTCCGAAACCGTCTTTGGTTATAAAATACTCATTAATATTAGGCAATCCTATTAGATTGATGTCCATTGTAACTCCCCCAATACTAGTTATGACAGTTAAAGATTGACACAAAGAATTAAATTAATTCTAATAATTCACGTTCAGCTAAAAATCATCCGGGCCTCATCTTTATCCAGTTTTCGAAAATTTTTCTGTCTTTCTCGGAAAAAATTATTTTCTTGAAAATTGTCTTCATCATACCCCCGAATATCTTACACCTCATATCCTCCGGGAGCCTTGGGACGACACTCCCTTGGAAGGTGTATGTGTTGACAGGACAAAGCGCGCAGTAGGCAAACCATGGGCATGCATCGCAAATAGAGCAAAATTTAGAGGAAATATCAATCATGGTTGTCGTTGTAGGTGATTTGAAGATTTCTTCATATTTGCTTGTCTTAACATTTCCCAGTTTGAATATATCAAGAACCTTTGCCTCGTCACATGTGAATATATCTCCCTTGTGATTATAAAGAAGCTGTCCTATACCAGCTCCGCAGGGAGATCTGAAATCAACCATGCTCGTACTCCTTTTTCCGAGTATGACATAGCTGACCAGAAATGCCCAGATATCCATGAATTCTTCACCCTTCCCGTTTATCTTTAGAGAATAGTCGAGGATTTTTTTCCAGAATTTCAAATACTCTTCTGCACTGTAACCTATCTTTTTCCATGTTTTTTCTGCAAAGCCCAGATTGTTCATGAATCTGGGCCATACGCTGTGAAAACCCAACTTTCTGAACTCGTCAACTATCTCTAGCGGATAATCAAGCGAATGTCTGGTAACCGTGGTAAGAGCGTGGAATTTGAAGTCTTCTCCCTTCATTTCTTCACTCAGCCTTTTTATCCAGTAAACAACATCATCATACGAACCCTTGCCTCCGAGATATTTCCTATTCTTATCATGGACTTCTTTAGGCCCATCAAACGATGTACACAAACCGATTGGTATATGATCTTTCAAAAACTTTATGAAATCATCATCCACATTCGTCAGATTTGTGACTACCGAGAATCTCACATCCCTGTTCTGTTTTCCAGCAAGGTCTCTGGCATAATCAATTACGAATTTGACTATATCAAAGTTAAAGGAGCAGTCGCCTCCCTGGAACTCGATCGTAAAGTTTTTTGCAGTGGTTTTGAACATGAAATCCACAATCTTCTTAGCAGTTTCTTTATCCATATCCCAGCCTTTTGCATTCAACGGCTTAGAAAAGGAATGGCAATAAACACACCTCATGTTGCATCTAAATGTAGGGACCATTATATGAAGCGAGGGGCCTTCAAACAAGAACCAGTATCTTTTCCTGTAATCTTCCACAACCTCGTCTATATTGTCCTTGGTGACAATTATTCCGTTTTCCTTGAGTATTGAGTATAAATTCAGGTCTTCCTCGATTCTGTTCGTTCTAAAAAGCCTGTACTGTTCCCTGTTTAAAACAACCCATGCCCCGTTATCCGTTGTTACGAGAACATGTTCATCATCAAATTTATGGTCTCTGTACTGGTTTATAAGATATTCCCTTTCGGCTTTCTTTTCAAACCCTATTCTGCTTAAAGTCATCTGATCACACGCTAACCTCTGAATTCTTAACTTCTGCCAGTAGATAATTTATCAAATCATTCACAGCCTCTTCAATTTTGACTTCCTTTGCCTTTAATTTTAACTTTAAAGTAATCCTGTCATCATTGTTTTCAAAATCCGCGTCGAATACCTTTTTAAAATCCTTTACTGTCTTTTCAACGATATTTTTGGGATAAAAAACAGGATTTAAATCTAATTCAGCCTTTCCTTCTTTTCGATTTATTTTTAGGTTTTTCATTCTCCTCCTCCTTAGGAGGTTTCCATGGTTTTGCTATATTAAGAGGATCTTCCACAAAATCCAAATCTTCTTCAACGTCCTCCCATTTCTCTTCCTCTGTTTGTTTTGGTCTGTCCTCTTCTATGTGCTTTTCTTCACAGGTCGGGCAGTAGTAATCCTCACACTCGTCACAAAAAATCATTTCGCATCCACAGACATCGCAATATCTCTTCTCTTCAAGGGCTTCTCCGATGTTAGTTAACAACGCTCTCTCTATTATTGCCTTCCTGAGGGGCTGGTTTCTTACTGCCTGGACCACATAAACTGAATAGTTGACCAGTTCATTGTTGAATTCAAGGCCCATTTTTTCCATATCCATTTTACTATCTTTGGGCTTCATTTGAACAAAAATCTCTTCTTCCGGATCGCCGTCTATGAGTATGTATGCCCTGTCCAAAAAAACATAGGCTGCTGAATATATAACCTCTAAGGGGTATACCTTGGGATTTATGGATATTATTATCTGATTGCCCCCTTTGCCAACCTCAATATTGCTTATACCCTCTTTCGGTGAAATGTTTTTCCCCATAAAACCACTCAATTATCATTAAATTTAAAGACTAAGTTTTAAATGCATTTTGATCCTTTAAATTTTTATAAATCTTTTTTACAATTATATTACATGCCTTCAGAAAAGTTTCTTAGTGAATTTCTGGATTTTAGCAAAAAAATACCTTTATTTAAAGACGGCGAAATGGTTTACCTTATCTTCACCGTAATTTATGAAAAAGAAAAACCTGGGAGCAGGAGTTTAATGGTAGTTTCTTACAGGAATCCCGAAGAAGAAGTTGAACTTGTTATTCAATCCCCCAAGGAAAATATTATGGAAAAGATGAACCTCAAAAAACTTAAAACCACCAAGATAGAAGATAGGAAATTCTACATCGGTTACGTTCCCGAACCAAGGGCTTTCATAACATTGGACGGCAAATCCTATACCTACCTGAATGATAAAGTATGGACAGTAATAGCTGAAAACAAGGATGCCATAAAATCACTTGAATTTAAAACCCCTCTTAAATTTGATAAAGATATTCTGAATTATGCAAAAATATTCAAAGAAGATCTGAATGGCTTCTCTCTATGTATGTTGCAGTGGAATAAATTCGATAGTTCGGATCGTTCTCAAATGATATTTTCCAATCCGGAGAAAAAAACGGAAATGTGGGCTGAAATATTAAAAGACGATAGGGAAGCTCTCCAGAGCTTTCAGAAAGATATAAAAAACAAGAAAAAATTGGACAAATTTTCATATGAAGTTGAATTGGAAGGCAAAAAAGTATTACTCTCCGTTATTGATAAAGAGAGGATACTTGTTTCCAAATGCTTGAAGGGTAAAAAGGAACTTTTGAAAGATTTTACCAGAACGATTTTGAAAAAATTGAGATAATTTTTCTAAACCAAACAAATTCCTAAGAATCGCGGGTTGTGACAAATGGCCTTTTGCCCACTATAATTGTATGTTCAGCCTGTGCAACACTTTTCCCTTCCCTCTCCCTCAGAACGGGGTAATCCTTCACAGAGTTTGCGACTTCCAATTGTTTTAGAGCAAAGGAAACCTTGAAGGGTGAGAAACCCCTTTTCACGAGCCAGCGTTTGCAGAAGGGAAGGGATCTGTATTCGTTGTTTGCTATCTCCAGGATTTTTCTTGCCTCAAGGAGGCGAACCGGTTTGGGCTGTAGAAAGGAATATATCTCTGCAGGTTCGGATTCTTTCACATAACCGTTCGTCTCGCAGAGAAAGGGCTCCAGAGCTACCACATCATTTTCTTTCAATTCATCCTGAGAATCGTTCTTAACGTTTGGAATTGTCGGAGGACCGTGTATAACGTATTGGTCCAGGCCGTGTCCCGTAAGATTAACTATGACCCCGAAACCCGAGCTTTCAACAGCTTCGCTTATTGCATGGCTTATTTCAGATATTTTTACCCCCGGTTTTATGATCTTTATGCCCGCCTCCAAAACCTTCTCCACCGCTGTTATCAGCTCGCTCTTTTTCGAGCAGTACGTATAAGCCATGTCGGCCACCCAGCCGTCCACGTGTATACCTTGATCTATCTTAACCAGGTCTCCATCATTTATGACAGTCTGGTCTTTGAAAGAGGGTGTATAATGCGCCGTGATATCATTTATACCTATGTTAACAGGGAAAGCCGGTTTTCCTCCAAGTTCAATAATTCGCTTCTCTAAGAATTCCGCGATTTCTATAATTTTCATGCCGGGCTTTATCTTTTCCAGAACTTCTTTTTTTATCTGCTTTGAGATATCCCCCGCTTCCCTGTATTTTTCGAGTATTTCTTTTTCCATAGAATTTTAAATGTGGAAGAGAATTTAAAAATTAAATCTAAAATTATTCTGAGCGATCTATGAATGATATAACAATTTACAATTACAACCCATGGAAAATTGAAGAAGCCTACTTGCCATTAGGCCAACTTTACCTGGTTTCTGCCCTGGAAAAAAATGGCTACAATGTAGATTTCAGGGATTTCCAATTTTTAAAATATCCGAAAAGTGAAGAAGTGTTTTCATTTTTTAAAAACAGTTCTGATATAATAGCATTGGGCTGCATGTCTCATGCATTACCCTCTTTGCTTTTGCTGACGAGAGAAATAAAGAAAAAATATCCGGAAAAAACAATAATCCTTGGTGGCATAGGCTCTACAGGAGTTTCAGAAGAAATTTTTGAAACATCTCCCGTTGACATAGTCGTAAAGGGCGAAGGAGACAAATCAATAGTCGAAGTAATGGACTGCCTGGAGAAAAACAAAGACCTGAAAAATGTCAGGGGAATATGTTACAGGGAAGGAAATAAAATAAAAATAAATCCTCCGAGGCCAAGAATAGAAAATCTGGACCAGCTCCCGTTTCCGGCTTTCGATAAAATCAATATAAATAATTATGAAAAGGTACATGTCGTCACAAGCAGAGGATGCCCATATTGGTGTACCTTCTGTTACTGCAGTTTTTTTTGGGAGAATAGAGTGATGTTTAGGAGTATTGAAAATGTCATAGAAGAAATAAAATTAATGTTTGAAAGATACAATGGAAATCGATTAAATATTTATGATGACGTATTCCCCTTGGACAAAAAGAGGATTTTTGAATTTTGTGACAGACTGAAAAAAGAAAAAATGGATATAAACTGGCGTTGTTGCGGCAGGATTAATCTCATGAATGAGCAGCTAATGAAGAAAATGTCCGAGAGCGGATGTGACGCCATTTTTTATGGTGTAGAATCAGGGTCTGATAAAATTTTAAAGAAAGTCAATAAAGGTTTCTCGGTGAAGATGGCCAAAGATGTACTCACGAAATCTAAAAAATATTTCACGGGTATAGATGCATCATTTTTATGGGGATTTCCATTCGAAACAATTGAGGATTTTAAAAAAACGATTAAACTGGTAGAAGATTTTACCTTTAAACTTGACATCAACGCAGGATTGAACTGTTTACGTCCGGAAATCGGTAGTCAAATTTATAACAACTATAAGGATCATCTTATACCATTCTTTCAATACCACAAATCCCGGATAATACTTAATTATAGTCAGATCACCAGATTGGTCAGAGATACCCGCCTAATGTGCAAAGATGCGGATATTTTTGAAGTATTCAAAAAATATCCCAACATACTTCTGTTTTACTATGTATTTAAGACCCCTAATTTCTCTCAAAAGATTAACATTTATGAAAAATTTATAAAAAAAACTCAGTTTTACGCAAAGTCACCGTCCGTGCACTAGTGTCTTATTTTATAAAAATTACAGTCATAAATAATCTAGGATGATGATGAGTGACATAACAATTTATCATTACAATATTGTATATCCCCATAATGAAAGCATACCTCTGAGTCAGCTTTACCTGGTTTCTGCCCTCAGAGAGCATGGTTACAACGCAGACATTAAGGACCTACAATTATTAAATTCTTTAAAAAAGGAGAAACTATTATCATTTCTTGGGAATTCTTCAGACATAATAGGTATAGGTTGCATGTCACACCTTTTACCCTCTCTTATTTTATTGATAAAGGAATTAAAGAAAGAACACCCAGAAAAAAAGGTTATACTAGGGGGCCCCGGTCCAACTTCTGTGGCAGAAGAAGTTCTTAAGGTAGCACCTGAAGTTGATATGATCGTGAGCGGGGAAGGAGACAAAACAATAGTCGAAGTAATGGACTGCCTGGAGAAAAACAAAGACTTGAAAAATGTCAGGGGAATATGTTACAGGGAAGGAAATAAAATAAAAATAAATCCTCCGAGGCCAAGAATAGAAAATCTGGACCAGCTCCCGTTTCCGGCTTTCGATAAAATCGACATCAATAGGTATAAATTCATATATACTATAACGTCAAGAGGATGTCCATATCGATGTAGTTTTTGTTATCGCACCTTTTTTTGGGGTAACAAAATGGCATTCAGAAGCATGGATAATGTAATAGAAGAAATAAAATTTTTATATGAAAAATGTGATAAGAAAAAATTTTCGGAAATACAAATAAATGATGACACATTTATTTTGAACAAAAAGAGGGTTTTTGAATTTTGCGACAAGCTGAAAAAAGAAAAAATAGACATAAATTGGTCTTGTAACGGCAGAATTAATCTCATGAATGAGCAGCTAATGAAGAAAATGTCCGAAAGCGGTTGCGACAGCATATTATACGGCATAGAGTCAGGCTCAGATAAAATTTTGAAAAAAATAAACAAAGATTTTTCAGCAAAAATGGCCAGGGAGGTCATAATGAAATCCAAAAAATACTTCCCAAAAATAAGAACATCATTCATTTGGGGATTCCCATTTGAGACAATTGAGGATTTTAAAAAGACAATTGAACTAACCGAGAAAGTTATTTTTGAATGGAGAATTCATGCAAATTTATTAATTTTAACCCCGCAAATTGGTACGCAGATATACAATGAGTATAAGAATCATGTTATACCATGGTCCCCAAGCATACCCAAAATGATATTGCATGGCGTTTACGGACCTCTCAAAACACTTCATATTATGTGCGAACGCGATAACATCTTTGAAGCATTTAAGAACGAGCCTAAAATATTATTGTTCTATTATCGCTACAAAACTCCAAATTTCCCTCAAAAACTTAAAATTTATGAAAGATTAATAAAAAAATATAATTTTTATACAGATATCGTATTAATTTAAAAATTAATATAAAAACTATTAGTTATGAAAACCTTTTCCGCCGAATTTTTCAATTCAATGAAGAAAATACCCTTCATAGAAGATGCTGAACCAGTATCAATTGCCTTTTCGATTATTTATCCGAGACATCAATCCGGAGAACCCAAAAATACTATTATGATAAAGTATCAAAAAAATAACTTGGAGGAATTAAAGCTATTAATCCAGTCACCCAAAAATGCATTGCTGAGGGATATAGATCTTTCTACCCTTAGGTCAACCCGAATCGGTGGCAAAAAGATTTATAGGGATTACAATAATTCATTCTCTGATTTTTTACCGCGTAATCTTCTGTATCAGTTCTCATACGATCTTTATACGCTGGTCACGGATGAAGATGTTATAACTATGGCCACTTATAGAAAGGAAAACATAAAATCTTTCAGGACAAACCGCTTCATAAAATTCAAACATAAGATTTTAGAATATGTAAAGAAATTACCGGATAAAATAAATGACTTTGAAAAATGCTCTGTTGTTTTTAACAAAGAAATCTACAAAGAACATTTGACTATGTTATTTCTGAACATAGAACAAAAAACCGAAATAATGACAGAAATATTTGAAGATGAAGAGAATACCATCAGAGAACTGGCAAGTGATGCAATAGTAAGTAAAAAGAAGATAGATAATTTTTTAACAGAAGGAAATACAGGCAAGGGAGATATTATTTTTTACAAATTGAATAAAAATAGACTTTTAGTTACAAGATGTGTAAAGGGCAATAAGAATTTGCTAATCAGTTTTACGAAAGAATTAATTCAGAAGTTAAAATAATCATAACCCTTTAAAGGACAAATTATATAATTGGAATTTAACGGAATCATACGAATATTCTTTATATAAGTTCAAGTCGTAAGTCTGATTAATTTTATCAAAATTTTCTTTTCTGTCAAATGCGAAAATGTTTTTATAGTACCAGTCCACCAGAAATAGCGTACACTTTGAATTTTTTATAATATTATCAAGTTTTTGCGGATTCTTAAGGGCGTACCCTGTACTGACAGTCTTTATTTCTGTCTTTGAATTGATGATACACGGGGTTTCTGCTAAAACATAACATTCTTCACTTATATCCTTTTCCAACATTTCAGGGAGAGCAGACTCCAGAGCGACAAAGGGATTAACATTCCCTGTCCTCAGAACGTACGGGTAAAAGGAAGCCGTGATCAATACCAAAAAAATCAAAAAGGTAAACCATTTGGTGTATTTTTTCAGGTATACATTTAACTGGAAAATTGCGAATCCTGCCAAAACTGATAGTGATAAATACAGAGGAAGCAGGTGTCTGGAAGTAAGATAGTTGAACATGATGAATATGGTATAGAATAAAAGAAAATATACCCACAGAAACAAGATTTCCTTAAAATTTTTCCTAATAAAGAGGAGACTTAGCAGTACGAGAAAGCTGACAATCAAAGGGTGAAATCTGTAAGAAAAAAACGACAAGAGGCCGTACATTTCCCAATTTTTCTTTGCCGTATCCAGAGAGAATATTTGAGAATAGCATTCATCTCCCGAACACAAATATTTATTTCCACCCATGGCATCCGAAAGAAAAGTGAAGTAGGGAATCATCATCACAATTAATATAGCGCCCCAAACCCAGAATTTTTTGTTCATAATTTTTTTAATTTCCGGTTTAAGCAAATCACGACCAAACATATAAAACAAGAAAATCAACATAATCAGCAAAATGATGTTTTCCGGCCTCATGTTTACCGCAAATGCGGTAACGAACAACCCTAGCAATAAAACTTTATTGTATCGAACTCTCAAATAACAGAAAAAAATCACGAAAACTAGCATGATGAAGAAAAGGGAAGTTATACTGGTCTCCGCTGTTTTGGACCATGCTATGTGTATGGGATTTAAGGCGAGGAGAAGGGCCGACCATAAACCTATTTCCGTTTCTCTTAACAGAAGATATGCAAGTAGAAATATCAAAATTATACTCAAACTACCGAACAGGACTGATACGCTTATTGCTGCCAATGAACTTACCCCAAAAATAAGAAATGCCAGACTCAGTATAAACGAAAACATGATGGGTTTTAAATACATCGGACAAGATTCTGTTTCTATGTCAGTATACGAACATAAACTAGGCTCTCCTCTTTTTAGAATATTCTTGGCCACTCCCATATACGCATATTCATCCGTCATAATATGTTGGACTTCGAAAGGTACTCTCAGGGCGAGACCGACTAAAAATATTAAAAAGATAAATATTAGAGTGTTCCTCCCTATTTTTTTGAATCCAAGTTTGACGTGTTTTATTATCAATGAAAAAAGGACCAGTATAAGAATCAAGTTTGCCAAAAATATCAAAAGTTGAAAGTTCATACTGATATTTTACTTTTATTACAAAAATAAAAATACAAGGTGCTACAATCCTGCTCCCTTCCTGAGTGTTTTAACCTTGTCCGTTCTCTCCCATGTGAAATCCGGATCGTCCCTTCCAAAATGGCCATAACATGCGGTTTTCTGGTATATTGGTCTCCGGAGTTTCAGATGTTCGATCATCCCTGCCGGCGTGAGAGGGAAGTGTTTTCTTACGATGGAAGAAAGTTTTTTATCTGATACCTTTCCCGTCCCGAAGGTATCTATGTTTACGGACACAGGATCCGGGTAACCGATCGCGTACGCCAGCTGTATCTCGCATTTTCTGGCGAGCTTAGCTGCCACTATGTTCTTTGCTATGTACCTAGACATGTACGCAGCTGACCTGTCGACCTTTGAGGGATCTTTCCCGGAGAAACATCCTCCTCCATGCCTTCCTATACCTCCGTAGGTGTCCACTATTATCTTCCTTCCGGTAAGGCCCGCATCTGCATATGGACCTCCACGAACGAAAGCTCCGGTCGGGTTAACGAAAAGCCTCGTATCCTTGTCTACCCATTCCTTGCATATCGGTTTTATCACTCTTTCTATCATGTCTTTCCTTATTATTTCATAATCCACATTACCATCATGCTGCGTGGAAACTACAATAGCGTTCGCTCTAAGTGGCTTACCTTTTTCATCATACTCAATCGTAACCTGCGATTTTCCATCAGGTCTCATCCATTTGATCTCGCCTTTTTTCCTTACTTCTGACATCCTTTTGGCGAGCTTGTGTGCAAGCACGATCGGCAAAGGCATTAACTCAGGCGTCTCGTCACATGCATATCCGAACATCATTCCCTGATCTCCTGCTCCCTGATGCTTATTTTGACCTTTGCCTTCTGTTACTCCCTGAGATATATCAGGGCTTTGTTCAGTTATCTGCACCCAGACCGTGCAGGTCTCGTGTTCTATTCCATATTCCGATTTTGTGTACCCTATATCCTTTATCACTCTCCTAACAATGTAGGGCACATCAACGTATGTTTTTGTAGTTATTTCTCCAAAAACCATAACTCCTCCGTTCTTCGTCCCGCATTCGCAGGCAACCCTGGCATTAGGGTCGTCCTTGTATATGGCATCCAAGATAGCATCAGAAATCTGATCGCACATCTTGTCCGGATGCCCCTCTGTCACGCTCTCGGAAGTTAATAATATCTTCTCCTTTGGCATAACCATCACCTCAATTTCGAAAGATAAGAATTATTATATTTTCCTATTTATATATATTTATATATTTAATTGTTAAAAATTATAACTGGTGAGAATATTATAACAGGAGATTACATCCGGAAGCTTAGGGTGGAAAGAGGCCTATCACAGACAGAGCTCGCTAGGTTGGCAGGTATATCCCAAGCGCATGTGGCGAAGATAGAGAACGAAAAAGTCGATCCCAGGCTCTCGACAGTTAACAAGATCCTACTGATTCTCTCAAAAAGAGAAAGTGTAACTAGATGTAGTGAGATCATGAGCAGGCTGATGTCGGTAAAGCCTGAAACCCCTGTTAAGAAAGTTATAACAATCATGAGATCATCCGGATTTTCGCAGGTACCGGTTATTGAAAAGGGAAGGCAGATAGGGGTCATAAGTGAAGCGACCCTCCTTCAAAACATGGACAAGAATCTCGATCATTTAGAAGCCAAGGATATTCTTGACAAGCCTTTCCCCGTTGTTGATTCAGGGGACACGACAGATATACTTCCTCCTTTGCTGGACATACATCCTGCTGTTCTTGTTTCTGAAAAAGGACGAATTCGAGGAATAATAACGAAGTCCGACTTGCTGGGGATGAAATAATAACACCCTTTATTTAAACCTAATTAACTAATTCTATAAGTCGTGTGAGTATGGTCTGGAAATTGTTCTCGAAAGAACTTCAGGAAACAATAAAGGAGAGAGGATTCGTTAGGCCGACCTTTGTCCAGGAGAGGGGAATTCCACCTATCATCAAAGGAAAAAATACGCTCCTTATCGCTCCCACCGGGGTCGGAAAAACTGAGAGCGTTCTCTTCCCAGTGTTCGATGAATTTGTAAAGGACAGGGAGAAGGAACGAATAAAACCCATCTCGATCCTTTACATCACGCCTCTTAAATCCCTGAACAGGGATCTTTTGAAAAGAATCCATTGGTGGGCAGATAAGCTAAATTTTGAAGTGAGCGTCCGTCACGGCGACACGAGCCAGTATGAACGTTCAATGCAGGCCGCGAACCCTGCTGACATGTTTATAACAACGCCTGAAACCCTCCAAGCGATTTTGGTCGGAAAGAGGATGCGTTCACATCTGAGGAATGTGAGATGGATCGTTGTGGATGAGATACATGAACTTGTCGGAAACAAGAGGGGCGTACAGCTTTCCGTTGCGCTTGAACGTTTGAAGGAGATCATTGAAAAAAAGAACGAGATTCAGGTAGTTGGTCTTTCCGCGACAATTGGTTCGCCTGAAGAAGTCGCTAAATTCCTAACGGCTGGCAAGTCCTGCGAGATCGTGAACACGTTCGAAAAAGAGGGGATCGAAATAAAGGTTGAATCCCCGAAACCTGATAAGAAGGACTCGGAAATCTCTGAGAAAATCTTTGTCGGTCGCGAGACGTCAGCTCGCTTGAGAAGGGTTGAGGATCTGATAAAAAATAACAAATCAGTCCTTACATTCACGAATACACGCGAATTCTCGGAGGTTCTTTCCTCAAGGTTACGAGCACTGAACAAGGCTCTTCAAATAGAAACTCACCATTCATCCCTTTCGAAAGAGGTTCGCATAGACGCGGAAGAACGCTTCAAGCAGGAAAAGCTCAAATCATTGATATGTACGTCTTCGCTTGAACTGGGAATAGATATAGGTTCAATAAAGCTCGTTCTGCAATACATGTCTCCCAGACAAGTGGCAAAACTTTTACAGAGGGTTGGCAGATCGGGTCACAAGGCTTCGGAAATCTCGAACGGAATAATAATATCAACGGATTCCGATGATGCCTTCGAATCGAGCGTTATAGCTAAACTCGGAATGAAAAACAAAATAGAACGAACAGAAATTTACCCAAAATCACTCGATATCTTGGGACACCAAATCGTGGGTCTTTCGCTTGAAGAATACAAGATCCCGCTGGATAGAGCGTATGAGATTATAAGAAGAGCATACCCGTTCAGGGATTTAAAAAAGAAAGAATTCCTCAAGGTGGCTGAGCTCATGCAGAAACTAGGATACATCTGGGTGGGCTCGAAGTTCGATGATTACGTCCCGCTTCGCAGACGAAAGTCGGCCTGGCTTTACTATTACCAGAATTTGTCCACCATTCCTGACGTCAAGAATTACAAGATTATAGATGTCGTGACGAACAAATCAGTCGGAACCCTCGATGCGGAATTCATAGCTTTGCACGGAAGACCTGGAACTTCATTCATAGTGAAGGGTCAGGCATGGAGAATTATAGATGTGCACGAGAAATCGATTGTTGTTGAACCAGAGGAGAATATACGAGCTGCTATCCCTGCCTGGGAGGGCGAGCTAATACCAGTTCCTTTTGAGGTCTCCCAAGGAGTGGGTGCATTAAGAAAAATGATCTCGGATATGGTCAAAAAGAAAATGAAAAAGGAGAAAATAATAGAGAAAATCCTGAAAGAATACCCTGTAACCAGGGATGTAGTGACGAAGATGTTAAGAACGATTGAAAAACAGATAAAATACGGTTTCGTTCCCGACCAAAAAAATATTCTTATAGAATATTGGGAAGACTACGTCATTCTCCATACACCCTTCGGCTCTCTTGTTAATGAGACAGTAGGAAGGGTTCTTTCCACCCTTCTGACAAACAAGCTCGGATCTGTTGGCCTGCAAACAGATCCTTACAGGATAATAATAAAGCTTCCCGGATACCAATACAGAGACGTTCTTGATACATTCAAAAAGATCGATCCCGAAACCATGCAGGGTATTCTGCAAATCACGCTTCCGAATGGTGAGCTCTTCATGTGGAGATTCATACATGTTGCTCAGAGACTCGGAATGATTGCAAGGCAGGCTGATTACGGGAAAGCGTACATTAGGAAAATAATTGATGTTTATTTCAAGCTTCCTCCTTACATGGAGACATTAAATGAAGTATTTCAGGAGAAGTTGGACGTTGCGAAATCCAAAAGAGTTTTGAAAGATATCAAATCAGGCATGACAAAAATCCACTTCAAACCGGGTTTGTCACCATTAGGAGAACAGGGTTTAAGCAAACGTTATGAGATAGTCGCTCCTGAAAAACCTGAGAAGGAGATATTCGAGGCCTTTGAGAAACGATTACTAGCGACTAAAATGGGCCTCATTTGCATGAACTGTGGAGAGCTCTTGTTTTCAAGCAGCATAAAAAACCTAGGGGGAACTCTGCAATGCAGGGAATGCAGAGCGAAATTAATAGCATATGTCCCTTATAACTACATAAAAGAAGCGGAAAAACTCGTCAAGAAATCGATGAAAGGAGCTAAACTCTCGAAGGAGGAAGAGAAATACCTGAAAGAGGTGAACGATTCTGCAAGCCTGATACTTACGAACGGCAGGGACGCGATCCTAACGTTGGCTGGAAGGGGGGTGGGTGTGAAAACCGCTTCAAGAATTTTAAGAAGGGGGGTGAAAGGAAGGGATCTGCTTAAAGAAATTCTGAACGCAGAAAAGCAATTCGCTAGGACCAAAAGATTCTGGAGATAAATTCCGATTTTTATTTTGGTTCGACTTTGTATAATACTATACATTCATCCTCTCTTACAGGAATCAGGGACGCTTCATTCTTTATTATCTCCAACAGAGATTTTTCTCTCCCAAAGAAGAAATTTGGTCCACATTCTGTTTCATTAGTGTATAGATAGAACATCTCCCTTCCATGGCATCCTTCCGTGTCTATGGACTTATGTTTTTCCGGTAACAGAACATTTGCAATTTGTATGGGCCTGTATTCTTTCAAGTAATCAGATTTGGAATTTTCAATTAACAGGCAGTCCTCATTATCAACCTCTTCAGAAACGGATAAAATAGTATCGGTCCAGCATTTACTATTGGTCTCGAATCTGAAAATATCCGTTGTGTAGAAAAAAAAGGAAAATATCAAAATCAAAACCGCCAAAGGAATTAATGTTTTCAGGTTTTCTGTTAATTTAAATGAAAAAAGTTTTCCAGAAATTCCCAAAAGAAAATCTTTAACTGAGAAAATACCGTACCCTATTAAAATGGCAACAGGAGGTTGTAACAGTATATGCCATATTTCAATAGCCCCCTTTACATATAGAGATCCAAAATATATCCCGTATAAGAGAAGAAACACGCATATCCAAAAAACAGGTAAAAGTAAATTCTTTTCTTTCCTGACAAACAGAAATGAAATAAACAAAAAAATGTAAAGAAGCACTGGATATAATCTTCCGTCACTAAAAAGTTCTAGATTTTTTATAAAATTAGGGAAAAGATAGTTTATGGAAAATGTGGTATATCCTTCACCACTAATCAATTTTCCATGCAAGTAAGGATGCTTGGCAGGAGAGAAATTTGTTGTGAAATTAACATAATAAAAGCTCACCGGAAGCATGAATATCAGAAATATTAACAGGGGCAGTTTCAACCGTTTTAGCGAGATTTTCCTTCTATATAAAAAAAGACCAAGGATGAAAACCGGTACTAAAATTGCATTGTCCAGTCTGGCGTGCATCGCAAATACAAGCAACAATCCAGATAAATAATACAAATTTCTCTTATTCACATTTAGAGATACTATAAAGATTAATACAGCAAGGGTGGCAAAGAAAGTTCCTGTGACCTCACTCGCTCCGAACTTTGCATAATGAATAGGCATAGGCAGCAGTGAGTAAACCAAGGCGGAAAATAGAGAGATTTCATCCCTTTTAAACAGAGCATAAGTTAAAAGAAAAACAAGCAATATTGTAAGACTGCTTAAAAAAATATTCAGATATAAAATTGTATGGTAACTTAAACCAAAAAAGAAGAAAGAAATCGCGAGAATGAAGGGGTAACCACTTGAATATTTTGAAAAAGGAACTTCTCGCAGTTTTAAAATTGTCTCAGCTTCGCCTACATAATTCCAGCACAATCCATCGCTGCTCATACAACCTGGCCAGGCAACCCTTACGATTGAACCAACAATAAGAATTAAAATAAAAATAATCCAAGCCGTCTTCTTTATTCTTTTAAAGTAAGAAAATATGTCTTTATAGTTCAATACAAACAGTACGCAAACCAGAATAAAATTCAATAAGAGTATTTGTACCAAATATTCTTTCATTATATAATTAGCCAGTATCTCAATCATAGCTTATTCAAAAATTAAATTTCAGTTTTAAAAACAATAAGTTTGAAATTTAAATGGCATTATTTTCTTTACACCACTCTATAGCTTTGCTCATACCTTCTTCTAAACCTATCCTTGGCTCATAACCAAGTTCTTTCTTGGCCTTTTCTATACTGACGAACATGTCCCTTGAAATTTCTCCGGCTGAAAATATTTTACCTGAATGTAATCCTATTTTACCAAGTAGTATGTCAATTTTTTCACAGATCCTTGACAAAACTACAGGCATGTGCCGTGGTTTAATCTCAACTCCGAGATTTTTCGCTATCTCTTCGTATATCTCTCTCACCGTATAAGGTCTTTGGTCTGCTATTAGGTAGGTTTCTCCTTCAGCTATTTGACTTTTTTCCGCCAAGAGGAGGGAATCAACCACGTTATCTATATAGGTCATACTCTTAAGGGTGTTTCCTTCTCCGAACATCAGAGGTTTGCCATCCTTTATCATTCTGACAAGAAACAAAGTTTTTTCAGGCAGATTCGGCCCATAAAACCAGTTAGGTTTGACTATAATTGTTTTTATTTTCCCGGATTTGTGGAAATCCCTGACAATCTTCTCCGCGAGGTTTTTGCTCTTACCGTAATGGCTATATGGCCTGTTTTCATCCTCCTCCCTCAGGGGCGCATCTCTGCTAACATTTACACCCCGCGCTGCAACGGTGCTCACGAATATAAACTTCTTCACTCCTGCTTTCGAAGACTCTTTCAGAAGATTTTCCGTCCCTTTGAAATTGACTTCATAGCATTCTTTCGCTCTTTTCATATGTTCTACCGAGGCACAATGAAAAACAGTTTTTACATTCTTAACAGCCTTTTTTACAGATTCTCTATCCTTCACATCACCGTAAACTATTTCAGAACCAAGTTTTCTGAGATAACTCGCGTCCATACCATTTAACACAAAAGATCTAACCTCCCTCCCCTTCCCGCGAAGAACCTCTACCAATCTCGTTCCCAGCCAACCAGGCGTCCCTGTTACCAGTGTTAGATTATTCTCCTGCATAAACTTACTATGAGTTAAAATTTTAAATAAAATTGCAGTCGCTAGATTTCCTACCCAGCCATAAGATCCTTAACAAAATTCTTTGCATCGAAAATCTCGATATCTCCGTATTCCTGACCCAGTCCTATGTAAAGAATAGGTTTTTTGACGGCATAACAGGCGGAAAGCATGCCTCCTCCCTTCTCGTTAACATCGACTTTTGTGAATATCATGGCATCTACCCCAACGGCTTCATCAAACTTTCTTGCCTGCTCCACGAGATCATTCCCTGTCAAAGAATCCATCACGAGTATTTTAAGATCGGGATTGTTCACCCTCACGACCTTTTTCAATTCATCCATCAGATCGCGATTGGCATGTGAACGTCCGGCTGTATCTGCCAGAACGAAATCGATTCCCTTCGACTTCGCGTGTTCTTTTGCATCGTAAACAACAGCAGCTGAATCTGCTCCGTACTTGTGCTTTATAACCTTCAACCCGAGCCTGTTTCCGTGTACTTCCAGTTGCTCGATCGAGGCCGCCCGGAACGTGTCCCCAGCGGCAAGGACAACATCAAAACCCCTGCCAGTCAGATACTTCCCCAGTTTCGCGATTGAAGTCGTCTTCCCTGAACCGTTAAAACCGAGGAATACTATGCAGATAGGCCCTTTTGTTTTCGCTAGCTTCTCCAAATTTATCTTTCCCTGATCGAATATTTCAATCAGGATTTTTGCCAGCGTGTCTTTTATCTCCTTCTCTATTTCCCCTCTCTTCAGTTGTTTACCGGCAAGATATTCCTTCATTTTCTTCCTGAGGAAGTCCATGGTTTCGAGAGCGACATTGGCCTCCATAAGGCCGAGTTCCATCTCCTCAAAAAGAGAATCTATATCCTTTTCGGAAATCTTTCTTTCCAAAACCTTTCCTACAACCCTCTCCTTCAGAGTGGGTTTCTTTTCCACTTTTGGAATTTTCGGCTTTCTTCTCAGCCTCGCGAGAAATCCTTTCTTCTCTTCCTTTGCAACTCCCTCCTTTACAGGTTCAGGTTCCTCCTCTATTACCTCCTCAACCCTTTCTTCCTCCTTTGGTATTTCTTTTTCCGGCTTCACTTTCTTTTCAGGTATGATCTTTTTCTTTATTTTCGGGGGTTTGGGTTTCGGAGGTTTCTTTACAGGTTTTTTCTCCACTTTCTTTGGCTTCGGCTTCTCAACAGGCTTTTCCACCTTCTCTATTTTTTCCTCTACTTCTTTCTTCTTGATCTTCTCGCTCAGCTTTTCGACCGATTCCGAGAGCTTTTTCTTAAGGAAACCGAACATAATAACCTTTTTCAATCCTTACCTTTTTAACTTTTTCCACTCATCCTCTATAACCTTCGGTTTTACACCCGAAATATACGCTGCCTTTGTTATCGCATGCGTCGCGACAGGAGCGGTGACAAAAATAAGTATTATCAGAAACAAGGCCTTAATAAAGAATATAGAGAAGAATTGATCAACCAAAACACCCACCAATATTAAACACACACCTCCCACATTAACAACGGTCTGCGCATGAGAACGGGTGTAGACGTCAGGGAAGCGAATGAGTCCTAAAGAACCTATTATTGCCAGCACACCTCCAATCAACATGAGCGCAATTCCTATCATTTCCTTCACTCCTCATGCAGTTTCTTTCCCATGAGATACTTCGATACCGCCAAGTTCCCTATGAACACAAGTATAGCGTAGACTATCGCAATGTCTAAAAAGAGCTGGTTTCCGAAGTAAAGGGAAAGGAGAGCGATAATGCCTATAACCAGAGAAGACATGGCATCTATGGCTATGATCCTGTCAGGTAAAGTAGGTCCTTTGATAAACCTGATAATACAGATTATGGCAGCAACCGCCAGCAGATAGACAACATACTCGTACATGTTAATCCCATATATTCCTCAAGATCCTTTCAAACTTCCCGCTTATTTCTTCTTTATTCTCCCTTCTCATCAACCAGTGAACGTAAAGATGTTTAGGTTCTGCCTCCAACGTTAGCGTCCCGGGTGTCATGGTTATCGAGTTAGAAAGGACAGTGATCCCCCAGCCGTGCTTATGCACATGCGAAACCTTCACTATGGATGGCGCGATCTTGTTGGTTAAGATCCTGTAAACGACGTCGGAAACAGCGATAATTTCCTGGTATATGTAGTAGGGAATGTATGCAAGGAAATAAACGAAACCTTTCAGGTAACTGACCTTTGGCCCCCACAGGAATCCGTATCCCACTATCACGGTTATACCCCCCGAAACTATCGCTCCGACGAGAACCTCTTGGGGGTTGAACCCGCTTAACAGTATCCAGAAAATCCACAGCAGTAAAAACAACAGAATCGAACCCTTCATATAGAATTAATTGATTTTCCTAATAATTAAATGTTATTTCTTCTTTTTTGATGACGTTTTCTTGGCCTTTACGGTCTTCTTTCTCTCTGCCCTGCCCTTAAGGATATTGCTCTTTGTTTTTTCAAAAATTTCAGGCATACCCTTGAGTTTCGCATTGTATGCAGCCACGTGTTTGCCGGCGATCCTTTCGGGTTTGGGCAGAATATTCTCAGAATGTGGAACATCCAAACCCCCATCCAGTGCTCCCTTCAGAGCGGAGTACAGGCGGTTTCCAGGGGTTGATGAATACAGGCCGATATCCAAAACAACACGATTTATCTTATGCTTTTTTGCCTTCTCTGCGCAAAGCAAACCAGTAAGGTAAGCGGAAGGAATGTTCCCTCCATGAAACTTCCATCCGAATTTTTTCAATTCCTCCGAATGAGCAGTCACGAAGGTTTTGTCCCCGTCTCTCTCGTATTTTACGATCTGGCATACCATGTTGTTCAGGGACTTCCTCACGACCAGTCTCGGCTTTCCTGATTTTAACAACCTTAACCTTAACCTGTAATCAGTTTTGCCTTCCCTCTTCCTCCTGTGAGGAATCACACGCTTCTTGGACCTTCTCATTTCTTCACCTTCTTGGTTTTCTTTTCCTTGGTTTCTTTAGGTTTTTCTCTCTTGACCTTTTTCAGGAGTTCGCGCTCTTTCAGGTAGTAGAGCAAATGCTTCTTGTTCCTGAATGCGCCGCCTTTGACAGCGGAGTAAAGTTTCCTGTAGTTATTCCTGTCAAGTTTACCTGAATCCTTCAATTCCCTCAGCAACTTTCTCAGGGGCCTGACCTTGTCCACCCATTGTCTCTTTTTGGATTTCCTTGCATATATCGCTCCTTTCCTGCTTCCGTGTTTCTTTCTCCTTCCCTTCTTCTTCTGTTCCCTCCTGAATCTGGAATCAGCCCTTTCCGTCCCTTTCTTCTCTATTTTTGTGATTACCCCTTTGGCTATTAAACTCCTGAGATCGTTCCTCGTTATTGCTTCTCCGACCTCTTTTTCTCCTTTAACCTTTACCCTGGACAGGCCGACCTTCATGATCTTCGCTGCAAGCTTCTTCTGTGAACGTACGTTCATGATCTCTACTCTCCTCCGAATTCTTTGACAGTGTATTTGAAATCCTTGTCTGTCTTTATCTTCTTCCTGTGTTTTAGAATCTCCCTGGCGAGTATCCAGAATATCAGGGCGAGGGATTTCTTTCCGTTGTTGTTTGCAGGTATAACCAAATCAACATCAGATATCTCGTTGAAGGTATCGCAAAGAGCGACCACAGGTATTCGCTTCTTCTTCGACTCTGTTACAACCTGGTTGTCAATCAAAGGATCAACGACAACCACGACATCGGGCTCATAGAATTCTCGGAACGAAGGATTCGTGAGTGTCCCGGGCGGGAACCTTCCTGTAATCGCCTTCCCATCCACAACTTCCGCGAACTTCTTGATGGCCTGCATCCCGTTCGCTTTCCTTGATACGGCCATGATCTTTTCGAACTTTGAAAGAAACTTGGAGGCAACCTTTATCCTGTTATCAACCTTCTGGACATTAAAAACAGCGAGACCATCATCCCTGATCTTGTATATGAATTTCTTCATATATTTCGTACACGTTTTCATCCCTATATGTACGCCTGAAGTGAGATACTCAGTCCTATCAACAAGCATCTCCTTCGAAAGATCCTCTTTCTTGGTCTTCACAACCATTTTTTCACCAATAAACGCGATATTACCAATTATTTGAGTTTATATTAATAAATATGCGTTTTTTAAACTTTTTGTCAATTCTGGAATATGGAATTCGAAGGATTCGAGGCGGAACTAGAGGATTTCGAAGTGAAGAAGGTGGGAAAATTCGACAGGGTATGGTCCGGCAGTGAGGGCGGTTCTATCGTAAGAACAACATTGATAGGCGATAAACTCTACTGGGGGGCTTTTGACGGTTATATTTACGCCCTGGACATAGACGGCAAAAAGCTTTTATGGAGAACAAAGCTTGATTCTATAGCTGATTCTTCCCCTGTTTATTCCGGGGGTTTCCTGTATATTGGTGACAGGGAAGGAAACTTTTATTGCATAGAGGATTCCAACGGAAAAATAACCTGGAGATACAAGATGGGCGGAGCTATGGCGGGGTATGCTGGCGTTTCGAAAGACATGGTTTACACATCATGTCAGGATTCCAACTTTTACGCTTTCAATGTAAGAACGGGCAAAGTTGTGTGGAGATTCAAGACAGGGAGAGACATGTGTTGCGCTCCCGGTTTTTACAACAATTACGTTATATTCGGCTCTTTCGATGGTTATGCCTACTGTCTGGATGCGAAAACGGGAGATGAAATATGGCGTTTCAAGACAGGAGCTGAGGTATTCGATCCCGTACACCTCACGGTTCATGAAAAAACTGTTTTCATCCCCTCATTCGACAGCTATCTCTATGCCATAAATGCCGAGACCGGTAAGGAAATATGGAAAACCAGGCTTGGGAATTACGGGATAGCGATGTCCCCCACCATCGCTAGCGAAAGGATTTACATAGGAGCTAGGGACGGGAACTTATACTGCTTGGACATGAATGGTAAGGAGATTTGGAGGTTCAGAACAGGCGGAGTTATCGAGTCCAAAGCGGTAGTGAAGGAAGGAAGGGTATATTTCGGTTCAGAAGACGGGAATTTCTACTGTCTGGGCATGGCAGGGGATGAAGTATGGAGATTCAAGGTCGAGGGTCAGATCTGGGACGAAGCAAAAATATACAAAGACATGCTCCTCTTCGGGTCTGTTGATTGCAAGATTCATTACCTTGATCTTGAGACAGGGAAAGAGTTGTGGAACATGCAGACAAGCACACTGAAAAAGACCATATGGTCTGATCCTTACGGTATGTTCAGGCTCGAGATCAAAAAGGAGACGCACACAAAGGAAGCTGTAGAAGAGGGCAAGTACAAAAAGAAAAAAGAAGAAAGCGTTTCCCTTTCCGACTACCACGTTGAGAGCGAATACACCACGGAGTCTGATTACAAAGAGAAAGGAGACTACAGTAGTCAGTGGGTTTTATTTGAAGGAGTATTGGAGGTCGAAAACATATGGACTTTGGATTCGAAGGGTTTGAAACCCCGAGTTTCGATACCGAGATAGAAGATTTCGAACTTGTAAAAGTAAAAAAGATGGACAGGCATTTAAGATTCGGTAAGGGAGGAAGTGTTCTCGCCGACCCTGTGATGCATGAGGGTGTAATCTATATTGTTAGCGCGGATTACAATCTCTATGCCGTGGATGCGGAAAGTGGAAAGGAAATCTGGAGGTTCAAAGCAGACGGGGAATTGTTCTCCACCCCTGCAATCTCGAATAATATGCTTTTTGTTGGAAGTTATGACCAAAACATATACGCGATTTCCCTTGGAGGAAAGGAAGTCTGGCGTTTCCCAACAGGAGGGAAAATAACATCCTCCCCATTTGTTCACAAAAATCTCGTTCTGATAGGCTCAAATGACGGATACCTTTACGCAATTGATAAAGAAACCGGAGAAGAAGTATGGAAGTTTAAGACAGGTAACTGGATTGCCTCAAGTCCTACCGTATGGGATGGAAGGATATACGTGGGTTCTTACGACAATAACATGTACTGTCTGGATTTGGAAGGAAAAGAGATCTGGAGATTCAGAATGGGAGCAGAGATGTGGGGGATGCATGAATCACCAACCGTGTACGAACGAACGCTATATTTCGCATCCATGGACGGTTATCTCTATGCTCTTGATGCTGAAACAGGAAAAGAGAAATGGAAGGTAATGACAGGCAAGTATGGGAACGCAATTCAGCCTTTAGTTAACGAAAGATTTGTTCTCCAGCCTTCCAGGGACGGGATTCTCTTTGCCTTTGACAGAGAAGGGAAAGAACTGTGGAGATTTAACCTTGGGAACCTTCCTGCCCCCATAGTTGTTCACAAGGACACGATATTCATAGGAAACGAGAGCGGTATACTAAGAGCACTCAATCTGGAAGGCAAAGAACTATGGCGTTTCCAGACAGGAGGAAAGATTTTCGGATCCGTTGTTATATGGAAGGATAAGATATACCTTCCGTCCTACGATTGCCATTTGTATTGCCTTACCGTGGAAGGAGAAGAACTCTGGAGATTCGCCACCAGCGACCTTACAATAGTCAAGCTCGCTCCTCCCCACGACGCCTTCGAACTGAAAGTCAAGAAAGATACCACAATAGACGAGGCGGTTGAGGAAGGCAGGTACAAGAAAAAAAAGGAAGAGACAGTCTCTTTATCGGACTACCAGATTGAAAGCGAATATTCAACAGAGAGCGAATATAAACAGAAGAGCGATTACGATACGAGCTTCGTAATTTTCGAGCCATTGCTGACATTCACGGAAGTTTTGCCATCTCGTTGTGAGGTATGTCACCCCAGAGTTCAGCGAGCCTGTTGTGCTTAGGGAGATCGGGTCCTAAGTTACCTATCTTTATTATCGGTATGTTCCACATTATCGATATATCCGCGATCCAGTCGTCCTCTGTTTCTCCTGATCGATGCGAGGCAACAGGAACGAGATTGTTTTCCATGAGAAGATCTATCACCTTCTGGACCTGATAGAGGGTTCCGATCTGGTTCGGCTTTATCATTGCGGAGTTTGTTGACTTCGATTGAATTCCATTCATGATTCTTTCAGGGTTAGTGCAGTAGAGGTCGTCACCAACCACTAGCGTGTTTTTCAATTGCTTGTTGAGCTCCGCGAACCCTTCGAAGTCATCCTCGTGAAACGGATCTTCAATATAGTAGAGCTTGAACATTTTTGCCAACTGAAGGAGAAATTCCAGCTGATCCGCAGAGTTGTAAACCTTGTCTTTGTACAAATATTTCTTCCCGTCCCAGAAAGAGGATGCTGCGACATCTATTCCTATCTTCAGGTTGAAATCCTCTGCTATTTCACTGAGCAAATTCAACGTCTTCAGTTCATCAAGTTTGCACATCCATGCATTCTCTATATTTCTTCCCAGCAAGACCTTTTTCTTCCCCAATTCCTCGCCTATTGTTTTCCATGCCTCTAAATTCGTTTTCGTCGCCTCTACCGGATCTTTAGCTCTGTGTGGGAGGACAAGAAATTCCTGGAAGGTAGAATAACCTCCATGTTGTCCTCCTCCTATAACATTCCCCAACGGATAAGGGAAACGAAACCTTCGTTTCGGACCTTCCAACCTCCAGAGTTCACCATCACTGGCCGCCCTTGCAACCGCCAGGGAAATCCCCAACGCGAGATTAACACCTATCTTAGAGAAATTTTTCGTCCCGTCCGTCTGTTCAAGTACCTTATCATTGGTGATCCAGTCTGTTTCGTCAAGCCCCACAATATCAGATCTTATCTTTGGAAAGAGTTCGAAAATCTTTTTGAAAGGCAATTCCTTGGCTTCGTGCCTGCCTTTCGAAGTTCCGGAGGGGATGGAGGCTGTATAAAAATGTTTAATGGTTCTAACCTTTACCTTGATTGTTTCCTCCCCCTTGGAATTAAAAACAGGATAAATCTTCACGTTCCTGATCATTCGATCCCAACCTCTAATAATTTGTTTGTATCTGGGTAATAAATAGAATTACGCTAGTTCCTTTCTCTTTATGTCAATTGGTATGACCCCCGCATTCCATTCTATCATGGCGATCTCCATGGGATCGCTCATGCCTTTTTCTAATTTTATCAGAACCGGCGCTCCCTGTGCAATCTGTAGCGCGCGAGCGGAGATGATCCTTGTTTTCTCATACCTGGTATATGGTCTTTCCATTGTCTTCACCCTATGTATCTAAGAGACTCGTCCTTCTTCCCTGGCTTTTCATGCGCCTTGGTGATGTCCATGAGTGCTCTCTTCTGTAAGGATTCAACCTTCTTCATGAACTCCTCCATTTCCTTGACCTTCTTCTCCAACTTGGTCATGTCTATCTTCAGGTTCAGAATTTTTACCAGAACGTCCAGAACTTCTTCAGCCGCTTTAGGATCGGTAACTATAGGGAATCCAGTGGTTTGCCCAAGCAGACACATACCATCCTTGTCCCTCTGTTTCCATAAACCCAAAAGTAAACCAGCTGCTCCTACTATGTATCCTACCTTTTCTCCTGCATTGAAATCTATCTTGTGTTTTTTATATTTTTTGAGAATTTTATCATCAGTTACAGCCCCTATCACTTCCCTCTTTTCCTCAAGTTCTCCTGTTGCCAGACCTCCAACAGTGAAGATTTCGGTAACACCGACTTTTTCAGCGAGGTCAAGTACCTTTTCCCCAACTTCGTAGTGTCCCTGAGGGGAAAGTGATTGACAGTCTCCTATAAGGAAGACAATATCTCTCTGTCCCTTTCTCTTTGCCTTCCAGTAATAGAACTCATTTTTGAGCAGGTGTATTTTGTATTTATCATGGAGCATAACGAACGGGAAGAACCATTTTGAATACAGATCAGCGAACTTCTTTGCCTTGAGTTCCTCTATCAGGTAACCGACAGCGACTCTTCCTATATTTCCAACCCCGGGCAAACCCTCGATCAGAACAGCGTTCTTTAATTTCGGTTTGCCGAGAAGCTTTATCACGGTCATAGATTCCACGCAATTTATAATTTATTGTATTTTGGTATATATATGTGATTAAATTTATAAATCTAGTCCTTTGTGATGGACTCTGACATGATAACCCTCTTGCCTTTCTCCCTCTGCATGTAGTATATGCCGAGCCCCAAGAAAAGAACCGCTATCCCCACAAGCATGAGTTCGACCCAGGGGAAAATTAAACACTTGTTCGGGCATTTGCCACCACAATCTCTTCCTTCCTCACCTAGATCGTGTTCATTGTTGTAACAGGTCACGTTCACGTCAAAACAATCCTCATCGATCGTTCCATCACAGTTATCATCCAGGCCATTGTCACATACATCAACGTTGGAGGTCGGTTTCTTCTCCCCTATACAATCGCTCCATTCACCCCCTTTGCATGTTCTCAGACCGGTCTCACACACGCCTATGTCCGAACCACAGGGTCTCGTATCACCGCTAACGCACTGCTGTCCCTGCACGACCGGCATCATAATCAGAATCAAAAAAACTAAAAACGCCGAAATGGATTTATCCATTTTTAGATATTGGGTTTTACACTTTTAAAGTTCTTATCAGCCTTTTTGCGTCCATTATTATCTTCCTGTGGTCAAAGCCGATATTCTTGGGTAAATTCCTGAAATACTTTATACTGCTTGCCTCATCTTTGTCGGGTTTCATTTCCCCTCCAAGAGGTTTGAGGAGATATGATATTGTTATGGAATGTCCCCTGGGGTCTCTTTTGGGGTCTGAGTATATACCTATCATCTTCTCTACCTCCACATCAAGACCCGTTTCCTCCTTTGCTTCCCTCATTACAGCTTCCTCCACAGTTTCCCCGAATTCCACACGACCTCCGGGCAGGACCCAGTATCCCCTGAAAGGCTTTATCGATCTCTTTAATAGCAGGATCTTCCCGTCCACGACTATAACCCCATCAACCGTCAGGATCGGGATGACCTTTAGAATCTTAGAAAATAACTTGTACGGAATTTTCTTACTAACCTTCGAAGTCATATTATTAATATCATGTTTATTATTAATATTTTTAAAAACCCGAATAATAATTATCAGTTGCCGTAAACAAATGAACGCCCCTGTAGTCTAGTTGGCCAAGGATACTGGCCTCTCGAGCCAGTGACCCGGGTTCAAAGGACGTCTGACGTTCGCTAGCGAATGTCTGTCTGGAATTCCCGGCGGGGGCACTAAATAATAATGCAATTTAGGAAACCAATAAAAAATTCATATCAAATATACCAATTATGAAAATTCTTTTTGTGTACAAAGGGGCAGAAAATTTGGGTATAGAATCCCTTTCTTCCTACATCAAAGAAAAGGGAGACCATGAGACTTACCTGTTTTTTGATAAGGCCACATTTTCAGGACATATGTATCTTCACTCAAAATTACTTGATTCATTTTTTAAAAGGGGTAAGGAAGGCGATTTGATAAAAGAAATAGAGAGAATAAACCCCGATGTCATTTGCTTTTCCGTATTTTCGGGACTGGTTAAATGGGCATTGAATATGTCCAGGCTAATTAAAAAGAGATTTAACATACCTATTGTATTTGGGGGTGTTCACATCACGGTTTGCCCGGATGAGATTCTAAATAATGAAAATGTTGATTTTGTAGTTTTGGGTGAAGGTGAAGAGGCACTTTTACAACTACTGAGTAATCTGGAAAATCCTAAAAAATATGAAAAAATAAAGAATTTAGGTTTCAAGAAAAACGGAAAAATGATAATTAACCCTGTTGATAATTTAAGAGAAAATCTGGATGAGCTGCCCTTCCCCGATAAAGAACTTTTTTATAAACATTCACCAGTCATGAAGAAAGATTATATGATAATGACAGGAAGGGGATGCCCCTTTTCTTGTTCATATTGCTGTAACAATTTTTATAATGAATTTTACCGGAATAAGGGAAAAATCTTAAGGAGACACAGCGTTAAATACGTAATTGAACAACTACTGCATGCAAAAAAATTTGGATATAAAACTGTTCTTTTTCAGGATGACATCTTTGTTTATGATATAAAATGGCTGAGGGAGTTTCTGAATGAATACAAGAAAAAAATTAATAAACCATTCAAATGCATGGCGCACCCCCAACATATCACTGAAGAAATTGCAATGCTGCTAAAGGATGCAGGTTGTTATACCGTAAAGATTGGTATACAAACAGGAAGCGAGGAATTAAGAAGCAGAATTTTACAAAGGCATGAAAGTAACAAACAAATTATAGAAGGTGTTAGGATATTGAAGAAATACAAACTTAACACAAGAGTCGATCACATTCTCGGAATTCCTTACGAAAGTGAAAATGATCTTGTTCAGTCTGCCATGCTATACAATTACATCAGACCTAAAATAATATGCTGTTACTGGCTAACCTATTTCCCCAAAACAAAGATAATCGACTATGCGCTTGAGGCGGGAGTCCTAGATGAACAGGACGTGGAGAGAATAAAAAGTGGCGACGAAGGCTTTATATATACTGATGGTTCAAAACCTGAGAAACACTCAAAAATTTCAAAAAAAATTGAAATTTTGTTTTATTTAGTCCCCCTGCTACCCAAATCCTTCATAAGCAAAATAATCGAGAAAAGATATTACAAATACATTGTAAATGTCCCATTTCTTAAGGTATTTTTACATATGTTAAATGCAATAAGGTTTAGGGATATAAGAGTTTACTATTATTTAAGATATTTGATAAAGGGCTGAAATTCCCGGCGGGGGCATCATGAATAATAGAAATCCTCTACAATTCTTTTGAGTTCAGAAGCTTGCCCGTTGAAGTGTTTTTCTAAGAAGTGAAAATTTTCATCCCTTTTGATGCAAAGTATTGTTAATACGATTTCATCTATCTTCTTTTTCTCTAGATTTTTATACCACTTCGTTATTTCATCTTCATATTTCTTAAAGTTATGCACTATTAAATTACCAATACAATGTCCAACAGAATAGCATAACGTGCATGTACATTTATAAAATATCGGAATTTGTAAAACTTTGAATTTATTATTTCCAAGAAGGTTTTTGGTTACGTCATTACTGGTCATTCCTTCTCTCCTTTTAATTTCAGTTATTGCTAAAAAAATACCATTTTCTTTGAGATGTTGTGCAATACCCTTTATAACCCTTTTTATGTGATATTCCCCGAGTTTTCCTGAATCCCTGAATAAGATTTTAAAATTTTCATAAGGCGTAGCTACAAATGGACAGTTGGATATAATTATATCAAATTTTTTGTTGCCAATCGTGTTGTAAAGATCACCCAATCTAAAATTTACATTCTCGATACCATTGAATATGGCATTGAATTTGGAAAAATTAATTGCGCGGGGATTGATATCTATGCCTGTAACATTGTTGCAAAATCTTGAAGCGATAATCGAATGAATGCCCGAACCACAGCCCAAATCTAAAGCAGAATCAAATTTTATTTCAGGAATGGCCTTCGCAAGATAATATGAATCATCACCAATAATATAAACTGATTTTATGTCTATAGTTGAATCAAAGAAAAAAAAGAAGTTTTTAAATGGAAAGATTCTCACCTTTGAAACAACATTTTTATTTTTCGGATAAACTTTTAAAATATTCATTTTTGATAGTTTTTTGATTTCGTCTTTGGTAAATGCTTTAAAGATTTTGTCAACTTTGACCTTTATTCCTAGAAAAAATAAGGATACTAAGATATCAAAGGGTTTATTGGTGTTTACCAGATATTTGAGCAAGGGATAACTGAGAGGATCTAATTTCAGATAGGGGCCAGATAATTTCAATTTCACTTTTATCTCATTCTCATTGTAATCATATTCAATAAGTTTTTTCTTTAAATCTTTGAGAACATTCAGGTCCAAATTCTCTAACGAAAAAAATTCTGCATTGTCTTTAGCCATAATTTTCTTTAACACAAATAACTTTAAAAATTATTATTTGAAAGAAAAAAAGGAGAGTAAACATATTTAAATACCCCCAACAATAAAATAACATCTGAAAACGCGTTTTATGAAATGATTTTTGTGATCATTATGAGTGAGAAGAAAATAGAAAAACTGAAGACCGGGACAACAACAGTCGGAATTATATGCAAGGATGGAGTGGTTTTGGCAGCAGAACGAAAAGCTACGATGGGATACCTTGTGGCAAGCAAGTTCGCCAAAAAGATACTCGAAATTGACAGGCACATTGGCATGACTATCGCAGGGAACGTCGGTGACGCGCAGGCACTGGAGAGGTACATAAAAGCGGAGGTCAAACTCTACCATCTCGAAGAAGGAAGGAAAATGCCTGTGAAGGCAGCTGCCACGTTAGTGGCAAACATACTTTATTCCAGAAGTTACTTCCCTTATTACGTCCAGCTGCTTGTCGGAGGATACGATGACAAGTCGAGGCTGTTTTCCTTTGACCCAACAGGTTCGGTAATTGAGGAGAAAGATTACTTCTCAACAGGATCGGGCTCTGTTATGGCTTTAGGCGTTTTGGAGGACAAATACAAGGAAGGCATGGATGTGGAAGGTGCGAAGAAACTTGCTGTCCGCGCAGTCAGGGCCGCGATAGAAAGGGATATTGCCTCCGGTGGATCCGGGATTGACCTGGCGGTGGTTGATGGCAGAGGGTTCCGAATGTTTTCAGAGGAAGAAATCAAGACCCTTGCCAAGTAAGTTTTAATGTTAATTTTAAAACGAGGAGATTCTAGTGAGCAATATTTTGAAGGAATTAGAAAAGAATTTACCAAAGGACGCAAAGATAACTGAAGTGAAATTTGAAGGGCCTGAGATCGTTCTCTACACGAAAAACAAGGACTTCTTTAAGGAGCACGAACGCGTGATAAAGGGGATGGTCTCGAACCTCAAGAAAAGGATAGAGGTACGTCCAGACCTCTCGATAACCATGGATATGGAAAAAACGAAAAAAACCATAAAAAAGATTGTCCCCAAGGAAGCCGGAATACGCGAGATATACTTTGAACCGGAACTGGGAAAGGTGGTTATCGAATCCCAGAAGCCAGGCATGGTCATAGGAAAGGGAGGGGAAACCTACAAGAAGATAAAGAATGAAACCTTTTGGTTACCCAAGATCGAAAGAGCTCCGGCAATTGAGAGCCCGATTGTTAGGGCGGTTCGCAACCTCCTTCACACAGAGATTGACTACCGAAAGAAATTCCTGAATAACATAGGACAGAAGATAAATGCAAAGAAGTCGGATCTCGATAGGGGGGAAAGATGGATAAGGTTATCAACCATGGGAGGTTTCAGAGAGGTCGGAAGATCTGCTTTACTTATAGAAACCCCCGAGTCCAACGTCCTTCTGGATTTTGGGGTGAATGTCGCGAATGATTCATACCCCTACACCAACATACCCGAGTTTGATATTGAGAATCTCGATGCTGTTATTCTTTCCCATCCGCATTTGGACCACTGCGGCTATATTCCCTGGTTGTACGAAAACGGTTATAAAGGACCACTGTATGCAACACCACCTGCCCGTGACCTCATGGTTCTTCTGTGTCTGGACTACGTGGACATATGTCACCGTGAAGGAAAGGACGTTCCTTACATGAAGCGTTCGATTGAGAACGTTGTTAAGCACACGGTCGCTCTCGAATATGGAGAGGTATCAGACCTCACCCCTGACATTCGTTTAACGCTTCAGCAGGCAGGGCATCTGCTGGGTTCGTCCCTTATCCACCTTCACATAGGAGAAGGGCTACACAACATACTGTATACAGGAGACCTGAACTTCGGACCTTCAAGATTGTTCGAACAGGCTTTCACGAACTTCACAAGGGTCGAAACCTTAATAACAGAATCAACCTACGGGGGAGGAGACGATATTAAACCTCCTAGGAGGGACGCGGAGGCGAAACTCATGCAGATCATAGAGCAGACAATGAAGAATAAGGGAAAGGTCCTGATCCCTTCATTCGCAGTCGGTAGAGCCCAGGAAATCATGTGTATACTCGCTTCTAACGGATTCAATCATCCTGTCTACATGGAAGGAATGGTCTGGGATGCGACGGCAATACACACGGCGTATCCTGAATATCTTTCCCGCTACCTTCAGAAACAGATATTCCATTACGGGAAGAACCCATTCGTTTCAGATATTTTCAACAGGGTCGCCCCCAAAGAAAGAAACAAGGTCCTTGATGAGGCAGAGCCCTCTGTCGTGATCGCTACATCAGGCATGCTTGTTGGGGGACCTGCGATAGAATACCTGAAGGCGTTTGCTCCCGACAAGAGGAACACGCTCGTTTTCGTTGGTTACCAGGCGGAAGGTTCTCCGGGCAGAAGGATACAGAAGGGCTGGAGAGAGATTCCCATGAAGGGGGAAGACGGAAAGACGAAAACGCTGGAAATGAAAATGGGGGCGGAGACAGTTGAAGGCTTGTCAGGACATTCGGACAGAAACCAGCTTGTCAATTTTGTTCAAAGGCTTTCAAGCAGGCCTGAGAGAGTCGTTTGCAACCACGGAGACGGCTACACCTGCGTTGAACTGGCGAGGGACATCCACAAGTATATGAAGGCTGAAACCATCGCACCGAAGAACCTGGAAGTTATTAGACTGAAGTAATTATATCTATAACTAAAAATACAAAAAGAGGAAAAAATAAGGATTTACCTCTCTACTTTTGCGTGTTCGGGCGCGAGAATCAGCCAATCCTGCTCTACCCCTACAATATCTCCGTTCTGAGCGAGGACGGTTTTCTTCAGTTTCTCCACAGACCTCTTGAGTTCGCCAAGATCCTTTTCCTTCATGGACTTGATCCTGAGGAAAACAAGTGATCCGTTTCTGACGGCTCTCAGGATCCTCTCGGTATCTGCGAAATCCTCAAGTTTTTCGATTGCTATCCCGATCTTCCCCGGCATTCTCGACTCAGCGACCCCAACTTCGACGTATTCCTCTGTCGGTATACCTTCCTCGGCCTCTATTCTTGAAACACTTCTCCTGAACCTATCCAACATCTTTATCCCTCCTGACCATTAAAACAAACATCCAACAAGATGTGATATAATGATAAAATGATAAAAAGACTTAAAAAGTTTTCCGTTGTTAGCGGTTTAAATCTTCCAGTTTCGAAACTATATCCCATATCTTTGTTCTGGCATAGAGCGAAATGTTCGGGTCATTTGAGGCATCATCCAGAACAGAAACAAGCGTAGAGATCTTGACGTCTTCGGTTTCTTTGTCCCCCTTCATCCCTTCTATAGCCTCCTCTATCGAGTTCTTTATATTCCTAGGAACCCCCCTATCATTCAGTATCTCTTCAAGCAGGCTTATCGCCTTTTCCAGCTTCTTCATAGTTGAAACCTCCGGCGGGTTTCAACCCTTCCAGCATCCAGCTTATTCATGGCTGGATACCTTGAGTTTAACCGCCAGTTGCAGGAGCCTCTGCTTCTGAAAGTTTTTCCCTCAGCTCGTCTATCTTACCTTTTAACATTGTTTCCTGTTTTTCAACATTTTTAATTTTCAGGTTCAGGAAATCAAGCTTGTCTTTCAGATCCTTCTTGAGGGCCTTTACATTGCTCTTGATTAGTATAGGACCTGAAATTTTATATGCCGTGGTCTCCTTGGTTTTTTCGAGTTCTTCAAGGGCTTTCTTTATTTCGTTTATCTCCAGGTTGAATACTCCTTTTTGCGTTAATATTGCCTGTATCTGTTGCTGGTATATCTGGGCCTGTGCCAATAATTGCTCAGACTCTTTTGAAGCCATATCAATCACCTTGCCTGTACCCTCTTTAAAACAGTGGGCCTTTTCTTTTCCAAAATTCTATATCCGCAGTATGGACATATAACTTTCTTCGCCTTTTCGAGATCAATATCCACATCCTTTCCGCAATTCAGACATTTGTACATGAACGACACCTCTCAATTACGCCATGTGAACGTTACGGTGAAACACGCTTCGCATGTTTCGCTCTTTTTAAAGTTTCGGTTCGTAGGCCTTGCCCGCGAACTTCAGTCCGCACTTTTTGCACTCCCACACCCCCGGTGAGAGTCTCTTCAGTCCGGGTTTCAGACAGTTCGGACATTTATGTTTCTTTCTCTGGATTCTTTCGATTTCTACAATTCTCTTCTTTACTCCCTTTCCGTACCTCGGACCGTATCTTCCCGAAGGCCCGACTTTCTTTGTTCTCCCCATGCTATCGAACTTGTAGATTAGTTTATTTAAAGATTTATAACATTTTTCTTATTTCTTTGCCTTTCTTCACAGCGGTTTCAATCGCTTCCTCTATACTCTCCATTAAAAAGCCACTCCTACCGCCTTTCTGTATGGCGCATATGTTCCCGTTTTCTTTCGTTACAATCGTTATTCTGCTGGTCATAACATCCTCTTCCTCAATTCCGGGATCCGCAACCAGCTTATCGTTTATTTGGGCAAGCGTGACAGGAATGGGTTTTTCTTTCACGGGAAGCTTTACCTTTTTCTTTTCGTAGTTTACCACTTCATTCTTGGCGTCATACTCAGGCATTTTGGTATTGAGCAGCGCCTCGATTGCCGCGATTCCTGAGGCGTCTATCAGGTTGCCGTCATGATTAAGGGGTTGAATATCCACGAAAATCAACCAGACCTTTTCTCCCTTTTTTATGCATAACTTTTCCCTGTCAATGCAGTTAGACTCGCGGATTCCACGGTCAACTATTCTCGCTAGTTCGATTGCTTCCTCTCTCGGCGGGCCAAGTTCAAATTCCGGGGAGGCGAGAGGGGAGAGCTCAGCGTTAACAATCAAAACCCCTTCGTTCGGCGTGTCCGGGAAGGGCTCGCCCACATCCATCTTGACCCCTACTACCACTTCCGTTTCACCAAGTTTGACCTTTGCAGACCCTTCCGCTTGTTCTACTACGTCCTTCTCTATGGTTATCTTTCTGTGCTCATCAATTTTCCTGCCGTCGATCCTGGAGCCCTTTGATATGATGTTGTTTATATACTGAGCCTGAAATTTCATGCTTCTCCCTCCTTTGACCATTTGCCAATAAGCGCTTTTCTCTGTTTTTCATACAGCGTTTCGCATCCCTTAACGGCCAGTTTGATTAGGTTTTTAACATCCTTATCAGGAAGGTCGCCATCCATCTGCAGGAGTGTTAACCTTTTGTAGCGTGGCATGTATGCCACTGGGATATCACATTGCGTGACTTCCTCTTCCTTTCCGGCGAGGTCCATCACGTAGTTTCCGTTTATTTTCCCTACAGCCACCGCCGAAACGAGGTCTCTCATCTGGACGCCAGCATCAGCCAGCGCCAGGCTCGCAGCGTTTATCCCTGCCGTTCTCGTTCCCGAATGCGCCTGCAGAATAATGATGTATACATCGATAGTTGTCCTCGGGAAATCCTCAAGGAAGAGAGCGGACTCCAATGCTTCCCGCGTGACCTTCGAGATCTCAACGCTCCTCCTGGAAGGACCCGGCCTAACCCTCTCATTTGTTGAAAAGGGAGCCATCACGTAGTTACACTGCAGGATCGCCCTTTCGTTGTTTTGGCGGTGTTTTGGGTGGAGCTCTCTCGGTCCGTATACCGCAGCTATTGCTTTGGTTTTTCCAAATTTAACTAATGCTGAACCATCAGCCTTGTTGAGTATCCCTACTTTCATTTCCACAGATCTCAACTCATCCATTTTCCTATCCTTTCTCTTAAAAGTCATATTATCACCTACTTTTTACTTAAAAGCTTCTCAATGTAGTCAGTCAGACCATTAGTATGAGATTTTTTATCGATTGTTTTTATTGCCTTGACCGCAAGGATTTCGTTGTCTCCCTGCAGCCATATCATTCCATTCTGTCCCACTGATATCCTACAACCTGTCTTATTCTTAACCAGGTTTATCATGCTTCCCTGTTTGCCTATTAGTCTGGGAACTTTCACCGGCGAAATCTTAACAATCCTTCCCTCGTTAAACTTTCTTGTTTTGATGTCCTGCATCGATATGTGAATGCTCTTGGCAGGACTAACCATTGATACCTTTCCATATATCACGTCGCCGACACCGTATATTTTCGAAAGATCTGTTTTCATGGGATCGATGAATTCCTTTACACCTGAAAGCGGAAGAAACGCTTCGTAAGGTGAATTTATATTTATTGCCCATCCATTCCTCTCCACGTTCTCAACAACTCCTATAATCATATCACCCGGTTCTGGCGTGTACATTCCCGCGAGCGGGATAACCTCAATGACCCTGTTTTTGAAGTAAACAAGGCCTATCCTTTTCGAGATTATTGCACCTCCTTCTCTAAAACAGTTCTTCCCAGGAAGATAGTCCATACTGTCAACTATCTTGTCCCCAGGCAAAACAACAGCCTTCTCCTTCTTTAATACCTTTCCTTTATCTTCAGACACTTTCTTTTCTTCCATATCATCACCTTTTAAATGAACATTATAGTTTAAATTCTTTTAAAATTTTAACCTCCACCTTACCTCCCGTAAGTTTATTCAAACGATCGTATATATCACTCTGTATACCAGCCGGAATTTCTACAACAGCGATCCAAGCGTTCGATGTCCATTCCTCTTTCTTAACATCTGTTATTTCCCTTACTATTGAGTTTGCTTTTCCTGCGTGCTCTATCGGGACGCGTATCGCTATTTCTATCCTCTCGAGCGATATCGGAAGGATCTCCTGGATCTTTTCAAGAACATTCTTGACCTGCTCTTTAGCAGGCTTGAACGGATCAACAAGAACATGCGCTTCGCTCATTGCGTTCAAAATCCTGTTTGCAGGGTGCGGAAGTTTCGTTTTGGGATCTATCCCCTGCTTAGATATTATGTTTGCTATTTCCTTCTTTTTCTCCTCTATGAATTTGTTTCTCTGCTCTGTGGTAAGCTGGATTTCCCCTTCAATTATTATTTTCTTTGCGACCTCAAATACGTCCGTTGTCCCGAATACCTTCTGGAGGTCTTCTGAAGAATGCTTTTCACCCTTTTTTGAGTCCTTGAATATCTCCGGGAAGGCAAGTATTTCCTCTATGTTCCCTTCTTTCTTCCTCTTGAATTCAAGAGCTTTGTCCGGGTCAACCATTATTTCAAAATTCATCCCTGACTTAGAAATTCTTGCTATTACAGCATCTTCAACAGAAACCATAGAACCACCCTTGTTTTGCAACCTGAACGTTTCAAGAAACCTGTTTACTTCGTTTTTACAAGCTTATCTATCTCTGCGCCAGAAATCTTCTTGAATTCTTTATCGGTTATTACCGCGAGTTCTATGTTTTCTTTCTCAACGTTCTTTTCCCCTGTTTTCAAGGCCTTTAGAAGGAGTTTTGCTCCATCCTTTTCAGACATGTTTTCCTTGAATCCTGTTTTGAGAACCTTTTTTGCTTTTTCTGCTCCCCTGCCTATTGCTTGCGCTTTCCACTCTATCATGGTTCCTGAAGGATCTGTCTCGTAAAGATTCGGACCGGTCTTGTCAACTCCGCCGATCAACAGGCCTATCCCGAAAGGCCTCAAACCAGCATACTGAGTAGCCATATGTTTGTGGTTTGCAAGATATTTTGTAAGCGTAGGAACGGAGATGGGTTCGCCGTAGGTTATCTCGTTTATCTGGGCCTTAACCCTTGCCATCTCTACAAGATATCTCGCGTCCGCAAGTATTCCTGAACCCACTAGGCCTATATGGTCATCCACTTCAAAAACCTTTTTGGATGTCTCACTGACAGCCAGAGGCATGGAAGATTTTATTGCTCCCAGCATAACCCCTTTGTTTATGATTATGCCAACTGCCGTGCTGCCTCTTTTTACGGCCTGCCTGGCATATTCCACTTGAAGAAGTCTACCATCAGGTGAAAAGACGACGATAGTCCTATCATAAGCCATGTAATTTGGTGGTATTGGTTGCATATCAAACCTCCTAAATTAAATATGAAAGTCGAAAGACGACCTAAACTTTCGATCCAAGTCGTCATACGAACATTAATATCATTTTATAGTTTTGATATATAAATTAATTATCTCTTTATAAATCTTAAAATTATCAAACAATCATTCGAAAATTCGGGGTGATTATGATGAAGAAAGTTCTGATTCCTTTGGCTGAAGGGTTTGAGGAGATAGAGGCGCTAACCGTCGCCGATGTACTCAGGAGAGCGGAACTGGAGGTGGTTCTTGTCGGTTTGCCGGGAAGCATTGTTAAGGGAAGATCGAACATAAAGGTAATAAGTGACAGGAAGATAGAGGACATCAATCCTAAGGACTTTGACGCGGTAGTTCTTCCCGGAGGGAATCCAGGTTACATAAACCTGGGGAGATCCCAAAAGGTTCTTGACATGCTGGTTGATTTCAATAATCAGGAAAAACTGATAGCCGCGATCTGCGCATCCCCTTCCATACTCTCAAAACTAGGGATACTTGACGATAGGAAGGCAACCATCTACCCTGGGATGGAGAAGGAGATCCCGAGACCGAGAGCAGGGAAGGTCGTGGTTGACGGGCATGTTATAACATCGGAAGGTCCGGGGACAGCGGTCGAGTTCGCCCTGGAGATAATCAAAAACCTTCTTGGCAAAGACAAAGCGAACGAGATCAGGAAAGAAATCGTCTACCGGTGAGCCAGTAGCTAACACCTACCTTATTTTATTTTAAATAATCAAATTAATACATAGTAGACTGAAGCATACGAAGTGTGCTTCTATCGAAACTAGCACATGACGACTTGAATTTATTGTTCGGGTCGTCTCTCGAAAAGTGGGCCCGTAGCTCAACGGATAGAGCGACCGGCTTCGGACCGGTAGGTTGGGGGTTCGAATCCCTTCGGGCTCATAAAAATACGAAATTACACTTCTTCTGGTCTTTCCCCAAGTATTACAGAAAACGTCAGGAAGGATCCATCCCTGTACACCTTTATTTCTACCGTGTCCCCTGGTTTGTATTTCAGAAGAACGTTCAGAAGATCAACGTTGTTCGTTATCTTGTCCCCGTTTATAGAAACTATTATGTCTCCCAGGATGAAATCGGATCTTCCGGGTCTTGAAAACGTTTCCCTTAATCCGGCTTCCTTTGCAGAACTCCTATCCGAGAAATCTATCACGAGCACCCCGTAATCAACCCCGAGTTCCCATGCACTCACCATTGCCTTCGTGACGTCTGTTCCCGTTATCCCGATAAATGGTCTTGCGATCTTCCCGCTCTCTATCAGTTCGGTGTAAATTCCCTTCACGGTGTTGATAGGAATGGCGAAACCTATCCCTTCCGATCCTCCAGAAGTCGAGATGATCGCTGTGTTCACCCCGACAACTTTTCCTTCAAGATCTATTAGGGGTCCTCCGGAGTTTCCAGGGTTTACTGCGGCATCCGTTTGTATGACCTTCTCTATCCTGAATCCTCCCTCCGAAGTTAACGTCCGGTTCAGGGCGGATACAATCCCTAGCGTGATAGTGTTTTGCAGCTTGAAAGGACTCCCTATCGCAACGACAAACCCTCCTTCGGTCAGGCTTTCGGAATCACCTATCTCAACGGGTTTGAGTTTTTTGTTGGGGCTTATCTTTACGACAGCCACATCGTTGAGAGGGTCCGCTCCCCTCAGAATTGCCTGGAATTCCTCGCCGTTATACAAAACAATCTTTATCTCCGAGGCATCGGAAACAACGTGATCGTTCGTCACTATGTAACCATCATCCGATACTATGAATCCCGAGCCTGAACCTTCTGACCTGAGGATACCGAAGGGTGTCTGAGTCAATTTCAAAACATTTACGTGAACAACAGACTCCTTGTTTTCACGGAGGATGTCTATTACCTTATCCTGGAGCGGGACGCTCTCATTAACATAAATTCTCTCGATTATGGTGGTAGGGTTCGTAGACACTGAGTATGCAGGGAAAAACAGGGCTATAGTAAAGAATGACCCTATCATTCCTCCTATCACGCATGCGATCAAAATAAAAACCAAGTTCTTTATTTTCATAAACTTTTCTATAATACATAATTATAAATATCTTTATGAAGGGAACTTTTTACCTGATTCTTACCGGATTCTTCCTGGGAACGATCGGTATATGGGTGAAGCTGATAGGAGCAAACGTCTCGCCCTTCCTTCTCACGATCTTCCGGGTGTTGTTAGCGAGCGCAATGATATTCCTTTTCATCCTGTTTGCAAAGGATCTGAAAACCCTCGAAACCTTGGGGATAAAGAAGAGGAATCTTATATACTTCCTGATAGCGGGGTTTTTCGGTGTCACGCTAGGCTTCGGCCTCTATGTTAAATCTTTCACTTACATTCCCGTTGCCAACGCTGTCTTGCTTGTTTACATCTACCCACTCGTAACTGCCTTCCTCTCCTGGTTTCTGCTGAAAGAGAGAATAACTAAGTGGGAATTGATAGCGCTGATCCTGGTTTTGGCAGGGGTGTGGTCTATATATGGATCCGAGTTGAATTTGGCAGCGAACACCTTCGGTAACCTCCTCGCGATTTCAGCAGGAGTAGGATACTCAGTTTTCATTGTTTTCATGCGGTTCTTCGAACGTAAAGGTCTTCCTTACTGGAAGGTGAGTTTTTGGCCCCTGCTGATCGGAGGCCTGATCCTGATACTGTTCCTCCCCCTCGAACCTTTTGCATTCTCCCTTTCGGGAGCAGTCCCGATCTATATACTCGGGATAGCCTTTGTTTCTTTTTTAGGGTACATTTTCTATGCTAAGGGTCTGAAAACCACAAGGGCACACAATGCAGTGATCATATCCAGTCTCACCGATCCCCTGACGGCGATAATACTGGCGTTTCTGATCCTGGGCGAATCCCTTCCCCAGTACGTGATATTCGGAGGATTCCTGATAATACTGGCGAATCTCCTGATCGGCAGGCAGGAGAGGAAGAGGAGAACCAAGAGACAAAGGGAACAGGAAACTGGTTTTGGTTGGGTCTGGTGAACAATAAATACAGTTTAATACAAAATTAAAACATGAAAAAATTCATACTCCTTTTTTCATTGTTTCTGGTTATTTTTCTGAGCGGATGCGTACAGCAGAATTGTGGGAACGGAGTGTGCGAAAACAATCTCGGGGAGAACGATGATACGTGTCCTCAGGACTGTAGAGTTATTGGACCAGATAATGGTGGAGATGGAAAAGTCGGTCTGAAAATCCTTGACCCTGGAAACGGAATCTACTTAGGGGCGTATAACTTTGATGACGGTCAAGAAGCATTCGAGAAAGCCATAGGTAAAAAGGTCGCGATTGGGTGTAAGAATCCGATTTTCGATGGAGGATTTGAAGGAACACCACCTAATTTTGACAGAGCAGGTCATGAGCAATGTTATCAGGACGGTTACATAAGTGTGTATGGAATAGAATATTTAATCCCCTCAAATACACACTCACCTCAAGCCATAATTAATGGGGTTTTTGATAATGAAATAAAACAGGTTGCGCAGGAAATCAAGAAATTGAACAGACCCATATTCTGGCTTTACCAGAGAGAGCCAAGATTACAACCAAACACAATGGTTCCTGGTCTTGAAGATCCTCCTGTACCTTCTGGTTATGATGGGGGTGGTTATGGTCCAAAAGGAGATGAAACTTATGAAGATGTTATGGCAAGAGGAGGTGATCCAAGGAAAGAATATGGCGATTCAAATGTATTAGATGGCACTGAGAGATACATAGATGCTGCAAGGCATATCCATGACTTGGTTGAGAACATAGCACCTAATAAGGTGACTTGGGTGATGGGAGCAATGACAACTGGTAATGTTGATGAGGATATTAAAAAGAATGCTCCTAATCATTACACCTCTTATAAGGATTATTATCCAGGAGATGACTATGTTGACTGGCATGCAATTGACTTACATGCTTTTCCTGAGGGAGGACAGTGGAGAACAGTCTCAGATGAGATAGAACCTGCTTATTCTGATGCAATGAAAATTAACCCTAACAAACCTTTGATGATTTTAGAGTTTAGTGCTATTAAAGTAGGTACTATGGATAGATCTCCCTGGTTTAAAGAGTTCTTTCAAAAAATAAAAACAGATTATCCGCAGGTAGCACTAATCTTTTATTTTCAGTTAGCTGAGCCAGGAGCGCATTTCAGACTAGACGCAAATGATCCTGCTGCGCAAGCATGGAAACAGGAGATGCAAGCACATCCGAATTTCTGGCTTTCTGAAGTTAAGACAGGATGAAAGTTTTAATTTTATTAAAGTTTTAATCCCATTATTTAGGTATGATGTTGGGGAAGATCTCGGGGAGCGTTACGACTAAGGGATTCAACTTCAAAGCGGAAGCAAGGATCAAGAAACTGCAGTACATCGCCATAAAGGATTTTGAAGGTAGATGGGTTCTTGCCTACATAGACTCCATCACGAAATACCCGAACCGAACGCTAGGGAAGGCAAAGGTCATAGGTTACAGGGATTCCAGGGGTTTTCTAAAACCTTTAAACGTCCCTTTCGAACCGGAAACCCCCGTGTTCATGGCAGATGAAGAGCTGATCAAACAGACACTTGGACTAAAGGATGATGGTCTGTATGTAGGTCTACTGGAAGGCTACAAGATACATGTCAACCTCCCTGTAAAACACCTGATAAGAAAACATGTTGCGATACTTGCGAAGACGGGGACCGGGAAATCCTACGCCGCCGGCGTCCTGCTTGAGGAGCTCGCTGAAAATGACGTTCCGGCGGTTATAATCGATCCGCATGGAGAATACTCAACCCTTGCTAAAGAGAACAAAAAAGAAGAGGAGACCAGATTGATGGAGGGGTTCGGGATAGAGCCGAGATCGTACAAAAGGAACATCCAGACATTCGATCTCGGGGGAGGGAACCCTTTGAAGCTCGATTCAAAACTAACGACTGATGAGATCTTTGAGATGTTGCCGGCGAAAATATCCTCCACTCAGAGAGGTTTGCTCTATTCTGCGATCAAGAACCTTGAAGGGAAGGATTACACGCTGAGGGATATAATAGAAGAAGTGAGCTCGATAGAAACTCCTGCCAAATGGGGATTGATTTCCTTGCTCGAGGTTCTGGAGAGAACAAAGCTCTTCTCAGCGAATCCCACCAAACCAAACGACCTCGTTAAGAAGGGAAAGATAACGATAATAGACCTTAAGGAAGCGCCCCCTGAAATCCAGCAGATAGCTGTCCTTAAGGTAGCAAAGGAGCTTTTCAATGCTCGAAAGCGCGGGAAGATATCTGAGTACTTCATCGTTCTTGAGGAGGCCCATAACTTCTGTCCGGAGAGGGGTCTTGGAGAGGTCTCCTCATCAAAAATCCTTCGAACCATAGCCTCGGAAGGCAGGAAGTTCGGGGTAGGTTTATGTATAATATCCCAGAGACCCGCGAAAGTGGACAAGAACGTTCTTTCCCAGTGTTCGACCCAGATAATACTGAAGGTAACGAATCCCAACGACATCAAGGCGATAATGGAATCGGTTGAGGGGATAAGTTTTGGAACGAAGGAAGAGATTAAAGATCTTCCTATAGGCATGGGATTGGTGGTCGGCGTAACCGAACAACCGTTACTGGTGGATATACGCGTTCGGAGAAGTGAGCACGGAGGGGAGGCGATAAAGGTGGGAGAGCGTAAAATAAGTTTTGAAGAGAAGATTTTGGCCTTCCAGCCGAGATTCTTTGAGGAAGACGTAAAGCGAAGCTTTAAAGGAATAGATGAGATAAGATTCCTTAACTACCCTGTCTGGAAGGCTATAGGCGTTCACAGGGGGGAGGATTCTGAATTTTATGTAGACGGCGTGACAGGAGAGCTGATTTTCGCCCAGCACGACTCGGTCGAATACACCAAGGGGATTCGTTCTTTCCTTGAACTTTCACCCTCACAGAGAGGAATCATTCTCCACCTTATTAAAAACAACTACGCAACCATTGAAAAAATATCGAATGACCTTAACATGCTACTCAGCAACGTGAAGGTCAACCTTAACTACCTTGCCAAGAAAAAATTCGTGGCCTCTGATGGTTATATGTTCAGAAGCGCTTTCAACCTGAACATCCCATCCGAACCTTCAATGCTCAAAATGGATTACGAAGTTACCGAAAAGGAGAGGGAAGGTGATTTTCTCGAGTTCATGGTTTCCCCTGACTTTGTCCGGAAGATAGGAGAACTCTGGGGCATTCGTATTCTGGAGGTCAAAGCGGTTTACTATCCCTACTGGGTTGTCTCCCATAAGAACACAAAATATTTAATAAATGGCTTGAATAATAGAGTAGAAATTGAGAAATCCAAAATAGTGAGGGATCTGATAAGGTGATAACTTATGAAATTCGCTGTCCTAGGTCCGAGAGAAGGAGAAGCCGGTTACAGTACGAAAAGAATTTTAGAGGAAGCACGAAAGGATTTCAAAAACGTTAAACTCATTCCTGCCATAGACGTTCGGTTAAAAACTGATAGAAAGGGTTTACACGCCTTTCACGAGAAGGACGCTCTTGAAGGATATGAATACATCCTCCCGAGGATAGATTCGAAACGCGCGCAGGTCGGGTATCCTATCATGCGTTTTCTGGACCACCTGGGAGTTCGGAAGCCTTACGTGGCCGAGACGGTTATAATCGCGCACAACAAATTCATTACGCTGGAACAGCTCGCAAAACACGGGATTCCGATTCCCGAGACCTACCTGACCTCCTCCAGGGAATCTGCAAATAAGGTTATGGAGAAGATGAAACTTCCTGCCGTTATAAAACTTTTGAGCGGTTTCGGGGGCGAGGGGGTTTTGATGATTGATTCCAAGGAGGCGTTCAAATCAATAATAGAGACCATGAAGATCCTTAAACAGGAGATGCTGATCGAGAAGTTCATACCAAACCCCGGGGAGGACGTGAGAGGAATCATGGCAGGGGACGAAATAATTGCTTCCTATAAGAGAATCGCTCCTGAAGGAGAGAAAAAAGCGAATATACACCTAGGGGGGAGGGCTGTTTCTTACAAGCTGACGCCCGAAATGGAAGAGATCGTTTTAAAGTCAGGTGAAGCGATAAAATCAAGGTTATGCGCGATAGACATGGTTGTCAGCAAGGAAGGACCGCAGGTTATCGAGGTTAACATAAACTTCGGACTGAAGGCGATCGAGAAAACCACGGACATAAACATCGCGAGAAGGATAATAGAATTCGTGAAGGATGAAATGAAGAGATAAATTCTGACAAAACGAAGGAACGTTAAACTTTTTAAACCAAGATACAATTTCATAACTTAGAAATGGGGGTTTTATGACTCTGTGTATAATCGGACTTGAGAAATCCGAGACCAACCTGAGATTGCTAGAAGAGGCGAAGAATAGATTCGCTTCTGTGTTTTTCGTTCCGATAGACGGGATCAGTATTGGTCTTGGCGAGAAGTTTGCGATTTCATACAGAACCTCGGATCTGATGAAGTTCAATTCAATCTACCCTAGAATCCCTTCCAGATTCTATTCCTATGCATATCAGTTGCTTTCTCTTCTCCCTCCGGCAACATTCACCCCCATAAAACCCATCACGTTCCTTCTCGCATCCGAGAGATTCTTCCTGCTCAGCGTTCTCAGGAAGAGGGACATAAACACCCTTAACATACAGCTTGCCAGATCCGCGAAGGCAGCACATTCGATCCTGGAGGAGAGCGAATTCCCCATAGTTGTAAGGGTCCCGGGGAAGGAGACGGGCGTCGTTGCCAATACGCTTACGGAGGCAAAATCTGTGATTGATGCACTTGGGAGCCTGAAACAGCCTGTTCTCGTAGAGGAACTTGTCAAAGACCTGGTTTCATGCTACGTCGCTGATCCGGACGTTCTTGCCTGCGCAAAGAAAAAGACCAAGGAGAGGGATGTTGTTTTTTCAAAGGGAGAGTTCAAGAACCACAAGGCGAACATAGAAACAAACCACCTGGCGCTAGAAGCGGCGAAAGCGATCGACACCCAGATAGCAAGGATTGACATAAGTCTGAACGGAGAGCCCAAGGTCGTGAACGTAAATCTTGATCCCGACTTGATCGCACCCAGCAAGGCAACGGGGGTTGATCTCCCGAAAGAGACGGTAAAGCGCATATACGACAACTACCGGAAGCATCAGGAGAAGCCAATGCTTATGAAATTTTTTGAGGATGCTAAGAGTGTTGTCAAAGATGTTCTTAAGAACAAAACCATGCTTTAAACCCAAATTTACATTTATATATCAAATTCCTAATCAAATTCTATATGGCTATGGATTTGAACGCGTTCCTTGAATCCCTAAACACGTGGGTTATTTCATTTTTCAGGCAGCTTGTTCCAGAATACATACTTCCGAATCTCCAGCTGATAATACAGATAGTTATCATACTATTAGTGGGTTACATAGTGGGAAAGATAAGCAAGATTATAGTAACAAAGATTCTTTCTGTTGCCGGCCTGAAGAGGATCACGGCAAAGACGTGGACAGAGGATGTTCTGAAGGTAACAGGTTACAAAGGGAACGTTGTGGATCTGATAGGGGACCTGGTAAAGTGGAGCATTTATATCGTTACGCTGGCGGTCGTGGTCCAGGTTCTTGGCTTCGCCTCTGTGGCGAACATATTCAACCAGATATTAATATTCGTCCCGAGGTTCATAGTGGCAATCCTTGTTGTCGTGGTGGGCTTCATAATAGCCGACTTCTTCGGGAAGGTTTTTGAGGAGGCAATTATAAAGATATTCAGGGAGGATATCCTGAGCAAATTTTCAGGAGGGGTAATAAAATATTCTATCGCAATGATCGCCCTGATAATCGCGCTCTCCATGATAGGCCTGGATGTCAATGCCCTGCTCATACTGTTCTCTGCCCTTCTGCTTATAGTTGTAATGGTGACGGGTCTGGGTCTGAAAGACCTCATCCCGAATTTTACTGCAGGAATCCATGTGAAAGGTATGCTGAAGGTGGGGGACAGGGTGAAGTTCAGGAAATACTCGGGAATCGTTGAGAGGATGAATCCTTATTCTGTTGATATACGGATTAACAAGAGGACGGTCACCATACCCAACTCCGTTCTCATAAAAGAACCCATAGAGAAGGAAGTCAGGAAATGATTTTAAACTTTTAAATATTAAGTGGTTTACTAGATACTATGAAAAATAAAAAATTCAGCATACTGAACCTCATAGGGAATACACCTCTTATCAGAATAGAGAATGTTTATGCCAAAGTAGAGAGTCTCAATCCCAGCGGCAGCATAAAGGACAGAGTCGCCCTGGAAATAATCGAGGCTGCGGAAAGAGAGGGAAAATTAAAACCAGGCTACACAATTGTCGAGGCCAGCAGCGGGAATACAGGAATATCCTTGTCCATGGTTGCCGCTGCCAAGGGTTACAAGATGATTGTGGTGATGCCAAGGAACATGAGTGAGGAGAGAAAACAAATGATGCGCGCTTTCGGGGCGAAACTTGTTCTGACCTCAAAGGCCGGGAGTCTTAAAGAATGCATAGAGAAGGCAGAGGAGATCGCGAAGAAACCCAAGACGTTCATAGCAAGACAGTTCAGCAATCCCAACAACATCAAAGCGCAGGAGAAAACCGGCGAAGAGATTCTAAAAGAGATAGGGCCGGTGGATGCCGTTGTTGCCGGCGTAGGAACAGGAGGAACACTGATGGGCATTTCAAATGTGATGAGAAAGGTTAATCCAAAATTAAAGGTTATTGCCATTGAACCGGAAGAGGCCGCTGTTATGTTTGGGGGAAGCGATGTCAAGATCAGTGAGCACAGCATTCAGGGGATAGGAGACGGTTTCATACCTAAGTTAATAGATAAAAGAAGAGTCGATAGAACTGTCATAGTCGGGAGTGAGGAAGCCGTCGAAATGGCAAGGAAGCTCTCTAGGGAATACGGCTTACTTGTCGGGATAAGTGCCGGTGCAAACATGCTTGTCGCATTGAAACTGGCCAAGATGTATGATAAGATAGCAACAGTTCTGCCGGACAGGGGGGAGAGGTATTTGAGCATGGACCTGTTCAAATACAAAACCTAAAAATCCATACATTCGTTATTCTTACAGCTAACTTTACCAAAGAAAATAGAAAAAAGAGAATGGGGTTTATTTTCCTTTCTGCAGTTCAATGCAGATTCCTGCCGCTATGGTTTTACCCATGTCTCTTATAGCGAACTTAGCCAGTTCCGGGAAGTCAGACTGTTTTTCTATAACCAAGGGCTGCAGTGGCTGAATCTTTATGACAGCAGCATCTCCTGGTTTCAGCATGTCCGGTTTTTCCTTGACAACGCTTCCTGTCTTTGGATCCAGTTTCTTGACAAGTTCTGTTATCTTACCTGCTACATGCGCCGTATGACAATGGAACACAGGCGTGTATCCTTTAGTGATCACTGTCGGATGTTGCAATACGATTATCTGACCCGTGAATTCCTTTACAACGGTGGGCGGGTTATTTGAATGTCCTACAACATCACCCCTCTTTATGTCTCCCTTGGAAATGCCTCTGAGGTTGAAACCTACGTTGTCTCCCGGTTCCGCCTTCTGAAGTGGCTTGTGATGCATCTCGATAGACTTCACTTCGGCATTAACACCTGATGGTTCCATAACGATCTTGTCACCCGGTTTCATTACACCAGTTTCCACTCTGCCCACAGGAACAGTTCCCACGCCTGTTATCGTGAAGACGTCCTGTACAGGCAGTCTCAATGGCTTATCAAGTGGCTTTTCCGGCGGGGTGATAGTCTGGTCCAAAGCCTGGACGATTGTAGGTCCGCTGTACCATCCCATGTTCTCTGATTTCTTGACTACGCTGTCTCCCACGTAAGCTGAACACGCAACTACCGGGATATTATCTGTCTTGTAACCGATGCTCTGCAAAAGCTTCGTTACGTCATCCTTTACGGCGTTGAATTTCGCTTGATCCCAGTTTACCGCGTCCATCTTGTTTATCGCGACAACGATCTGGCCGATACCCAAGACTTTCGCCAGGTAAAGATGCTCTCTCGTCTGCTCCTGAACACCGTCTTTCGCTGAGACCACAAGGATGCAGGCGTCTGCCTGTGAAGCTCCTGTGATCATGTTCTTAACGAAGTCCCTGTGCCCTGGACAGTCGATTATCGTGAAGTAGAACTTGTCTGTCTGGAATTCCTTGTGCATGAGATCGATCGTAAGACCTCTCTCCCTTTCTTCCTTCAGATTGTCCATCACGAATGCGAACTCGAACGTTTCCTTCTTCAGTTCCTTTGCCTTGTCTTTCAACTTCCTGAGTTCCTGTTCACCTAGAGCTCCTGAGTCAAATAGCAATCTCCCTATCAAAGTCGACTTTCCGTGATCCACATGTCCTGCTGTTATTATGTTAATGTGAGGCTTTTCTGCCATTCATATCCCTCCTTTTTATATTTTGATCGAGTTGATCTGGTTTTATACTATTGTATAAAGGATTTATATATAAATATGGTTTAAAAAGGTTTCGGTGTAAAACAACCGACTGCGCCTATTTTATTTCATTATTTCCAGTTTTATTTTGAAGTTCTCGGTCTCCCTGCCCTTTGCCTTGCCTATCTTGATATTCTCAATCCTCATAGTCTTCTGTATTTCTCTAAGAACAGGCTTTACCTGGTCGGAGTCTATTGTAACGTATTTTATGGGTTCGGCCAGAGAGATTGAATTCTCTGATTTGAACTTTCTTACACTCGCTATAATATCAACTGCCATGTCTCCCACCTTTTCTGCTTTGTGATCAATAAGAGAGTTGTCGAATTCCGGCCATTTCGATATGTGAATGCTTTTATCTCTTTCGCTCTTCCTGAAGTATAGCTGGTAAACCTCCTCTGTGATGTGTGGCGTTATGGGCGACATGAGCTTGAGGATCGAAAGCAGGGCATAGTACAGCGTGTATTTGACAGAATCTATTTCCCATTTTTCGTATGAACCCTTATTATACAGCCTATCTTTCACGATTTCAAGATAATAATCGCAGAAGGTGTGCCAGAAGAACTTCTCTGTTTCAGCCTTAGTCTTCGAATACTCGTATCTATCGAAAAACTCGGTAGAGACCTTTATGATGTTGCTGAGTTTTGAGAGTATCCATTTATCTATTTCCGTGAATCTCCTTGGTCTCTTAGGCTTATAGCCTTTCAGATGCATCATTGCAAATCTAGAAGCATTCCAGAGTTTTGTGGAGAACTTCTTACCGGTTATGAGGTCCTTTTCCTGGAAGGGAAGGTCATCCCCTAGTTTAGAGCCGGATGCCCAGAAACGTAGAGGATCAGCTCCGTATTTTTCAATTATTTCTTGAGGTTCGATTACATTGCCCTTGGATTTGCTCATCTTCTTTCCTTTTGGGTCAAGAGCCCATCCTGAGATCATTATGTCATTCCATGGATTAAGGTTCGAATGCATCTGGGATTTTACAACGGTGTTGAATAACCAGAAGGTTATGATGTCGTGGGCCTGCGGTCGCATGGACATAGGATACAGCCTGCCGTAAATCTTTGGGAAAAGTGCGGCAGCTATTTGCGGCGTTAAAGACGATGTTGCCCATGTATCGAGAACATCAGGGTCACCCCTGAACTTTCTAGAACCGCATTTGCATGCTTTATGAGGTCTATCCTCCGTTGGGTCCACAGGGAGATCCTTTTCATCCGGGAGCAGAATTTCCCCACATTTTTCACAGAACCAAACAGGTATTGGAACCCCGAAATGTCTCTGTCTCGAAATATTCCAGTCCCATTTCAATCCCTTTATCCAGTTGTCGTAACGGGATCGCATGTAGGTTGGAAACCATTTCATCCCTTTCCCGGCCTTTAAAAATTTGTTTTTCAGATCCAGATAACTGATAAACCACTGCTCTGTCATGAGGATTTCAATATCAGTTCCACATCTCTCATGTGTGTTAACCACGTGAGTTATCTTCTCGGTCTTATCAATCCTTCCCTCCTTTCTTAGATCCTCCATGATGGCATTTCGTGCCCTATGCGCGGTCATACCCTTGTATTTCCCGGCCTTTTCATTCAGCCTACCGTCCTTGTTCATTATCTCTATCGGCTTTATCTTATATTTTTCCATCCATTCCACGTCATCCATATCCCCGAACGTGCAGTGATATACCGCTCCTGATCCAAACTCCGGGTCTGCTGATTCATCAGCCTTTATATCCACCTCCCTGCTGGAGAACGGGATCTTGGCCTTCGTCCCTATAAATTCCTTGTACCTCTTATCTCTGGGATTAACGTAAATCATTACACATGCAGGTAAAAGTTCGGGTCTTGTGGTTGCTATTGTGATGGGTTTACTTACACTGGTGTCAAACTTCATGTAAACAAATTTCGATTCCCTTTCATGATCCTTCATTTCGACCTGGGCTATAGAGGTCTGACATTCCGGGCACCAAAGGAAAGGAGTCCGCTTCCTGTAAATCTTTCCTGCCTTGTATAAATCCAGAAAACTCTTTTGGGATATCCTTCGGCAGTGCTCATTGATGGTTGTGTAATATATAGACCAATCACAACTCATCCCGATCTTCTTCCAATCCTTAACGTACTTGGGACCGACGACCTTGAGTGTCTTCAGGACTAGCTTTATGAATTCTTTTCTTCGCATCTCTGTTCCCTTCACCCCCTTTTCCTGTTCAACCATGCGTATTGTCGCAAGACCGTTATCATCCGTTCCGAAGGGATAGAACAACTCAAAACCCCTCATCCTTTTGAACCTTGCCACAAAATCCAGCTGGGAATAAGAAAAGGAATGCCCCAGATGCATTTTTCCAGAAACAGTTGGTGGAGGCGTATCTATGGAATATATAGGTTTCTTGGATTTGGGATCGAACTTGAAAGTCTTTTCCTTTACCCAAAACTTCTGCCACTTCTTCTCGCTCTTCTTGAAATCGTAACTTTTAGGAAGCATGGCATTCACTTTACTATGGACATAACTATCTATATGTATACACTAATTTATTAAAATTAGTCCAGGGCTTCCTTCGCTTCCTTCTCCACGTACTTCATTGGAATGAGTACGAATATCACGATCAGTGTCGTGACAAGAGCTGCGAAATAGAATCCTATTCCAACTGCGAGACCGATGGCAGCGAGAACCCAGAGCTCGGTTGCTGTGGTTATTCCTCTCATCCTGCTCTTCGACTGGAATATTATACCGGCTCCCAGGAATCCGATACCTGTTACGATTCCTGCCGCAACCCTTGAAGGATCGGCGCCCATAATACTTACTGATACGATTGTGAACAGCGTGGCACCTATGCAGACCAGCGAGTGAGTTCGCATACCGGCAGGTTTGTTATGGACAGCTCTCTCAAACCCTATCAGAAGTCCCAGAACTGCTGACACGACGATCTTGATCAAAATTTCTAATTCCAAGGGACCTATTGGAAGTGCCATGATTTAAATTTGTTCAAAGTGATTAATAAGCATTCTCGTACAAATTATTTTTATGAAACACACGATTTCCATAACACTTATCATAGTTCTGATATTTCTCCTCTCCCAGGTGATCGGACTTTACGCTCTCAATGTGAATACCGTGGTCACACAAACCCCGGAGGGAGGGATAGTTGTTGAACACGAGGAGACCGCCATCGGAGAAAGACCCGATATAGAAGGACCTGTCACGTTCATTTACATTGTCATAGCCATCCTTATCGGTACGGGTCTGATCCTCCTCCTGATCAGACTGAAAAAAATCAAGATATGGAAGGCCCTGTATTTCTTCGCCGTTTGGATGACATGTTCGATAACCATAGGCGTTTTCTTCAACAACATCCTGGTTTTCGTCCTTTGCTTCATCCTGGCCTTCTTCAAGATATTCAAGCCCAACGTATGGATACACAACCTGACCGAGTTGTTTGTATACGCAGGGATAGCGATAATATTCGTTCCTATTCTCGATATTGTCTGGGTCACCCTCCTTCTGCTTGCAATCTCCGCGTATGACATGTTCGCTGTTTGGAGATCTAAGCACATGGTTTATCTCGCTGAATTTCAGACGAAAAGCAAGGCCTTTGCAGGGGTTTTGCTTTCCTACAAGATTAGGCTGAAACCCGAAAAACTCAAGAAACTGAAAAAGGGGAAGGTCAAGGTAAGGGAAGAATACAGAAACGCTGTCCTGGGTGGAGGGGACATCGCATTCCCCATGCTCTTTGCAGGTGTCGTGATGGACTCCATGATCAAAATGGGTGTTCACACCAAAATCTTTGCCTTCCTGTATTCCATGATCATCCCGGTAATAGTGGCCATCATTCTTTTCGCCCTCCTCGCAAAGGCAAGCAGCGATCGTTTTTATCCAGCCATGCCCTTCCTGACGGCAGGATGTTTCATAGGATATGGACTGGTCTGGGTTGTGAATTTCATCTGAGATTCTAAAACTAAGCAAAGAGTTTTCTCTTCATGAACAGATAACCGACTATGACGGCAGATATTATAATACTCACGAGGCTATCTATACCGAAACTAGCTATGCCGAGGATTATCGAAATTATTCCCATAACCGTTACAATCACCCATCCTGTTCTTTTCATCTTCAGCAACAAGTAGAAGCCTATGAAATTCGCTATAGCTATTATAATAAGTATGTAACCCAGGAACCCGAAGAGTGTAATAATACTGTTTTGAAACAGACTGGTAATAGTTGTTAAAATAATGCCTGACATCAGTGCAAAGATAGCACTAATGAAACCTAGTATGCATATAATTGTAACTCCTAGAGGTCTTTCAATCATTGTTTTATAATTGATTATTTCCTCTTAAATAAAATTTTGTTCGGTCTAAGCAAATAGTTTCCTTTTCATGAACAGGTAACCGACTACTATAATCCATAGAAGTAGTATCGGGATGCTTGTCACGTCAAACGTAAATGAGATCAAACTCGGGAACAGGTATCCGATTATTTGTAAAATACCGAGTATCATTATGATTATCCACCCTATCCTTTTCATTTTAAGCAGCAAAATGAAGCCTACCAATTCAAGTATGCCCATTATTATGAATGCGAAACCCAGATAACTGATAAAGGCACCAAGTATCTCAGAACCGAAGGGAGCGGTTTCATTTCCTAACATGGTGAAATTTCCAAGCGGTAGAGGGATCACATCACCTCCTATAAGGAACCCCAGACCGGCTATGAAAAAACCCATGATCAAAACAAAGATGGCCCCAATAATACCCAGAATAGATATAATGGTAACTCCGAGTGGTCTGGACGGTGTAGCCTGCGGTTTTTGTTCTTTCGGTGGTTGAGCTCTTCCCCGGACCGGTTGCTGTGCGGGCGCGGGTTGTGGTGGTAGTCCTGCCTGCTGCGGCCAGGGTGTTGGCGGGGGTGGAAGTGGTTGCCGGGATGGTGGGGGTGGTCGGGGAGTCTGTACAAGCATGATCGCCTCATCCACCTCTCTGGCGTCCCATCCTTCATCTATCAGCGTTTTTCTCAGAGAATCCGGTGAGTAACCTTTCCTTAGGTTATCTCTTATGTAATTTATCAAGTTTTGATCAACCATTAATTTATAATTGGCTCGACCCCCTTAAATAACCAAATTTAACCTTTAAAAAACCATAAACTACAAAAAGTTTTATGAAATGCGTAATCCTATGCGCAGGGAAATCCACTCGGACATATCCATTAACGCTTGAAAGACCCAAGCCCTTTATTTCGTTAGCCGGTAAAACACTTCTTGAGCACAACCTGGACAACATGAAAGGAATCGTTAATGAAGCAATACTTGTGGTTGGTCCGGGGAAAGAAACAATCAGAAATTCCCTCGGAAACAGCTACGGAAACATAAAGATAACTTATGCTGAGCAAGGCGTTGCGAAGGGAACAGCCCACGCCCTTCTCCAGGCGGAAAAATTCTTAAAGAATGAGGAAAAATTCCTTGTTTTTTTTGGAGACAATTTTTATCCGAGAGAAGCGATCGAAGAATGCGCATCTTACGGAATCTCGGTTCTCGGACAAAAGGTTCCGAACCCCGAAGAATACGGAATATTCCTCACAGAGGGAGGATTCCTGAAGGATATCGAGGAGAAACCCAAGGACCCGAAGTCGGATCTTGCGAATGCAGGTCTCTTTGTCCTTAACGACAGGATTTTTGAGATCTCCCGGAAACTAAAACCTTCTCTGAGGGCGGAATATGAAATAACAGATGCCCTGAAAGAAATGATAAAGAAAATCCGTTTTAGATGTTTCTACACCAGGGACTGGGTTCCTGTTGTCTACCCATGGGACATACTTACTTTGAACAAAAAAATCCTTTCGAATTTGAAGGGCGAAATTAAAGGCGAATTGGAAAAGAACGTTACGATAAAGGGCGAAGTTCATATCGGGAAGTTCACAGTTGTCAGATCAGGGACATACATAGAGGGCCCTGCCTACATAGGGAATAACTGCACGATCGGGCCTAACGCGTACATACGTCCGAACACAACGATCGGTAACAACTGTAACGTACGAGCAGAAGTGGTGAATTCCGTAATAATGGACGGAACGAAAGCGAAACATGTTTCTTACATAGGACACTCGGTTGTAGGAGAGAACTGTAATATAGCGGCAGGGACAGTGACTGCTGACTTCAGACACGATGGTAAGAATCACACCACGATAATCAAAGGAAAGAAGATCGATACAGGTTTAAGAAAACTCGGGGCGTTCATCGGGGATAACGTTCGAACGGGGATAAACACCACGATCTACCCGGGAAGAAAGATCTGGCCTAACCTGGAGACACTCCCGGGCGAGGTAGTTCAAAAGGACAAGATGAGATAATGTTGTATATTGTTTGCGGTCTTCCAGGGACAGGGAAGACAACCATGGCGAAGAAGATAGCAGATCACACCAAGTCTTTCGTTCTCAACACCGACATAATAAGAAAGAGAATCATGGAAGATCCCAAATACACAGAACATGAAAAGGAACTGGTATACAAACTGCTTTTTGATATGGCTGAGAAATTCCTGGCCACAGGGAAGAACGTCATCTTGGATGGGACGTTCTACAGGAAGGAACTCAGGGAAAGGGCGAAGGAAATCGCAAAGAAAACGAAAAACAAATTCAAAATCATAGAGATCAAATGCAGCGAGGAGATAATAAGGAAGGTTATGAAGGAAAGAAAGAAGAAAAAAATAGCGAGTGATGCAGATTTCGCTGTATACAAAAAGATGAAGAAAGTATTTGAACCCATTCGGGAGAAACACCTAGTTCTTAACACATCGAAGGGATTCGATCAGGCTGTCAGGAAATTCAAGAAAGGTATATAGTTTACCTGTAACCAGTCCACCTTTGATCCAAAGCGTATTGATGGGTATCCCAGGGAGACGGTTTCTTTCCGTTCGGATTCATATTGTTGTTGGTGAATACGTATAGCTTACCTTCCCCCACATTGTAAGATATCTTTTCTTCCCTGTAATCTCCTATGATATCGGCATGTATGCTATACCACCACCCACCTCTTACTTCCTGCGGTTTGTAGAAGTCTATCACGTCGTCTCCATCCCAATCAATAGGCCTTATAAAACCGCGACTTGCGAGAACATTCCCCTTTGATGAATACAGTCTGTGTTCCCATCCATTTGTAGAATATTTAACATAGCACTCCAGGCCAGGGGAATCTGCCTTTACATTTGCAGCCCAGCATCCACCTCCGCTCTTAATATCATCCTTGTACCATAAAACCCCTCCATCCTTGTCCAGCAACATTGCATGTGCATATGGGTCAGTTCTAAATCCCTGCTCTATCGCGTACAGAATTTCCATGCCAGGGGAGTCCGGATCTATGTCCGCAGGATGTAAACCATCACTATGTCCTACTGCCCTCTGCCAACGAATGCTCCCATCCTCATTGAAGCACATCCCATTGTCTATCACCTCATCTTTCCCATCCCCATCCAGATCAGCGCTCCTTATCTTATGTGAGCTCCCGACGTGGGCCCACTTTGGTTTGTAATAGCTCCAGACCTGGTTGAGATTCCTGTCAAACGCCGTTAACCAGTGTTCATTTCTCGGGTAGATGCCATTCAGTAGGATTATATAAGGATTTTTTCCGTCCATTAAAGCGATGGTAATATATAGTCTGTTATCTTGCCCGCTTGTACTCTGGGGATACTGATGTGGAATGTCTTCTGACCTTTTGAGGACATTGCCTGTTACCCCATCTTTGATGACAAAATACAACTTATCACCTCCGGACTCGTCATACATCAGACCTATTAGCTCTTCCTTTCCATCCTCATCCAGATCCCAGAATGTCCACGGATATTCACCGGCCCATCTAACTCCTGTGTTTACAGGACCCCAGAGTCTCGTTCCATCGTCATCATGCATAGCGATGTGGATGGGTCCCTTAACCTTTACGTCACCATCATAAGAAAAGGATGCACCAATCAGATATTCGAAGAGACCGTCTCCGTCTATATCTCCTACCTTCATATCTTTGTCATCAGCCCCCGTCTGCATTTTGAAGTTGGTGAACTTACCATAGTAGTTGTCATTCGTGTCGCTTGCGGTCACCCTCACTTCATTCGAATTCTCGCTCTCTGTCCCACCCGTATCAACCAGCCTCACAACATAGTAATAGGTGTTCCCATTTGTTACGCTCGTGTCAATGTAATTGGTCTGATCTATGACAGGGTTCGAGTTGATCTTGGTGTAAGGACCACCCGACGTAGTTGATCTGTGAACATTGTAACCACGGTTCGGGAAATTGCTCACCATTCTCCAAGAGAGATGAACCTTCCCTGTCCCTTTCGGTAAGGCGTAAAGACGGGAGGGAGCGGAGAGGCCGCATTTTTCAGGACAGCATTCATCCTGCGTGGAACCTACCCCTACGTCATTTATGTATATATCAGAGATTTCGTTTGTTTCATCATCATCAAAGCAGCACGTCTTAACCTTTACCGTGCATGTATAACCGCTACTAGGTGAAGCGCTGAAAGAATAGGAGTATTCCTTGGTTGATGGCGATCCTTCCCACATCCTCTGGTATTGCGTATCCTCACAAGTTCCTTCACATGTCAATCCGCTCGCGCACGTCCATTCGTTCGAAAGCGGGGCGAAAACAACAACATTTCCCGTTACCCCGTCGGCCTTTACGCCTAAAAGAAAATTGTCTGTAAAATCATTGTTAGAAACAGTAACAAAGGTTAATGCGAGAGTAATGATAATAGCCAAAGCAACTCCCCTCATATTCTATTATTGTCTTTGTTATTATTTAACCCGTTCAGGCGCTATTTCCTCTTTTTTTGAGAGAAGTTATCACATGCCTGGAATGTAGGATCCCAGGACTCTCCGAGGTTATTGGCGCACTCTAGGTCACCCGGAACTTCGCTTCTGAAGAATTTACAATCCTTACACTTTGCATCGAACCTCATGGTATCACCATTTATTTTTATTTCAGTCTTTTATATATGTGATTATGAAGCTCAGAGATCTCGTTTTGAAGTACGCATTACAGAACGCAATATTCTACAAGGGGAAGGCGAATCCTTCCGCTGTCTTGGGGAAGATAATTTCACAGAGCCCGGAGGCCAGATCGAACATAAAAGAAACGAGATCGCTGGTTGAGCAGACGGTCAAACAGGTTAACCTTATGAGTCTGGATGAACAGAATAAAACCCTCGAGAAACTCGATCCTTCCATGCTTGAGAAAGAAGAGAAAAAAGAGGAGGGACTCTCCGATCTCCCAGGAGCAAAGGAGGGTGAAATAAGGACGAGGTTCGCCCCCTCCCC
>JABAOF010000760.1_pt1 | contig 64838 bp, 67 predicted proteins | sample 7062171 | NCBI WGS metagenome assembly JABAOF01 (sample SAMN14538628, study PRJNA623070) | marine sediment metagenome | biome: marine biome [ENVO:00000428]; feature: marine pelagic biome [ENVO:01000023]; material: deep marine sediment [ENVO:00002113] | place: India: Gulf of Khambhat ...
ACCTGATTTCAAAGCATATCTTTATGCTATCGAACCTGTTGAGGGAAATAGCCCTCCTGAAAAACCTAGTATAGATGGTCCTTCTGATGGTAAAATCAGAAGAAAATGCACCTTTTCTGCCTGTGCTGGTGACCCTGATGGTGATAATGTTTCTTATTTCTTTGACTGGGGCGATTGGTATAATAGTGGTTGGTCGAATTTTGTTCCCACTGGTACATTAGTTAATCAGTCATATATATGGTATGATGAAGGTACTTTTACTGTAAAAGCCAAGGCTCAGGATGATTATGGTGCTGATAGTGAGTGGGCGTCATTGGAAATAACTATTCCAAGAACAAGAACATCATACTGGGTGAGATTTTTTGATATGTTTCCAATACTGCAAAAAATACTAAATTATATTTTTTAAAATTGGGATTTTGGATGCAGAAGTGAAAAAGTGTGTAAAGTCAAAAACCTAATTATCTTTATATAAAATAATGTTAGAATAAATGATATAACTAATTTAATTTCATTTTTTTATTTCAGAGCCATAGACTTTATGTATTAAGTAGGATACTTCTCCTGAAATTGTTCTGAAGCTTTCTTTTGCTTTTTTCCGCAACAATTGCTCTTCTTCTTTTGATAGAGATATTGTTATTCTTACCATAAGCTACTATATTAAGCATAATTGACATCTTTTTCTATTTTATACAACAAATTATTAAAAAGTCGCAGTAATATTAAAATATCATAAAAGTATTAAAAAAATCAGATAGCTTTATATACTATAATTTCAAATTAAAAAGGCCCTGTGTAAAAAGCCAATTGGAATCGGTTTCTAATCAGCCGAAGAGAAAGGTTTATATGTATGGAGAGGAAATTAGAAAATCACATAATATAAAACCCTATAAAACGTATAATAGCAAAATTTAATATTAAAAAAGTAAACAAATTGTTAAGAAATTAAATATTTTATCAGAATTTAAAGATTAATATTTAATTATTTTTTAAAATTTAAAAATGAAAAAAGGCGGGGTCTTTTATATCGTGGAGGTAATAAATGTTAAGAATCATTTTTTACCTATTTTTGACCCCTATTTTAAATAATAAATTTATAACAAACTTAATAGTTGTTATTAATAAGTTGAACATATTTGTTTGATTCATTCTATAATATTTGTTTTGTACAAAATATTTAATTGTTTTTTTTAAAAATATCAATTTAAACGATCCATAAAATATATGAAAATGAGAGAAATATATTAGTCAACCAACCATTCTATTGCTTCTTCAATTGTATCAAAAGGCTTTATACCTAAACTGGAAAACATATTTACAACTGTAAGAATAATTTCTTGCTTATTTGTAACTCCAACAACTGCAGATTTTTTAACATAAGGTTTAACTATTAATGCATTGTTTTTCAATGCATCAACAGCTATTTTTTCATTAGCATCACTATTTCTAACATCCACTAATAAAAGGAGGTTATTTTCTCTTTGTTTTTTTATAAAATCATTAGTTTTTTGAATTATTATTAGGATTTCATCGGTTGTTAAAATATTTGAATAATCAAAATATAGAATATGTTTTTCTCTATGTTTAATCCATCGAATACGATTAGTGGTATTTCTTACCAATTCTGAATCAGATTCATTAATAATTTGTGATTTTTTCATCCACATTTAAGCTCTCGTTCCTATATATTATACTGGTTAATAGTAATTTAAATAATTATTGTGATAAAATATCAAAATAGAATAATAACATTAAATCTTATATTTTTCAATTTTTTATATTAATAGGTCGTTTTTACATTGTATAATTTTAAAATCTGAATCTATTAATTGTCGAAACATTCGATGTTTTTTTATTTTTATGAGCTTATTTGAAAAATTTCCAATATTACAAAATATACTTCTATATTTATTATAAATTTGACTTAAAATTAATACGACTATATTAAGAATATTTATATATTTGTTTTTCCTATTAAAATATGGAAAACTCCATGAAGAAGGCAGTATCAATATTTGTAATAGGGCTTTTTATTATAGGTGGACTTGGGGTTAACGCCTTATATAATGAAAAAATGAATAATTTAAAATTTATGGGTGGTGAAAAAAAAACTACCGAGGGAAACATGTATACTCATACAGTTTTAGTAGGAGTTGCTACATCCCAAAACTGTGCCCCCTGTGATTATATGAATACATTTATGTATAGTTTACATAACAATGAAACTCATGATTTTCATTATGTTGACATGATTGTATTTGATTATGAAGGCAACATTCTTAATTCGTGGGCAAATTATTGGGTAAAAAGATACAACATATATAAACAGCCATCCTTAGTCTTTGATGGTGCATATAAAAAACACACTGGTTACCAAAGTTTAGATGATATAACCAATAACATTGAGGAATGTGGAAATAGAAATGTTTGGGATATTACAGCTGATATGACGGTTTTTTGGCTTGGAGATGCCACTATTAAAATTGATATTTATATTCAAAATAATGAAGACAAAGAATACTCATTTTATCTTCGAACCTTTGTCACTGAGAAATATTCCCGATATCAAACTTACTTTAAACATTCATACCATTATGGTTTTTTAGACTTCGCAATTTTTGGAGATTCAATAACTATTCCTCCAGAAAGCAGCTATTATATAAGTGAAATCTGGAATGGAAATGAACATAAAGATGGACATGGTAATGATTTTGGTAATATTAAAAAAAATAATATCAAGGTGATTACTGGAATATATAGAGGAAATACTCCCTCTCATTATATTGACCAGACACTTGCAGCTGCACCAATTAGCGGAGATATGCCAGATAAACCAAGGAAACCCTCTGGTCCATCAAGAGGGTCTCCTGGAATTGATTATACATTTACTACCTATTCCTTTGATCCACAGGGGGAAAAAATATACTATTGGTTTGTTTGGGGTGATGGTAGCAACACTGGATGGTTAGGTCCCTTTAATTCAGGAAAAACTGTTCATGCCAATCACTCCTGGATAAATACTGGTTCTTTTAATATTAAGGTTAAAGCAAAAGATACTGAAGGACATGAGAGTGTCTGGTCAGATCAAGTATCAGTGAAAATACCTAGAAACAGATCTGTATATAATTCAATATTTTTTCAGCTATTAGAGCAATTCCCAATACTTCAAAAATTACTAAATTTTTTTAAAAAAGGGGATACGTAGGGAGACTCTCCGTATCCACATGAAACGCTACCTGTAAATATATGATGGGAATAATATCCCGTTCTTGCCTCCCTTACAATTATGAATAAATTTTTATTATATAATATTTTCCAAATAAAATTAACATCTGTTAATTCAAGCTTATCAATATAATAGTAGTGTAAAAATATAAATTTACTAATAAGAACTACCTTTATGGTAAGGTCGAAAAAGTGAATTTTGTATAATAATTTGCCCTGATTTTTGTTATATAATATTTACCTAAATTTGACAATAAATCCTCGATATTTAACAAAGTTATCAAAAAAGAAATTTTTATTAAACCCATATATTTTAATAATAGGGAATCACCCATGAATAATCGACCAAAAATAGTTTACATTTTAATACTATTATGGCTTGCACTTAGTACAATTTTTATACTTTGGGGTGGATATTCTTTTACCATTGTAACTATGATTCCTCAATGGGAAGAGTTAAAATCTTTAATACCTCCTCTCCATTTTGGTTATCTTCTTGCAACAATAGTATGGTTTATATTTTCTTTACTATTCATTTTATTTGCCTATGGTACATTTAGAAGAGATTCATGGGCTTGGACAACAGGAGTAATAATTTCAACAGTATTTATTGCAATTTTTGCATTTATGCTTGCAGCATTAATGATAAATGCAATATTGTTTTTTGATATATTTTCAATTTCTGGACTTGTAACAGTAGTTCTATCATTTTTAACAAATTTAGGAATTGTATTTATTTTAACAAGACCAGTAACTAAAATTTATTTCAATAAAACTCCTTCCTAAACCGATCTTTTTACCCAAAGACAATTTAACAATAATTTCAGGATTTTGACCAGATTGTTTATGTTTATTACTTAGTTTTATTCTAATAATTTTAAAAAAAGAAAAAAGTGTGTGTATGGACTGTTTTTAAATAATTAGTAGAATGCGTAATATCGGAAAAGCACTCAAAAATATATCAATAAGTCTTTGATATGCAAAACGTGATTTTTGATTCTTTTCTAGTTCAATCCGATAAACATCAAATCCATTTGAAAATACATTAGCATCTATAGTTACTGTGGAATATCCCGCCTTAGACGCTGTGATTTTACATTCGCCAACAGGGACATCAGTTGCAACATAAGCATAAAATCCTGGTTCAATTTCTTCATAAATCATTTCATGTGTGCCACCGTTTACATCAATACATTTTACATTTGCATCAGGGATGACAATAATTCTATCTTCCTCATTAGTTTTACCAGGTTGTTCATAAAATACAAATACTCCTATATCTCCGGTGTCTTCAAAATTTAAAGATAATACAGGTTTTTCATCTTGGTTGTTATTTACAGTAGCACTTACAGACATTACCCCAAACACAGTTGCTACTAAAAGTCCTACCATAATTATAACGAGCATTTTTTTCTTAATGTAAAACACCCCCATTTTTTTAATTTAATAATTCTAACAAGTTCATTATTAATAAATATTTTGGTTCATTTTTATAAAACATTTTAATACATTTTAATAAATGCAAAATTAACAATAAAGTATTAATCGTTCAAAATAAGATTTTAATGAATTAAAAGACGTTAAATCTCAAGTTATGTAATATAATTGTTCCTTAATTTTATATTTCACATTATTTCATAAATATATGAAACCTATTGAATTATCCTTTAAATACTTGAAATTTAATTAAAATTTTGAAATGGATGGTAGAATAACGTCAAAACAGTCAATATTTGTAAAGATTGCTGGATTGTGTGGGATATTTGGACCGATTGTATTTTTCATATCTATAACTCTAGCTATTTATTTTTCTCCATGGTTCATATGGAGGGAGAATTGGTTAAGTGACCTCGGCGGCATTGCTGGCGAAGCTCCAATATGGGCAGCGCGTGGGGCTGCATCAGTTATCTTCAATTTTGGGCTATTATTAAATGGAGTTATGGGATTAATGCTAGCAAGTGTAATTAGAAAAATTAAAATTTTAAAAATCCACTACGGAGGTATAGGTTCACTTTTTCTTATCATTGATATGTTTGCTCTTTTCGGTGTTGGTTTATTTCCAGAGACAACAGGTTATCTGCATGGTATTTTTTCTCTTATCTTTTTTTTCCTAATTCCAATATCCTTACTATGTATAGGAATTCAAATAAAAAGATCATCAAGAAAATCTTTAGGATGGTTTGTAACTTTAATTGGAGCTATTTCACTTTTTTCATTTCCTTTTTTATTTATTCCTCAACCATTGGGGGGTAATGCAGTCGTTGAGATGTTTCCAATATTATCATTATCTATATTTTCAATGATTTTTGGTATTTATTTATTAAAAGGTAATTTTGAGCTAGCTTAAGATATATAAAATAAAAGGTGTTAAAAAAGCATGACTATATAGGCAAAATCGGCTTTTTGTTTTTTTAATTATTCTCAAAATCTTTGATTATAAATTAGTAGAATTTATAATGGGAATAAATTTTTATTTCTTAAGATTTTGCAGATTCTACAAGTCTCTTCAACTAGAGATTTGCTTTCATCTTTAATAATATTTTCAGCAGAAATCCGTATTTCCTTAATTATTGTATTATTTAAAATTTTTACATTACCACGTTTTTCAGATAAGTACATGGATACTGCTGCAGGAGTAATTCCTAATTTCATTGCAGCGTTTTTCTGACTAAATCCAAAATCTTTTACAATACTCATTGCTATTTCTCGTCTAATAGAAGGTATCACGTTCCAAAATATAAATTCACAGAGAGTTCGTTTCATTTTATACAAATTCTATATTATAAACACTATTTAAGTTTATTTTAAAATGATCCACCTTCTTTAAAATTAAAAAAGTGTGTTATGTAACAATTTGGATAAAAAGAAAGTTTTTTGGAAAAATTATTATAATTTTATTTGTTCACATTCTTTAATAAAACTTGAAAATGGGAGGAAATAATGAGGAGTATAAAGAACAAAAAAATAATCTACGGAGTTGATATCACCCAAAAGGTTACTCCAATTATGGTAAGAGATGCAATAATTCAGTGTTTTTATGAAGCACATGGAGATATACTTGAACTTGCTAAGGAATTCTTTGGCTATCCAAAGAAAGAAAATTTTGAAAAAATGAAAAAATCTCATGTGAAAGAATTAATCGAAAACATTTTTGATAAGATTGGTGAAAATTTTAATAATCCTACAAAAGAAAGTCTAATTCAAGTAGTTGACCATTTAAAGAAAATTGCCAAAATCTATAGAACACCGGATGTTATTAAAAAACATGTTAGCGAAATTATGTTACTGATAAATAAAATTGATTAACTTTTAATATTAAAGGATTTAATTTGTTATGGAGAAATTGTATAACTAATATATAATTAATATTTGGAGATAAAAATTATGCCTAAAGTTGTCATTAAAAGAGATGGAAGACAGGAATCTTTCATAAAAGAAAAAATAATTGTTAGTGCATTAAAAACAGGCGCACCAATAAAAATTGCACGTGATATCGCTGAAAAAATAGAAAAGAATCCAAAAGACGAGATTAAGACAAGTGAGATTCGAAAAAATGTTTTAGACCAACTAAAGGTGCATAATCCTGATTGGCCTAAACGTTGGTATAGTTATGACAAAAATGTCAAAAGATTACATAAATATATGTATTAAATTTCATAAAGATATTATAATGATTTTTTAAAAATTATTTACCTCTAACATATAAAGTGAATTAGTTAATCTGTAAATTTTCATTAAAAGTTTTAAATACTAAATATTTGATGGTGACTTATAGAGGAGGCAGAAAAAGTGAAAAGAAAAAGATATAAAAACTGCTTGATTTTTTTAATATTTATTTTTTTTATTACTAGTTTAATAATACCTTCAACTGGAATAAAATTGAATAATAAAATTTCAAAAAATAATAACATTTTCAAATCTCAAATTTCATTGCCAGTCCCTGACTTTACAGATAGTAATCTTGAATTATGTATATGTAGAAGAATGTCTGTAAGGGAATTTGATCAACAACCTGTTTCAGAACAAGAACTTTCAAATATTTTATGGGCGGCATATGGATATACAAGTAATGGAAAACGAACAATACATAGCCCTAATGGGAACTATTGCATTTCTATCTATATAATTAGAGCCGATGGGACATATAAATACAAACCAGAAACTCATTCTCTTTTATTGTTTAGATCTAAAGATTTTACGCATATAGGTCAATATGATACAGCACCAATTAAAATAGGTCTTGTTTGGGATAAAAGGAAAATTAATAATGGAAACATGGCCTGGGCAGAAATTGGTATGATGGCCCAAAACATCTATTTTGAAGCAAATGCATTAAATCTCGGAACTGTTACTACAGCAACAGAAGTTAGTCAGCTTTATCAACTTCTTCTCCCAATTTATGAAAAACCATTAATAATTATGCCATTAGGTCATCCGTTATATTCTTATGATTTCACATATGATCCACTTCCACCCACAAATTTACCATCAGTTACAAATAATTCAATGAGCCTTGAAAATGCTATTAATAACCGTTCAGAGATAACAATCTGGAATAAAGAGCCTTTATCAGGGTTGGAACAATCCCAAATCATATGGGCTTCATATGGATATTCTTATTTTATTGACAATTTAAATAACAAAAGACATCGAACAGTTCCTAGCTCTCATGGGACATATCCATTACATATTTTTGCTGCTAACAATACTGGCATATTTCAATATTTTCCAAAAAATCATTCTATAATAGAAATTGCTCAAGGTGATAAACGTGAAGATATAAGTAGAGCAGTAGAATCTGAATCAGAGATTTCAACTGCATCATGGATTCTTATTTCATTTGTTGATATTGATGTAATAAATCCAGATTATCTACAAGCATGGTATTATGAAGCTGGTGCAATAGCTCACAATGTTTTTTTAGAATGCACTGCAATGAACTTAAGTGCAAACATTGGTAATATAATTGATGATAATGCTTTGCGATCTGCATTGGGGATACCGTCTCAAACAAATCTTTTGCCGTTGTTTATAATGCCCTCTGGAAAAACAACCTTTAGTAATCCACCGGAGATTCCAACTATATACGGCCAAACAAATGGTAAACCTAAAAAAGAATATACCTACACTGTAAAAAGTAATGATCCCGATGGTGATAATATATCCTATTTATTTGATTGGGGTGATGGAGTTAAAATTGGATGGACTGAGTTTGTTATTTCTGGCAAAGAAATAATAGCTAATCATAGCTGGAAAAGAGGTAACTATTTAATCAAGGTTAAAGCAAGAGACATCTATGGTGCAGAAAGCGACTGGGGAACTCTTAAAATTAGCATGCCCCAATATAAGGTAGAAAATGATAATTTCCTATATCGATTAATTAATCGTTTTACTTTTTTAAGAAAAATCCTATTCAAATATTTTAGCTAAATTTATGGGAATTTTTCAAAAAAAATTCAAATTTTATTTACATAATTTATTAAGGAGAATTATTAATAAATGAACAATTTTCAATATTTAAATATGGAAAAAATTGATATACCCTCCTGAGAAATAATATAATTTAGATATTTAATATTAGATTTTATTAGAAGAGTTTATTTAATTTCATTATATAAAACAAAAAATAATGCTGCTCAAAAAGAGCAACACCTATATATTTTGCTCCAAATTTATCTATTTTATATGACCCAGCCATGTCCACCTTCTCCAGGTGGTAAAATGGGTATTCCAATTCCCACATTAATCATTTTACTTTCATCTCCATTATTTTTTTCTTCATTTTTTATGTCACTAATTTATCATTATGTCTTACTATCAATATGAAATGGCTTTCCAAAAAAGTCGACAAAATTATAAAATAAACATAACTCAATATCATTTTGTCGTGGATTGATAGAATTAATAGATTCGATGCATAGAAAAATAATAAATCAACTTGATTAATTCTCTTGGCAATCCTTTAATGTCACTTATTTAAATTTTTATAAAACATCGGATAGTATTATTATTCTAACTTATTAAAATCATGCAATAAATTCTTTTAATTTTTTGCCTTCAGGATTTAAAATACCTTGTATTTTAACAGGAAATAACACTTTTATTAGAATAACTTCACTCAAATATTTTTCATATCTAATCCTTAATAATTCACAGACTTGCTTTGCATATTTTAGTTCTCTTGCTGTAAAAATAATAATCCAATCATATAACCCATGAGTATATATACTACTTACAATTTTGCAATCAACCTTCTCCATTTGTTTTTCTATTTGTCTTGAAATAATTTTATCAGCTAATTCTTCATCTAATGGGTAAGTTGTTCTTTTTATTAAGATAAAATATGTTTCAAATCCTTGTTTTTCTTCATCAATAATTGCTGTATACCCCCAAATAATGCGGTTTTTTTCTAAGTGTTTTATCATTCTCCATACTTTCTGACGGGAAAATCCACATTCCTTTGCAATTTCATTAATGCTTTTATTTGCATTTTTCTTTAATTTTTGAATAACTCTTTGTTCATCTTTGGCGATTTTTTCCTTACTACTCTTTGCCATCTTTCTATACCGCCTTTTTTTTAAAAGATGATATAAAGGTATATGTTTTTATTATTTTTTGCACAAATATTATATTATTTCATATTTTATTTGAGAATTATTATACAATAAATCATAAATATTGAAATAATAAATACTATTGAAAATGAAGACTATATAAATCTTTAAAAATGACAAATTTTTTTATTTATTATATATGATATCGGAAAATATCCCCATCGACCTAATAATTTTACAAATTCTACAAATTTCTGGAATAAAATATTTATTACCGTTTTCAATTATATTTTGTGCAGCCTTTTTTATTTCTTTTAAAACTTGTTCGTCATTAATATTTGTTCTTCCACGCTTATTTGAAATATACTGACAAATCGCTGCAGGTGTAATTCCCAATTTTTCTGCAGTTTCTTTTTGACTTAATCCAAAGTCGTTGATCATACATTCTGCGATTTCTTTTCTGATTGCAGGTAAACCATTCCACATCATAAATTCACAGATTGTACGATTCATATTAATGTATTAATCTTTTTATATTTATAATTATCCGATAAAAACTGGATTTTTATAATAAAATATCTTTTTCTTAATCTAAAATTAAAACAATTGTTACAATTAATAAAAAAAATTATTTATTTATTATTTTTTAAAATTTCATTTAAAGTTATAATTATATTTTTTAGGTGAAATCTAATTTTTAATAAAATTAAGAATTTAGCAAATTAAATTATAAGCCATAAGTTGTTTAAATATATGATAATGAATTAGTTTTAAGTATCAAAAATTATTATAAATATTTACATATTATATATTATAATATTATCTGGGGGATTAAATATGAAAAGATATGTAATATCATTTTTTATCATAGGAATCATCATTTTCTCAACTACGGGATCTGCTTTGGCAACATTAGACGAACCTTCCCCTCCTGGTCAGCCAACCTCTGGACCCGGTGGATCAGATTATTCACATCATGGATTTCAAAAAAACAGGTATAAATGGGGTGGGAATCAATATTGGATTTTTGAACCTATGAATCCAAAACCAGAGTCTGCTCCTCTAATTGTATTTAACCATGGATATTTAGCAATACATCCTATTGTTTATTGGACATGGCTTATTCATCTTGTAAAAAAAGGAAATATTGTTGTTTATCCAAGATATCAAGCAGGTTTTATTTTAGGCTATCAAAAGTTCCTTTCAAATGCAATTAATGCAGTAAAAGATTCTATTAAAACTCTTCAAAGTGGAGATCATGTTCGACCCGAGCTTGATAAATTTGCTATCGTTGGACATTCACTTGGTGGAGGTATAACTGCAAATATGGCAGCATTAGCAGAGGAGGAAGGTCTTCCGACCCCTAAAGCAATCATGCCTGTACAACCCTTTCTTCGACCAGGAATTTTTGTAAATCTAAAAAATATACCATCTGAAACTCTTATGCTTGTTGTTGTTGGAGAAGATGATACAATTGTTGGAAATAGTTCTGGAAAAAAAATTTTTAAAAGAACAACTCAAATACCAATTTCACAAAAAGATTTTGTTATACAAAGGACTGATAACTATGGTTATCCGGATTTAGATGCTAGTCATATCGCCCCAGTATGTTTGTCTGGTTTTTTTTCATTTTCCACTAATGCTATGGACTATTATTCAACCTGGAAACTTTTTGATGCACTTACAGACTATGCCTTTTATGGTACTAACAAAGAATATTGTCTTGGTAATACGCCAGAACAAATAAATATGGGGAATTGGAGTGATGGAGTACCAGTAAAAAAATTAATTGTAACAGATAATCCATAATAATTTTTTATTATCTATCCATAATCAACTCTTAATTAAAACATTTCCAATAGGTGATCTTTGAATAAAAAAATTAAAAAAATAAACAACCGTTAATTTTTTTAACTAGATACTAATTTTAATTATTATAAATTGGGGATAATTTAATATGAATAAAATATTAGTAAAAAAATTAATTCTTACTTTTACAATAACTATTTTTTTTGTGTTTTCCTCCTCTGCAGCTCCGATAGACTCTGAAAATATTAAAATTAATACTTTTTTTGAAGATCTTGATCCTCTAGTTGATATTTATGTAACAGTTGAAATACAAGCAATTAGATCACTTGATAAATTTGACCTACGTAATCTTAAAACATTGGAGTTCGTTGATTTATTTGGCAGCCCTGATTTTTTTGTAAAAGTGTTCATTAATAACCAAGAATTTACAAGTAAAATTTGGCATGATTCTAAATATATATACTATCCAGATTTTTCAGTAATGGTTGATGTACCAGATGATGAAGAATTTGTAGATGTAAAAATTCAATTATGGGATCGGAATTTATTTAAAAATAGTCTCTGTGACATTAGTGGAGAGGGGAGGGACGTTGAATTAATTTATAGCCTGAAAACAGGACATTGGACTGGAGATGATGAATTATCTGATCCAAGTGGATATGGCAGATTATGTGGATGTGACGATGGTAGTATTAATAAAAGACAGAAAGACTGTGAACTCTGGTTTAATATTTATCAAACTGACCCTGATGGAGATGGTATACCATATTGGACAGAAGTTAATGTTTATGAAACTGATCCTATTGTAGATAATACAGGTGAAGATGTTGATAATGACGGTGTACCAATTGAATGGGAATGGAAGTGGAATTATGATCCATTTGTATTTGAAGATCATGACAATTTAGATATTGAACATGATGGATTAGATAATATTGAGGAATATAAAATGTCTCAATGGTATTCGGATCCATATAGGCAGGATATTTTTATTGAACTTGACCAAATGGAAACCGGTCCGAATGGAGAAAAAAATATATTATCTGTTGGCTCACAAGAGTTATTAAATACAGCATTTGATCGATATAATAAGGTCCTTCATATCGATGATGGACGCATGGGAGGGGGTGAAATGATACCATTTGATGATTATACAACTCGTGATGAGCTTTCAAATATTTATTGGAACTATTTCTTGCATGGAGATGAAAAAAATTGGCGAAAAAGCGTTTTTCATTATGGATTAGTTCTGTATGATGGAACTCGTTGTGGATTTGCTTTTGATCGTGGTGCTTTTCAAATTAGTAGCAGTTATATTGAGGAACTTTACTTAAAACCATATCTTTTAAACACAAGAGAGATAGTTTACGCAAGTGTTTATATGCATGAATTAGGTCATACACTTAGAATACGCAATCCGGGTGTAGATAATAGGGATACTTATTTTCCATGGCAGGAGGGCTGGTGGACATATGCTCACTATAAAAGTGCTATGAATTATCGTTATGTTTTAAATCTTGTTGATTACTCAGATGGCTCAAATGGTAATCCCGATTATAATGATTGGGAACAAATGAATCTCAGATATTTCCAAATATCCTGGTAAAATTTCATTTTAATCTTTATTAAATATTTATTTCTAATAACATTTCTTGACACTATTTATTTTAAATTTTTATTAATTATCAAATAATTAGGTTAAAAGTTATATAAGAGTTACTTAATATATTAATTATAATAATTATCGGTACAAATTTTTGTACCAAATAATAATATATGTGGGGTTATTAATTTGGAAAAAAAAATCATATGTACTGTGATTTTATTTTTACTTATTTTTACTGCCTTTCCAACAATAACAGTTGCTATAAATATAAGAAAATCAACAGTAATAAATAATACAACTGATGCAGAGATATTTAAAGAGATTGAAGAAACAGATGGATCTATCCTAATTGCAGATGAAATTATAGGTAATATTCACGTTAAATATTGGGAGCATGTATATGATGATATATTTGTAGTAAATGATTCAATATTACTGCATTTAGATATTGAAACTGGACATGTTATTAAATATAAAAAAAGCTGGACTGATATAAACGATTTATCATTAGATTTTAAAAAAGAAACATTTGAATCAAATAATTACTTAAAAAAACAATTAGTGGTCTTTCCAGATGAAGATGATTGCTATTATTTTTATAGATTTTACAACTCTCAAGAATATCCTTTAGTTTGCTGGGAGGTTTGGTATGACAATGGAGAAACAATATTATATAATTTTATAGGAGATAAAATTGGATATGGAACGCCTACACCAAGTAACGCTTTTTCGCTATCCGGTTATGATTACAATCCTCAATACCCTGATGATCCTTGGTATAATTACAGGAAAAATGCTGATGTATTTTTTCAAAAATGGTGTGACTCAACTGAAAGTATCTCATTACCACTTTTAGATACAGTTTCTTCTTATGTAAAAGATGCATCTGTTCAATATTTCTATGAAATTGCTCATGGAGATTACCAGAATTTTTTAATAAATAAGCTCTGGGAACGCTATTATTTTTCAATTGCAAAAAAAGATATGGAAAACCGACCACCTATGAAATTTGCATTTATTGGTAGTTGTAAGGGAATGAACTATGTTGGTCCTAATTCGTTTTCATATCAATTTAGAAAGGGAGAAATGAATAAAACTGTGACTATTGGATATTGTAATATGATGCAATCTGGATGGAAATATGCATATCAATGGCAGGATTATATGTTTAAACAAATGGATAAACAAAAACCAATTTATGATTCTTTTATTGAAGCATGTGCAGAGTATCCTGGAATAGCCGATTATGTCAAATTTGTCGGAGATGAAAAACTAATTGTTGATACTAAACCTAGACCACGTATGATTAATATCTATTCAAATCCACTATTATTACATTTTTTTAAAAACTACCCATTTTTAATGAAAATAATCTCTGTTAAAAATATATTTAATTTTTCACTCTAATTAAAAGCATTATAATTTCAAGGATTATTTAAAAAAACTTGAATAATTTTTAAAATAAACTATTATTATAAAAAATATAATCTGTTGGTAAATGTTCTTTGATTAACCATATATATTAATCGAGTTTTTCATATACGGTGATTATATTAATAGGCTCTGAGATATTAATGAGTTAGGAGGTTAATAAAATAAAATATGATGTTACTATAGTTGGAGCCGGTCCTGCGGGTTCAACTGCTGCAAAGTTTCTATCCGAAAATGGTGTTAAAGTTCTTCTACTTGATAAAGAAAAATTTCCTCGTGATAAACCCTGTGGTGGAGGTATACCTCAAAGAGTTTTAAACCGATTTCCATATATTTTAGGAGAGAATTTATTTGAAAATGTTATTTATGGTGGAATTGCACATACTCCTAATTTAACTAACAAAGTAGAATTAAAAAGAGATATACCTGTAGGTGTAACAATTCTAAGAAAAAATTTTGATAATGGTTTAGTAAAAATTGCTGTAAATAGTGGTACAATTTTTATGGATAAAAAATTTGTAATTAACATTAAAATTCAAAAAGATAGAGCAAATCTAATATTAAATGATGGAACAATTATTGAATCACAAATAATAATTGGTGCGGATGGACTATGGAGTACTATTGCAAAAAAATCTGGATTAAATCAAGGCCAAAGAGATATTGGTTTATGTTTATTAGAAGAATTTCATATTGATAGTAAAATATTAGATAGATTCTTTGGTGAAAAAAGACTAAGCCATATTTATATGAAGTTTCAGGGCATTAATGGATATGGATGGGTTTTTCCAAAGAAAAATCATCTAAATCTTGGTATTTGTGCATTTAAATATTCTCAACAACAATCAATTGATAAAATTAATCTAGAAAATGTTTTTAAAGATTATATAAGAACTCTTAAAGAAAGCAAAATAATTCCTGATAATCTTGAATCAATAAATATTAAACGAGGTCAGCTACCTCTTTATCCTCTGGAAAAAACCTACTCAGATAGAATTATTTTATGTGGAGATGCAGCAGGTTTTATTAATCCTTATAGTGGTGAGGGAATATATTATGCAATGTCATCTGGTGAAATTGCTGCAAGGGTAATTATTGACGCTTTAAGGTCTGGGAAAACTGATGAAAGATTTTTATCTAAATATGAAAAAATTTGGAAGAATGATTTTGGAAGAGACCTTAAACAATATTATCTTATTGGAAAAAAGCAGAGAAAGAGAGCTGATAAAATTGTTGAACTAATAAAAGTTGATAAAATTTTTGCAGATATTATACTAGGAGTTTTACTTGGTGATATAAGTATTTATAAATACAGATGGAAGTTGAGATCACGCTTTATATATGTTTATCTTAAAAATTTTTTTAGGAGAAACTCTTAAACCATATTATTTTTTTTCTTTGATTTTTCTTTCTTTTTTGGTTTATTAAAAGCTCTATCTATGATATCACCTATTACTTTTCCACCTTGAGTGTATGCTTCGCTGATATCTTTATGAAGCATTATGTCTCGCTCTAATCTTGATTTCCAAGGTTTTTTCTTGACCTTTGTTAGACCTAAACCTCTAACCATTTAAACCCATTTGTTATTGACATATTTTATATAAAAAAGTTACTAGTAATTTTTTTTTAAGAAATGGGAAAATACTTAAAACTCCCATTAAATCTATATTATATAATATTGATTCGAATGTTTGGTGGAAAACGATGAGATACCTATATTCAGTTATTATTGTAATATCAATCATATTTATAGTTTTAATATCTCTTGTTTTGGTATTTTATCCTGGTTTAGAACCTGTTGAAAGTAAGGAACTTTCAGTAACAACAAATCCGCTATTATGGAGAATTGAAGGGGAAAATCCATCATATTTGTATGGATCTATTCATCTTGCTGATGAGGGAATAGTAACCCTTCCAAATGTTGTAATTGATGCCTTTGATAGTTGTGATGTCGTATATACAGAAATAAAATTTGATGCAGAAACTCTAGCTAAATCTGCCCAAGAATCAACACTTCCTGAGAATGTAACATTAAATGATTTATTACCTAATGATGTTGAAAATAGACTTTATTCATATCTGGAATTAAAGGGCTTGACAAATTATGTAAATCTTCTAAATTTTTCAAGATTTAAGATATGGTATACAGCTACTTTATTACCAGTTTTGGAAAATTATGAGAATTTAATAGCTTTTTTACCTCTGGATATTTATATTTGGAATTTAGCTGTAATAAAAGGAAAAGATGCAAGAGGACTTGAAACAGTTGATTTACAAATAGACATTTTTGATACTTTAGCTCTTGATGAACAATTAAGACTTTTAAATGATACACTTGACACGTTAGAAGAATTTGCTGAACAAGGTTTGAGTATAACAGATATCTTCATTGATACATATCTTCAGGGTGATTTAGAAGCATTACAAAATTTATCTTTTATAGGCTATGATATAAACGATCCATTTGATGTTAAAATAATGAATAGAGTGGTTTTTGATAGAAACATTAACATTACAGAGGATATATCATTTTTAATAAACTCAAATCCAGATACACAATACTTTTTTACTATTGGTTCAGGTCATTTTTATGGAGATAATGGTCTAATTAAACTCTTAGAAGATAAAGGATTTACTATTTCTCGTGTAGAATTTAACACTTCAGTTAGTTGTAATCCTAATGAAAAAAGGATTAATCAAAGATGTTATGAACCTTATGTTACAGAATAAAAAACTGGATTTATAATAAATTCATACACTCTTATTTGCATATATTTATAATTTTAAAACCGATGCCTTTTACAGAATGATTATTGTTGAAAATCTTACCAAACGTTATGGAAAAATTGTTGCATTAAATAATGTAAATTTTAAATTTGATAAGTCTCAAGTAATTGCAATTATGGGTGAAAATGGAGCTGGAAAAAGCACACTTTTAAAAGTTTGTACAGGAGTACTACCGTTTGATGCGGGAAAAATAATAGTAGATGGATATTCAATAAGTCAAAACTCAATTAAAGCAAGAGAACAAATCGGCTACTTACCAGAAATGCCTGAGATGTATACAAGACTTACTGGTAGAGAATTTTTATTTTACATTGCATCTCTTAGAAGAATAAAAAATGCAGAAGAAAAAATTAATGATCTTACAAAATTGATTGGGATATATGATTTTCTTGATTATGAAATTGGGTCATATTCAAAGGGAATGAAACAAAAAATATCAATAACTACTGCTCTAATGCATGATCCAGCAAACCTACTTCTGGATGAACCTGTATATGGACTAGATCCTCTAACATCAAGAACAATACAGGATTTTATTAGAAAAAAAAATGGAACAACAGTAATTGCTACACACTCAACTCAACTTGTTGAAAAGGTTGCAGATTCGGTGTATATTTTAATGAGAGGGAAAGTCCTTTTATTTGATGAGGTATCAAAACTTCTAAGTAAATACGGAACCATGGAAGAAGCATATTTTCACACCAAGGACGAATTAAATGTTTGAAACAACAAAGGTTGTTATAAAAAATAATTCACGAAATATTTTTAAAAAAATGAAGGAAGCGCCAATTCTATATACAGTATTTACAGGAATGATTATTTTTTCTATTTTAATATTTGGATTTACTACTTATTTTATAATTAATTTTGAAACAAAGCTTGACATTTCTATTAGTGATATCTATTTTCTTGTTATCTTTGTATTCTTTTTCAAATCATCATACGATTTTTATAATCATTTCATAAAAGCAGAAAATGTAACATATGCATTATCAACAAATGTTAAACAAAGAAAAACAATATTTGAAATATTTTTAGGTATTCTTGTGATAAACCTTATTATCTGGTTTTCATTTTCCACTTTATTTCTTTTATCACTTATATTTTTTAAAGTAAATATCGGCTATCCAATTGAATATTTGATTTTTACTTTAGGAGTTATTGTTGGAATAAGTTTGGGTTGCTCTGTTTGTATCAATTTTTTCTCACCCCAAAGATACAGACTTTTACCAAGCCTAATACTTGTTGGTTTTTATTCCTTTTCGCAACAACCTTTGTACATTTCATTAACCCTTCCAATTGCAATCCTTCATGCTGGCTGGAGTATTAATAATGCAATATTTTCTCATCAATTTATTAGACGTAAAAAACGAACAAAAGAAAAAGCACAAATTAAAAAACGTAATGTAATAGGTGCATTATTTAATAGGGAGATAACTGTTATTTGGCGAGATAAACTTTTTTTTAGTTTTATTTTTTCGTCAGTTGTTACCGGCTTTGGCGCAGGGTACCTTTTTGTTTACGGCGATAAATTACTTATTCCTGAGTCTTTGTTAAAACTATACGGTGGTTTTCTTCCCTCAATGTTTTTATTTATGGGTGTTTTTGTTGTAATTGTTTATACTGGTGTTTTTCCAGCATTAAATCTTTTTTTAAATGAAGAAAAAACAATGTGGATAATAAGACATATTCCATTAAAAAGTGATACAATTGTTTTTGGAAAAACATCAGCCCTTGCCTTATGTTTTCTTACATCACTTCCGTTTATCCCATACATTAGTATTTTCATTGGTTTTGATAAAATTGTTTTTCTAATTTGGTTTTTAATTTTTTCATATATTGCAGGAATAATTGTTTCCATTCCTCTTGGGGTAAAATATGTTGGAAAAAAATCTGATATTATGCTTCTTTATAGCATTGCTATGATTTTATTTGCTGTACTTGGATCTGTTGCAATGTTAGGAATAATTATTGAAAATTCGACCCAGTACCCATTTATTTTTTATATCTTAATTATACTAGTTGAAATCATAATATTATATATTTCTCTTAAAATATCTTCAAATATCTTAGCTATTAAATATCCAGTTAAATTGTAATAATACCAAGTTTTTTCATTTCTTGAATAATATCTGAGTGTTTTTCAAAATACATATGAATTGGCTTAAGGATTTTATTTATATAATTTGTTGTAGCGATTTTTAAATCAAGTGGATGAAGACCTTTTATGTATGAATCTTGTAACTCCGCGTATGTAGAAAATTCTATATTTCCACCAAATTTTTCAGGTCTTTCAATTAAAAATCTTTTATCCTTTAATTCAGGAAAGATTACAAACTTGCATAGTTCAAGGATGGGATTACCTTCAACATGTTTTTCAGGACAATATGCCTTTTTTATCTTTTGTTTGACACTATCTGGATTATCATGAATGGATATTATTGAATCTGGCTTACTTTTACTCATCTTCATATCAAGAGGATCCATTCGCCCACCTGCTTGAAGACCAGTGAGAAGCGGTGTGTGAATTGCAACAGGTGATTTTTTTCCAATTTTTTTTGATACATCACGGGCAAGCATATGTGCGTGACGTTGATCCATGCCACCATATGCAACATCAATATCTAAATGGAAAATATCTGAAACTTGCATAGTTGGATAAAAAAGTTTTGAAAGGTCTTTTTCTGCTTCATCAAAACTTCTACCCATAATATCCATTGCTCGTTTAACACGAGCAATTGAAGTTGCCTTTGCTACTCTTAAAACTAATTCCCAATATTTTGAGTCACCAACGTAATCACTTGCATAGATAAATTTAACTTTGTCTTTACTGACACCCATTGCAGCAAAGCAATCTTGCATATATTGTCCACAGAGCTTTATTTTATTAATGTCTCCACCTAGTTTGTCATTAATGTATGCGTGCCAATCAGCAAGAAGAATAGTAAAATCAAAACCACAATCTAAAAAATCTTTTATCTTGTTTGTACAAATTTTCCAACCAATATGAACTGTTCCAGATGGTTCAAAACCAATGTACCCTTTAAGCTTATCTTTATTTAGAATTTTTTTTAATTCAGCAATTGTTACAATTTCTTGAGTGTTTGATGTAAGTTTTTCTAATTTATCCATATTATCTCTCAAGCTTTTTGATAACTTTATCAATTATTTTTACTGTTTCTCCAAGATAATTCTCAGGTTTTAAGGCTTCATTAATTTCTTTTTCTGTTAGAATTTTTAATTTTTTATTTTCAGCAATAAATACCTCTTTTAATGTTTTATTTTGTTTAAGTGCAGTTAAAGAAGTTTTTCTCATAAGTTCATAGGCATCTCCTCTACCCATTCCTCTTGAAATAAGCTTAGTCATCAGTGATTCTGCCATAGGCAGTCCCTTTGAAATATCTAGATTTGCTTTCATTTTTTCTGGAAATACCTTTAGATTCTTAAAAACAGAATTCATTTGATAAATAATCCAATCTGTAAGAATTATTGAATGTGGAATAATAAAACGTTCAGAAGAAGAGTTGCATAAGTCACGTTCATGCCATTGAATAGAATTTTCATATGTTGGAATGATAAAGGAACGTACAATTCTTGCCAGTCCACAAATTTGCTCACAAGTAATAGGATTTCTCTTATGGGGCATAGTTGAAGAACCAACCTGTTTTTTAGCTTCAAAAGCCTCAGCTACTTCACCAATTTCATCACGTTGAAGGTTTCGAATCTCAGTTGCAAACTTTTCAATACTTGTTGCAATATTTGAAAATACTCCAAAAAGCTCGTTATAACGATCGCGGCATACAATTTGAGTGGAAACATTTTCAACTCCCAGTTTAAGCTCTTTTAACATTTCTTCCTGAACTCTTAATGCATTTTTACCAAGGGCAGCTCCAGTTCCAACAGCACCAGATAGTTTTCCAATTAGAAGTCTACTTTTACACTCAAAAATTCTTTCCATTTGACGTTCTATTTCCATTGCGTATCCTGCCATTTTTAAACCAAATGTAATTGGAATTGTATGCTGACCATGGGTTCTACCAACCATTATTGTATTTTTGTATTTCTTGGCAAGATTTAAAAGAGTATTTCTGAGCTCTCTAAGTCCACGCCTTATATACTCAGTTGAATCCGCAAACACGAGGGCATTTGCGGTATCTACAATATCATAACTTGTTGCCCCAAGATGAATGTATTTTCTAGCATCACCAGAACAAACCTCTGCAAGCGCTCTAGTTATAGATATAATATCATGTTTTGTTTCTGCTTCAATTTCTTTTACTCTTTCTATCTTTACAAATTTTATAGAAGCTTTTTTTGATATTTCCTCTGCAGCAGATTTAGGTATATTACCAATCTTTGCATGAGCTCTAGCAAGAGCAGCTTCAACATCAAGCAAGTATTGAAGACGACGTGTCTCACCAAACATTTCTTTTAACTGCTTTCTACCGTAACGGTAATCAAGAGGGCAAACTGGATCTTCCATTGAAAATCACAAGTCGAGTATCTAGTTATACTTAATGTTTTTTTCTACAAGTGTTTTGACCCTAAAAACCCGTTGAACTTAATTTTTTACTTTAGAGTTAGTATTTTAAAAAATTGTAAAATTGTTTCTAACTCCTTAATTTAATAGATAAAACAGCATTTTTTGTAGTATTGGAAAATGTTGTTCTAAAAAACTTAACCAGTAGAAACTATAGCTTCCTCTACTTCTTGGTATAGAAACTTTTAATTCTGCCCAATTGCTCTCAGCATTATAGATATCTTTTGCTTTTACCCGAATTGTAAATAAATCTTCGCTATTCCAACTATGTGATAGTTTTACTTCTTCGTTAGAGTTATATGGTCCATCCCATTCCACTATCTCTCCATCACCCCAATCAATGTAATAGAAAAGGTCATCCCAATCTGGATCACTTGCAAGAATAGTATATTCATATACTATTTTAGTTTTACCCTTTGTTGCACCATCGATATAAGGTGTATTTGGGGGTTTATTTCTAATAATTTTAACAATAAATACATCAGACCAATCGCTTTCAAGCTCATTAATATCTCTGGCTTTTACTCTCACTTCATAGTTACCTGTTGAATTCCAGATATGACTTGCAGTTGCCTCTTCACCAGATTCAAATGGGCCAATCCAATCCTCAATATCGCCATCTCCCCAATCAATATAATAGTATACATCTTCATCATCAGGATCATCTGTTATAAATGTAAAACTATATTCTATGTTTTCTGCTCCGATTGTAGGACCATCAATAGACGGTGGTTCTGGCGGATAATTTGCTATTTCAGCAAGAAAAGCAAGTGTTATCAAAACTAGTTTTGAACACTTTGTGGCATATGTTATGTTCATATTTTCTATTGTATCCTGGGGTGTATGATAGTAATAATTAAACAAATATTCATGGTAAAATATGCCATCATATCCATACTCCCAGAAATACAATTGATCACTAGCAGCATAACCACTAGGAATTACATTGAGATCGATATAATCATAATATTGAACACCTACATTATCAGTAAAATCAGTTAGCCATAAAGACTCACTATTATGATAAACCTTGATATTTTTACCATGATATGTATTAATAGCAAATCCTATCATATCTACGTTTAAAACAGCTATAATATTATCTCCATTTTCATATGCCTCACGAGCATATTCATGACTACCCAACATCCATTGTTCTTCCCCAGAAAAAGTAACAAAACGAATTGTATGATTAAATTGATATTTTCGTAAAATATAAGCAGATGCAAGAACCGTTGCAACCCCTGATGCATCATCATCGGCACCAGGACAATTAGCAACAGTATCATGGTGGGCACAGATTATATAAATCTCGTCACTGGTTTCATTTACTCCATATAAAGTTGCCTCGATATTTCTGTCTTGATAGCCTTGATAGTTCCAATCATGATAACGTACATCAAGACCCATACTTTCAAATTCATTATAAATATAATCTCCTGCCAGCTGACATGCAAAAGTTCCAGTAAAACGTGGTCCAAATGCAGTGATATTTTCTAAATATTTAAGATACATTGTTTCAGTTAACTGTTGAATAATTTCAACTACAAAATCATAAAAAATGGCCTCAACTGTCTTATATTGAGATAATTGATAATAATTATTAAAAAGAATTACATGTGAGGTATTTTCCTTATTAGTTGAAAGGTTTGGTACGCTACTGACAACTGATGTACAGGTTGAGATTAATAATAAGCAAATAATGATTCCTAATATTTTTCTTATCAAATATTATTCCCCCAGATATGATTTTTTAATATTTTTATAAAATTTAAATTTTTCCTTAAAAACTTTTCCTCTTAGATTCTGCTGAAAAAAGAATTTTTATTCTTAATTTCATCTAAAAATTCCTCAATAGAATTACTAATATTATAACCCTCTGTCATCTGTGTTAAAGGCGTAAGAATAACTATAAATTTTATTCCAATTGCAAGTGTATTTTTATGCAAATTAAACTCCCTCCAACTATTTATTAATTAAATACTGGTTAAATTAAAAAATCCATTCTTTAAGTTTCAAGCCAAAGCCAAAACCTATTGTGGCAACAGAAAATCCAATGAAAATATGCAAAGTGGCCGGAATTTTAAAACTAAAGCCAACAAAACCTATCATTTTAGAAAAACCGGGGAAGATTATCAATGTTTGTTTATTAAAAATTCCTTCAGTGCGAGTTATACCAAATAATCCTCCAACAAAGTTTGAAATATCAATCCCAGGTAAATTTAATAATCTCATTATCGGTGATAGACCAATACTTAATGAAATACCTCCAAAATAAACAGCAATTACACTAGTAAATAACGTTAAAAGAATTGGCAGTCTAATCTTTACTTTACTTGGATCCATATTTTTTAAAAATCCCATTTGCTCTCCCATTTGATACATTCCTTGTTTTAAATCACTGAATTTTATATCTTTAGAAATTAATCCTTTGTCTTTAAAAATCATAAATTTTCGTTCATTAGTTTTTGCAGTAAGTAAATCTTTTTTTAATTCTGTTATTTCAGCTTTTGTTAACTTAAAAATATTTTTTCCAATGCTTCCATCAGATTTATATTCGGTTATTTCAACATCATAAGATTTTTCCTTTTTGGAAATATTATTTAATGCATTAGTCACAGATGTAAAAGTAAGAGAAATAAATAGAAATATTACTCCGAAAACTAGAATTTTTTTGTTTCTACTTGACATTTATTTTCCCCAAATATAATATATATTTATTATATGAATATTTGTTTATAAAAATTATGCAGTTTATTTATTTAATTCTACTTTCAGGCTTTCAAGATTTATTCCCTGGTATTGTCTTCTGCTAATATCTTTATCTTCTTCAAGAATTTTATATTTAAAACCAGCTTCGTTTATTATTTTTAAATAATCTTCTTTTAATAAGGCTCCAGCGACACATCCTGCAATGAGCTCTTTATTATTTTTTTGGTCCTCAGTAAGATTTTCAAGTAAAACAATATCTGAAACATACATTCTACCATTATTTTTCAAAACCCTAAATGCCTCCTTAAAAACCTTAGATTTATCTGGTGCAAGATTAATTACACAATTACTAATAATTATATCAAAAGACTCATCTTCAAATGGTAAATTATCAATATTGCCTAATTTAAATTCAACATTAGAATAATCATATTTATCAGCAATACTTCTTGCTTTTTCAACCATTTCTTCAGTCATGTCAATACCAATTACTTTACCAGAATCTCCCACCTTTTTTGCAGCTAAAAATGCATCAAAACCAGCACCTGAACCCAAATCAAGGACAATATGCCCTTCACGAATATTTGCAAGTGCAGTAGGATTACCACATCCAAGTCCAAGATTTGCTTCTTTACCAATTGCTATTTCTTTATCAGAATAACCAATGGATTTAGCAATATCGAAATTACTTTGTGTTTCTCCACAGCAGCTACAGCTTTTCTTTGCAATTTTTTTATAGCTATCTTTTACGATTTTTTTAATTTCTTTTTCTTTCATTTTTATCTACCTTATAATACAATCAATTAAATCAACACATCTACGTGTTTCCTTTACATCATGAACTCTAACAATATCTGCACCATTTAATATAGCTATGCATGTTGTAGCAAGGCTTCCTTCAAGTCTATCATCTACTGGTAATTGTCTTTTTCCACCACAGATATTTCCAATAAAAGATTTTCTGGATGGACCAATTAAAAGTGGATAACCTAACTTTTTTAATTCTGCTAATCTTTTTAATATCTCGCAGTTATCTTCTATTCCTTTACCAGTTCTTTTACCAAAACCGATTCCAGGATCAACAATAATTTTTTTCTTTTTGATTCCAGATGAAACTGCAAAATCAACTCTTTCTTTTAAAAAATCATAAATTTCTTGAACTACATCATTATAAGTTGGATTTATTTGCATACTTCTTGGTTTTCCTTTCATATGCATTAGACATATGTAAACATCATAATTTCTAACAATATTTGCAAGCTTTTTGTCACCACGGAAGGCTGTTATGTCATTAACCATTAAAGCTCCCGAATCAAGAGCCTGTTTTGCAATTTTTGATTTATAGGTATCAATTGACATTGGGATATTGATTTTTTTATTTAATTCTTCAATAACAGGAATAACTCTATTTATTTCTTCTTCTTCAGATATAGATTTTGCACATGGTCGAGTTGATTCCCCACCTATATCAATAATATCTGCACCTTCTTTTTCCATGCTGATTGCATGATTTATGGCATCATCTAAAGAAAAAAATCTACCACCATCAGAAAAAGAATCTGGTGTAACATTTAATATGCCCATAATATATGTTTTATTTCCAAAATCAAAAATACCTTTTTTATCTGTCATAACTACAAAACGTCCTTTAATAATACTTCTAACTCATTTGCAATATTTTTAAGTCTTGTATAATGTCTTTTTAATTTTTCTATAAGCTCACTTAATTGTTGTAAAGTTCCAATTATTAAAATATCGCCTTTTTCTTTAAAAAGTTCAAAAGTATGTTTTGGAACTGCTACTTCTCCACCAATAGAAAGCATGTCTTGTTTTATAATAATAGCATCTTGAAGGATAACATTTTCAAATTTAAATACTTTTGAAATCGCTTTTGGAGCCATGATATTAATGCTTTCAGGATCACTACCTATTTTTTGAATTGCTCTTTTAGCATCTTCAAGTGTTTTTATATCGATTTCTTTGGGATTATGTTCTAACATAAAAAACTGATAATACTGTTTTTCTATTTCAAATATTTGTAGAAAATATTACTTTTTTTTACTTCTTTTAATTTTTAGAGGTAAATACAAAATATAAAAAATACAGAAAAATTCTATATTTGCAGCAATGACAATATAAATTGGATCAAAACCTTGAAAGAAATGAAACACAGCTAAACCTAACGCAACTAATATTGCAATAAATGCGTATATTATGATTAACTGTTTTTCGCTTCGATTTTCAAACATTTTTTGAGATTATCGTCTTAATACTATTAACATTTTTGGAAAATGGAGAAAAATCTATCTTCTTCTGGTTCTTCCTAATTTAATATTTAATGTATGAAATAGTAGAAGGGCAAGAAACAGTGCAACAAATGAAAGTAAAAAATGAATGTATACCGATTGACTATAAATAAATAAAAAAATCTGTAAAATTCCTACCCATAAAATAAGTCCCAAAAATAAAACAATAATTTTTTTTAAACTCCAATTATCAAACATTTAATAAACATTATTTACCAAAATATATTAAAATTTTATTAAGTATGTAATAAATATTTGGAAATGGTTTTTCCAGATTTTTTGGAATAATAACTTTATTATTAATTAATTGTACCCTTTCACAAAGATATAAATGTACGCCGACATTTTTGTAACAGGTGTCATAAACAGCTTGTGAATTCTTTGGAGCTTTTTGCCTGTATGATTCAACAGTATAAGCAAGAGTTCTATGCACTCCGTATAAATAATTCTCAGAAGTTCCCAGTGTTCCACCTAGTCTTGGAATAATATAATTATTTCCAATCCAAAGAGGATAACCACTAATTTTTTCCATATCTTTTCCAATTGAAATAAACAATTCTTCATGTGGAGTTTTTGCAGTTGTATGGTACCAAGGGAAAAATACAACTTCTGCACCTGAATGATATGAAAGTGAAATATTAATGGTAAAAGATTCAGCAACTCTTTTTACTGCCTGTGTCTCTGTTTCAGAATAAGGACTTGGCCCTCTATAATTTCCGCTTGTCTCCTGAGTTGCAAATATATAGAAATACAAATTTGGAAATAAATCATAATACTTCCAGTCATATCCAAAATTACGATTTGTATTTACTCCATGTTTAGAATCTGGATTACAGTTTTTACGAGAATTAGCTTCAACACCGTCGGGGTTAATCATTGGAATCAAATATATCTGCGTATTGTCAATTGCTTCTCTTACACGATCTTCAGATGGATCTTCATCTATTTGCCCATCTTCATCGTTATCTTTTCCATCAATTCGATCTTCATTTATTAATCCGTCATTGTCATTGTCGGTATTTTCTTTTTCATAATTTTCCATCATATATTCTATAAAAAAAATCAATAATTCAAATGATAATTTTTCATCTCCATGATGTGCACCAAGAAGAAGGACACCTGGCTCATCTTCAGTTATTTCGACATTATCTGAGATTTTAACGAACCATATATCCCGATTTTGATATGTTTTACCGTAGGATTCTATCTTTATAATATCAGGATGTTGTGATTCAAGATCATGTAATAAATCTGTCATTTGAGAGTATGTATAATACTCATATGTCAAGTTGCTCTTCTCAAATAATATACCAACAGTTGTTGGAACGAGTAATATAGTGAATAAAAGAGTGGAAAATATTATAATTGTTTTTAAAACATCATATTTCATATTAACAGCCTTTAATATCAAATTTATAGGTCTTTTTAAAGGTTTCTCCCATTATTTCCTATTTTTTCTAAATTTATAGATATTTGCACTAAAAAAAGAAGAATTAGTATTAATTTTTTTTATTAAATAGGTAAAAGAGAATTGCAATTAATGCTATTATATATACAAAACCTATAACTAGATGTACGTAGTCATTTACTCCTGTAGAAATTACCTCTTTTAGAGTTATAAATGCCCAAAAATTTGGAATTGGTGCAAATATGTATTTTAAGTTATCTGTCAATAAAAATATAAAAAGTGGTATTATAAAGACAGTTCCTGATATTTTGAATATGGCAAAGGCTTGTACCTTGTTTGTTGCAAATGAACTAACTAGTAATGCAGAAAATGGTGTAATAAGGGTAAGAAGGAGTGCAATAGGAATATATTCTAGATAGGAAAATTGTGGAAAATCAACGAGTAGTCCTGAAAGAGGAGGATATATTAATAGAACAATGAACGAAAAAACTGAGAGGAATAACATTCGATAAATAAGGTAACTATTCCGAGAAATAGGCATAACCCGAAGTACTGTTAATAAATGTTCATCTCGTTCGTCCAATATTAAAAAAGCTGCAATAAAACCATACATTAGTGGAAGCATGCTAGTAAATAACATAAAGATAATCTGATAGTTACCAGCAATGGGTATGGTTTCTTTTAAGCCTGGGGCAATCCATTGCACAATTATTTGGGATATAATAATAAGCATCAAGGGTACAATTATTGCAGCATAAACAAGAAATCTATCTCTAATAATGTTTTTAAAATCATTTATTGCCAGTCTGAGGATATATACCATAGTTTAGCCTCCCTTTAAAACAATATGTTTATAAAATGCTTTTTTTGCCAGCAAGAAAAAAAGGCCAATCCAAAATACTTGATATATAATACCATAGGCAATTTCCCAATATTCAAGGGCTGCTGCATTGAATACTCCGTCAAATAAGATAAAGGATGCTTGTGTTGGCCATAAATATATTATAGGATTTTCATAGAGCCCAAATAATTGAAGAAGTGGTGGAAAAGTAAGACCAATAAAAGCAATCACCATTCCAAGTAAATATCCATTGATACTGTTGACACGAGACACAAGGATAAATCCAAGAAGGATTAACATTACAGATGTAAGAATTATTCCTACAACTAGATAGAACAAATTAAAAGAAATATCATTAAAAATAATCATGAGACTCATAAATATTGTAGCAGATACAAGTGATAGAATAGTAAGTGATACAATCTTTGATAATAGATAATCATTTGTTTTCATAGGTGTTATAACTAGAGCTTGAAGCACATTTTCTGATTTCTCAAATAAAACTAATGCACCAACAAACATAATACCAATAAGTGCAGGATCAAAAAATAACAGAAGTGAATGCACTTGGGTCTGACCCTTAAGAGATTCTACTGCTTGAGTCGTAAGAAAGTAAAGAAAAACACTTAGAATTGAAATATGAATAATTTTATATCTGAATTGAAGAATAAACTCCCATTTAAGCATGGTTTTTAAATTATTCATTTCAACTTCCTACCTGTTGCTTTAATAAAAATTTCCGCCAAGGTAGCTTCAGCTGTATGAATGGTTTGAACAGTACCCGTCCTCAAAAGATTTATAAAATTCTTGTTATCTGCAAGGTTTTTTAAATCAAATTCTTTACTATTCAATTCACCATTTTCAAGATACTCAAGTTTTACAATTTTTTTCCCATGCCTTATTTTTAGTTCTTTTGGACTTTCAATAAGAGTAAGTTTTCCATCAATAATAAATCCTACTCTGTCACAAAGTTCATCAGCATCAGTCATGTTGTGAGTTGTTAGAAAAATTGCCTTTCCTTTCTTTTTTTCCTCAAGAATTATATTTTTTATTAATCTGGAGCTAACTGGATCAAGACCGGTTGTTGGCTCATCAAGGAAAAGAACTTCGGGTTCATTAATCAATGATCTTGCAAAATTTAGTTTTGACTTCATCCCTTTTGAAAAAGTACCAACTCGCTGGTTTGCATCTTTTTCAAGTTCCACTTTTTTTAAAAGATCCATTGGTGGAGTTGTTTTAGCACGATAAAATGATGAAAAAAGTTCTAGGTTTTCAAGAGCTGTCAGTTTTTGATAATGATTGGGTAGTTCAAAGCCAACACCAATTCTATTATAAAGATCTGTTTTCCATTCTTTTAGATTCCTTCCTAATATTTCTACATTTCCACCGTATCCTTTTAAAAGACCAATTATAACTTTTTGAGTTGTTGTTTTACCTGCTCCATTTGGTCCAAGAAATCCAAATATTTCTCCTTTATTAATTCCAAATGAAACACCATTTACTGCCTTTTTATTAGATTTTGGATATGTAAATTCTAGGTTTTTTACTTCTATTGTAAATGGTCCTTTTGTTTTTGTTATAGGTTTTTCAACTGGAAATGCAAAAATACCTTGTGTATTACATTTTGGACATGTAATTTCTATTGTCTCACCAGGAATACCTTGAATTGTAACAATATTATGGCAATGAGGGCATGAAATTTTTTTTGTTATTTTACTTTCATCCATTTTTTCCCTCCAATTATGTTTGTATATATGTTATTGGACGATATAATTAATTTGTGCCATACATGTATGATAGTTTATATACTACCTCCTTTATTATTAATTTATGAGAAAATTAACTGTTGAGCTTAAGGTAAAAGAAGAATTTCTAAAAAATTTAAACTTCTTACTTGAAAAAACTGAATCAATTGAGCTTATTGAATTAATAAAACTTGATTTTAAAAAAAGAATAAAAATGGGAATAGCTGCTTTAACAATGAAAGAGGGTTATACAATTGAGGATATTGATATTCCAGAATATATGGAAATGTTAACAGTTTTAAAAAAAGAAGGAAACAGATATATAATTGTAGCTAGAGTAAAATTTTTAAAAAAATTTATAGGGCTTGCAAAAAAATTTGATATAGATATAATCTGGGATACACCTTCCATTTTTACTAAAGAAAAAATGACAATGAGTGTATGTGGAACTGAAAAAAATCTAAAAAAATTTTTAGAAGCTATAAAAAATATTGGTGAAATAATAAACATAAGTTTTAAGAACGCAGCTTTTAATGACCAAACAATTCTTTCATGTTTAACTAAAAGACAAAGAGAAATTTTAATTGCAGCAAAAAAGAATGGTTATTATAGTTATCCCAGAAAAATAAATTCCCGGGAGCTTTCAAAAAAAATTGGTCTTAGTAAACCCACAGTTGTCCAACATCTACGAAAAGCAGAAGGTAGAATTATTTTAAATTTATTGACAGGATATTAATATTTAAAAATATATCTTACAAAAAATAACATTCCAAATATATCAATCTCTGAAGTATCTGAAATATATTAATAAAACAAAACAAGATTAAACCAAAGGATTTTCTTCTTTATCGGGAAATTTACATTAGATTGCAAATAAATAAAAAATTCAAAAAAATTTTTTAATATTATTAAGAAAAATAGCTCCAAGACCACCTTCACAAATAGAATGCAATAAAGAAAATAACATTCTTATACTGAGTCTTGGATAATAAAAAAAATAATTAGGCATCCACTCAGTAGCATATTTTTTTTTAAAGAAAAATTCTGATTTTGCAGGATAAAAAAGTGTGAATATTTTCCTTAATAAATCAGAAATATTTGTTGTAAATTGAGGATTAATAGTTGAAAAGGATGATACTGGAGAATAACCAATATATATTTTATTAATACCTTCCTCTTTTAAAATATTAAATGAGCTCACATATAAAAAATCAATTACCCCGCGGGGGGCATTTATTCCCTTTCTTGTTAAATCTAAATAGTAACTGTTAATACCATAAATAGGATAATAATTTATAAATCCGACAATTCTTTCTTTATATTTACAGATAAAATATCTTGTTTCATTTGATTTATCAAAATTAACCTGTCCAAATGCAAATTTAAATTCTGGCAATTTTCTTGTGTCGCACCATTCCTTTGAAATCTTTTCTATTTTTATTTCAATTTCTAATGATTTTTCATTTTTATAGTTATATTCTTCAACAATCATATCATTTTTTTTAGCATAATTTACAGAACTTCTAATACTCCTTCCCTTTTTGCCTGAAATATCAAATTTATTTAAATCAACAATTGCTTCATCTCCGACAAAAAAACCTTTAAATCCAGCTTCTTTAAGATATTTAATAATTTTATTTGTGCACAAGAAAAAACAAATGTTAACATTTTTTGAAATAAGATTCTCTTTTATGTCCTTTATTACTATTGGTAATGAATAAGACGATACAATCGGGTCTCCAAGTACAACAATAGAATTAAAAAATTCCTTATAAGCTACATAGCCATTCCAATTATTCTTAAAAAATGAAAGATCATCAGATAAGGTAAGATATGATAAGGAGTTTCTTCCATATTTTTTTAAATAGGAAAGCCTTCCATCTAGTTCATTTATTTCCATAAATAATCCTTTTATTTGCTGTTATCATATAATATCTTGAGATCCTTTTCAATGCAATAATTGGTATAAAAATTGGAACTGACATTGAAAATTCAAAATAATTTCTATTTTTGTCATATTTACCAAATGTTAAAAATTTTTTAATATTAAAAGATACAAAAAAAGGAATAGCAAATATTAAGGATCTAATTGATGTGCGTGAAACATTATTTGAAATGTCTTTATATAATACATTATTAAATCCAGACTTGTTTAAAAGATTAACAAAATATTTTAATCTTGGAAGCTCTATGTCTTGATAGCCGCGGCCGTATAAAAAATTTTTATAAAATCTATATAGGATGGGATTTATACTAATATCCGTTCGAAATCCTTCTAATATAACAAGTTTTCCACTGGGTTTTAATATTCTAACCATTTCTTTTATTACATCCTCAATTTTTTCAGAGTAACCAATAGACTCAATAGCAAAAACTCCATCAAAAAAATTTGAAGGAAAATCAGTTTTATTAAAATCATTTAACAAAATATTAACATTTTTTAGATTTCTCTTTTTTATAAATTCTTTCCCTTTCTGAACTTGATCTGGAGTAATAGTTATTCCAAAAAACTGTGATTTTGGGTATTTTTTTCCTAGATATATTATTGTTCCTCCAACTCCACATCCAGCATCTAATACTTTTTTTGGTTGATTTTGTTTTAAATCAAGTTTTTCTCCAACTAAATCATTCATTCTATAAATTGCTTCTTTTATATTCCTTGTGTTTTCATCAAAATATGCATAATGTATGCCAAGTGTTTCTTCAGCATAATACCATTTTTTAAAAAAATCCCATCGTTTCTCATAATACTCTGCAACTTTTTTTGTGTGTTGATTGTCTTCCATTTTTTCGATTCCTAATATTATTATTTTTTTTTTAATAATCTTCAAATATTTTCTATTATATTTTTTAGGGTTCCATCCCAAAATATGTTGCTAGATAGAATTGACATTTCACTATCAGTTAATTTCTGTTGAATTATCGGTGGAAGATCTCTATCTTTAACTTTTGCAGTCCAAGCAACTAATCTTCTAACAAGCCACCATGTATTTGTTATATAATCATCAATTGAACCTTTGAATTTTTCAATATTTTCCCATTTGTACAATCCCTTTGCTAAACAATTAAATTCATTGTCATTCTTTTCAATTATATTTCCTCCATTCCAAATCATATATTGGGGATGAGCTGTAATTAAAGTTATTCTTGCTTGATTTTTATTTGGATATATTTCGGTTGTTATTGCTGGTTTATTTGCAAAATGGGTTTCAATTATTTTATTTGATAATTTCCAATCACCTGCAAGATAAAAAGATGTCATGGCAGTTTCAAATATTTTCAATTTATTTTCTTTTACATAGCTTAATGCCCTTAAAAATGCAGATATTAATCCACGTAATCCACCAATATATCTCCAGGCATGTATTCTTGTTTCATTATTTTCATGAAGTTCTTGATTTGGATATGTTGCTAAAATTGAGTATTGTCTATCTTGATTTTTTGGAATTAAAAGAGATTGTCCTCCCCACCATCTGATACGAATGGTTGAGTACGGATAATCACTGAATATTGGATTATTTTTATCCACAATAAAATCTATAGGAATGCCGCCAGTATGAATTCTTTTACCATCCTTTGTTTTTCCTGGTTCATATGAAAATACATAAGCAGTGGTTCCGATTTTTTCTGGATGTTTATATTGAAAAATATAAAATAATGGAAAAGCTAGATGTCTATAATATGAAATAAAACATGAGATATCTAAAGAACTTTTATTATATTGCCGTTCAACAAATGTTCTAGGTTTTCTATTTTCACCAGTACTTAAAGGAGTTATTAGGGCAGCTCCACCACAAAAACCTATACATCCTCCACCTTCTTTAACAAAGTTTTGTATCTTTTTTTTCCATTTTTTTACCTTTATTGAACTGTTAAATCCCTTTGTAATTGAATGACCATCACCTACTCCTCCGCCAGGAATAAGTAAAATATCAAAATTAATATTGTTGAGTTCACCATTTAAAATGTCTTTATCAGATAATTCCTTTGAAATCATATTATATGTTGAATTATTTTTTTTCCATGTATAATTATTTAATATTACATTAAAAAAATTTATACTAGCAGTTGTCCAAAATAATGGTTCAGACTTCAGTATTGCAATTCTAATTATTTTTGTTTTTATCTCCCTTTCTTGGTATAAATTATCTGATTTCATAATAATATTTTACCTAACTTTTATAACATAACATATGGTTCTTTAGCTGGATTTCTATTAAAGTTAAATGGCTTTGCATTCTATCGCATATATGCACCGGAGGACAATACTTTACACCTAAAGTTTTATTTAATAAGATAAATATAATTTTTTTAAATGTGGGAAACATATCAAAAAATCTTATAACTAAAGAACTAAAAATTACTCTATTTCTTGGCATGAAGATAGGTAATGTTCCCCAGCAACCAACCAAACCATTGGTATCTTTTGCTTGGGCTATGATAACACAATTCTTTTTATCTGTCCAAGTATGACTCCTCGTTACTTCTTTGCCTGAAGCAAATGGACCTATCCATTCATTATATGTACCATCACCCCAAGAAATGTAATAAAAGACATCATCACTATTAGGGTCTGTTGTAACAAAAGTATATTCGTATTCTACTTCAGGTTCAGGATTAGTTGAACCGTTAATTTTAGGAGTATTTGGTGCATTTGGGTCAAAATCGCCATAAGGTTGCATACTTGGATAATTATCCTTATTGGTTATAAACAAAGATTTTTGTATAATATAAGGAGTGTCACCAATTCCATCATGGTCTTCATCATCACCCTGGTAATCATGCCAATAATTACCAAAACCATTATCATCCCAATAATTCGTCCCAGGTTTACCTTCAAAATAAGCATTAGATTCCATGTTGCCAATGAAGTTATTCCAATAAATATGGTTATAACTCACATATTCATAAACACGAGGAGAATATATACGTAAACCCACTTCATTGTATAAAATACTATTAGAATAAACACGGTTATATTTTAGACCTCCTCCTATTAAGCCATGGCCAATATGGATACCTTCATGATTATGCCATATAATGTTTTCATAAACATAAGTGAAGGATACATCACCATATTTACCACCTATTAATATTCCTGTTTCACAATTATATATCTCATTATGACAGACAAGATTTTGACCGCAAGCACCCCAAGAATCAGCAACAGCGATGCCATAGGTATTATCCATTAAAATATTATCAAAAACACTGTTTTGAGATGTATCTACCAGGCAAATTCCAGTATTTGTATTAGTAATTATATTATCAAAAATAATGCTCTTCCAACCATCTCCGTGACCACCATTAACATATATACCCCAATAAAGTCTTGGGGGATTTGGTATACCATATCGAATTGTAAAACCATTAATACTTACTCCTTCTGAATCAATAATAGCAACACCGTTAGTCTCAATCCCTTCAATTAATGTTGTATTTTTATCTTCACCTATAAGATTTACAGATTTATTCACAATTACATTTTCATAATAAGGTGAGCTATCATCATACACAAAAACAGTATCTCCTTTACTTGCATTATCAATAGCATCCTGTATCTTAGTATAATTCCCAGGACCATCTCCACCTACATACAGAATTTTACCTTTATTTATTAGCATAGATGGTTGTTCAATGTCTGATAGCTTAATATTATATCCAAGACTCATAGGTATAAATGCGGAACATATCAACAAGAAGCATATTCCAAATGCAAGAGACCTTCTACTCAAATATGTTACCTCCTCCAATAATTATAATCAGATTATGAGTATATAAAACTTTTATGCAAATACTAAAATTCTACTATGTTTTAAATACTATAAAATAAACATACCTCATATTCAATAGAATTCCAAAAAATTATGTATTATTAAAGTTTAATTCATTTTTTTATAAAAAATCCTTCGCTTCGCCAATAGTATATAGAGATCCTGTTATACAAATTAAATCGTTATTCTTTGCAATAGATCGTGCTTTGTCTACTGCATCTTTAATTTTATCAAAAACAAAAACTTGTTTTTTTAAATTGAAATCTAGAACTATATCTTTAAGTTTTTTTGGATTAAATGCCCGTAAATTACTAGATTTTGTAGTAATAATAATATCAGCAATTGGCACAATTATTTCAAGCATTTCTTTGATATTTTTATCAGAAAGAATTCCAATAATTAGAACTAATTTATTAAATTCCAAATCTTCAACTATAGTCATTTTTAAGGCATTGATACCTGCAATATTATGAGCGCCATCAAGAATAATAGTTGGATTAAAACTAGCTATTTCCATTCTGCCGAAAATGGCTGTATTTTTTATTCCTTCCTTTATTGCTTCATCGGTTATATATAAACCATTCATTTGAAGATTTTCAATTGCAGCAATAGAAAGTGCAATGTTTTCACCTTGATGCAAACCAATCATATGTGTTTTAACATTATACTCTTTTAAAATTCCTTTAATTAAAAATTTTTGCCCTTCAATACTGTAACTAATTCTTCTCCAAGATTTTCTATCAATAATATTTAAAGATGCATTTTTTTCCCTGGCAACTGTTGTAATTGTTACTAATGCTTTATTTGTTGCAGCTGTAATTATTGGCACATTTTCTTTAATAATTCCTGCTTTTTCAAAGGCAATATCTTCAATTTTTTTTCCAAGAATCTTTTGATGTTCAAGTGATATATTGGTAATTATTGTAAGAGCTGGTTCAACAATATTTGTTGCATCAAATCTACCGCCAAGTCCTACTTCAACTATTGCATAATCAACTGATTTATCAAAAAAATATTGAAATGCCATTGCTGTCACAATTTCAAAAAAAGTTGGAGAGTTATCACTTTTTATCATTTCATCAATAATAGGTTTAAGCTTTTGAACAAGTAATATTACATCTTCTTTTGTTATCTCAATACTATCGATAATAAAACGTTCAGAAAATCTTTGAAGATGTGGAGAGGTATACACTCCAACCTTGTATCCATTATTTGTTAAAACTGATTGCAAAATATTACAAACAGAACCCTTACCATTTGTTCCACCAACATGTATTATACTATAATTTTTCTGAGGATTTCCAAGTTTATCACAAATATATTTTATTCTATCTAAACCTAATTTAATACCAAACTTCTCAAAAGAATAGAGCCAATCAATACAATCTTTATAATTCATAAATTGTTAGTATCCCTCTCCATACAAAACATTAGGATAAGTTTCATATTTATCTAACCAGCTATCACCTTTTTTGATTATCACCTTTCTACCTTTGATTTTAAGTCTACCCTGAGCAAATAAATCAACAGTTCTAGGAAGAATTTGATGTTCAACATCAAGTATCCTGTGGGCAAGCTTGTCTCTATCATCTCTGGGCATAACCTTAACAGCAGCTTGCAAAATAATGGGACCATGATCCATTTTTTCATCCATAAAATGTGTAGTACAGCCAGATATTTTAACTCCGTAGTCTAATGCATCTCCTTGACCATTTACCCCTTTAAAAGAGGGCAAAAGAGCTGGATGAATATTTATTAATTTTCCAAACCATTTTTTAACAAAAAAAGCAGAAAGCATTCTCATATAACCTGCCCCTACTATCAAATCGATTTTGTGTTTTTCTAAAATTTTGTCAATTTCTTTATCAAATTCATCATTATCTTTACCCTTTGAATCAACAAAATAATTTTTAATATGATGTTTCTTTGCTCGAGAAAGAGCATAAGCATCTTTATTGTCACTTATAACTACAGTAACTTCTGCATTAATTTTTCCACTAACTGAGGCATCAATAATACTTTGCAGATCTGTTCCTCCACCTGAAGCAAGAACCCCAACCTTAATTTTCTTCCCCATAGAACTCACATTCCAATCCTTATATTGGATTTTATATAAACATTTTTTCTATTTCTTTTTGTGGAGCATTTGTTTTAAAACCAGTTTGGCTAAATTGGGTTCTACAAACATCATATCCACTTTTTCTTAATTTATCAAAGATAAATTCAAGTTTAGGTGGAGATTTTTTAAAAAAAGATGCTAAATTCTCAGATGTATAAAAAAAGCACGGAGCATCTGCTTCTTCTTCAAACAAATCTAATCTTTTGCAAAGCACGTTTTTTGTATTAAGCTTTTTTACAAACAAAATTGATAACAGGTCACTTAAAATTCTTTTATTATGTAATTTACCTATCCAAAGTGGACCTATTTCTTTTTTAGAAGAAATAAACCAGGGTAATTCACTTGATTTTACTCTTTTAAAATAGTTTATAGAATTATTTGCCTGACTAACACCAGAAATAACTTTTACATAAGCTCTGAAATAATGATCAGTCGAGTAAGATAGAATTGGTATTATTGCCTTATCATAAATACAAGCTTCTCTACATAAAAATCCAAGAAGAATTCGAAGTCCAACCTCCTTCATAAAATAAGAATGAAGTGGAACAGAATAATACCTTCTGAGACAAACTTTAGGATAAGTTCCACAAAGAGTAGCAGTATCAGTTGCAGTAACGGCAATTATTCCATTATTTTTTATACTACTCATCGCAGAATTAATAAAATAAACAGGTGAACCAAAAGGATCGATATCAATATAATCAAACCTATTTTCATAAAGAAGTGTATTCAGATTCAAATTAAATGCTTCAACATTTTTACAATTTAATTCATCAATATTTTTATTAATTAAATTATAACACTCTTTGTTCCAATCGTTTATTATTACATTAAAATCTCCAGTAAGTTCATTTGCAAATCTAAGGCCACGAATGCCTGAAGCAGCAAGTCCATCACAAAATTTTACTGTATTTTTATATGACTTTATCAACCATTGAGCAACAACAATTGATAAATCTCTATTTTCCTGCATTGCTGGATTATAAAATGGAACTTTTCCTTTGAAACTAGGTCCTTTTATTGATTCCTTATTTTTAAAAACAAAAACATTGGTTGATCCCTCAGAAACTTGTTTAAGAGAAATAGTTCTATTCATATCAAAACAAGGGTGGCAGTTTTTCTTCCATAATCTTTTCAATCTTATAAGGAAGAAGATTTCTGTTTACAGGAGTTACCTCAAGTATTCTAATATCATCGCGTCTTCGAACGTCTTGTAAAAGTGGAGTTCTTGATTTTTTATGAAGGGTTACCATAATAGGCTTGTCAGAGTCTAAGGCTTCGATTACCATTTCACAAAACTTTTCAGAAAGCATCTCCATTTTTCCAATTTCATCAATTACAATGATATTGATATCAGGATCTGTAATTGCTTTTTCAATAGCGGGAACACCGATACGCTCTAAAGCACCTGTATCAACACCGTATTTACCGACTTTTTCTTTAAGTTCAAAGTCAATGTGTGCAAAAACCTCTCTTTCCTTGGTATTCCAATCAGTTACATAAAAACCTACACGTTTTTTCTTTTCAATTATAGGTTCTGTAATCATCCCCTCAACAGTATACCCGTGTTCCTCAAGGGATTTAATTATCTTAATCAATGTTTCAGTTTTACCAACACTAGGCATACCAGTAATACCAATCTTTGGTATATCGTCCATAAACAGCTAAATGTAATGCATTATTTGTTTAGAAATGTTTTTATTAAACATGGTCTAAATATTTTAAATAAAATGGACCTCCTACAGCATAAATGATCATTGCTATAAGGAGAAGTATTGGTGAAATTGAATAAAAAATATTGCCCAGTATCAAAGTTAGTAAAATAAGAACCGTTGCAATAAGATCTAGTTTTAGACCTGGTTTTGGAAATGAAATATTACATATCATAGCAGCAGAAATTATTACAATTATAGGTAGAATTATAATAAATTTTACCTGAATGTAGGCAAGCATCAATAGAATTATTGAACTAGCTGGAGCTGGAAAACCGATAAAATAATTTTCTTTTTTCATAATATAAAAAGAAGATAGTCTTATTGTTGCAGCAGATACAAAAAAAACTAGCGCAATAAAAAGATAAATATGATTATAAAATGAATTAGAAACAATATCATGATATGATAAATAAATAAAAACAGATGTTGCAATACCCATAGATGTCATATCTGCCATTGAGTCAAGATGCTCACCAACTGCACTTCTTTTTGTTTTTCGAGCAATAATTCCGTCAAGCCCATCTGCAAGAAGAGCAAGAAGAATAAAGGTAAGTGATAACCTAATTTTAAATTCATCAGGAATAAAACTTGATAAAAGAGAAATAATTGCAAAAAAACCAAATACTGCATTTACAAGTGAAAAAAAATCAGCAACTGATAGTTTATTATACCCTTGTTTTTCCAAGGATTTGGTCTCCTATTTTTTTCTCAATATATGTCTTTTAATAAATAATTCAATTGGTCCCCCTTTTTTTGGAAGATCAGTTAAACATGTGATTTCATCAAACAATTCAGGAAGAATTTTTATTAAAATAAGTAACAAAATAATTAAGACAACAACTCCTCCAATTTTTGCAAGAACATTATGAGCAATAGGGAAAAATTCATGACCATAAATACCTGTTAAAAATACAACTAGAGCATTTCTTACTAAATTAAGAATATAAACTGGTAAAACTGTTATTAAAATACTATATAACTTTCTTTTTGAATCAATGTTTGATAGTGGAATAATAATTCCTACAAAAAGAACCATTGATTGAACCGCTGTACAAGCAAATACAAGTATAATATTTGCCTGTCTCCAATAAATATTTACACCTTTTTGTATAACGTCTCCTGTAAAAATATTTAGCAGTCCTGCACTTTGAAAAGCAACCACCTCTCTTAGCAACATTTGTAGAGGTGTTAGTTCTATTATAAAATATATTAATCCTGCTAATGCTGCAGCTCCTGCTACCCAATTTAGACAGTTTATTTGCTCCTTATTTTTTATTAACAGCCATTCCCGATAAGCAAAATAGAATAATACAAATACCCCAATAATACATAAAGATGCATTGAAAACGTCTCCCTCTTCACTATAGAATAATGTATTTGTTTGTGTTGACCAGAAAAAAGCCATAAATCCCCATCCAGCTATTTTTATTTGATTAGCACGCGGTTGTGTTTTTAAAAAAAAGCCAATGGCCAGTAATATCATTCCAATAAAATTTGGGATTGGTATGAACTCATAGGGTTTTACCTGAGTAAAATCTGGAAAAATTAATAACCCTAAAATAATAAAAATTAATGGAATTAGAACAAAAAAAAATGAAATTATTTTATCCTTTTTAGAATTATAAATATTCATTATGAGTTCATCAACGAGTATATTGAATTTATATAATAGAATTGTGTAAAATTTTTAATAGATATAATTATTTATAAAACCTTTAAAAAATTTTATTATTTGAATGTACATTAAACACATGTGAAGTCAATAACACTTATTGCACCTAAATCTCAGAACATAAGTGCGTCTGATATCTCGGTTTTAACAACTCCTCTTTCAGGTATTTTAATACTAGCAACAATCTTACGTGACAAAGGATATTTTGTTAGATGCTTTGACGAATTAATAATGGTACCAAATTATCACAAAATCGATACAGATTATGTTTTAATTACTGCAATGAGTGCAACTGTAAATAGAGTATATAAGCTTGCAGATTTTTTTAGAGAGAAAGGAAAAAAAGTGTACATGGGTGGAATTCACGTTTCTTTTAGACCACAAGAAGCTTTAAACCATTGTAATAAAGTAGTAATAAGGGAAGCAGAACATGTTATTTTAGATTTAATACAAGGAAAATATAAAGAAAAAATAATCAATGGTTCAATAGTAATGAATCTTGATTCCATTCCATTACCCGATTATAGTTTGGTTGAAGGGATGTCACATAATCCAAAATTTGTTTCAATTTGTTCATCAAGAGGCTGCCCCTTCAACTGTAATTTTTGTTCGATAAAAAATATCTTTGGAAGAAAATATAGATATATTTCTTCAGATAGAATTATTAATTTTTTACTTAAATTTAAAAAAATAAAAACATTATGTTTTGATGAGCCTAATTTCACAATTGATAACGATGGAGTCGAAGATATTTTAATAAAAATGAAAGAAACAGATATTAATCCAAAATATGCAATTCCAAGTGTAAGTATTGATATTGCCAATAATGAAAAAATATTAAAATTATGTTCAGATGTTTCTCAATTTACTTTTCTTATTGGTTTGGAATCTATTAATCAAAAAGTACTTGATACTTTTAATAAAAAACAAAACCTAGATGGCATGAAAAAAGCAATTAAAAAAATACATGACTATGGAATAAAAATTCAGGGATCGTTTATTTTCGGATTAGATTATGATAAAAAATCGATATTTAAAAAAACAGTTGATTTTTGTAATGAAAATGATATCGAGTTTCCAATCTTTTGTGCATTAACACCTTATATTGGAACAGATATACGGAAGAAATTTGAAAAATCAAATCGAATTATTACAAATAATTGGGATTTTTACGATGGTGCACATGTTGTATTTCAACCAAAAAACATAACTCCATATGACCTTCAAATAGGAATTATATCGGCATATGAAAACTTTTATTCCAGATCAAAAGTAATTAATCATATTAAAAAAGGTGAATTTTTTTATGGAACTGAAACACTATATATAAGGCATCTTTTAAGGAAAATACTTAAAAAAAATTGGGATTATTTAGAAAATTTAGAAAGGATTAGTTCTTAATTTTTTTAAACTAATCCTAACATTTCAAGTATAGGTCTCCAGCCGAGAGTATCCGGTGAAAATGTCCAACCTTCCCACATGATAAATATCAATCCAACTAGAGCCAATAGAGTTAATGGTACCCAGTATGTGTATACTATTTGGTCAATTTTTAAACGTGCAACTGCAACTCGAATTAAAGTTACAGTTATAACTATTATGATTAAAACTTTTACAAGGAAAAATATGAAATCAATAATTGCCCCTGAATAACTCCCAATACCAAGCAATGGAGATAGATTATATGGGAAAAACAGTGCAACAATAATAGATGCCATAACAACTGTTTTTACGCTGTCCATAAGATAAAACATTGCAAGATTTCTTCCAGAATATTCAACAAGTAAACCACCACCTATTTCTGTTTCTGCTTCAGGTGCATCAAAAGGTATTTTAGATAGTTCCGCAGGTGTTACAATCACAAGAACAATAAGTAATATGATAAATCCGATGAAGGCAAAAGGACCAGATATATGCCAAACAGGATTAGCAGTAATCGTTGATATTGCAAATGCATTTTGAAGACCTAAACCTCCAGAAGTAGTGCTTCCAAGTTTCCAAGCTAAGGTAATTATAATTATTGCAAGAGGAAATTCATATGCTATCATTGTTGCCATTTCTCTTTGCGCACCAACTGTAGCATAAGGTGAACCAGAAGAAAAACCTCCAATTACAAGTGCAAGAGATGGAATAATCAAAAGATATAAAATTAAAATCATATCCCCGCCAAACGTAAGTAATGGTGCAAGTCCGCCATCAGGCTGTGGAACAATTGGTAAATATAGAAGAATTGATATTGCTCCTATTAGTCCTATAAGGGGTGCAAGATGAAACACCCATGGAATAGCATTTTCTGGAACAATATTTTCTTTTGTAAATAGCTTTCGTACATCTCTAAACGGCTGAACAAGAGGAGGACCTACTCGACCTTGCATATGTGCAGAAATTTTTCTATCAATACCCTTATAAAATAAACCAAAAACTATACCAAAAAAAGCAAGACCAACTGTTCCAAGAATTATTATCATTATAGTATTAATTGTACATTGAATATCCATTTTAAATCACCCCTAAAATTATGAAAAATATACCTGTAATAATAATAAACCATAGAATATAATCATTGGCATTTCCGGTATGCATCTTTTCAAGAACACCATAAAGCCATTTGAGTGATTCCATAAATCCCCAGTAAACATTATCTGCTTTAACATGCATTTTTTCCTTTTCAAATTCAGGATTTCCAGATAAAAAGACCTTTGTTTGCTCTGTTTCTTTTTTATATTCCTTTTTACCATAGCCTCTTAGTATGTAAATAATCAGAAATGCAATTACAATCGCAAGACCCCAGACAAGAGGGTTCCAAAATCCACTATCTGTTGTAAGTGATTTTAAGAGTTGTTCTAACTGCTCTATCATTTTAGATCACCCCCATTATATATTGAATATATTGTCCGGAATTCTCAATTGCTCTAGCTGCTGGTTCTACAACATTATTCAAGAAAATATCTGGAAATAATCCAATGAAAATGATGATACTTGCAATTATACCCATTGCAATTAACATGCTTTTTGGAGCCTCTTTAACACTGTCAAATTTAGGAATCTTTGGTCCTAAAAATGCAGAATAAAAAACTTTAACAAACACTGCAAGTAGCAAAATACTACATAGAATTGCAATAATTGAAAGGATCGGATTTACCAAAAATGTTGATTCATAAATAATTATTTTTGACGCAAAACCATTCATTGGAGGCATACCTGCAACAGCAAGTAGACCTATTAAGAAAAATACTGTTGTATATTTCATATTACGTGCAAGTCCACCTAATCTATTAAGAGATGTTTCTTTTGTAGCATAATAAATTGCACCTGCAACAAGAAATAATAGACCTACGTCAAGTGCATCATTAAATATGTGGAAAACACCTCCCTTTAAAGCAAGTCTACTTGTTTCAATGTCTGCTGAAAACATAATGGTAAGGGCTGCACCTATTGCTAGAATCATGTACCCAATTTCAGCAACTGCTGCAAAACCTATCATCCTTTTGAAATCTGATTCTCTAAGAGCCATGAGAACTCCAACAAAAATAGTAAGAATCGCAAGACCTACAAGAATCGCCCCTATTAGTAAATTCAGGTTGATATCTAATCCACCTACATTACTTACAGTTCTTGTTAGCTGCCCGCCAAATAATGTAAAAATCATTCTTAAAGCACCATAAAGGCTTGCTTGAGTTGCACCAATAAGTATTAATGTTACAGATGAAGGAGCCCTGCCATATGCATCAGGCAGCCACATATGCATAGGAACAATTCCTGCTTTCATAGCAAGACCTGAAATAAGTAAAACAAGAGCTATTCGATCTAAAAATGTAAATTCAATTTTACTTGCAAGAACTGCTATATTAAGTGCATTATATTGTCCATATAGAATTGCTACTGCAAATAAAACAAAAAGAGCACCAGTTGCAGAAACTACAATATACTTGAATCCTGCATCAACTGCTTTTCCTTTATTTGTATAAAAGGCAATAAGTGCACAAGATGAAATTGAAGTTATTTCAAGAAATACAAAGAAGTTGAACATGTCGCCAGTTAGAACCATACCAAAAATACCAGCAATCATCAAAAGATAAAGGGTGTAATACTTGTCAAGACCGGTATGCTCTTTCATAAATGAGTATGAATATATAACTCCTGCAATTGCAAGAAATGTAGCAATTAGTGCCATAAAGGCATTTAATCCATCAACTTGAAATAAAATCCTTATTGCAAATCCTCCATCCGTTAAAGCATTGCCTCCACCAAAAACATAGGTATGAATATTACCCTTAACAAAAACATCATAAGAGAGTAAAAAAGCAAAAAAACTAGTTAAAATAACAATAAAAATTACAAAGCTGTTTCTAGCTTTATTATGTATTTTGCCAAATAATGGAGTTAAAAATGCACCTAATAATGGAATTGCAACAATTAATGCAGGGGAATGAAATAATAAATCGTTTAAGATATTTTCAAATCCATTCATTCTTCCTTCCTCCCTATTTTTCTTGCATCAAGTGTTCCATAATGTCTATATATATGAACCACTAGTGAAAGCATGAGTGCCAGAACCGCTACACCAATAACAATACTTGTTAGAGTTAAGGCATGTGGAACAGGTAGTGACATGAGCCTACTTCCTCCCCCATGATAAATAGGTGCAATACTATCTTGTCTAAAAGCAAGTGTAATTAAAAAAAGATTAACGCCACATTCAATAAGAGTAATACCGATTACAATTTTAATAAGATTGCGTTTAATTATTACTGCGTAAAGACCAATTAGAACAAGGGCAACTACTGCAATATAAGGAATGTTGTAAATCATTTGAAAATTCCCTCCTTCTTACTAGTTGCATATGCCATAACAAGAACTATTACAAAAAGGCCTGCAATAACTTTCAGTCCTACTGCAAAATTCATTAGAGGTAGAACACCTGCTGTGTTAATGTTACTAAAACCTTTTCCAATTTCTCCAAATATAAATTCATTGCCCAATAAAAAATTGTTAAAAAACCAGGTCCCAAAAATTAAACCAAGAAAAGCAAGACCTATGAAACCTATTGCACCAACACTTTCTAGAATAGATAGATGTTTTTCTTTTATCTTACTCATGGTCCAAACAGAGCCATATGCAACGACTAACATAGCCAGACCTGAAGCAACAACTGCTCCACCCTGAAAACCACCACCAGGAGTTATATGACCATGGGCGATAATATAAAGTCCATAAATTAGAGTTAATGGCAATGCAATACTTGTAATTGTTTTAACAATTCTAGACATACCGCTCATTTATTCAGCCTCCTAAAAATAACTATAACACCCGCAACAGCAGTAAATAGAACAGTTGCCTCCCCAAGTGTATCAAACCCTCTGTAATCAAAAACTACTGAAGTAACTCCATTATCAGCACCAGTTTGTGGTTGAGTGTTATCAATGATATATTGATCCATTTCGGGGTTTTCAGGCTCACCAAAAGGATGCATAAAAAGAGCTCCAAATATAAGAAAAACACCAACAATTGAAAAAAATATTGCTGCAGCAATAGATCTTTTTTCCATTATGCTTCCTCCTCTCTCTTTGTTGCTCTTATTGAAATAATTAAAATTGCAGTCGTCAGACAAGCACCGACTCCAGCTTCAGCAATAGCAACATCTGGTGCCTGTAAAATATAAAACTCTAAAGAAAGAAGTAAACTCATAGCAGCTACAGCAATTGCTGCTGCAATAAGGTCTTTAAAAGCTACTGCAAAACCTGAGGCAATAACAATTAAAATTGGAACAACTATATGAACCAAATTAGTTAAAGCTTCTGCTACCATTTACTGCTTCCCCTCCTCTTTTTTAGCTATAGCTTTTTTTATAGGTAATTCTTCTAAATCATCAATGACTGCGCCATATGGTTTTACACCACTTCTATGAGCAGCCCGAGCAATAGCATGAGCACCAGTTGGATTAGTAATAAGAATTGCAATTAATGCACCAGCAGTATGAATTGCAAGAACTGATCCATCGGTACTACCTTGAATCCAATATTTTAAACCTAGAAGAATCACAGAGACACAAATAAATATTGATCCAAAGGTTGTACATTTTGTACCTGCATGAAGCCTAGTATAAACATCTGGAAAGCGAAGCAATCCAACACCTCCTAATAGATTGAAAAAGATACCTATTGCCAAAAAGATATAAACAATTATATCAACAATTCCAGAAAGCATTTAAATCTCTCCTCCTTCTAAATATTTTGCAATAAAAAGTGTTGAAATAAACGAAAGGAGAGCATAAACAATTGCCACATCTATATAAATTACAGAGCCAGTTGCAAGTCCAAAAACAATCATACCAACAACAACAAATGTGTTAATTGTATCAAGTCCAACCACTCTATCGGGTGCAGTTGGACCTTTAATTACTCGAACTATTGCCATAACGGCAGCTAGTAATAGTGCTCCAAGAACTATTAAATAAGTTGTATCAATTTCAATCATTCTGCAATCCTCCTTACCCATTTAGGAAAATTTCCACATACATATTTATAATCGATAGGCTTTTTCTCGAGTGCTTCCTTTTTAACATTTATCCAGTGAACATAGAGATCATTTTTTTCTTCATCAATATCAACGCTTAATGTTCCAGGAGTAAGAGTGATTGAATTAGCAAGTAAAGTTATTCCAAGATCTGTTTTTAGATTTGGTGAAATTTTTACTATTCCAGGTTTGATTTTTCCTGTAATAACTCTATAAGCAACATCTAAGTTTGCCTTTGCCATACCTACGAAAAAAGGGCCAAATAAATATGCAATAAATCTAAACCATCTAACAGGATTGGCCATTCTCAAATTCTTTTTCACTAGTATCTTTCCAGAAACAGCACCAACAATAATAGAAAGAATAATTCCAAAGATAATTTCTTCATAGCTCCATATCCATAAATCAGTTCCACTGCCTGTTGTTAATACCAAATAAGTAAAAAAGCAAAGGATAGTAGTTATTCCATATGCTAACATAATTATCCTCCCTAGGGAATTCCCATATTCTGTCTCAGTGTAATTCAAATGGTTTTTAAAAGGTTATGGTTTAATTAATGTTTTACAAATATTAAAAGTAAATTTGTACCTAAAAAATAATAAAAGTAGATATTATATGCGTTTGAGAGGAGTTAATAATGAATGTAAAACTAATAGGTTTTACTCCAAATCCTGAAAGATTACCTTCAATGGCTGCAAAACTTACACATAGTAAAATTAAACCTGAAGATTTAGATAAATCTTCTGAAAAAGAGTTACAAGCAATACTTGAGCATGTCATAAATCTAGGCCATACTAGTGTTATCGAGCATACTTGTTTTACTTTTGCAATAAGTGATGTAAGCCGGTCTCTTACTCATCAATTAGTAAGACACAGAATTGCCAGTTATGCCCAACAAAGTCAACGATATGTAGATTTAAAAGAACCAAATTATGTTACTCCTCCTACGATTGCAAAAAACAGGGATATGAAAAAAGCCTATGATGAAACTATGAAAAATATCTGGAACGAGTACAATAAACTTCTTGAACTTGGAATTCCTGCAGAGGATAGCAGGTTTATACTTCCCAATGCGACTTGCACAAACATTATTGTTACAATGAACGCTCGCAGTTTACTTAATTTTTTTGAATTACGTTGTTGTCTGCATGCCCAGTGGGAAATACGAGATCTTGCAAATAAAATGTTAAAAGAATTAAAAAAAGTAGCACCAACAATTTTTAAAAAAGCAGGTCCTTCATGTAAAAGCAAAGGTTTTTGCTCAGAAAATAAAAAAGATTGTCCAATGTATCCCAAGTGAAATTTTATGAAAAGACCGTATGTAATTATCAACTGTTCGATGTCAGCTGATGGAAAAATCGCCTTACCATCAAGAAAACAATTGAGAATATCTTGTGAAGAAGATATCAAAAGAATGTATAAATTAAGGAATAAGTGTGATGCAGTTCTTGTTGGTATAGGAACAATTTTATCAGATGATCCTAAATTAACAGTTAAAGAAAAATATGTAAAAAATCCACATCAACCTATTAGAATAATTTTAGATACCCATTGTAAAACTCCTGAAAATGCTCTTGTGGTTAACCAAAATGCAAAAACAATGATTATTACAAGTGGAAATTGTAATAAGAAATACAGATCAAATATTGAAATAATAAAATGTAGAACTGACAAAAATGGATTAATCGATCTTTCATATATGTTGGAATTTCTCTTAAAAAGAGGCATTAAAAAGTTATTGGTTGAAGGTGGAGGAACAGTTATTTGGAATTTTATAAAACAAAAACTTGTTGACGATATATACGTTTATATTGGGCCAATAATTATTGGTGGTAAGGTCACTCCTACTTTAGCAGATGGTGAAGGAATAAAAAAAGATAATGATAAAATCCACTTAAAATTAATAAATATTAAAAGATTAGGATCTGGTATTTTAATCCACTATAAATTGATAAAATGAAATTTTTTTGCGATCATATGCTAGGAACTCTTGCCAAATGGTTACGAATCTATGGGTTTGATACAATTTATGCAAACTCTGAAATAGACGATGATGAAATATTGAAAATTACAGTAGAAGAAAACCGCATTCTTATTACACGTGATAAAAATCTAACACAAAGAGCAAGAAGGGAAAATATTAAAACTATAAAAATAACATCAACAGAAATTGACACTCAAATAAAAAATGTTCTAAAAGATAAGCAAATACATAAAGATAAAATATTATCCAGATGTATTATGTGCAACAGTTTAGTAAATGAAATTAAAAAGGAAAAAATTATCGGAAAAGTTCCAAAAAGGATTTTTGAAAATAATAATAAATTTTGGTTTTGTCCTAAATGCAGTAAAATTTATTGGAAAGGAACTCACTATGAAAATATGATTGAAAAAATCAAAAATTTAGGTTAGCATTCTTACCATTTGAGCGTGAGGAACCCCGTTAATTTTTATTACACAATCTGGATCTATCAGTCCCATTTCTATTGCACATTTAATTGTCTTTTCTCCTACAAGGTTTGCAATGGTTGCATCTGCAAGATATTTTTTAAAAATCTCAGGATGAATTGTTTCTCCTCCATAGAATTCTTTTCTTACTTCTATCTGAAATTTTCCATCTTTGAATTTTTTACCAAGGAGTTGCAGGTCGCAGGCACCTATTAAGACATCGTTGCCTCGTTTGTATATCTTTATGCTTATCATGTTAAAGTTTCCATTTATCTTATTATACAACCTAATGATAGTTATTCATCTTTTATATTCCTTTCTATAAATTATAATATTTTTTTGAAAAAACACAACTATTTTTTAAGCATAAAAATTTCTCTCTTTTTTTGTAGAAAAATAGGCTTTTTTATCGAAAAATATATATATTACCTTAATTCTTATAATTGGATTAATAAAATTATTTTAACCGCAATTTAAAAATCCATGTTTTTGTATATACCTTTTTGAAATAGGAGAGATTAATTTTTTCTGGGATTGGGCAGATGAAAACAATAATTAAAACATTTTCAGAACATGGAACATTCGTGCAACAAGAAACTTTAGACTATATTTTATCAAAGGATAATCCTGATGAATATACATCATTTATTACTAAAAACCTAAAAGAGTTTCCACTTGTTTTAACACTAAATCATATAAAAGAAATCGAACAATTATCAACAGTCCCAGAAACTCCAAAAACATCTATTAACACTAATGAAATAAAAAAAATACAAACAAAAATACTTTCATCAATTTTTGGAGATGATCTGAAGTACAAACCTCCTGAAGAAATAGAATTTGAGTATGATGATCCTGATAAGGATGATCAAATAAAACTACCTGAAGAAAAAATTGAAGAATCGATTCCTCAGGTAATCGATATTAAAACGGTAAAGGGCTGGAAGCCAAAGGCAAAGGAGTATGATCCTGAAATAAATATAATAAAAGATGTGACAGGAAATAGTATTTGTGAAGGAACAACAAATGATTTTACTAAACTATTCCAAGATAGATACAATTCCTTGAAAAAGATATTAAGAAATCAAAGAAGAGAAATAGCAAATGCAATTCCTATAAAAAAGGCAATAAGAAGTGGTATTAAAGAAGTAAATATCGTTGGAATTGTCAAAGAGGTTAGGACGACCACAAACGGTCATAGACTAATAGAGCTTGAAGATGAAACAGATATTGCAACTTGTATTGCTCTGAAAAATAATCGTGATATTTTACAACTTGCAAATGAAATAGTTCTTGATGAAATTGTTGGAATTAATGGTCAAATAAGTCGAAATGGAGATTTAATAGTAATTCGAAATATAGTATATCCTGATATAAGCATTCAAAATGAAAGACATAGATCAGAAGTACAATTATTTACTGCATTTTTATCAGATATTCATATTGGAAGTAAAAAATTCTTGCAGGATGAATGGCAAGCTTTTTTACGTTGGATAAATGGTGAGATGGGCAACTCTAGACAGCGTGATGTAGCAGGAAAAATAAAATATCTACTCATTCCTGGTGATGTTGTTGATGGTATAGGAATATATCCTGATCAAGACAAGGAACTTGCAATTGTTGATGTGTATCATCAATACGAAGCACTTGCAGAACAACTTCAATTAATTCCAGATCATATTGAAATGATAATACTTCCTGGTAATCATGATGCAGTTAGACCTGCTGAGCCTCAACCAACATTTGAAAAAGAAATACAAAATTTGTTTTCTGGAATGAATATGACCTTTGTTGGTAATCCCAGTTATTTTTCACTTCATGGTGTGGAAGTCCTTGCATATCATGGTCAAAGCCTTCTTGATTATGCTACAAACATTCAGCATTTAAAATACAACGAGCCTGTAGAAATTATGAAAGTTATGCTAAAAAAACATCATCTTGCTCCAACCTATGGAGGCTACACACCCTTAGCACCAGAACATCTTGATTATATGATAATTGATAGAATTCCAGATATCTTTGTAACAGGGCATGTTCATTTAGCCCAAATAAGTGATTACAGAGGAGTAAAACTAATTAATGCATCTTCATGGCAGGCTCAAACAAGTTATCAAAAGATGCTTAATTTTATTCCAGATTCTGCAAAGCTACCCATCGTTGATTTAAAGTCTGGAAATGTAACAATGATGGATTTTAGTAAAAAAGATTTATAAAAAATTTTTTTATATAATTTAACTACACAAAGCTTTAAACAGCAAAAGTGCATTTGATTTTTAATTTAGTATTTTTAGAGCGGTTACACATGGGTGGGGAGCTATCCAATGATATTGCTATAAGCTCAGATATGCGAGAGTATTTTACTAAAATTCAGGAGGACATCGACAACTGTTATACAATTGCAAAAAATGCAAGAAAAAAAGGATTTGATCCAGAACTTAAAGTTGAAATACCACAAGCACGTGATCTTGCAGCTCGTGTTGAAGAACTTGTTGGACCAAAAGAAATTGCTCCAAAAATAAGAGAATTTACTAAAAAAATAGGTGATAGAGAGCTAGTAAGTCTAGAAATAGCAAAAGAAATTGTAAAAGGGAAAAAATATAAATTCCAAAGAACAGAAGATGCACTTGACCAAGCAATTAGAACAGGCCTTGCAATTCTCACAGAAGGAGTGCTTGTTGCACCACTTGAAGGAATTGCAGAAGTAAAAATAGGGAAAAACAAGGATGGAACAAATTATGTGGATCTATTCTTTTCAGGACCGATCAGAAGCGCAGGTGGAACAGGGCAAGCAATGAGTGTTTTAATTGCAGATGTAGTAAGACGCGAAATGAAAATAGGAAAATACATTCCAACTGAAGGAGAAATCGAACGATACAAAGAAGAAATTCCGCTTTATAAAAGGGTTCAACATTTACAGTACACGCCCTCCATTGAAGAAATAGATAAAATTGTAAGAGGATGCCCGATATGTATAAATGGCGAAGGAACAGAAGATGAAGAGGTAACAGGTTATAGAGATCTTCCAAGGATTGCTACAAATAGACTTAGAGGCGGTGCATGCCTTGTTATTGCAGAAGGACTTTGTCTAAAAGCGCCAAAGATTTTAAAACACGTAAAAAAACTAAAACTCAAAGAATGGGACTTCCTTGATATATTTGTACATAAAGGAAAAGAAAGTATTCAAAGAACGGAGAATAAAATACCTGAAATTCCTGTTTCAACAAAATATATTGGTGAGGTTATTGCAGGTAGACCAGTTTTTTCTCACCCATCCAGAAAGGGGGGGTTTAGACTTAGATACGGTAGGGCAAGAACCGGTGGCCTTGCATCTACTGCAATAAATCCTGCTTCTATGCATTTACTGGACGGTTTTATTGCTATTGGAACACAACTTAAAACAGAAAGACCTGGAAAGGGAACCATTGGAACACCTTGCTCAACTATTGAAGGTCCTATTGTTCTTCTTCAAAATGAGGATTTAATTCAGATTAATGATATTAGGGATTTGGGAAAACGTAAAATTAAAAAAATTATTGATCTTGGTGAGATTCTTATCCCTTTTGGAGAATTTATTGAAAACAATGCACTCTTACCTGATTCAAGTTACATATATGAGTGGTGGATTCAGGATCTTCAAAAAAATATAAATCTTCTACCAAAAGAACATACTTTTATAAAAATAAAAGAAGCAGAAGAAAAAACACTTGAAAAAATAAATAAGGATTTAGGAAGAGAAATAAACCTAAAAAACCCAACATGGAAAGATGCAGTAGATATATCTACCAAATATAATGTTTCATTACATCCATATTTTAATCTATTTTGGCATGATATTTTAAAAGAAGATTTACTAAATCTTTCAAATTATGTAAAAAATCATGGTCAAATATCAAATGATACTCTTATTATTCCCAAAGCTGACGAAATAAAATCTATTTTAATTGATCTTGGAGCTCTTCATAAACAAAATGAAGGTTTGATTATTATTGATAGATACGCTTATCCAATTGTTAGATGTTGTGGTTTAGAACTTAAAGATAATAAAATCATTGATTCTGATAGATTTAAGTTATTACAGAACCTATATACCAAGGATAATACAGTAGTAACATTGGTTTCAAAACTATCTGGGTTTACTGTTAGACCTCGTGCTCCATTTAGAATTGGAACACGTATGGGCAGACCAGAAAAAGCAGCTGCAAGAAAAATGAGACCTCCACCACATGTTTTGTTTCCTATAGGTAATTATGGTGGAACACAACGACTTATTAAAAATGCTGCAGATCTTGGAAAAATAGAAGTTGAGGCAGGAACAAGGCTTTGTCCTAAATGTAACAAAAAAACTCATAGATTATTTTGTACCTGTGGAGAGCATACAAAAGTAGGAAATGGTAGAATTGAGGTTCAAGATATTAACCTTGCAAAAGAACTAAAACTTGCGCAAAAGAATTTAAAAGAAAGAAGTCTCCCTGATACAATAAAAGGTGTAATTGGAACAATTTCAAAAAATAAAACACCAGAACCTCTTGAAAAAGGAATACTTCGTGCAAAATATGGTGTTCATGTTTTTAAAGATGGAACAACAAGATTTGATATGACTGATGCTCCATTAACCCATTTTAAACCAAGTGAAATTGGAGTTTCAGTAGAAAGATTAAAAGAACTTGGTTATAAGAAGGATTATTTAGGTTGTGACCTTGAAAATGAAAATCAAATATGTGAATTAAAGGTTCAGGATGTAATAATTTCAAAAGCATGTGCTGAATATTTTGCCTCCGTTTCAAGGTTTATTGATGATCTTTTAACCAAGTTTTATGGTCTTGAAAAATTTTATAAAATTAAGAAATTAAGTGATTTAACCGGTCATTTAACAGTTGGACTAGCACCTCATACTTCAGCAGGATCTTTATCTAGAATAATTGGTTTTACTGATACTCAAGTTTGTTATGCTCATCCATTTTATCATGCTGCTAAAAGAAGAAATTGTTTATCCCCAGAAACAAAAATAATAACTTTAAACACGCATCAACCTGAACTTATTAGCTTAGAAAATCTTTATTCAAAGATTAATACTAAAGAAAGTATTGTTGATGATTTTGGAACAAAATTAAAAAATATTCACGAAACTTTTACATTTGCATTTAATTCCAGAAATGGTAAAACTCATATCAAGCGCATTAAGTCTATTATAAAAATAAAAGCACCTAAACATTTAATTAAAGTTAAATTAAAATCTGGGAGAGATTTCATATCATCTCCATCTCATAAAACTTTAGTTATTTCAAATGGGAATCTAATACATAAAAAAATAATTCAATTAAAAAAAGATAATAAATTTTTAATCCCTCATGAATTAAAAATAAATGAAAAGGATATTGAATATATTGATTTGCTTTTAGAATTCATTCAGCAAAACGATCTATGTGATGATATTGCTGTTAGAGGTATTCAAGAGTTTTTAAGGGGTCTAATAAAAAAAATTGGAGGATTAAAACAAACCTCAAAAAGATTAAATATTAACAAAAAAACATTATCAAATTATGTTTATAGAAATAGTATTCCAATAAATATTCTATTACAATTACTTGATTTATGTGGAGAAGATATTAAATCAATTCCCAAAGAGTGTAAACTAGGAGTTAAAAGAGATCACACAGTAATACCTAGATTTATCAGAGTAAATGAATCATTTATGCGTCTTATTGGTTATTATATCTCTGAAGGTTATGCTAAATCTTCAAAAAAAAGTTGTTATCAAATAAATTTCGCTTGCTCTGAAAAAGAAATACGTGATGATTTAATTAATTGTATTAAGGATGTTTTCAAAATAAATTTTTATAAAGATGTTTATGGCATATGCATTTCTAATAGACTTATTCATAATTTCTTTGTTAATGTTCTTCATATTGGAAAGAATGCAATGGAAAAAAGAATTCCATCAAGATTTTTTTCACTTCCAAAGAATAAGATTAAAGAACTTTTAAAATCCTATTATTCTGGTGATGGATCAGTAGAAAAGAATAGACTGCATGTGACTTGTTCTTCTGTTAATAAAGAATTATTGAGGGATATAGGTTTACAATTATTACGCTTTGGGATCTTTTATAGACTAAAAGAGGAAAATAAAAAAGCAAGTGGGATTGCAAAGGAATTTTATGATAAAAAGAATCAATCTCCAATTTTTAGATTAAATTATATATCTATCCGCTCATCATATGCAAGAAAATTTTGTGAGGATATTGGATTTTCTTTAAAAAGGAAACAACTACAACTTGAATCTGTAATTTCAAAAGAACGAGCACCAAGATTGGAAAAATTTTGTGATTATATTGTTGATTCTATAAAAGAGATTACTCCTATAAAATCTAATTTTAAAAATCTTTATGATATTGAAGTCGAGGATCTTCATAATTTTCTTATTAATGATTTTATCTTGACAAATAATTGCGATGGCGATGAAGATGGTTTGATGCTTCTCCTAGATGCACTTTTAAATTTTTCCCATTCATATATCCCTGACAAACGCGGAGGTAAAATGGATTTGCCCCTTATTCTTACCACTCGTATTGATCCATCTGAGGTTGATAAAGAAGCACATAATCTTGATACTTTAGCACAGTATCCACTAGATTTTTATGAAGCTACAATACGCCATGAACATTCCAAAGAACTTGAATCCACTATGGGCTTAGTTGCTTCAAGGATTGGTAGTTACTTACAATATGAAAATTTTGGTTTTACACATGATACAAATGATATTTCTGAAGGTCCAAAGATGTCAAACTACAAAACCTTGAAAACCATGATGGATAAGATGAATGCTCAGCTAAATCTTGCAGCAAAGATTAGGGCTGTTGACGAAGCTGATGTTGCATATAAAGTAATTGAAAGACATTTCTTACCTGATATTCTGGGAAATATGAGAGCCTTTAGTAAACAATCTGTTAGATGTCCAACATGTAACGTAACATACAGAAGACCTCCTTTGCAAGGAGTTTGTTATAAGTGTGGTGGAAAATTAACATTAACTGTTCATGAAAAATCTGTTAAAAAATACCTTGAAATATCAAAGGAAATTGCCAAAAGATACAATATTTCTTCCTATGCTCAACAAAGAATTGTTCTGGTAGAAAAATCAATTAATTCTTTATTTATGAGTGATAAAATAAAAACTACAAAAATTACTGACTTCTTGTAATAAATTAAAACATAACCTTCAAATATTAATTGCATTATGCGTTATTATTAAAGGTGATGAGAATTATGGTTGAAAATATTCTTCGTCAAACAAGTAAAAAAACTTGGTATAGATGGTCATTATATATTAATTTAATATTGTTCTTTATTGTCGCTTTGTTTATATATTTATTAATTATTGATTGTATTGAAGTAGGTATTGACAAAATCACTGAAGACCGAGGAGATGTATGGCTATATGTGGCTAGAGATATTGCATTTATTTCGGTTTCACTTGCACTAATATTCTATCAGTTTATCAGAAATCTCTTCGTGATAATGCGTAGATCCCTTTAATTAAACAATGGCGATAGGTGTGGAATAGACTGGGGAGGCAGGCGTTCCCTGTAACTGGAAATCGCCTTTATGCCAGGGTTGAACCCAAGAGGCGATGTAACGAGCATTTATTGATCCATTTGTTAACAATGAGACCTTGTCCTATGGGATTAGAGGTGATGACTACATATGGTTGGAGGGCCATATGTACATCTTAATTGCGGAAACCGGGTGAGGCACGGAAGTGAGCAGCCTTACCGCAAACTGCTGATGCTCAAAGGGTAAACGGGGTTGAGAAGGCAGATGGGTAGTCATTAGATGAAACGTGCACCCACTCGCGGAGCTTCTACACCCGCTAAAATATATTAAAAAAACTGGGGGAAAAAAATTGGTCCGATTACTAAAAGATGAGAATTTAGTAGCGCAATGGCAGAAGTTCTTTGAAGAAAAATGCAAGCCAGATATTGAAACAGTTGCTCTTGAGTATCCAGAGAAACGTAGTCTATATATTGATTACTGGGTGATAGATAAGGCTGAACCTAAACTTGCTGAACTTCTTGTTAATCAACCCTATAAGGCCTTTTTTAATGCTGAAGAGGCTTTAAAAAATATCGATGTTGTTTCTGAAGGAAAATTAACACTTCATTTTAGAGTTGCAAATTTACCTGATACAAGCAAGGTTTTTATTAGAAAAATACGTGCAAATCATCTAGGAAAACTTGCAGCTGTCGAGGGTCTTGTTAAAAAAAGAACCGAAGTTAGACCTAAACTTCAGGTTGGTGCATTTCAATGTCAGAAATGTGGTGCTGTAGTTAGAGTCGAGCAGGAGGAAGATATTTTAAAGGAACCTTCTGAGTGTTTTGAAGATCAAGGAGGTTGTGGTAGGGTTTCTTCCTTTAAACTTTTAACCAGTCTTTCTTCATTTATTGATTCCCAAAAAATCGAAATTCAGGAAAGCCCTGAGGGACTTCGTGGAGGCGCTCAGCCTGAGAGAATTGGTGTTTATCTTGAAGATGACCTAGTCGGAGAAATTGCACCTGGTGATAGAGTAATTATTAATGGTATTTTACATTCAACTCAGAGAAGACGAGGGACTTTTCGTCTCACTTCTTTTGACAAATCAATGGATGCGGTAAGCATTGAAAGCCAGGAACTTGCATTTGAAGAAGTTGAGGTAACTGAAGAAGATGAAAAAGAGATTTTAAAGGTTAGTTCTGACCCAGAATTGTTTGAAAAAATGAAGGATAGTATTTCTCCTACTATTTATGGTTTAGAAATTGAAAAAGAAGCTATGATGTTACAGTTGTTTGGAGGCCTTGCAAAGGAAATGCCAGATGGCACTCGCATTAGAGGTGATATTCATACACTTCTTGTGGGAGACCCTGGTACTGCAAAATCACAGATGCTATCTTACATGTCAAAGCTTGCTCCTAGAAGTGTTTATGCTTCAGGAAAGGCCTCAACTGCTGCAGGTCTTACTGCTGCAGCTGTTCGAGATGAGTTTGCAGAGGGAAATTGGACTCTTGAAGCAGGAGCACTAGTTCTTGCTGATATGGGTGTTGCTTGTATTGATGAAATTGATAAGATGGATGAAACAGATAGAAGCGCGATTCATCAGGCTATGGAGCAACAGGAAATATCAGTTGCAAAAGCAGGAATTAATGCAACCCTTAAATCGCGTTGTGCACTTCTTGCAGCTGCAAATCCCAAACTTGGCAGATTTGATGAATTTTTACCGATTCATGAACAAATTAATATGCCACCTGCCCTTCTTTCCAGATTTGACCTTATTTTTTCAATAATTGACAAACCTAATAGAGAAAAAGATACAGAACTTGCCTACCACATTTTACTAGCTCATAAGGCAGGCGAGGTAAAAGAAAGTATTATGAGGTCAAAACAATCAAAACACACAAAAGAAGAGCAAGATGAACTAATGAAGAGAGTTATACCAGTATTTTCTCCTGAATTTTTAAGAAAGTATGTGGCATATGCTAAAAGAAATATTTTTCCTGTAATGACTGAGCAAGCACTTGAAATGTTGAAAAATTATTATGTAGAGTTTAGGGCTTCATCAACAGAGTCTGTAACATTTACTCCAAGACAGCTTGAGGCTTTTGTTAGGCTTTCTGAAGCTAGTGCCAGAATGAGACTTAGTCAAGAAGTATCTATTGAAGATGCAAAAAGGGCTATTTTTATCATTGATCAATATCTAAGAAGAGTGGGTCTTGATAGAGAAACTGGTAAGTTTGATATTGACATCATTGCAACAGGTATTTCTCATACTCAACATGATAGAATGCGTACAATTACAGATATCGTAAGAAGGCTTTCTAATGAATCAAAGGATGGAAATGCCTCTAGAGCTGATATTATCCGAGAAGCAGAAATGGAAGGGCTTGAAACCAGAAAAATCGAGGAAGCACTTGACAGACTCAAGCGTAATGGTCAGATATATGAACCTGTTCATGGAAAATACAAAATAACAGAATATTATTAAAACTTGGGAGAAGTAAGTTTACCTATAGCTTTTTTTACTTTTTCTTTTTGCCCTATTTCAGCAACAATATAATCTGTAAACTTTGTCTTTATATCATTCCAATTCAGTGTTGTTACTCCAAAATCATGTTTTTTTCTTCCAGTTGATGCCTTGTAAAGAGTTGGCATCATCTTTTTAGGATCAGCATTATCCATATGTAAAACATAATTTTTTCGAAGTGCCTTTTTTTCTACTAAAATTATTTCAAATTTTCTGTTGAAATATTTGTATTTTGTATCTCTATCATAGTATCGATATTCAAATTCATAATTTTGACTAATAGGTATTGTTCCTCTATTCATGGTGCATCTCTAAAACATGTAATAGGAACCTTTAATTAAATTTTTTTCAAATTTAATTCAAAAAATGATTCATACATATCTAAAATTTTTAAATTGATAGTTAATATTTATAATTAAAAGTTTATTTTTTTAGATTTAGTAATATTTGTAGGACTGGAAATATATCAATAAATCTCAGCCAATGGGGACTCAGCGTTACCCTTATTCTTGGCATAGTTACCTGCAAGGTTCCCTCTGGTCCGATTAAACCATTAATATCTTTAGCTTTTGCAGTAATAACATAAGTTCCTTGTTTAGCCCAAGTATGACTAGCTGTTGCTGCCGATCCAGATACGAATGGACCAAAAATTCTTTCTTCTTCAGAGCCATCATCCCAGTTTATAATATATTCTAGAATGTCATCACCGTCAGAATCAATTGATGTAAACTTATATTTATATGATGTCCCTGCATTTCCATTTTTTCTTCCATTTATAGCTGGTGCATTTGGTGGTAGATTATTAAGATGATTTTTTGTTATAACAAATCCAATCGAGGATAAACTTGATAAACTATCAATAGTATAAAAATCAGATTTTGATTTTAATAAATTTCCAAAGCAATCATACCAACAAGCACTAAAATCTAGTTTAAGTATAATATTATTGACACCATGATCATAATAGTTTTTTATGGTGCATGCTGTAATATCATTATTTGTTGAACAATCAGCTTCGACATATTGCCATGTTGTTAAACCATTTGGTGAGTAGGCTGTATTGAGACTATCATAACGATGTAAAAGCCAATCACCCCCTCCGATACCAAAATTAAAAGCATACATATCCCAATCATCTGTTCCACATAACATCATTCCATCTACAATAGAAGGAGGAGCTGTGATACTTGCACCAATAGTATATTTCCATAAAATTTCACCTGTTGATTCTTCAAGTGCAAAAAATGCACCATTACTACCATCTCTTGTCCCAATGAATATTAATCCACCACTTATTGTCGGTGAACTTATATCAATGCAATTTCCGATCTTATTTTCCCAAATTAAGGTTCCATCAGTTGAATCTAAAGCATAAACATAACCACTTGTATCAGAAATATATACCACTCCATTGTGATAAGCATTAAAAGACAAAGAATATCCATGTAACGGATATGTCCAGAGTAATGATCCATCATATTCACTATAGGCATTCATTGTATATTCACCATATAATGCTAAAAAGAGTCGTCCATCACTATCAGAAGTTATAGAATTATCCCAAGGACCAGCTGATAAAGTAATTTTCCATATTTTACTTCCATCTGTTGTATCAAGTTTGATTAATTCTCCATCGAAATAATTTCCAAAATCTTCAAAATAATCAAAGACTGCGACATATAAAGCATTATCTTTAAGCATCGGTTTATTACAACAATCATTAAAACCCGTGTAATATGTCCAATCAATGCTTCCATCATCTTTGTTCAAAGCATATATTGTTTTTCCTCCAAAACTTGAACAAAAGTATATTTTATTATCATCATATTGAACTGATTCCGCAATACCACCATAAATAGGTACACTCCAAATCTGGTCACCTGTATATCTGTCAAAAGCATACATATATTCATTATCAGGGTCTTCACCATGAGTACATGAACCAATGTAAATGACATCATTATCAATAACAGGACCTACATAACCAGGACCAGTATAGTTACTCCATATTATTTGTCCATCAGATGTATCAACTGCAAAGACCTTATCATGCCCTTGTCCGTGAGTACTACAGGATCCAATATATGCAATACCATCAACATAGGCAACAGCAGATTCTTCGTAATTTGTACCTGTAGTATTTGCTTTCCACAGTAGCTCATGACCATAAGCGATTCCATTTATATCAAGGTCTATGAGAACGTTTATTGGATTTGGATTAAATAGATTATTTACATTACTAATGTTATATGATATATTTTCATTTATGGTTACTGCTACTGACAGACCAGATGTTGCTGTCAAAAGCATAATAACAATAATTCCAATTATTTTCGTTTTCATAATTTTTACCTCCTCAATGACATTGGGACAAAATTCCATAATCAATCTTTCAAGATAATCACATAAGCTCTTTTACCGATATATTTTTTTGGCGCATCTAACTTAGCTGAATTACCAAAAGGTGTTACTCTCTTTTCATAAAAAACTTCGACATTGTCGGTTAATTGAAAGTTTTTATCCATGAGCTTTATCCTCCGCATCACAAAGGATATCCATGGATATATTTATATAGGTTTCTATGTATTACTTTTTTTGGATGCGGATCACAGCGAAAATGGCAAAAGATATGATTGAAGTCCTGGAGGAAATTAAAAAGGAAATATTTCCAGAGGATGAAGCATCGTATCCTTATGCTGAATGGGAGCGGAAACGGGAGAAGGTAAAGCAACGTTTAAGAGATCTTCCGGTTTATGTTAAACAAGCAGTAAGTCTGATTTCTTTTAGGAGGCGTGGTGCTGGTAGGAAAAAGAAACTTGATCTTGAACAACGGACGATGTTGTTTTTATTTGCTCGTATGATGAATAAAAGCAATCGTGATGTTGAGGATTTATTGGTAATGTTTGGGCCATTGTTTGGTGTTACGGCGAATTATAAGTATATTGAACGGTTGTATTCTGATGAACAGGTGAAAACTGTTTTGTATAATCTTTTTGTTTTGTTATTGAGGGATGAGGGTGTTTCTGGTGATTTTTCTGGTGATGGAACTGGGTATTCTTTGACTGTGACAAAGCATTATAGAACAAATCCTAAGAAAAAAGGGATAGGGTATCTTTATGTTTTCAGGGTTATTGATGTTGATACTGGTTTATATGTTGCTTTTGGGTATTCTAATAACTCTGAGATGGAAGCATTTCATAATGCGATGGAGATGCTTGCATGTTTTGGGGTTAAGATTGATACGTTATCTCTTGATAGGTATTTTAGTTCAAGGAAGGTTCTTAGGCTTTTTGGTAAGGAGACTGTTTTGTATCTTATTCCTAAGAAAAACATTGCATATATGGGTATTGAATGGTTGAGAATTGTAAAAAGGATGATTGAGGATCCTTATCTGTTTTTGAAGAATTATTATCTTAGAAATCTTTGTGAATCAGGTTTTTCTGCTGATAAAAGACGATTCGGTGGGATAATTAGACAGAGACGGGAGGACCGGCGGGAGATGGCTTCGTTTTCAATTGGTCTTTTGCATAATATTTTTACTGTGCGTGTAAGACCGGTTTAATTTTGTCCCAATGTCCT